>SDBU01009979.1_pt1 | contig 10582 bp, 10 predicted proteins | sample 2277071 | NCBI WGS metagenome assembly SDBU01 (sample SAMN10397929, study PRJNA504765) | marine sediment metagenome | isolation source: marine sediment core GS08_GC12, 126 cmbsf | place: Arctic Ocean: Gakkel Ridge, Loki's castle | collected 2008
ACATCTCGTGGGGGAGCGGAATCCTACGATGGCTTTGCCGCAACTGGGACGCAGGTCTCGTGTCGGTGGGCCTGGCATAGCTACGCTGGTTCTTCCCACCCACCCGCCCGAGTGGGTCTTTGGGGACACCCCAGACCCCACCAAAGGGGCCTTTGCCCCTCTGGGCTCCCGTGCCCCTATGTGGGCAACGACCTATGGGTAATACACAGCGCTTGGGGGGGAGAGGACAAGACCCCTGACGCATGGGGGTTGGGATGGCCCGATGACGCTATCCCGACTTGTCGAGGATCCTCGATAGCCCCGATGTATCGGGGCGTATCGGGACGCTCATCGAGACTCTCGCCCCCGTCGGAGGGGCTGAGAGCGTTGCGTCAAGACCATGCGGACAGAGTACTGATCCGATCATAACGGCGGTGCGGTGAAGCTGTCAGGGGATACGATCTGCCCCACGACAGTCTGACCATCAGGAACAGTCGCCTCGCGCAACAGCACCGAGTCGCGCACCGTTGCCCCTTCGCCAATACGACAACCCCATTCGACATACACATTTGGTCCGATCACGCAGTTTGCTCCAATGAACGTCTCGCTCTCGATGTAGAGTGGCGTGATTAGCTGCGTATTTGGCCCCACCCTCCTCGGAGAGAGCTCCGGCAGATCGCTATCCTGGGCCAGGTAGTGGCGGTTGATCATCAGTAGATCTGCGGGATTGGTCAGCGTAAGGCGGCTATCGACAAAGAGACCGCGCACACCTCCCTCATGGTCAATCATCATCTGAATGGCGTCTTGCAGCTCGCGCTCCCCCCGCTTCGACACAGGGACTCTCGGCAGGTAGTCCAGGAAGGCGTATGAAAAGCAATACAGCGGAAGGCTTGCAGTGTGCGATAGCGCCTCATCAAGCGCGGGTTTCTCCACGATTCTTGTTACCCAAGGCCCATCCATCTCCACCACGCCCACGCTGCTCACCTTCTCCGGCTCAACTGGCATGACAGCTAGTAGGGCGTTGAGCCCTCTTGATGTGCGCCAAGAGCCTATCATGCGGCGATAGTCCGCCGCGGCCATGAGACTGTCACACGCTGACAGCACGAAATCCCCGGTAATGAGCGGCGCAGCGTAGCCAAGGGCGTCCGCCATGCCAAGACGTTGCGGCTGATAGACGAACCGCACGTTCGAGCCGAATCTCGATTGACTGTGGAAGTACTGGATGATCTCGCGGTCTTCGGGGCTGATGACAATTACAAAATCATCAATGCCGTTGGCGGCCATATCTTCCATGATCCGTTCAACGATTGGCCTACCGAGGATGGGCAGCATCGCTTTTGAACGTGTGCCGGTAAGCGGGTACAGGCGAGAGCCTCTGCCTGCGGCGAGTATGATCCCTTGCATTTCATTCGACCTCGATGATAACGCCCTTCCGAGAGATCTGCGGTTGATAGATCTGCGCCCTGGTCAGGCCGGCTCCAGCTATTGCTCGCTCCCAGGCATTGACAACCCGGCCTTCTCTGCCGGGGTATGTGAGAGCAAAGACCGATCCGCCACCGCCCGCGCCAGTCAATTTGGCGCCCAACGCCCCATTCGCGAGGGCAGCATCGATCAGTAGGTTGTTGGCCCAACCCGCGCCGTCAGGGAACCCGCAGTAGACCATCATCTCATCCACTAGCCGATGGTTCTCATTCATCTGAGCGCCCAGTGCGGACCAATCGCCGGCTAGCAGCGCGATCTTGCCGCGCCACGCCGTCTGCCAAGCGCCACTCATGAACCGGACCATCGGAGGCATCTTTCCCCCACGTTCTACCCAGTCCCGGTGCTCCTGCAAGTAGCGAGGGCGCATCTTGCCGTGTACGTCGCCCGAGTCGCGGGCCACGCCAGTGGAAACAAGAACCAGTGGGAGCGTGCCTACCCACTCATCTAGCCGCTCATAGGTGGCATACGGCTCCTCACCTATCTCCTGGTGGTGCAGCTTGCCGTGGTAGTCGAGATAGGCGACACCGCCAAACAGAGGCACATACCGGTCGGCAAAGCCACACGTTATCCCGAGTTCTTTCGACTCGACGCGTTGGGTAAGCTCGGCCAGCACGTAGTCGTTGTAGTCCCGACGATCAAGATCGTAGAACTCGCGCAGTCCAACCAGCGCCAACAGCACGAGAAGCGAGGACCCCCCCAGACCGCTTTGGGCCGGAACGTCGGTCCAGGCAACTATGCGCACACCGCGCTCGCAGAACTTGCGACGGAACTCAGCGCTATGGCAGTGAAGACGGTTGAATGCGCCTTTCAGCAGGTCGAGTTGGCTGTCATAGGGCAGAGGATAGTCGGTCTTGCTGAATTCAAGTCGGATTGGTGGTGGACCAGTCTTGGCGCGCTGACTGGACTCAAGGACAAGACCGTTTGCTGGTTCAAGACTTGCGCCAGCACGGACATCCACAGCGACTGATATGGTGGCGAAATCCCCCTGCAGTGCGTCAGATGGGTTGCCAAGTAGGTTGATACGCGCTGGGATTGTCAGGTTATAGCGCATGGCTGGCTGATTCCCCAGGATTCCCCGTGCCAATCGCCCGGCACACAGATAGACGCCTATCCTCAACGAGGACAGTCCAGAGACCTATTCCGAGTCTGTCGTCAACCTTGGCACGCCCCTAACCACCTGAGAACTGTCCTCTCCCTGGCAAGGGGAAGACTTAGAGAGGGAGTGATGGTGAAGCTCAGGCTTGTCAGAGTTAGGTTGACTGACCGCTGGCTCCGTGGGGGCGACCGTCCTTCGTCCCATCCACGCGCGAGCCGTCGACTAGTCGTGCCAATCCTCCACACGCACGACGTTGCCGACTTCCAGCACAACCTCCAGTTCCTCCAACAGCTTGAGTGCCCGCTGAATCGACGCCTCTTTGGCGCGGTGAGTCATCAAGACAAGCTCGGCCGTCCGAGCAACGTCGTCCGTCTCCTTCTGGATGACGGATGATATGCTAATCCGCAGGTCGCCCAGAACCTTGGCTATCTGGGCTATCACGCCGGGACGCTCTATCACGTGCATACGCAAGTAGTACTTGGTTTCCAGCTCTTGCATGGGACGTACACTTACGTTCTCATCGAGCCTCAGTGACGCCGCCGGCCGCACATTGCCAACGATATTGCGCGAGATCTCCACGATGTCGGCCACCAGCGCGCTGGTGGTGGGCAACGATCCAGCCCCGCGTCCGTGAAACAGCACCCGGCCGGCCAGGTCGGTCTCGATCTCTACGGCGTTGAACACCCCGTCGACCTTGGCTATCAGCACGTTGGCCGGCACAAACACTGGATGGACCCTGACCTGAAGGCTCCCGTCAAGTTTCCTGGCCATGGCCATGAGCTTGATTGCGTATCCCAACTCGCTGGCGTAGAGGAAGTCGCGTGCCCTGAGGCGGGTGATCCCCTCGCGGTACACATCGGTCTCCTTCACTCTCGCTCGGAAGGCAAGGGTCGAGAGGATAGCCAGCTTGTACGCGGCGTCGATTCCCTCAATGTCATTGGTGGGGTCGGCCTCGGCGTATCCAAGCTCCTGTGCCTCTTTCAAGGCGTCGCCGAAGTCCACACCCTCCTTCGCCATCTTCGTGAGGATGTAGTTTGTCGTACCGTTGATGATGCCGTTGACGGCGACGATCTCGTTAGCCACCAGGTCCCGCAGCAGCGGAGCGATGATCGGCGTGCCAGCCGCCACGCTGGCCTCGAAGAGCACATGGACGCCCTTCATGCGCGCGAGCGTTAGTATGTCCGGCCCGTGACGGGCCATCACCTCTTTGTTGGCGGTAGCCACGTGCTTGCCCAGCGAGATGCTCTTGAGAACATAGTCCAGCGCGGGGTCCTGACCACCCATCACCTCGACAACTATGTCTACTTCTGGGTTGTTGAGGATGACATCAACGTCAGTCGTGAGCAAATCAGAGGGCAGTGGATAGGGACGCCGTTTGGCGAGATCTCTTACCAGAACGCCTTTCAGAGAGACGGGGCAGCCAACCATGCCCACCAACTGCTCGTTCTTCTCGAACAGGACCTTGGCCACGCCGCTCCCGACCACTCCCAAGCCCAGCATGCCAACGCCGATGCCCGACGGCTCTCGAGTTCTCTTCGCCTCGCCTGTCAAAGGGATCTCCTACTGCAATATCCGGCGCTATCGCTGCCGTCTGGCAGTGACATCGTTGCCGACACGCGCATATGCCGAGGACATGCGCTAACCGCCATACCAGGGACACGCATCTCCGACCCCCGTGCCTCCCCACAAACCGTCAGAATAGCCTGGCCGGCATTCTCTTGCGCCAACCGGACCTCTTCTGGCTGTGAAGGCGCCAGCGGGTGTCGAGCCTCACAGCGGAGCGGGCGTACTACGTGAGCGGTTCTTGGTGAGATACGGACTTGTGGGCCCAGGACACGTGCCAAACACAGCCTATTTGCGAACCGCTCGCAAAGGAAAGCAGGTGGGGCTATCGGGCACTTGATGAACAGGTCACTATTACTGCTTTGTTAGATTGGAGTCGGGCGTCTCGGACCAAAGCTACGCAAGACGTCTGAGCAAGGTCTGCGACTCGGTGATCTAAGCTGCACGAGTGTCCCTTGAGCTCACGTAACAAAGTAGTACTATAGACATCCAGGTAATGTCTCGTGCTAGGGGCGAACCTGTGGAGCCTGTCTCAGAACTTGCCTCGTGAACGGTCGTCTCTTTCCTCTCCCGTCAAGGGAGAGGATTCAGGTGAGGGTGATCTGGCCAACGATTGGAAACAGTCATCAGATGACCGCCAATTCCGACTATCGTTGGCACCCCCTCATCCTAACCTCCTCCCCCGAGGGGAGAAGGGACTTCTGAGACACGCTCTGTGTGCTCACCTATTAGGGGTCCAGACAGGTTGGGCCCCTGAAAATCACGATTCCTCTCTGGAACATCTACAGAAGAGCAGGAACTCCGCGAGCAGGTGGCTCAGGACAGACGCGCGAAGACTCAGCAGATATGCCGACCTACGCAAGCGACCGCATGCCGCCGGAGCGGTGAATACGATTGAACGGAATCATCGCCAAATGCCGGGCCCGTTTGATGGCGGTAGCCAGTGCCCGCTGGTGCTTGGAGCAAACGCCCGTCTTGCGTCGCGACTCAATCTTGGCCTGCTCTGAGACGTACCTTCTCAGCGTCGGAACATCCTTGTAGTCGATGTGCTCTACGTGGTTGGCACAGAACGCGCACACCTTTCGACGGTGGAAAAACCTTGGTCTTCCCGGTCTTCTATACCCGCCGCCGCCGCCTCTCCCAAACCCGCCACCTCCGGGACCCGAACTTCGTTGTCGCGTCGTCACCTAGTCCGCCTTCTTTCTTGATCGATCAATTCCCTACCAGGGAAGGTCCTCAACATCCCCCGCACTCGGTCCGCCAGACCCAGGGGCCTCGCTCTTCTCGCTCTTACCACTCTCCGCATCTGGCGCCCCAGCACGGTCAAGGAACAACACCTGATTTGCGGTTATATCGTTGCCAGCCCGGGCTTGACCATCGTTGCCGATCCACGGACTGCTCTTTAGCCTGCCCTCAACGTAGACTCGCTTGCCCTTGGTCACATACTGATTGACCTGCTCGGCAAGCCGACCCCAAGCAGAGACCCTGAACCACTCCGTTTCCTCACGCCGCTCCCCGTCGGAAGTGGTGTATCTTCGATTCGTGGCAATGGAGAACGTCGTCACGGGATTGCCGTTGGGCAAGTAGCGCATCTCCGGATCCGAACCGACGTTCCCGATTAGCAGCATCTTGTTCAGGGACATGATCTATCCAACCCCCTGCTATAGGCATCCAGCTAGCGCTCCGAGGTGGGAGCAAGCCAGCATGTTCACCCAATACCGGGCAGACACATCGAGACTGCCCCTGCGAGCTACGACTATCCCTCTGAAGACCCCTGACCAGCTCGGGTGGTATTGCCCTGGAACCGACGACCAGCTATACTTTCGTCACGAGAGACCTCAGGACATCTTCCGCGGCCTCCAGACTGCGGTTGAATTCCACAACGTCGCTTGGCGGCAAAGTGAACTGCGTCAAGACGTAGTTCCCTTCCATGAAATTCATGATTGGGAAGGCCAACCGGCGTAGTCCCCAAACTTCGTGCTTCCCGATGCTTCCATCACGTTCGGTGATGAAACGGTGTACCCGCTCCATAGTCGCTGAGAGTTCTTCTTCCGTGGCCTCGGGACTGAGGACGATCATCAGTTCATAGTCGCGCGTTTGCTGAGCTACCAAATCAACTCCTATCGTTTACCAAATGAACGCCCAGAATTATAGCACGTCCCCACGACATGCCACAACGAGAATCCGGGCTGCCGGGGTCAGAGGGGGTAACAGAAGCGGCATGGCGAAAATGGGAGACCCAGGAGGAACGCAGACATGACGAGTTGGACATGTGCCCTGCAATTGAACGAGGGACAGTCGATATCCGGAGGCGCCGAGGCAGCGTTGCGCGACGCAATCCGACGCGGCGCCGACTTGCGCATCTACACGGAGTTCCGCTACAACGAGCATCTCGACGTGAGGTCCGACAGCCCTGAGGTGGTGCGAGAGGTGTCCGAATTCCGGGCGACGTACCTTCTGCAGGACCGGTGGACAGCCGGGATCATGACATTGCGCCAGCCCATCTCCCCTCCCGACGGTTTCGGCCCGCGCCCCTCGATGTCGTTCTTTCTGTACAACCAGAATGGCCAGCAGGCGATTGCCCGCCCACATCTTGACGGTCGGCCCGCAGCCGGCGCCCCCGGGCCCTCACCGCTCGACGACCACTCCGACATGCCCAAGTACCATCAGCAGGACGCTTGGGACCGGGACACCAATGCCCCTTGCAGCAACTTCATCTACGATTTCGACGTATTCCGCTACTGGGTAAGGGACGACTGGCGGGAGGTGCTGGCCCACACCGACGAGGGCGACGTACGGGCGGGCTCGGTGGACGCCCTGGTGGAGGCGTTCACGCGAGGTGCAGAGGTCAAGGTAGGCATCCGTGGTCTGTGCTCCGAGCTGGCAGACGACCCATCCAGCGCCATCGACCACGAGGTGTTCATCCAGTTGAATTCCTGCTACTACTACACCGAGAGGAAGCTGTTTGTCGGCGCGACCCACCCTCTCGTCCGCGTCAGGCCGGCAATACCGCTAGCCTATGCCAGCGGCGGATGGGACTTCGGATGGGCAATGGCCCGCACCGATGGCCTCGCCTCGCTCCTGATGACCAACCCCTATACGCTCAAGTTCCGCCGAAGCGAGGCCAGGTACGCCGTGCGGTGGTTCGTGAGGTGACGTTCTCTTCCGCAAGCGACTCGCTGCCAGCAGTCTGTCAACCCGGTTCTGATGCAGTGGTCTCACGCCTCCCCCGACTTGGCGCTCACTGGGGTAGGTACTGTACCTGGAGACCCGCCACATCCTGCCACTGGTATGACAACAGGCTTCCCTTGTGTCCCTTCTCCCTTTGGGAGAAGGATAGGATGAGGGCCAACAAGGGCCCTCTGTGATTTTCATTTATGAGGGTGCCGGGCGCCTGCATGGCAAATTGCTATGGAAGTAACGTTGTCCCACCGGAGTGTCTTCCGTAGAGACGCCCCGCTGGGGCGTCTCTACAAGAGCGACCGCGATCCACAGGTTCGCTCCTGGCCCGAAACGTCACCCGAGCATCTATGGCCCCAAGAGAAAGCCGAGCTATTCACCGGATCCGGATAGTGCCCTAGAAATCTATCCGCAGCTTCGTCCAGCGAACTCCGAACCTGCCGTCTTCTTGTGACCAGTGTGTGGCGAGATAGGTCCCGTCCTGCAGCCGGATAGCGGTCGGAAACCCGAACGCAAAACCAGCGAGTTCGTCCACGCCGCTCTCGATGTCTGTTGGGCGCTCTCGCTTCGCCCCGGCGTCATACATGAGACCCTCGTGGTGGAGGGTCCACTGCTCATCTGTGAACGTCACCAGGTTCATCACGATTCCCTGGTCGCCATAGCGTCGGTTGTAGAGCACCAGCAGCCGGTCGCCGCCCAGCGGGACCCGGGGTCATTGTCTGCCCGCTGATCCCCGTGGAGTGCACCTCACCCCATGTCGACCCGTTGTCGTTTGATATCGCAAAGCTGTTCTCCCTGTCGTCCACCTCCGCCAGGGTCACCGTCCAGCAGGTCCCCATGACACGGCCAGGGGCAATCTCAGCCAGCTTCTGCTCGAAGTAGCCGACCTCCTTGTTAGAGTCTTCGAAGGCGACAGCGTGGGACGGCCAGGTCTCTCCGCCATCGTCCGAGATGGCCACAAGGACCTGCTCCCCAAACCTGTCCTTGGAAGGCAGCGTCGCGGACGGTGCCAGCAGCCGGCCCGAGGCGAGCGGCAGAATGCCGTGGGAGATCTCCAGAGCGCAATCGACGGGCATCGGGATCACCCGAGGCGCGGACCAGGTATGACCCCCATCGATGGACCGGCAGAATATCGGCTCGTTGCGTCCCTCACCGAACTCCTCCCCCTGCTTGCGATAGTGCCGCGACCCGTAGGCGTATATCGTCTTCCCGTCGGGAGACAGGCTCAGTTTGAGGGCATTGCTTGCATCGGCCGTCCCAGGCAAGATCGTCCCTTCGATCATCCAGGTCTCTCCGCCGTCGGTCGAGCGAGCCCAGTCCGATCCGCCGGTGACGAACGCACCGCCACCAACGTTGAACGAGCAGAGGATATCCCCATTGGGCAGTTGTACGGCTTGCGGAAACGCCGATTCCCGCTCATCTATGCGCCCCGAACCAAGAATCTCAACAGATGGCATCTTGTTCTCCTTTCTCTGAGTCCGTAGTCATCTTGATATCCCAGATTCTAGGGCTCAGGACCCCACAGCGCAAGGAGTCGCACATCCCAGATAGGGCCTCTCGACCGCTGGCGCTCCAGCGAGCTCCGCTGTGGCCCGACATGTGGATGCTCAGACAGACAATCGTCACTCGCTTCCAGGGACAGCCCTGTGGAGCCTGGCTCATGACTCCGTGAGGCTCGTCGCAGGCCAACGCACCGCGCCATATCGCCAAGTCTGCCGACGCGATGCGTGATGTGCCGCCAACGCGACTACGCAATACGCAATTCCGAAAGGGCTACCTGTCTTCGTGAGACAGGCTGCATGTGTCTGCCCTGATGGGGGGAACACACAGGTTTGGCCTTGCCTCACAACGCTGCGCGAGTGTCTATGGCTTCCCCGTTCTGGCTCGCCCCGGTGCTTCGGCGTCTATCGGACAGCCTGCGGAACGGATGCGGTTCGTGTCCTTTAGCATCCTCTCCCCTGTGGCGCCGCTGCAAGTACGCGGCCCGCGCGCGGCTTGACAGACTCGTCTCTCTTCTGTAGTATCGTGCGCGGTTATCCTAAGCACTTGCCTGCATCTGACAACCCGTGGGGAGCGCTCGAAATGCCCTTCGTCAGATTCGTACTGTTCTGCGCAGACATAGTGAACGACTTCCTATACAAGAACTGCCCCTACATCGCGGGCGCCATCGCCTTCTACACGCTCTTCTCGATTTTCCCGCTGCTCCTGGCTATCATCTCGGTTCTTGGGTATGTGCTCGGCCCTCGCGCCGAACAAGGTGAACTCGCCGTCAAGATCGCCGAGGTTATCCCCGTCTCTAGCGATTTCATCGGCACTACAGTGCAAGGGCTTGTGAGCGCCCGGGCGATAACAGGCATTGCCAGCATCTTCGGATTGCTGTGGGCGGCCACTGCCGTATTCGGCGCCATAAGAAAGGGGATAAACTACGCATGGGGCATCACGAAGACGCGCCCCTTCCTCAAGGAGCGCCTCATCGACTTCGCCCTGGTATTGGGCGCCGGGGTGCTGCTGCTGGCCGTGTTGCTCAGCGGGCCTGCCCTGGGAATCCTAAAGGAAGCGACTCGGGTGCTGGCGCCCGAGTCGGAGTACTTCAGCTATTTCGTCTGGAAACTGGTGGCCAGACTCCTCTTGCCCGCTCTCGCTTTCCTGACGTTCCTGGTACTCTACCGTTTCCTCCCCAACACTCGTGTCCGCCTCAAAGACGTATGGCTTGGAGCTTTGCTGGCCTCTCTTGCGTTTGACGGCGCGAATCTTGGTTTCGTGTGGTACATGCGGACCTTCCCATTCCACTACAACGTGGTCTACGGCTCGGTTGGAGCGGTGCTGGCTTTGTTGACGTGGGTATACCTGTCCGCTATCATTGTGCTATTCGGCGCTCTCCTGACCTCGCGGTATGCCGCGTACGCCTCCAACATGCCGAGTCAGTTTGAGAGCCTTCGACTCCTCTGGACGGGTTTCTCGCGTGTCAGGCTTAGGGTTGTGGCATCTACCGGGACAGCTTAGGGCGTCAAGCCCGCTAGCTGTTGCCGCCGGATCGCTTCTCCTGCTGCTTGGCGTCGCGTCAATAGCCTGTGGCTCGTCTCCACCGGACGTGACCGCCGTGCCGACACCACCGCCCAGTTCCACGTCGGCTCCTACTCCCCTGCCCAGCGCCACGCCTGTGACCGTTCCGCCGGTGAACGGTGGGCCGCAGGTACCCGAGCCATCGCCCGTCGCCACCCAACCGCTCCCACCCACCACCCTACAGACGCTGCCGTCCATCGCCGACATCGTGGAGAGAAC
>SDBU01009980.1_pt1 | contig 10582 bp, 8 predicted proteins | sample 2277071 | NCBI WGS metagenome assembly SDBU01 (sample SAMN10397929, study PRJNA504765) | marine sediment metagenome | isolation source: marine sediment core GS08_GC12, 126 cmbsf | place: Arctic Ocean: Gakkel Ridge, Loki's castle | collected 2008
TCTGTGTTTATGTTGTGGAGGTGGGGATGGGAATTGAACCCATATAGAGTGAGTCTGCAGCCCACCGCCTGAACCATTCAGCCACCCCACCAGACTAAACTTTAATGTTTAAAAAAACTAATAACCTTATCGATATTCAAGTTGCTTGGGCGCTACTAGGCATTATCTGATTCTTTGGATGTGGGTGTCTGTTTGTTATGCTTTGAGGTACTTTTCAGGGTTCTCTTCAAAGACCACTTTACATCCGGGAGCACAGAAATAGTATGTCTTGCCATTGTAAACCGTTTTGAACTTCGCCGTTTTCTCGTCCACATTCATCTTACAAACTGGATCAACTGCCAATAATTTTCACCTCCATTCCATTTCATCAAGTCTGGCTTTCCAATTTTGGTTTAAACCTCTTCAAAAGTGAGGCATTCGTAACCACAGACACGGAACTGGTAGCCATTGCTGCAGCCGCAAAGACTGGATCCAGCAAGATGCCCATGAAAGGGTATAGGATACCCGCTGCTACTGGGATAAGGGCGATGTTGTAGGCGAATGCCCAAAACAGACCCTGCTTAATCTTATTCATTGTAGCTCTGCTGAGTTGTATGCTAATTACTACATCTCGCAGGTCGTTTTTGACCAGCACAATGTCACCCGTCTCCATGGCTACATCGGTTCCACTTCCAACAGCTATACCGATGTTTGCCTGCGCCAAGGCTGGAGCATCATTAATGCCATCCCCAACCATAGCCACTATCTTGCATTCATCCTGCAACCGCTTAATCTCTGATGCTTTGTCTCCCGGAAGCACCTCCGCTAATATTCTATCCACGCCCACTTGCCGTGCAATAGCCTTCGCAGTTCTTTCATTGTCTCCAGTAAGCATAATCACTTCAAGACCCATCCGCTGGAGAGTCTTCACAGCATCCACAGAATACTCCATCAAAGTATCAGCCACAGCAATCAAACCAGCAGCCTCACCATCTACTGCCACAAGCATAGCAGTCTTCCCATCTTCCTCCAGCTGCCTCATCTTCTCCTCAAGCGGTCCAATGTTTATGTTGTTTTGTTCCATCAACTTCCGGTTACCAAGAAAGACTGTCTTGCCATTATACTTCACTTCCACGCCGTATCCAGGTATGGCATTAAAGAACTCAGGATCAACAACCTCAAGGTGCCTCTCCTTTGCCCTCCTCACTATAGCGTCTCCGAGAGGATGCTCCGAGTTCTTTTCTGCAATCGCAGCAAATTGTAACAGATCCTCTTCGCTCAGTTTTTTGAATTTCTTTGCAGCTGATGACGTTCCAGTTAAGGACGCGGCAGGGATGATGTCCGTGACTTCCGGCTCTCCTTTAGTTAGTGTTCCGGTCTTGTCGAATACTACAACCTGAAGTTTGTGCGCTGTTTCTAGCGCTTCTCCGCTCTTGATTAAGACTCCATTTTCTGCCCCCTTTCCGACACCCACCATAATGGCGGTGGGAGTAGCTAAGCCCATGGCGCAGGGACATGCAATGATCAGAACTGCGATGAAGATGGTGAGAGCGAATGTGAAATCCATTAGCAGATACCATACAATAAACGCGGCTGTCGCTGTTATCAGGACTGCTGGAACAAAGTAGCTGCTCACAACATCCACCAGCCTTTGGATGGGCGCCTTGGAACCCAATGCGTTCTCAACCAGTTTAATTATCTGGGCTAATACGGTGTCGGCGCCGACCTTTGTTGCCTTGAACTTCAGCATTCCAGTTTTGTTTATGGTTGCTCCGACAACCGAGTCGCCTATCTTCTTTTCGACAGGTATGCTTTCGCCGGTTATCACTTTTTCATCAACTCCAGAGTAGCCGTCGGTCACCACGCCGTCAACGGGTATCTTCTCTCCGGGTCTAACAACCACAATGTCGCCGACCTGAACGTCTTCAACTGGAATCTCGATTTCGTTGCCGTCTCGTATGACTCGCGCTGTTTTTGCTCGAAGTCCCATGAGTTTTTGTATAGCCGCGGATGTTCTGCCCTTGGCTGTAGCTTCAAGCAGTCTGCCTAAAATAAGGAATGTCATGAGGGACACCGCGGTAGTGTAATACAGGTCTCCTTCGCCCGAGAATGTAACGTAGACACTGTAGAAGTACGCGGCTGAAGTGCCTATTGCAACTAGCACATCCATGTTTGGGTTTTTATTTTTTAGCGCCTTGTATGCGCCTACAAAGAAGTCATGTCCAACAATGAAGTGAACTGGCGTGGATAAAACAAAAAGCAGCAACGGAATAAAATTATCTACGGGCAGGGTGGGCAGAGTGAATGGAAAAAAGCGCGAGTTGCTGTAGATTACTACGGGTATGGTTACTGCCGCGGAGAAAGCTAACTTGTATTTTAGTGAACGTATTTCTCGGTCTCTTTCCTTTTGTTCTGCGTCCTCCACGCCCCCTTCTGGTTCAATGACGTCGTATCCTACGTCCCATATGACTTTCTTGATTCTCTCTAAGCTAATCTGCACTGGATTATATTCTATATTTGCCGTTTCTAGTGCAAGGTTTACAGTGACACGGTATATGCCCTCTTTTCGGTTTAGGACTTTTTCGATAGTTTGTGCGCAGGTGGCACAGGTCATTCCAGTGATTTTCAGAGTAACATTTTGATGAATTACCTTGTAGCCTACTTCGACAATGGCTTCTTCGATGGCTTTCTGGTCAACCAAGTTGGGGTTGTAATCTATGATTGCCTTCTCTGCCGCAAAATTGATTGTAGCATAAATTATTCCCTTCAGTTTAGGTAACCGTTTTTCTATGGTCTGGGCACAGGTAACGCAACTCATTCCCCCAATGTCTAGAACAATCCGTTTTTTCTCTTCTTCAACCATATTTTTTATGCCCTTCTCCGTTACGACCACGCCTCTAGCAGAGCATCAAAGTTTCTTGTTTGATTTCTAGTTGAACGATAACCAGTTACATGAATTTGTTTGGCACATTATTCTATAGTATTGGATGTTTTCGAAAATATTTAACTATTCCTTTTTGAGACAAATCTCCAAAACTATAACATACTATCTGCCTTTGGTTCAGTGAACCTGAAACCATAATGTTTTAATGAGCCCATCAACTGAAAATCTGAAGACAAAATTACGTTTTTGGAGGTGACTGTCTCAATGGAAGATAAAGAGCTTGAAAAAATAAAAGAAGAAAAGATAAAGAAAATGTTGGACCAAGCTAAGGCAGGTGTAGCTAAATTGACTTCCTCATCTTTTGACAGCTTCATAAATACGGGCTTACCAGTTTTGGTTGATTTCTGGGCTGACTGGTGTATGCCCTGCAGAATGATGGCTCCCGTAATGGAGGAACTTGCGCAAGCATACACAGGAAAAGCATTGTTCGGGAAAGTCAACGTTGATGAAAACGCTCAGATTGCCAGCCGCTATGGAATCATGAGCATACCCCACTTCCTAATATTCAAAAACGGCACACTCGTCGAGAAGATAGTTGGTGCCGTGGGTCGTGACCCTCTAGAAAATGCCATAAAGAAGTATCTCTAAACAGCGAATTGCACATCATCAAACAGAAAAGTGATGGATCATAGATAGGGAATGAATATTCTTGCCATCGAGTGACCTCAAGGACAACCCAAAGAAGAAAGTGGGTTTCATTGTTAATCCCATCGCTGGCATGGGAGGAGCAGTTGGGCTAAAGGGCACTGATGGAAAAGAAATCCTAGAAAAAGCTGTTACTCTTGGGGCAACGCCAGTGGCTCCAGCACGGGCAGAAACGTTTCTCTCCGAATTAAAGACGAGTAATGAGGATATGTGTCTCATGGTCGGAGCAGGAAGTATGGGAGAAAACGAGGCACGAAACCACAATTTTGACTACAAAGTTTTTGGCGAACAAAAAAAGGATACCTGTCCTGAAGACACAGTGGAGATTGCAAAACGAATCGCAGAAGAGGGCGTTGATCTTCTCATTTTCTGTGGTGGAGATGGCACAGCCCGAGACGTTTTGAACGCTGTTGACATGCAGCTTCCTGTTTTGGGCGTTCCAACTGGAGTTAAGATGCACAGTGCAGTTTTTGCTGTTGACCCCAAAGCCGCGGCAAGAATTACCTCAAGGTTCCTGAGGAAGCAACTGCCATTATGGGAAGCAGAAGTGATGGACATAGATGAGGAGGCTTTCAGGCAGGGCAGAGTTTCTGCGAGGCTACATGGTTACTTGCTTAGTCCTTATGAGCCAAATTTGATTCAGGGAGCCAAGATGGCGTCTCCCATGACGGAGAGCGAGTTGCGTAACCAAGCGGCGATAGCCATCTACGTTATAGAATCTATGAAAACTAATGTTGTTTATGTTGTTTCTGCGGGAACAACCACCCGCACAATAGGAGACCTCCTGGAGGAGAAAAAGGCACTCCTTGGAGTTGACCTCTTCTGCAACAAGAAACTGGTAGCCAAGGACGTGAACGAGAAGCAGATTCTAGAGGCGATCAAAGGAAAAGACGCTAAGATTGTTGTTACTCCGATTGGTGGTCAGGGCTTCATTTTTGGTAGAGGAAACCAGCAGATAAGCCCAGAAGTAATCAGGAAAGTAGGCAAAAACAACATAATTGTTATTGCGACAGAGAATAAGATGAAAAACCTGAAACACCTAAAAGTGGACACTGGCGACACAGAACTTGATGCATCTTTTCGTGGAACAATCAATGTTGTGACTGACTACAAGGTAGAGCAGATAGTGCCAATTGAATAACTATAAATTATGTGACACAATTTTACTTCATAATAATTGGAAGTGACCTGAATGAAGAGACTTGTTACCATGGGCAGAGGCGGCAGCGGAAAAACAGTCTTTGTTGCTCTCATGACCAAATACTTCATTGAAAATGGTGAGACTCCCATACTTCTTATCGACGCGGATCCAGATCAGAACCTGTCAGAAATGCTTGGAGTCGACCTCAAAGAAGAGGGAAAAAAAACTGTCTCCGAGCTGCTGGTTGAAACATTCTTGGAAGGAGGAGGCACCACGGTTGGGGTTCCCCCATCAAAGAGGATTGAAAGCAAAATCTGGGAACTTGGACTCTACGAAGGAGAAAACTTCGACTTTATGGCTATCGGAACAAAATTCATAGAAGGCTGTTACTGTCTTCCCAACAATGCCCTGAAGAACGCCTTAGAGGGCTTAACGAAATCCTACACGTATGTGCTTATTGATTCTCCGGGAGGACTGGAACACCTAAACAGACGAATCGCCTCCAAAGTCGACGATATATTCGACATAATTGACCCATCACAAAAATCATTCAATCACGTAGAAAGAGCCTACAAAGTAGCCAAAGAAGTACAAATAGACTTCAACAACTTCTACGTGGTCGGAGGCAACAGGGTACCAGAAGAACTGGAATCAGAAGTTGCAAAAAGAACAAAACTGGAATACCTAGGAAAAATCAGCTACGACAAAGAAGTAGAAAACTACGTTCTTTACGGGAAACCCCTACTCGACCTACCAGAATCGTCTTTAGCATATAACTCGGTGAAGAAGATACTGCAGAAGGCAGGATATTAGGAGACTAACCTTAAGTGATTACTTATCTTTTTACTATTAGAAAATTTACCTAAAAGTGTTAGCCACGTCATTTTTACTGGATTTTAATTTAGTAATTTTCTAAATAATTTTGTCAGTTTGTCATGTTTGAATATTAACGATTTCTCCTTCTAATCCAGTAAATTCAAGTTCTCGATGAGTGAAAATAATTATCTGAAGATTTTGTTCATTCACAAGATTGTTAAATAGTTCAATCATCCTTTCAGAACGATTTTTACTCATATGAATAAACGGATCATCAAGAACTAATGATTGATTGTCATGCTCACTAAGATGTTTTGCGACTGCTAACCTCACACATAGATTTACTGCTTCTTTTAACCCTGAAGAGCAATCATCATATTCAAGGGCTAATTGTTGAATATTCTTTTGACCCATACGTACTGGAATAAGTTTATCATTTAGTTCAATTTCTTCATGCAAATTTCCTGTAACATATGCAAGATACTCCGCAACATCTTTCTTTATTGGTTCTGAAACTGAATCTAATGCTTCTTGGTATTCCTGTTCTAGTAATGATTTCAAAAGCTCTAGTGATCTTGCATCCTTCAACAAACGTTCATATCTTTCTTGCATTTCTTCAAGTTTTGATTCTTCTTCAGATATGCTCGAATAGACTCCGTCAAGACTATCTATTTCAATACTTCCAAGTAATTTATTTGATTGGACAGTTTTTTGCTTCAAGATTTTTTCTTCATTTTCGAGTTTATTCTCTAAGATTCTTATTATGTCCAATGGTCCCTCAAGTTTTTTCATTTCTTCTAAAACTGTTGTTTCCTTATCCTTCTGCGATGAAAGAGTCACTTTCTGCTCAGTGATAATTTTTTCTTGAGATTTTATATAACCAAATTTCTCAATCAATTTACTCTGATCTTTAAGCAAATCCATGCGTTTTTCTTGGAGGTTTTTTGAGTTGGCTTCGGCTTCAATTTTATTTGCTCGAACATCTTCAAGTTCTTTTCTTTTATTTTCACGAGTTTCTTGAATAAGATTAAATTCGGTTATGGCTTCGTCATATTCCTTTTCTCGTTGTTTAATTAGAGTTCCAAGATCACCATCTATTGGATTCAATGTAACCGCAAGTTCAGGTCGCGATATTTTTGAATATTCTTTAATTTTGCTTGAGTGGTCATTTAATGAAGCTTTAATATTTTCAACCGTACGCATATCAACAAAATTGCGTTGTTTACGAAGTTCCTCAGTTCTAGCAGTTATTTTACCTTGTTCAGTGACCAATTCTTTCAAATCATTTAAACTTGAAACATTATTCTTGTGCAACGCAGTTTTAATTTCAGAAGTTATTGAATCAATTTGTTCTTTGATTTCTTTTGCCTTTTGTATGTCGGCAGATATTCTTACTTCTCCAGATTCTTTTGAGGAAACAATTATTTCGTTTGTACCTGTTGCTTCACGGGAGTTTTCTAATTTGACTCCATCAACGTTAACAGTGAGTGATTGTTTTTCACCCGGAAAGATTTTAACTCGAAGACCTACTTCACTCAAACCTTGGTTTAATGCATCAATCTGAATTTTTCTTTTTGATAATCGTTCTAATTCTTCTTCGGTAATTTGAACCGTTTTTATTTTATCTTGAAGTTCGGAAATTTCATTTTCAATTTTAGTTATGTTTTCCAATTTTTCCTTCAAAACTTCTAATTGTTGCATATGATTAATTATTGAATATTGAATCCGGGCATCCTTCTTCAAAAGTTCAAATTTGTTAACATCAGATTGCATTTGCTCAAATTCTTTATTGATGCTAACCAACTGTTTTTCTGTAATATCAAAAAGTGCTTCAAGTCTTGAAAACTCCGCAATTGCAGTATTTTCTCTTATGTGAATGGCATCAATTTTTTCAGCAATAATAGACAACTGTTCAATTGCATCTTCAGCATCTGCAATGTTACGTTGCGTCTCTTTGATGCCCATTTGAATGTTTTTCAGTTCAATTTCATAAGAATCGAGTGCTATTACGTCTTCTTTAGCTTTTTTTAGCTCTTCTTTTCTACTCTTAATTGTATTATTTAGTGTTTCAATTTGCACTTGTAACTCATTTACTTGCTTCTGATACTCTATTACTCGATAATATTTTTGATTTAAATCAGCCAAAAGGCTTCTTTGCCTTTGAATGTCTTGTTCAAGTAAAGAAAGGGGAGAATTTCTACGCGAATTCCCTTTTTCTGTAAAATACGCTCCATATTTTGAATTTATCACCCCTTTTACTGTTTGAAAAAAGGGGGTTACTAGTGTGGTGCTTCCTTTTTGATCTAAGTGCAAATATTTTGTTGTATCTCCTTTATTGGGCAAACCTCGATTTTCTTGAGGAGTCCATAACCAATAAAATGCTCCCCACTTGGAAGGGTCGCTAGCCCCAGAGGAAATATCAGCCTCAATCATGTCAACTAAAATCTTGTCTGCATCATCATCTTGTGCAATTGGTATCTTTGTTCCATCTTCAATTTTGCTTAATTTAGACCCTTTATTGTGGTTGAACGATTTTTCAATCAAATATTTCTGACCATTTAATGAAAATTCAATGTTAACAATCGATGCTAGGCTTCCCATTGCGGTTAATGGTGTAATTCCTTTTATCTGACTTGCGGACGATTTTGTTCTGTCAAAAATTCCCCGGTATAATGCTTCTAAAATTGTTGATTTCCCTGATTCGTTAGGTCCATAGATAAGTGTGGATTTATTATCAAAATCAATTTTCTTGTGAGTGTGATTTCTCCAATTGTGGATTTCAATAGTGATTAATCTCATTGTGACGCCTCCTTGACAACGTGGTAAAGGCATCCGAGACAATTGACTAATTCAGTATGTTTTTCGTGATCAGTTTCATTTTCTATTTGATAACGTAATAGTTCAGCAGTACGTTTTACAATTGGATCATTTATCTCAATTATTTCAGAAATATCTGTTGGGACAACGTATTCAATGTTGCTTTCAACGTTTAGAAGTGAATGTTGGGTATCATGATATTCAATAAGTTGGTCGACATCACATTTCAAGTTGAACGGTAATTTACCATCAAGTCTTAATTTGAGGATTGATTTTGTTTTTTCATTATCAAGCATTTCAGATAGATTAGTTAGGCTTAATTTATCCGAAAGTGAAAAATTAATCAGCCCCCAATCCAATTTTCCTGTTTTAATAGGAGTAATCCTTGGAAGTTTTTCGTCAGAAGAAATTTCAACCAAAAGTGAAAAACCAGACTCAGTTTCATAAAAACTTGTTTGCTCATGCGTTCCTGAATATGCAATCCTAGTCACACCATCTATATCGAATAGATTCATATTGTGATGGTGTCCTAGAGCCAGATAATCAAGCCCAGCTCTTTTAATGCACGTATCGCTTATAGGAAATTCAATTTTTTGTTCAGAATAAAATGAGCCTTCAAAACTCCCATGAGAAACCCCAATTTTAATTCCATCGGTTGTATTTGCATCTGGAATGAAACTGGTTGGATCTTCAGCTCTTTTATTAATTTCAATAGGAGCAGGATAAAGAGTAACCTCATTATGCTGAACGGGCTTTGAGTCTCTGAAAATAACTAAATTATTAACTTTGGTAAATATTGGTTGGTTGTAAACGCTCCCGGGGCCCAAATAATCATGGTTTCCAGCTAACAAATAAATTGGCATTTCAGGATGCTTGTTAAAAATTGAAACAACTTTTTTTACTGTTTCAATAGAAACTTGGTTATCTTCAAAAACATCCCCACAAACTAATATAAACTCAGCATCATTTTTTTCAGCAACATCAAAAATGTTTTCTATTGAAAGAATACGTGACTCTCTGACAACACGGGCAGCTTTTCCCATACCAGTTGCCTTCATTCCAATTTGCCAATCAGCAGTGTGAATAAATTTCATATTATATCCCCGAATAGTAGGTGTTCATCATGTGTAGTATATAAAAATTGAATTTTGTAAAAATATTTGTCTAAATATACCGGGAAAAAAATTACAGATTAGGGTAAGGAATTAAGTTTTGATATACAAAAGAAATTCTGTTTGTTTATGATTAGGGTATTATGCCTAAGTATTCACTTACTTTTTTACCATTACACCAATTTACCTCAGCAGGTTATAAGATTTTAATCTTTAGCTGACTAAAGGTTTAAGAAATTTTTTGGGGGTTAAATTTTAACTTCTCTCTCTCGAAATTTCTTGTTTTAATACGCCTGTTTTTGTTTTAATGTTCTAAATTAAAATTTAAACACAAACCCAAACGTGTCCACATTCCATTGTCCCTACGTTCCCTTTCCGTCATTCTCATACACACAAACACGCAAGAAACACGTGCTCACACGATGGTTTACTATCTTAGCAAGGTTCTTCTGCAGTGTTTAGCGGGTGTGTTAACCGTATTAACCTGACAACCTGATGTCAACTTAATTAGAACCTAAACAAGTTTTAAGAGGTGATTACCATTGACCGTTGAGTTCAAGTATCCAAACGATGTTGGTTTTGTCTGTAACCTTTGTGGTAGATGTTGTGGGAATACTGAAGAGCATGTTAGGCGCATTCTCCTATTAAAAATAGATGCCAAACGTATAATTAACAAAACTTCACTTGATGTCAGCGAATTTGCTGACGAAACTTATGGCTCTGAACCATACATCCATGAAATGAAGAAAATTGAAGATGCCAAATGCTTCTTTCTAAAAAACAACATGTGCACAATATACGAGATCAGACCGTTAATCTGCAGGTTCTATCCTTTTGAACTAAAAAACCTTGGAAACAAGAACTCTTTTTCATACACACCCAAATGCCCAGGCATGGGAAAGGGACTTCCCCTTAAACGAAATTTCTTTGAAAACCTTTTCAACAAAGCTACAGCCGCAATGAAAGAAAACTCGAAAACGTGTTGAATCCTCCCAACGTTGGGGTGGGTTGGTGGGTTAAATTTTAACCCCAAACCCAAACGATTCTACGGAAAGGGCTGTTCACTACCCGATGGCGATGTCGCCCGAAAACCTAAATCCACAATCTCTTAAAGTGCACAAAGTCTAT
>SDBU01009981.1_pt1 | contig 10581 bp, 8 predicted proteins | sample 2277071 | NCBI WGS metagenome assembly SDBU01 (sample SAMN10397929, study PRJNA504765) | marine sediment metagenome | isolation source: marine sediment core GS08_GC12, 126 cmbsf | place: Arctic Ocean: Gakkel Ridge, Loki's castle | collected 2008
AGGAAGTGGGCCTCCCCGGCTGGAAGTGGTAGTGAGGAGTGGTAACGAGGCAACGGGTATGGAGATTGTTGATTGGGCAAAGAGGGTGGAGGTATTGGGAGCCGGCGGGATTTTGCTCACCAGCAAGGATGCTGATGGGACGAAGGAAGGATATGACTTAGAGATGACTAAGGCGGTAGCTGAAGCGGTCTCTATTCCGGTTACCGCTTCAGGCGGCGCTGGCAAATTAGAACATCTTTATGAAGCTGTGGTCATAGGTAAAGCATCAGCGGTTTTAGCTGCTTCCATTTTCCACTTCGGGGAAATATCTATACCTGAAGCCAAAAGATACCTTGAGGAAAGAGGAATACCAGTAAAAATATAAAATAAAAATAGAGGGGGAGTTATAAGATGAGTGAAGAAAAATTAGGCTTGTTTGAAAGTGGTCAAGCCCAGCTGGATGAAGTGGCTGCTATATTAAATTTGGAGCAGGGCATTCACGCTATTCTCAGGGAACCGGTAAGGGAGTTACATGTAGCTATACCAGTAAAAATGGATAATGGAGAGGTTAAGGTTTTTAAGGGGTTCAGGATTCACTATAATGATGCTCTTGGTCCATGTAAGGGAGGCATCAGATTTCATCCTGATGAGACAATAGATACTGTTAAAGCATTATCCTTCTGGATGACCTGGAAGTGTGCGGTAGTAAATATCCCATTGGGAGGTGGTAAGGGAGGCGTCATCTGCGATACTAAAGAGATGTCTCCTGGTGAGTTGGAAAGGTTAAGCCGGGGTTATATAGATGCTATATGGCGGTTTATCGGCCCTGAGAGGGATGTTCCAGCACCGGATGTGTATACTAATCCACAGATAATGGCGTGGATGATGGATGAGTATTCCAAATTAAAGGGCTATAATGCTCCAGGGGTAATAACAGGAAAGCCAGTGGCTATAGGCGGTTCTCTAGGTCGTGGAGGTGCTACGGCTCGTGGCGGGATGTTCACCATTATAGAGGCTGCCAAGCATTTAGGTATTGATTTGTCGGCGGCTACAGTAACTGTTCAGGGCTATGGTAATGCTGGTTCAAATATAGCCGTATTCATGAATGATACCCTGGGTTCTAAGATTGTAGCTGTCAGTGACTCTAAAGGTGGCATTTATAATAAGCAGGGATTAGACCCGCATAAGGTTTCCCAGCATAAGGCAAAGACTAGCTCCGTTATAAACTTCCCGGGGGCAGAAAATATTAGTAATGAGGAGTTGCTGGAATTAGATGCTGATGTACTGTGCCCTTCAGCACTGGAAAATGTAATAACCGAGGAAAACGCCGCTAGAATCAAGGCAAAGATAATAGCTCCATTAGCCAATGGCCCAATCACACCGGAGGCGGATAAGATATTAGTCGGCAATGGGGTATTTGTCATACCTGATTTCTTATGCAATGCCGGGGGAGTAACCGTTTCCTATTTTGAGGGGGTTCAGAACGCATATAATTATTATTGGGATGATGAGGAGGTTCACCAAAGACTTGCTAAGAAAATGACCAAGGCATTCCAGGATGTCTTAGCAGAGTCTCTAAAGCGTAAGATTAGCATGAGGGTAGCTGCCTATGTTGTTGCTATAGCTCGGGTGGCTGAGGCGATGAGACTGAGGGGTTGGGGGGTATAATTAACCTTGCATAAAACGGTATCGTTCTCTTTTGGTTGATGAATTGACAATAGGCTGTTTTGTGCCTAGAATGTGACTGGGTAGGAGGCTTGCCAGGGAGACCCCCCCGATTAACCTACTTGAAATCCAGGAGGGTGTTTTTTCTTATAGTCTTCTTTACGAGCATCCTTAATATCATAAAACAGTGCAATCCCAGAAAGGATAGCACATACCCCAGTAAATATTGATAGTAAAATAATGACTGAGGCACGATAATCTTTCAGAAAAGCTATAGCAGAGGCAATCGCAACTATACCAGTACCAAACATAGTAAAGAAGATTGGTCCCCATCGTTTGGCAAATTCAATCATACGCTGTATTATACGCTTTATATATGATAACATCTACTTCGCCTCCTGTCCTTATTCAATACTCAATAACACACATCAAATTAAAATCAACCAAATCAGAACGAAACCCATAAAACTATTTCCCTGACAAAAAGAGACAATGCGTTATTATTAGGACGGTTGATTGGGGCTAAAGGAAGGGTGGGGAACCGAGATGCACATCAGGAAAACATTTAGCAATGTAAAGCCTGGGTTACTTTATGATGAAGTGATTTGTCAGGACCGCTAACAAAGCAACCACTCTTATTGAATTACCTGCAGGAGGCAATGGCAGGCTCTTTGGCTTCTATTCTCCAGCGGAGGCATCACGGATTGCGCGTGTCCCTCGATGGACTTTGAATTCTTGGTGCCGAGAAGGGGTTGTTATCCCATCTGCTAAGTGGGTTGATGAACAAAAATCTAAATTAGTGGTCAAGTCAAAAGCCTCTAGGACCCATGTGTAAAGAAAAGATATAATCCCGCACACAATATACCAATACCAATAATGGCGAGTAATATATATAAGGCATCAAGACCTTCTCCACTTCTCTCTCTGCCGCTTCTCTCTCTGCCAGTTCTCTCTCTGGCTATCGGCACACCCTTAGGACTCTCCTCTCGCTGGGTAGACTTAAGAGGGAGGTCACCATGGTTAACCCATTGCTTATAGAGTTTGTCCAGCTTTCTTTTCCGACCAAATTTCATTCTACTCTATCTTAGCCTTACTGGCAGATAATCTGGTATCTAATCAATTATAGAATAATCAGGGCTTCTACTCAACAAAACTGAAGGTGGAGAACTATATGTCAGCAACCATGCTATTTCACCATGGTGAGACCAACTAATCCCTATGTCACAAGATAGACCGACTTTTTGCGGAGTAGAAAGGTCAAAGCTATACTTCAATTCGCTTCTTGGTTAAACGGGAAGAGCTTCTGAAGCTAAGAGAGCTGCCCCTAACGCCCCCACAATCTGTGGTTCCGGGGGCACAATTATGCTGAGCCCTATCTTCCTCTCTAATTCCTTGATAATAGCCACATTCCTGGCTACCCCACCTGTTACCACCACATCACTTTTGATTCCCACCGTGCCCAATATTTCCAGAATCCTACCAGCTACCGCCCTGTGCAAGCTGACAAGAATATGGTCTTTAGGCACACCTTTGTGAATATGCGATATAACCTCAGATTCGGCAAAAACGGCACACCGGCTACTGACTTCTACTCCCTTCACCGGGATGGGATCGCCATCCTCATCATACTCTATGGGTAAGGTATCAGCCTGGGCATTAAACGCTTGCTCTGCCTTCAAGGCTAGTTCACCCATCTGGTCAACAGGCACTTGTAGCAGTCTGGACATGGATTCCAGAAAAAGTCCCGAGCCAGCAGCACATTTATCATTTTTGACGAAAGCTTTAACCCTGCCAGTCTCGCCTACCCTTATAGCTCGGCCGCTCTCAGCACCAATGTTGATTACCGTCCTAATCGATGGAAATAACCAAAAGGCTCCCCTTGCCTGACATACCACCTCAGCACTCTGACCATTAGCGAAGGGGACACTGTTTCTTCCACATCCCGTGGTGATAACTTGTTGAAGGTCGGCGAAGTCGAAGTCCGTCTTTTTGACAGCTTCCTCCACCGCCTCCCGTGAGGCTACAGCGCCTTCTCCTCCCAAGTTGAGTGTGCAAAATGATAGAATATCGCTGCCTTGCAATATCACAGCGCTGACGTTCTTAGCACCAACATCTACCCCAGCTACTAGCATGTCAGGCCTCTCTCCTCCCATTCTCAGCCCTGTATTACCTCCAGAAAAGCCTCAATGTCGTTCCTTTGTTCCTCTCTCTCTGTCGCCTTCTCTTCTCCTGTAAGGTACAACACTGGTAGCCCCTGCTGCTCAAATTTCTCTTTAAGAAGCGGATATTCATAGAGGTGTGGGTCGCAGGCTCTCAGGTAATGGATGACGACCCCTTTGACCTCAACACCCTTCATAACCTCATCTACATAGTTCAGCCTGGCTTCAACAAGCATCTTGCGAGGGCAGGGGATTTTGTTTACATACCGCTCCGCCAGGGCATTGAGAGGCTCTTTATTTGAATCAACCGAATAGTAGAAGTATCTGCTTCCCATAGGCATGTCATCGGCGACCACAGTCCCACCACACTCCTCAATGAGCCGGAACAGGTCAGTATCGTCAAGCATGCTAGCTGATACAAAGAGCCTGGCGCCCTGGTTTGGGGCATCCTTACGGGAAGCAATCTGCTCTAATAGCTGAGCCAATAGCTGGTTATGCTTTTCTTTTGGCATTAACATGCTTGATAGCACAATCTCTTGAGCCTCACTCCCAGAGAGCAACGGAGGAGCGCCTCTTTTGAGCTCCTCCATCTTCCTCAGCAATGCCCTATTTTCATTGTAGACTTCAATGGAATTAGCTAGAGCCTCCGCCGAAATCTCTTTCCCGGAAAAATCCTCCATGGATTTCTTAAACCTGCCTAGTTCCTCGGTAAAGAAGCTTACACTCTCAGGACCCACTGCCTGAGGAGTCTCCAGAAAGAAAGTATGGGGCATCTTTAGAACCACTTTATAAAAGCTATAGAGAGACCTGACCATATTGCAGACATTGGGGACAACTACCCCATCCAGATAGTCATACTTCCCTTTTAAGGCCTGGTCGAAGCAGCTTTTAATAAAGGGGCAGACATTGCCTGGAAAATGCAGGTCTGCTTCTGTAGTCTCTTCGTGGTCACCCAGAATTCTTACCGGCAGAATACCGGCAGCATGGATAATCTCCTCGGGCACGTTACAGCAGTAGATACCTAAGACCTTTCCTCCGGTTTGCTCCTTCCATTTCTTTGCCTCTTGATGATGGTTTTCCCGATAAGCCCTGAATTCATCTATCATTTTTACCCTCCATCAATGCTAAGTAAAGTAAATTATGACTTCCGAGCCAGCAGCCTCTCAATAAAGCCGTCCATTCTGGTTTTGACCTGCCCTTCAGAGTAGGTCCTTTCATCAGCCATGTCGCACTCCAGGTCAAGGCAGGCTATGCCCCGCTCAGTAAGTCCATTTAGAAGCTCCTGCTGAGGGATGTAACCTAGCCGGCATGAGGGATTAAAGGCCACCACTACCCCATCAAGCTTAAAATCCTTTACTACCTGAGCCACGGTATCAATGGTGCCATCGACGCCTGAGGGCCATTGTCGCTGCCTGGTAGTGGTTAGAGCTAAATCCTTTATCGGGTCCTCATTTTGAAGCGGCAACCTGCGGTGGCGATGGGGGAAGTAAGCCAAGCTCTCTATAGCCACCACGCCCCCGAAGTCTTCGGGGTAATTAAGGAGTCTCATGTTGTACCAGAAGGGTAAGCCGGTCCACATCAACCTGAATTTCTCGTCAGGGACGACACCAATACCCTTCTCCACCCGCTCTCTGAGTTCGGCCAGCAGTTTTTCGTAAAACTCATCACACTCCTTAGTACCGCGAATGAAGTTTAGAGGCCAAAGTATAGTGAAGGCGTCTGCTGAGCCCATAGGGCAGGGCACTGCCTTTCTCAAGTCGTTTATCTGCTGCATAATCTCGCTGGCGCGGCGGGATAGGACTCGTATCTCTCTAAGCCTGTCGAGGTCGAGCTTATTTCCGGTGGTCTCCTCCAGAAAGGAGACCATGTTTCTAACTGAGGACTCGGTGTATACCTCATTGGGCATTAAATCGCAGCCGCCGTCGGGCTGGTGAGGGTAATCCAGAACAAACGTGGGCACCTTGAGCTGCCGACTCAGGGTGAGAAACCAGCCTAGCCTGGAATCACACATATAGCTATTGACCATGAGGGCATCGGGTTTGGCTAGACCGCCGTAAGGGGCTCCGGGGAGGTCCTTGCCAAGCATATATCCCATGAAGAGTCTGGCATAACCACAGACATCCGGGGAAAAGCCAGCCGCTTCCCCGGCCATGCAGTAGGCCGAGCCTAGCCTTTTGGACGCAATTACTGTAGCATAGTTCTCCAAGTCTATGGGTATAATATCCATTGCCTGCATGATCTCTACCGGGAACCCCTGGCTGTGCCAGGCTACCTTTTTGCCCGTTCCTGTCTCTTGTTGGGCTCGATTATAATAGTTTCTTCTTAGGGCTGATACCTCCTCAGTTGTCTTCAAAGATTTTTTGGCACTAGTTGAAGTTGTCATTTGTGTTTCCTCCTTTAGAGTTTTTACTTATCCTATCCGCAGAAAAAAGAGCAGCGCCTAAGGCGCCTATAATCTGCGGCTCCTCTGGCACTAATGCCTTGAGACCCACCAATTCTTCTACCTTTCGGACAACTCCAATGTTTTTGCCTATACCCCCAGTGATGGCAAAGTCCTTCTCAATGCCTACCCTTCTCAGCAAGGTATAGACCCTTGTCGACACCGCTGTATGCAATCCGGCAAGAACATCCCTTTTATCTGTCCCCAGCCTAATCAAGGATGCCACCTCAGATTTGGCAAAAATGGCACAGGTGCTGTTTATCTTCACCTTCTCCTTAGCCTCTAATGACAATTTACCCAGTTCCTCCACGGGTAAATCCATCACTATAGCCATTAACTCCAGAAATCTGCCTGTCCCAGCGGCACACTTGTCATTCATGACAAAGTTCGTCAGCCGCCCCGCCTCATCGCACCTAATAGCTTTACAATCCTGACCACCCATATCAAGGATAGTCCTCACCGACGGAAACAGCCAACTTGCTCCCTTAGCGTGGCAGGAAAGTTCAGTAATGGTTTCATTGGCAAAGGGAACAATGACTCTTCCGTAACCTGTAGCCACAACACCGTCAACCTGCGATAAGGATAATCCAGCCTCAGCCAATGCTGTGTCCATCACCTTTTGGGCTGAATTAACACTTTCAGCACCGGTGCTAATAATGACATAGGAAACAATCTTTTCTCCGTTCAAAATTACAACTTTTGAGGTTGATGACCCCACATCCACCCCAGCAGTTATCATCAGACCCCCTTACCAAAGATACTTTACACTTTAACAATATATTAGCCCCCTGAAAATGTCAAACTTGGACTTTAGGGGCAGCCTCTGAGGATTCTTGGAATTAGCGATTAAATAGACTACCCTGTCTTCTCAAATTTGGTGAAGGTTAGTAGTGGCTTCTTCACCCACCTCCCCTGAAAGCAACCACTACCTCCTTATCATACCTGAAAGTAAGCCAGAGTTGACAAGCTAATAAGATTTCGCTAGACTTGCCGAAATAGGTGAGCTGACATGGAACAACCAAAGCCAGACAGGTATAAGTGGCTGGCGCTAATTACGGTCTCTATGGGCACCTTCACGAACATGGTGGATGTAACCATGGTCAGTATCTCGCTGCCTGCGCTTTCAGGCATTTTTGGGGTGGGGCCTTCAACAGTAGTGTGGGTACTGCTCGCCTTTTCCCTTGTCACTACTGGGCTGATACTCAGCTTTGGCAGACTGGGCGACATGTGGGGGCGGAAGCGGATGTGGGGCTTTGGTCTGATTATCCATACTCTTGGACTAGCTCTCTGTACCTTCTCCCGCAGCATCGGCCAGCTCATCTTTTTCCGGGTGATTCAAGCTGTGGGTATAGCCATGGAAATGTCGGTGGGGGGAGCTCTGATTACGGCTGCTTTCCCGGCACGGGAGCGAGGCAAAGCCTTAGGGCTTTGGGTGGTATCGGTTCAATTAGGGTTAATCACCGGTCCTGCCCTGGGTGGCTTCTTTCTTGACACCTTTGGCTGGCGCTCAATCTTTTACCTCAGGCTCCCCATGGTGATTATTGCCACAGCCATGGCTTGGCTGGTGTTGCGAGAAGACAGACCTTTAGAGCGCCATGGTCGATTTGACCTGTGGGGAGGAGTAACCCTTTTTACTGGCTTGGTGAGCTTGTTCCTGGCGCTAAATCAGGGTCAGGCCAGGGGATGGACATCACTTTTCGTGCTCGGCCTGGGAATAGGCGGCATGGTGTTGCTGGCTCTATTCATCATCATTGAGAGCAGGACAGAAGAGCCGCTGCTGCCCCTAGATTTATTCCGAAAGCGTTCTATCAGCATCAGTCTGGTTAGCCTTCTCCTGGCTGCCACGGCGCTGAGGATAAGCCAATTTCTCCTGCCATTCCTTTTGATACAAGCGGTTCTTTACTCCGCGTCAACGGCTGGGCTCTTGTTGATAACGATGCCCGTGCTAGGGGCAGTACTGGCGCCATCCAGTGGCTGGCTTTCAGACAAGATAGGATCGCGGCTACCCACCTCAGTGGGGCTTGCTTTTCTCTGTGTTGGCTACCTCTTAATAAGTGGACTAGGCATAAGCTCAACTCCGGTCCAGGTAGTGCTGGCTCTAGCAGTGGTTGGCTTGGGCATGGGACTCTTTGGCACCCCCCTTGCCAGCGCGGTTATGGGTTCGGTCCCCCGGGAAAGACTGGGCACGGGTATTTCCATGCTAACTAATACCAGGAGTGTTGCTCAATCGATGGGCTTAGCCCTGGCTGGGGTCATTTTTTCCAGCCGCTTGCTGTTTCACACTTCACAACTTGCCACGGAGCAGCTGAGCCCGGAGCTACTCCAGAGAACAGCACTGGCTATGAGCTTCCATGATACTATTTTGGTAGCAGTCGTTTGTTGCGGTTTGGCTGCCTTAATCTCCGCCATCCGTAGATAGGCAGGCAAGGGCTATTCCACCTTCTCAAGCTTAGCGAAACTTAGCAGTAGCTTTCTCACTCCAGCCCCCCTGAAAGCAACCACCACTTCCTCATCATCCTTTACCGGCTGGCAGCTTACCACCACCCCATCACCAAATTGGGCATGGTGAACATGGTCGCCAGCTCTTAGCTCCGGAGTTTCTAAGCTGGGAGCCGAAGCCTTATTCCAGGAATACACAGGTGTAGCTATTTGAGGTTCTTCTCCCTGCCACAAACCACCAACCGAAATGAGGTGCCGGGGTATATCATTTAAGAAGCGCGATGGTTTATTTACCGTACTAGAACCCATCAGGCTACGGCGAAAGGCACGAACCAGATATACCTTTTGCTTGGCTCTGGTTACACCTACATAACATAACCGCCGTTCCTCTTCCATCTGCGTCGGGTCATCAAACGACTTAAAATGAGGCAAGAGTCCATCCTCCATACCTACAATGAACACCACAGGAAATTCCAGACCCTTTGCCTGATGCAATGTAATTAAGGTTACCGCATCCACATTATCCTCAAGTCCATCCACATCAGATACCAATGCTACCCCTTCTAAAAAGGCAGCTAATCCATCTGGAGGCTTCAAATCACGATATTGCTGGGCTACAGTGCGAAGCTCAAGGATGTTGTCCCACCGCTCCTCGCCATCTACCTTGCTTAATATGTATTCCTTATAGCCTGAGCTTTCCACAACCAAATCCAGTAAATCAACCGGGTTTAGCTTTTGACTACGGGCAATAAGCTCTTCCATCAAGTTCATAAAGCTAACCAGCGCCCTGGCAATACGAGAGCTAAAAGATGGCTGATGCTCCTCACTACCCTCTTGCTCAGTCATAAGCTGTAATGCCCTATATTCAGGGACACCAATAGACTTTGCCCAATTGGCTAGCTGGCTCAGGCTGCGCTGCCCAATACCCCGCCCCGGAACATTAATTATCCTCAGCAGACTAACACTATCATAAGGGTTATGGATAAGCCTGAGATAAGCAATAACGTCCTTAACCTCGCGCCGCTCATAGAAGCGGGTGCCAGCCACCAGTTTATAGAGTGTCCCATAGCGGACAAAAGCCTCTTCAAGGGCCCTTGACTGGGCATTGGTGCGATACATTACCGCACAATCACCCAGGCTAGCCTTCCCCTCACCTGCCAGGCGCTCGACCTCATTGACGACGAACTGGGCTTCCTCCTGCTCGGTGTAGGTCTCAACCACCGTAGTCAGCTCACCCGGCTCATTATTCGTCCACAAATCCTTAGGTTTGCGCTGCTGGTTAGCTGAGATTATATTGGACGCCGTTTCCAGAATCTTTTTCGTCGAGCGATAATTCTGCTCCAGCAATACCAATTTAGCCTCAGGATAATCGTTTTCAAAGCTAAGGATATTACGCAGGTCAGCAAACCGCCACGAATAGATTGATTGGTCCGGGTCACCAACCACACATATATTACGATGTTTCCCTGCCAGTTGCCTTACCAGTTCATATTGAGTGAGGTTAGTATCCTGAAATTCATCCACCAAGAGATGCAGGTATCTTGACTGGTATCGGGACAAAATCTCAGGGCTGTTTCTGAATAGCAGCACTACCTTCATTAATAAATCATCAAAATCCAGGGCATTATTTTGAGTTAATAGCTGCTGGTATTGCTCATAGACTCGCCCAACCACTTCTTCAAAGTAGCGATGTCCATGCTGCATGTAGTCTTTGGGAGTTAACACGCGGCTCTTAGCTGACGAAATGGCTGACTTTATCGCCCGTGGGGCATATTGCTTGGGGTCAAGGCCAACGTCCTGAAGAGCCCGCTTAATCAGGCTTATCTGGTCGTCTTCATCATAGATTACAAACCGGGGTTCAATGCCCGTAGTCCTGCCATCTATACGCAATATACGAGC
>SDBU01009982.1_pt1 | contig 10580 bp, 7 predicted proteins | sample 2277071 | NCBI WGS metagenome assembly SDBU01 (sample SAMN10397929, study PRJNA504765) | marine sediment metagenome | isolation source: marine sediment core GS08_GC12, 126 cmbsf | place: Arctic Ocean: Gakkel Ridge, Loki's castle | collected 2008
TTTTGCCGGGGGCGTGAGCCCCCGGAATCGGTCCCCCCCCGCAAACAGGCCCGGAGGGCCGGCACATCCCTTCGACGTGCGGCGCCCGCAGCCGAGGGTTTCTTCCGCCCCTTTAGGGCTCGGCAGCGAGGAGTCCGGCCACCGTGGGCTCACGCCCACGGCTAAATACTTCCGCCCCTCCGGGGCGAACGGCTTCACGGTCATCCGCCGATCCTCCGGGGCGAACGGCTTCACGGTCATCCGCCGATCCCTTTGGTTGCGGCCCGTGGCCGCGATAGGGAAACACATTGGCCCTCGCAAGTGTCTTCGCCGTCGCGGGTGGGCCTTGTGGCTTCCGGCTTGTGCGGATAGGATGTGTGCCGACCCATACCTACTGAAAGGAACGATCATGAAACGTACCGCAACTCTGGCATTGCTGGCCCTGGTGGCACTGGGCGTCGTGGCGGCCGACACACGGGCCGCGCAGCCCGGGAAGGGCCCGCTGAAGGTCTTCATCCTCGCCGGCCAGTCGAACATGCAAGGCCAGGGGACGATCGCGGCCAACCCCAAGAGAAACGGCGGCAAGGGGTCCCTGGAGTATCTCGTGAAGGACCCCGCCACCGCGGATCGCTTCAAGCATCTCGTGGACAAGGCCGGTAAATGGGTCGTCCGCGACGACGTGTGGATCTGGTACCTCGGCCGCAAAGGCGGGCTCACCGTCGGCTACGGGGCGAAGGAGGACCGGATCGGCCCGGAGCTTCAATTCGGCCACGTGCTCGGCGACCACTTCGACGAGCAGGTGCTGCTGATCAAGGTCGCCTGGGGCGGCAAGAGCATCGGGAAGGATTTCCGCCCGCCGAGCTCGGGCGGGGAGGTCGGGCCGTATTACACCGAGCTGCTGCAGCACGTCCGCGACGTGCTGAAGGACATCAAGAAGCACTTCCCGTCGTATGACGGCCGGGGGTATGAGCTTGTCGGACTGGGGTGGCATCAGGGCTGGAACGACCGCGTCAACCAGGCCTTCAACGACGCCTACGAGGAGAACATGTCGAACTTCATCCGCGACATCCGCAAGGACCTGGGGGTCAAGGGCCTGCCGTTCGTCATCGCGGAGACCGGCATGTCCGGCCCCGAAGAAAAGCACCCGCGGGCCCTCTCGCTGATGCGGGCCCAGGCGGCCGTGGCGCGGCGCGAGGAATTCAAGGGAAACGTCGCCTTCGTCGGCACCAAGGGCTACTACCGCCCCAGGGAGCAGTCTCCGTCCGGGCAGAGCTACCACTGGAACAGCAACGCCGAAACCTACTTCCTGATCGGCCACGGCATGGGGCAGGCGATGACCAAGCTGATCGCCCCGGGCGCCGCCGCGGGGCCGCCGAGCGCCGGACACCCCGACACCACCGGCTGGGACGATCTGCTCAAGCCGGATATTTCCAACGCCATCTACCCCAAGGGCGTCTGGTCGGTCACCGACGGCGTTCTGACCGCGACCAAAGACATCAACCTGTGGTCGGCCAAGCAGTACGACGATTTCATCCTGGACCTGGAGTTCAAGACCGCCGCGGGCACCAACAGCGGCGTGATCGTCTGGTGCACCGACGTCAAGCGGTGGATCCCCAACTCCATCGAGATCCAGATCGCCGACGACTTCTCCCCGAAGTGGTCCAGCCAGCCGAAGACGTGGCAGTGCGGGGCGATCTTCGGCCACCTGGCCGCCAGCAAGAGCATGGTCCGCAAGCCCGGCCTGTGGAACCGCTACACCATCACCTGCAAGGGAACCACCATCACCGTGCAACTCAACGGGGAGATCGTCACCGAGATGGACACCACCAAGTGGACCTCGGCCAAGAAGAACCCCGACGGCAGCCCGATCCCGCGCTGGCTGAGCAAGCCAAAGGCCGAACTGCCCACCAAGGGGCACATCGGCTTCCAGGGCAAGCACGGCGGGGTGCCGATCTACTTCCGCAATATCAAGATCAAAGAGCTCAAGTAAGCTTCCGGCCGAGGTGTAGGCCTGCACGAGCGGCACTGAGTGCGAGGAAGGCCGTGCGCTCGGTAGGGGGCGGCGGGGAGGCATACTCGCGGGTGCGGCACAGGCCGATCGCATGAGTCCATCGAACATCGAGATACTCGCCTATGAACCGAGTCCGCTGGGCGTGCTCTGCCTGAGGCGGCGCGAGCTGCTGTCGGCGCCGGGGACCGTGGTGACGGAGATCACGCTGAACCACGAATTCCTGATGAGCAGCCATACGACGGCCTCCGAGCGTGCCCTCGCGGCCCGTGCCCTCGAGATGCACTCGGGGCGGGGGTTGGAGGTCCTCGTCGGCGGGCTTGGTCTGGGGTACACGGCCCGGGAAGTGTTGGCGTCGGATCGCGTCGGGCGCGTGGAGGTGGTGGAGCTGCTGCCGCAGGTGATCGACTGGCTCGACCGCGGCCTGGTGCCGCTGGCCGACGAACTCAAGGGGGATCCGCGATTCGCCGTGGTCTGCGGGGACATCTACGAGAGGCTGTCGGCCCCGGCGGAACGCCGGTTCGACGTGGTCCTGATCGACGTCGACCACGCTCCCGACGATCGCCTCGACGACGCGAGCGGGTCGTTCTACACGCAGAGCGGGCTGAGGCGGGCGAGCGAGCACCTCACGCCCGGCGGCGTCCTGGGCGTGTGGTCCTACGCCGAGAACTCGCGCTTCGCCGAAACCCTCGGCGAGGTCTTCGACGAGGTGCGGGTCGAGGCGGTGACCTTCATGAACCCTCTCATCGACGAAAAAGTGACGGACTGGCTGTTCTTCGCCCGCCGGCCAGGGCGGCGTGCTGAGTTTTGAGACCGTGCGGCGGCCGCTCGGGGGCTTGCGGCCCTGCTGGTCGTCTGTGGGGAACTGCGGAGATACAGAACGGAGAGGGTGGGATTCGATCAGGCCCCAATGGCTAACATCCTACGCCTTCTGTATTTGAGGCAGAAGTCCTGTGGTTTCAAGAGCTTGGCCACTCTTGAGCGTCTACTGTTCTCACACGGTTTCTTACTGTCTTGCGATGCAAATTGAGGGCACTTTGAGGGCAGTGCCGAGTTGTGCGCGGGTCCCGTGGGCCGGAGCGGGGCGCGCTTGCAGGAGCAGACCTTGATGCCGTTGGCGGCCCAGCGCGGTTTGCTGCGATAGCCTATTGGGCCAACTGGGTGGCGTACGGCACAAGACTCAGTGGTCCGGTACACTTGGCCAAGTGCTTGCCGAACCGGTCACTTGTCCGCGGCCCCCTCGGGGTTGGCCATCGGCGGCGGCTCGACCGGCCACGGCTTCCCGCCGGCCTTGGTGTACTCGGCGAAGCGCCGGGCGTATTCGTGCCGGTAGGCCTGCAGCACCAACTCGAAGCTCAGCGGCGTCTGGCCGTCACGCTTCTCCGCATCGAGCAGGAAAGGCTTCCTGGGCGGATGTTTGACCCACTCCTTGTTGGCCAACTGCTCGAAAGACGGTTCGCGCCGATAGGCCAAGAGCAGTTTTTCAAACGTGCCCCGATGGGCGCCCTGCTTCACCCGCCAGTGCAACGTGAGCTTCGACACTTCCGGGCTGAGCAGGATCGCGTCGTTGACCCGTTGCGACTGCTTCGCGTCGGTGGTGAACTTCTTCAGCTCAACGAAGTAGGGCACGTGCACGACGACGTGGCGGGGCGGATGGTGAAAATCGGCGTCGACGGTTACGTCCGCGCCGGTGGCGGTGAATTTCATGCTGGCCGACACTTTGCCCATCTCGGTGACCGCGTTGCGGAAGGCGACCCGTTTGCCCGGGGCGGCCCAGGCGGGCGAAATCACGGAGAACAGGTGCAGGTCGCGCTCGCCCTGGTCCAAGCCGGCCCGGCCGCCGTATTCGCGGATGAGCATGTTGCGGATCAACAGCGAGACCTTGGCGGATCCCCAGGTGTGTGGCGGCGGGCAGCCCCAGCCGCGTACGAAACGATTCGTCCAGGGATACACTCCGCCTTCAAACGCTTCGTGGGTCGAGCCGGCGTGCAGAAGGATGTGATACAGGTCGGTCACGGCCTGGGCCTGCTGGCCGCAGGCAATGTGCTGATTCGTCACGTTGGTCGTGAGGTACTGGTGCAGATTGTGCCGATACGTCATGATCCCTTCGCAGTATTTCTCGCGGTGCATCTTCTCCATGGTGGCCGTCACCCTCGGGTCGGCCGGCTGGAGGACCTCCGTGGGATAGACCAGCACGAGATTCTCCCAGTCTTGATTGGTTTGCCACTCCGTATAGCCGCCGCCTCCCTTTCTCCCTCCCGCCGCCGGGCCGGTGACGAACTTGTACAGGCCCGTGGGCACGTAACCGTTCTCGCCGGCGCTGGCCCGGATGCCTTTGAGCACCGCGGGGAGATACTTCTCGTGGAACCGCTCCCAGGTGCGGGCATCGTCGGTTTCCCCCAGCGCCCTTGCCATGCGGATGCTGGTTCGCAGCGCCAACAGGCCCCACAGATTGTGGCTGGTGTATTGACCCTTGATCATCTCGGCGTCGTAAGGCACCGACGCGGGCAACAGGCCGTTGTCGGTTTTGTCGCACTCGCGGCGCATCCAGTCGATGGCGCGGCGAACCATGGGGAACAGTTCGCGGCCGTACTTGTCGTCGCGAGTCATCAGGTAGTGCTGGGCCACCGCCTGGAGCGTTTGCCCGTGCGAGGAAAGGAGCTTCCGGCCGTGGGTCAGGCTCATGTCGCACAGCAACCCGTCGTCCAGTTGACGGCTGTGGATCAGCGGCATGTTCTGGCGGAAGAACTGCGGGTGTCCCATGGTGTCGTAAAGCATCTGATAGTCGGGCAGCGCGATCATGAAGAACATCGGATACGGCATGCCGTCGGTTTGATACCGGCGGCCGTTCCGCTCCTGCACGGCCATCATCGCCAGAACCACACCGGCTCGCAAGGCGTTGGCCACGCGCGGCTCGGGAATCTCGAACGACGCGCCCTTGTTGAACTTGTCCTTCCAGAACTGCACGGTCCTCCTGCGGTAGGTCTGATAGTCGGCCCGCACGATCTTGTCGATCAAGGCCTTTTCGGTCTGGGGAACGGGAACTCGCGGCATCTTGAACGTCATGGTCGCCGTTTCGTTCGGCGCCAGCTCCTTCGTGCAGCGCGCCAGGCAGGTCTCGGTTCGCGAACCGATGTTGTACTTCGTGCCTGCGAAGGGCTCCGTGTAGGCCACCCCGGTAATCGCCTCGCGAACGGCGCCGGGTGAGAAGGCATACACCAGTTGGCCGTGGCGATAGGCGCCGCGGTTGGTCATTGTGTATATCCACTCGGCCTTGACGCCGCTGCCGCCATAGCGGTAGTCGCCGCCGTTGTTTCGCATCGCCGCCGCCAGCGCGCCCGTAGCCGGGCGGTCGCTCGTATTGCACATCCGCAGTTGCACGAACTGCACCGTGTTCGTCGCGTCTTCGCCGTCGAGCACGGCGCCGAACATTTCAATGTCGTACCGGATCGGCCCCTCCTGCCAACGATGGACCACGATCGGGATCCAGCCGTCGAGGAAGGTCTTCTGCCGGGCCATCAACGGCCGCAGCGGTCGGCCGTAGAAGAAGCACAGTTCCGCCCGCCGGGTGAAGATCGACCCGTCGAAGGTGACCTCCACGAACTCCGGCTGGTACGGCACGCCGATCATCGTCATCGACTTGCTCAGGAAGCACCACTCGCCGGCCGGATCGTCGATGCCCGGATCGACCATCAAGTCGGGCATCTTCGCGGCAGCCGCCGCCAACGTTGCCGCCACCGGGAGAAACGCGAGCAGGCAAAACAGTACAGTCAGTCGGTACACGGATCAATTCCTTCCTGTAATGTTCACGCGATCTGCCCGCCCGTGGCGGCAAATCAAAGGCTCTTCACCTAATACCGGGGAGAGTCTCGGGTGCCACGCACAACTCCGTTGTGCGTGCGCCGTGCCGATCGACCAATGGAGACGGGCCGCGGCGCGGCATAGCATGTATTTCATCCAAGCGTCCTGTCGGCAATCGCTTGTCACCATGGTCCCGACACGCACAACGGAGTTGTGCGTGGCACCCCGGTAATGGGTTATGCACCAAATTGAATCGGGCGGGAGCTGCCAACTCGATTCTCCAAACGCTTACCGCTCAACCAGCACCGATGTGTCGGTGGTTACGGCAGGCAGTTCAACAATACTCTGGTGGCGCGGTTCATCGTACGTCCACTTGAGAGGCTTCCCCCCCGACGTGACCGCCTTGGGAGGCGACCCGAATACCTGCAATCGGTACCGGCGATCCGCTATCTTGCTCGCGTAGGGTCCCTCGGGGGCGGCGATCGTGACGATGACGTTGTTCCCGTGTTCTCGGCAACGAACCTTCGTCGTGGCGTAGATGCCCTTGCGGTAGTCGCGGCTTACGCCGTCGTCGGCGAGTGCCTTCGTTTCCCCGATTCGCAGTTGCCAGGCCTTTTGCCCAAAACCGTCCGGGCTCTTCCACGAGAACAGCGGCGCAGAGTCCGTCACATATCGCGGGTTTACCTCACCTTCACACAGCGGGTTACCAGGCTGTTGCGCCACGGCGGCCGAGACACTCAGGGACAACCCCACCAACAGAAACACACACTCACGGTCACGGTACCCCATGGCGTCCTCACTCTGTCCATGACGGTCGTGGAGAACGGTCTGCATGTGAACTGACGTACGTCCTTCCTGTCGTTGCGCCGACGGGTCTGCCTGAGCGGGGCCGATCATGTCCCATGGTCGCCTATCCTGCTATTTTTGATTCCGACTCACGACCTGTGGCTGTAGTGCAAACCACGCGCGGGTCAGATAACTGCAGCGGCAACTCACGGTCGAGTCGGGCACCAGGACGATGCCGTTGGCCGCAATGGCGTTGATCCAACACCCGGGCCGGATTCCGCCATAATTCTCCGTTCGTCTCGCGCCGGAAAGGTCGTAGTAGCCTAGCGTGGCCGAACGGAACAACAGCATGTGGGCGCCACTTGACAGTATTCCGCAACCGTAGGAACGCTTGAAGTCAAAGGGAACCGGCTTGCCCGTTAATAGCTCCCACGCACCCCCTTGGACGTAGATCGTGCGGTCGTTAATCATCGGTCGCGAACTGTATTTCGCGTCAATCGACCAGAGCTTCCGGCCGGTGTCGGTATGGAACCCGCTCATGCGACCGCCCTTTTCCGAAGCGAGTCGGAATCTCGTTGGCTGGTAGGTCATTAGCAGCACGTCGTGTCGTTTTCCGACGGCGAGCATCGTACCGTAGATCTCTTCCTCTTGCTTCCAAAGAACCTTGCCCGTCTTGCCGCTCAACGCCACAAGGATCCCCGGGAGCTGATCCGGTGTCTTGGCGGACTTCCTACGGTCGAACATGGCCACCGGCCGGTCGATCAAGAACACCTTACCGTCGGCCAAGGCGATCGCGTTATGACGGAGCGAGTCTTTCGCACGGTAGCTCCATTTCAGTTTTCCCGTCTTGGCGTCCATGGCGAACAGCCGGCCCGATTCAGTCAGCAGCCGCTTCATGTCTCCGCCGCGGTTCTGGAAGCGATACGTAACCACGTGCTCCGGATCGGCGACCGACCCGTAAAGGATCCCGTTCTCACAGGCGATGTAGCCCCAGATCCCCGGTTTGCCGTCGGGCTGTTCGGGCACGGTGAACTCCGACAGCAGCTTCCCGGTGGCGACGTCCAGGCGAATACAACGGTCCCCATGGCGGACGTAAACGCTGCCGTCCGCAGTGCATATATTGCTCTGCGTTCCGGCGACCCCCATCAGCTCGTCGCCGTTGTAGGCGGTCAGGAGGCCCTTGACCGAATACCTCCACAACTCATGGCCGTTATACGCATCGAGGGCGATGACCCCGTGCAGCCCCGCGTAAATCAGTCGGCCCTCGTGGCTCAACGGCGCCGGGGCACGGCCGTGACGATTGGCAACGTCGAAGTCCACGTCGCGAAACCAGAGCATCCCCAGGCGCCCTCGCACGAGCTGGTCGTTGCTGCATATGGTGTTGGCTGGGTCGGCATACTGGTGAGTCCAACTGCCCGCCCCCGGGAGCGGACCCCGCTCTTGTGGGGTGATGGAACCCGGCTTGCCCACACAGATCACACCGCCGTAAGGTCGCTGAAGACGCTCGGCCTCCGCAGCCGAAAAGGTCGCCGCGCCTTCACGGAGCGATCGGCCAGAAACGACCAGGTTCGCGAAGTGCTTGGGGTATCCGGTCTTTGCCAAATCGCGATGATGGACTGTCACTCGAGTGCCGTACAAACCGGCGAGGGTCAGTTTCGCTCGGGCTTCGGCCACACGGGCGGGGTCGTCGTCCACCGCACAGATGAACAGATCGCTGCGCCGGGCCAAGTGGTAGGCCAACTCCCCATCGCCGCAACCCAGATCGACACAGTACCCCTTTGTGACCCCGCTTCGTCGGATGATCTCTTCGGCCGCCAGCGCCGCGGGTGAGTTGTTTGGGTATGGCGACTGGGCCGGTCGATTGGCCGCCGTTGGATCAGGCGTTGGCGCGGCGTTGCCGAAGCAGTAGATCGCCCCCCGGTCGGTGCTGACGAGAAGTCCCCGGTCGGTCGCCGCCAGACCGTAGACCGTGCCGGGCACCTTGGCAGACCAAGCCACTTTTCCTGTCTCCAACTCGAGCGTGGCGACCCGGCCCTCACCACCGGCGACCACTCGGTTGCCGGCAACGATCAACGACGAACAGGTAAATCCGATCTTCTCGGACCAGTGTTGTTTCAGCACGACTTTCGGCTTGGGGGTCCCATGGCGATCGGGTACCTGTGTCGAGGTCAATGCGGAAACCGCGACCTGGGTGCCCCTTGCATGGACCACGCCCACCGGGGCGGCGGCCAGGGGCCCCCGGCCGACGGCAACAGTTTGCCTCCCGTTGGCGAGGGCGTAAGCGACCCCGGCGTTGAAAAACGTCTCGCCGACAGCCATCGTCGCCGCCCCGCCGTTGTGCCCGTATCCCTGCAGGTGGAAATACAGGAGTTTGCCGTTGGCACGATCGAAGCACGCCGGTACGGCGCGTCCGGTGGGCACGAGCAGCCGCTTGCCTGCAGCAACAAGATAACCTTGCGCCGACACGCCGCTCTCAGCCACGGCGCCGCCGTGCGGCTGAGGCATTCGGATTCCGCCGGAGTTGTCGTTGACCCACAACACCTTACCACTGGTCGGGTCCAGGGCGTACAGGTACACCCCTTCCGAAGGCCAGATTCCAGCGCCGAAATAGACACGATCGTCGATGACCACAGGCCCACCGCGCGCGGGCCACTTCGAGATCATTCGCCCATTGCCGAGCATGGACCGATTGTCCGGGCCGCCGCGCCGCTTCCACAACACGCGTCCAGTGTCGGTGGCAAGGGCGTAGAGATGCCCATCATCGCTGGCCACGAAAAGGCGATCCTTCCACACCGTGGGGGCATACCGAATGGGTGCATCGGTCGCATAGGTCCACCTTACTCGACCAGTTGCCTCCTCCAGCGCGTACACCTTGCCGTCGGCCGAACTGCCAAGAAAGACGGCGTCGTTGGCGACCACGACCTGATTGGCCCGATCTTCTGTCAGCCGCGCGCTTCGTGGCCACGCGGGCTGCGGCGCGTCGGATAGACGAAAGGACCAACGTAGCGAGAGCTCAGCAGGCAGTGACGTGGCCGTATACCCCGTACGGCCCGGGTTGCCGCGATACGTGGGCCAGTCGGCCGGACGAGCTACCGAGACGAGCACAAACAGAAGAAGCGACAAGAAATGAGCTCCCCGCACATGACAGGAACGTAACATGGCATATCCTCCTCGATCGGGTCCGGCGGATTTGGACAGAAAACATGGCGGCCGGACAACTTAGCTTGACAATCTGTCTTGGCATGGATATATACTATGCTGGATAATACGCATTATCAAGCAGGAATCGTCCAAAACAACTCGGAGATTGCGATATCCGTTTCCGCCGCGAGTCGCTTTGTGGCGTCTATGATGATGTCGTTCCTCACGTTGTCGATCTGTGTCGGCCCCTCCGCTCCCCACGCGGAGCAGACGCGATGACCGGTGGAGAAAGCGTGGGAGTGGCACCGGAAGGTTGGCCGATTCCCGACGGCTACTACCCGCTTCGAGCGGCCACCAACACGACGGAAATGTGGCAAGAAGAGACCTTCGACCCGAAGATGATCGACCAGGAATTGGCGTGGCTAAGTCGATCGGAATGAACCGGCCGCGTGTCTTGGTGCAATACCGGGGTTGGGTAAAGGACCGCGCCGGCTCGTCGTCGCCGCGGGCTGCATTTGCCTGACCACGTTGCTACGGTAGAATATGGAATGAGAAGCGACTCCATTATGTAGTTCAGAAGCCCTCTGGGGGAGACGTTACGTGCGGAGAATCCTTACTCCCATCTTTCTGGTGGCCGCGGTAGTGGCGCTGGCCGCGCTGGCGGGCTGTGAAGACCCGAGTGATCCGGCCGAGGGCGAGCCGGGAGCCGGGCAGCTCCCGGCGCAGGACACGAAGGCAGGCCCGCCGGATACTTCCGATACGCGGCCTCACCCACTCTTGAGAAAGGCCGGCGACGCAGTCCTAGCCGGCGGCGAGGGGGTTCGCTCGACGGCGGGCCCGAAGCTGTCGAGCGTGATTCGCACGC
>SDBU01009983.1_pt1 | contig 10579 bp, 7 predicted proteins | sample 2277071 | NCBI WGS metagenome assembly SDBU01 (sample SAMN10397929, study PRJNA504765) | marine sediment metagenome | isolation source: marine sediment core GS08_GC12, 126 cmbsf | place: Arctic Ocean: Gakkel Ridge, Loki's castle | collected 2008
CTTCCGACTTTAAGAACCCGTTATACTTTATTTTTTGTCAAAGAACAATATTTGTTATGCTTTTATTGTAAATACTTTTTACCGTTTAATCAAGAGTTAGGAGTTGGGAGTTATCCGACGAATGCGGATACGCCTATGGCGGAAGAGTTTAGAGTTAATGATATGAATTTATTCTTTAAGCAATTTGTTAAGGGAAAGCTTCCGGTTATCGGGTTAATAATAATAATACTTATGTTATTAATGGCTGTATTTGCTGATTTTATCGCTCCTTTCAACCCTGTTGAAATTGATTTACAAGCTCGTTTATCTCCCCCTAACAAAGAACATTTGCTTGGTATGGATGACATTGGAAGAGATGTCTTAAGCAGGATAATATATGGTTCGAGAGTATCTTTTAAGGTGTGTTTTTTAGTAACTCTAATTTCCTTGATTATAGGAACTTCGGCTGGAATAATATCCGGATTTTTTGGCGGGTGGGTCGATGAGATAATTATGAGAATTACGGATATTTTTCTTGCTTTCCCTGCTATGCTGCTCGCAATTGCAGTTATGGCGGTTCTTGGGGGAAGTTTAAATAACGTAATTATAGCTTTATCTTTGGTTGGATGGAAAACTTATGCAAGACTTGCAAGAGGACAGGTTCTTGTAGAAAAAGAAAAAGAGTATGTAATGGCTCTTAAATCGGTTGGATTTGGTTCATTTCGGATTATATTTCGGCATATTTTACCAAATATTTCGGTTCCGATAATTGTATTTGCTGCTTTAGGCATGGCTTCGGTTATAATTCAAGAAGCTGGACTTACATTTTTAGGACTTGGTGTACAACCCCCTACACCCAGCTGGGGTGGAATGTTAAGTGAAGGACATCAATATATAATTAAAGCTTATCACCTAACCACTTTTCCCGGTTTGGCTATAATGCTGACAGTACTTGCATTTAACTTTATTGGTGATGGTCTTAGAGATGCTCTTGACCCAAGATTGAAATATTAAATTATAATATGATACAAATCACAGCAATATTGATTTTTTTTATGTATATTCTGGAGAACTTGAATAATATATAAATGGTTTCATGAAAATAGATACATCAGAAACTGACTAACAACGCAGCAATAACTCACGAATTTCATGAAATCCTCTTTTTCTAAAAGTAATATAGGAATTTATAGAATGTTATTAACTATTGATATTGGAAATACAAATGTATTAATGGGAATATTTAATAACGATGAACTGATAGCTAACTGGAGGCTTTTAAGCAGCACTTTAAGAACTTCGGACGAATGGGGAATGATGTTAATGATTCAAGCTGATAGGCTTGACATTAAAATGGATAGAATAACAGGGGCTATAATTTCATCTGTTGTTCCTTCTTTAAATCCGGTTTTCGATAGAATGATAAATCAATATCTAAAATTTAGTCCATTGTTCATTAATGAAGATATCGAACTTGGTGTAAAGATTATGTATGAAGAACCAAAAATGGTTGGTGCAGATAGAATTTGCACTGCTGCTGCAGGATTTCATAAATATGGCGGCCCTCTGATTGTAATAGATTTTGGGACTGCTACTACTTATGATGTTATTTTAAAAGATGGTTCATATCTTGGAGGCATAATTTCACCTGGTATTGAAACAGCTTCTGAGATACTTCACACGAAAGCTGCAAAACTTCCCCTTGTCGAACAAAAATTTCCAGATAGAATTATTGGAAGAAATACGGAAGAAAGTATTCAATCCGGAATTATGTATGGAACAAAAGTCCAGGTCGAGGGAGTAGTAAATTTAATAAAGAATGAAATCAATAATAATCCAAAAGTTATCGCTACCGGAGGGTTTGCTGAATTAATCAAAGAAAAAACTAAAATTATTGACTTCTATGAGCCGTTTTTAATTTTGGAGGGATTAAATTTAATTTATAAAAAAAATAAATAATCCAAAGTTTTATTATACATTGAGGTATTATGGAAATTAAATTACTAAAAAAGGTTCCTTTTTTTAATGCATTAAAGGATAAAGAATTAGAGAAATTAGCAAAATTATCTTCATTACACAAATATGGCAAAGACAATGTCATCTTTTTAGAAGAAGATACCGGTAATTCTCTTTTTATAATTAATAAGGGAAGAGTAAAGATTTCGAGAATCAGTAATGAAGGGAAAGAAGTTATTCTTGCTATACTAAAAGAAGGTGATTTTTTTGGTGAGATGTCAATGATAAGTGGAGAAAAGAGGTCAGCTAATGTTATACCAATTGAGAATTCTGAACTTTTGATTTTAAGAGCCGATGATTTTTTTAATATTTTAAACAGTCATCCTGAAATAGCAATATTATTATTAAAAGAGCTTGCAAAAAGATTGAGAATGGCAGATACTCAAATTAAAAGTCTTTCGCTTTTTGACGCTGTAAGTCGCGTAGCATCTGCACTAATTCAGCTTGTCGAAACTAATGGTGTTCTAAAAGAGGGGAAAATGATAATAGAAAAATTACCCTCCCGGCAAGACCTCGCAAATATAGCTGGAACATCCAGAGAAACCGTATCGAGAGCTATTAATTTGTTTATTAAAGAAGGGTTCATATCAAAAGACGGGGATAATGTAATTATAGAAAAACCCGGCAAGTTCAGGAATCTTTATTCATAATATCAAAATAATTTAATATCATAAAGAATTACGGGAATTATTTGTGCTAAGATATTTGGTTTATGAAATTAAATAACAAACCGAAAATATTCTTATAAATACAAGATAGTCTATATGGAATAATCTTTCTAACTTTAAAAAGATATTAATAATTATATATAATAATTATACCTTGTAAATATTTTTGTATCAACTCTCATACATTTACTGCATATTATCCGGATATTTTCTTAAATCCCCATATTTATTGATTATTAATCAGCAGATGCATATTCATACTATACTTTATATTGTTTAATTGACATTTAAAAAATAATTTTATAAATTATCTAAATAATTGCCCCAGTAGCTCAGGTGGATAGAGCGACGGTTTCCTAAACCGTAGGTCGTAGGTTCAAGTCCTATCTGGGGTACAAAAATAAAAAAGTCCTTGAGTTTTTCGAAAGGACTTTTTTATTTTTCCTCAAAAGCGTAGTGTTCTATTTTCAATTTTCAAGCAATGTATTTTTTTATTTTTAGAAAATTGAGAATTGACTAGAAAGGAAAATGATATGACATTTACTTCTGAGAAAAAGTAAAAAAGGATTTTTCAATTGATTTTAATAAATTGCAAAAAATCTCTAACTTGAAATCTTCAGATAAAAATAATATATTTAATAAATTGTAAAAGCGTTTTTACCATTTAAGTTCTTCAAGTTGAGTGATAAGATGCATACGCATAGCAATTACTGATGCCCCGGCACGCATAAATACTACGCCATCTTCAATTGAAACTACTCCTCCGGAAGCTTTTATCATAATTTGGTCACCCACAGTTTCCTTAATCAAAGTAATATTATGAACCGTTGCTCTTCCGGGACCAAAACCCGTACAAGTTTTAACGAAATCCGCTCCGGTGTCTGCTACAAGTTTTGCGGCAGTAACAATTTCCTGATCCGTTAAAACTCCGACCTCTATTATCACCTTAAACGGTATCTGAAAGGGTTTTGCCACAGATATTACATCTAAAATATCCTTCGATACACGTTTGTAATTACCTTCCTTAAACGCAGATATATTCATAACCATATCCAGATCAGTAGCGCCAAGCGATAAACCTTCCTCAGCTTCAGTACATTTGACTTTCGTAGATACTCCGCCACATGGGAAACCTACAGGTATTTGAGCCCGAACATCTGTTCCTTTCAGCCTATCAACTATGATTCTGAGATGATATGGAAAGGCAACGACGGCACGAAATCCATATTTTAATGCTATTTCACAAGATTCGCGGACAGCATTCTCCGAAGCAGTAATAGTAAGCGCCTCAGAATAATCTATCGCTGAAATAAGCTGTTTAATTTCTTCTTCTGCAACTCCATACACGATTTCCTCCATATTTTAGTATTATTTGATATTCCCCATATTAAAATCAAATATGACTTTAGTATGAGTTTCGATTATATTTTAACAGAGTGTTGCATAATTAAAATTCAAACTATTGGAAGCAGACATTACTGCTCATCAAACTTATTAAAATTATAATCTGTGTAATCCGGGGTTCCTTTTCTATTTAATTTTGTTCAAAAGCCGTAATGCAGTCTCCACGAGTTTTTCATTTTCACCTTTCTTCATAAGGCTTACGTTAACTTCGTAAGCACCTTGGTCAAAAGCTTTTTCGTCGGGCACGTAACCAATACCGGATTGAGAATTTTCTATGACAAATGTATATTCAAAAGGCGATTTTTCCTTGATCGCAAGTCCAAGTTCTACAAATACTTCTCCGGGAAGAGAAACTATTGCAATATCTCCGATTCTAAAAACCTGCACTTCGGCTTCTATCGGCTTTCCATCAAGTTTTTGCAATCTTAATATTTTTAATGCTCTTCTTGTTATTGATTTTGTTGTACTGTTTGTTGGGGATTTTTTTGCATCTATTTTTGCTTGGTCTATTTCTTCTTTTGTATATTGCTGCAGTTCTAAAAAAATGATTTCTCTTTCAGCTTTTAGAATAGTGTTCTCCAGAGATTTTAAAGTCGGATATTCTTTTATTACATCACCTGCGAGGACATGACCTATCTGTTCCGCTTTACCAAATCTTGGGAATTTTTCACGCTCTTTATACCTATTTATATGATTTATATTTCCGCAGGTACCTATACCAAAATATACCATCATATCTTCGCCCTTAACTGCTTTAAGAATTTTTCCCATAAAGTATAGATAATCTGCTGAGATTTCTGTTCCTCCTACCGTATCAAGATGCATTGCAAAGTTTACAAATGTTGCAATTGGTTTTCCATCAAGTGTTGTGATATAAAATATTCCGATTTCCGGATCAATCGGACCCATTGGTTTAACAATGTCCGGGCTGAGGATAGGCGGATTGCATCTGACTGTACCATCTCTCATCAAAAACCGGCGGTTAAATGATATGTGTTCTTCTCTTCCAATGCCAGCTTTAATTGCAGCAGGTTCTAACCTCTGGTTTGCAATTCGAATAGCGTCTGCAATTTTGACGGATAAAATCTTATCGTAAGGTTCTATTAAATGCGGTCCTGTGTGAGTATGAGTTGCATTTATAATAATGTTTTCCGGAGCGATGCCAAGTTCATCATGTATTGTTTTTCTTACTTTTTTATTTACTTCAGCGTATGGTACGATATTATCGCATATAACCAAAACAAGTTTATTTTTGCCGTCATCGAGTACCAATGCTCTTGCATAGAGTTCATCATGGACACTGGAAGCAAGTCTCTCGCTATAGTATCCTCTCATAGAAAATCCCATTGGTGGTGTTATGTCGGTTTTTGCAGTGCCTACTTTTAATTGAAATGCACTGCTTTCCTCATGAAAATATAGAGAGAAAACTATTAAAAATAAAATACTAAATAATAAAGCTCGTAATGTTAATAAAAATTTATTATTCATTTTTACCTCCCGTGAATAGTTATCGTATTGTCAAAATATCACCACGGATAACACAGAGAAAATATTTTCCACCACCGGCAGATCCGCCTGCCTGCCTCTGGCATAGACTGCGGCTAAAACATCAATTAGTTAAAAGAAATACTATTTTGCCTTTATATTTATTCAATATTCCCCATATTAAAATCAAATATGACTTTATTCCGAAAATAATTAAAGGGACAAAGGCACAGAGGCAATCCGCCTGGGGCGGATTGCCTTTGGCGGAAAAGGCACAAAGTTTCAGAGATGTAGGGGCAAACACCGTTTGCCCCTCTTTGGATTCAACGACGAGTCAGATTACTATTATTTTCATCCTTCGTGGTGTTCAGAAAGAACATGAAAGTTTAGTTTGAGTTTTTGTTATATCTTAAATGAAAGCTAACAATTTTTTCGTTAGATTCAATCATTTTTTCTTACTATTTCAATTAACTGTAACCGGATGAATGATATGACATTTACTTTTGAGAAAAAGCAAAAAGAATTTTTCAATTGATTTTAAAAAATTACAAAAAATCTCTAGCTTGAAATATTCAGATAAAAACATTATCTTTAACAAAAATCAAATTATGCAGTGACTGGAATTTATATATATAATAGTCGAGTATATTATATTATTCGTACTTTTAAAAGCAAGCAAGTTTGTAAATGAATTATTTTTGGGTGTTCATAATCCAATCTTACTTCATATACCTCCGAATGTGTTTCATGGATTTGAAAATATTTGTAAGGAAGAAATAGTAATTTTAAATATTCCGACGGAGGTTTATAATTATGATAAACCTGATGAATTTAGAATAGACCCTTTTAGTAATGAAATTCCTGTGAAATGGAACGCTAAAATTGGAGGTTAAAATCACATTTCAATTAATATCGATGATTCACTGAAACCTTTATGGTTCGTATCACAATAAGACTGAGGCTTATTCGATTAATTGAATGAATTTACCTGTTTTTCGTAATTAAAATGTCCTCCATAAAAAATATATTATCTTAAAGCCTCTCTGACTTCTTTTAAAAATCTCGGTACAATAATTTTTGGATCCCCTTCTCCTACATGCTCAATTGGAATATATCCCCTGTAATTTATATTTCTTAAAATATTGATAATTTTATTTAGATTTATTTTTTCTTTTCTACCTTTGATTGTTATAATTTCTTTAATCTGCCATGTAACAGCGTATGGAGCAGTTTTAGCTATTTCTTTATATGGATCAGCACTCTTAAAACTACCTGTGTCAACCATTAATCCTACCCAGTCTGAATCAACCATCCTCAAAACTTTTAATATCTGGTCGGCAGTTTTAAAAAAATCATCGTGGTTTTGTATTGCTGCCATTACACCGCATTTTTTACCATAATCGGCACATTCTTTAATACCTTCCACAACCCACTCGGTAACTTCTTCCTCCGTATATCCATCCTGTATACCTCTTCCTCCGAAAATACGTATTACCGGTGCGCCAAGTTTGGAAGCACATTCCATCCACCTCTTCACAAGCTCAACATCAGCTTTTCTTTTACTTTTATCAGGATTAGTGAAATCATTCCTAACCCCGGTTCCACTTATATCTAATCCAAGAAGAAAAGCTTTTCGCTTAATATGGTATATATATTCATCATCCGGTACATCAGGATAGTTCGGGAAATAGTAACCCGTCGGATCAACAGCATCAAAACCTAATTTAGCGCATAATTCAAATAAATCATCGAGTGTCATTTCACCTTCTCTCAAATAACGATTATATGAATAGGCATTGCAGCTAATTTTTATACTTGGACCACCAACTCTTTTTATCTTTGTTTGTGAATAACTCTTAACATCTTTTACGCTAATTGCCGCAGATGTAATAGCAGAAATTATCATAGAACTTTTTAAAAAATTCCTTCGGTTAATTCCTTTTTTCATTTTTATGACCTTTAATTAAAATATATTTTTTTACCTCAGAAAATTTTTTAGGAATGAGAGTTTATAAATGGATAAACCCTCATGCTCTTTTAGAGCGCCACAAATTATGAAAATAGATTCTTTTTTTTCTCTGTTGGTGACAACACCAACAGAGAGCAGAAGGGCAGAACAGTGTTCTGCCCCTACATCTCTGAAACTTTGTGCCTCTGTGCCTTTGCCCCTTTATTTATTTTCGAACTAAAAGTATCATTAAGTTAATTTTTGGCAGCATTATTTAATTTTTCCCAAACAGATCTGAGGACAGCTACATCGCTGGCAAATTCCAGCATAGTTATACCCATATTTTTGTATTTTTCTATATTGTCTGCATCGGCACCAACTCCAAGCATAACATTTTTATCATATTTTTTTGCAGCAGCAATTGTTTTTTGTAAAGCAGATTGTACATCCTCATGATCTATGCTTGGTTTGCTAAGTCCTAATGACATTGAAAAATCAAAAGGTCCAAAAAGAACATAATCCAGACCGTCAACGGATAAAATTTCATCAATTTTATCGATAGCCTTTATATGTTCTATCATAACGCCTATCATTGGTTCTGTATCGCTCCATTGAATCCATTCTCTGCCTCCTTTTGCACCCCATGCTCCGGAATAACATTGAGCACTGTATCCCCGTATCCCGCGGGGAGGAAATTTTGATGCTTTTACTACATCTTCAACTTCTTCCGGGGTATGGATATTCGGAACAACAATAGCACCGGCACCAATTTCCAGAGCTTTTCTAATAAGGTAAGGATTATCACGATCAACACGCATTAGTGGAACCACATCAACTATTTCTGCAGCTCGAATTAGATGCTCTGCAGAAGCATCCTGACGCCATGCATGTTCATTGTCGATGCGGATAAAATCAAGTCCGGAATAACCCGCTACTTCCATTACCCCAGGACTCCATGAATACATAACACTACCTGTAACAACTTTACCTTCTTTAAGTTTTGCTCTCAGCTTGTTGGGTTTTCTTGGCATTTTAAAAGCCTCCTATTTGTATTAAGTAACTTTTTAGATTGATAAATTCACTTTTGGATATAATATATCCGCATAACCTTTTGGACAATTTTTTAAAATTATATATTAGTGTTTAGATTTTAATATATCAAGTATTTTTTTTAAGTTTAATTTTTCTTTTTTCTTTATGTTAATTTTGGAATATATTTTTAATACTACAGTTAAGCACTTTTTCAGTGAAGAAATAAAAAAACGCTCCGTTCTACTAATAATCGCTTAATTTTTATTATTTATATAGCTTCGATGGAGCTCATTATTATTTTGATCAATTATGTTCTATAAACATTTCGTCCCTACGGGACTTTTTATTAAAAACTTTTTTGAGTAGTATTCAAATTTTATTAAATTATTTTACCCGAAAGATTTTAAAATACTTGACTTATTCGTTTTAAAATATTAGATTTATAATTACATAATAAAAAAAATGAAAAGTTCTATTTATGGATGAAGAAAAGTATATAGAAAAACTTCGCAAAGATATTAGATATCATAATTACAGATATTATGTTCTGAATGAGCCCGTAATTTCTGATTATGATTATGATATGTTATTAAAAAAATTGACTGCTACCGAAAATGAACATCCTGAACTTATCACAGAAGATTCTCCTACACAAAGAATTGGTGATGAACCAACTAAAAAATTCCAGACGTTTAATCATTCTATCCCGATGCTCAGTCTTTCAAATACTTATACTGAAGAAGAAATTATTGATTTCGATAGAAGGGTAAAAGAGTTACTTCAAGGAGAAAAATACCAATATGTTGTTGAACTGAAGATTGATGGCGTTGCTGTTTGTCTTATATACAGAGACGGTAAATATGTTCAAGGTGCCACCAGAGGGAATGGTATTACCGGTGATGACATTACTCAGAACCTTAAAACTATTAAGTCTATTCCTTTGAACATTCTAAAACCTATCGATGGAGTTGATGAGTTTGAGGTGAGGGGAGAGGTTTTTATGAAAAAAAGTGAGTTTATAAAAATAAATAAAAGACAGGCAGAGAAGGGTGAAAAAATATTTGCTAATACCAGAAACGCTACTGCAGGTTCATTAAAGCTTCAAGATCCAAAAATCGCTGCAGAGCGTCCACTGTCAATTTTTTTATACTATTTTACGGCTGAAGAATCAAAAATGAGTTTATTTGACAGCCACTATGATAATTTGCATATGCTTTATAATATCGGTTTTCCCGTAAATCAAAATCACAGACTGTGCCAAAATATAGAGGAGGTGTTAGCATATTGTAAAGAATATGAAGAAAAAAGAGAAGAGCTTGATTATGAAGTTGATGGTGTCGTAATAAAGGTTAATTCTTTGTGGCAGAGAAATCTTCTTGGAAGTACAGCCAAAAGTCCGCGATGGGCAATAGCATTTAAATTTAAAGCTAAAAAGATAGATACTATTCTTAGAGATATAATATGGCAGATAGGTAGAACAGGAACTATTACTCCGGTAGCAATAATGGAACCTGTTACACTTGCAGGGACCGTTGTTAAAAGGGCAACTCTACATAATGTTGATGAGATAAAGCGATTGAGTATTATGATAGGAGATACAGTTACTATCGAAAAAGGAGGCGATATAATTCCGAAAGTGATAGAAGTCAATTTCCTAAAAAGACCTCCCGATGCAAAAGCTGTTAAAATTCCGGAAAAATGTCCAATATGCGAAAGCGAAGTAATAAGGTTTAAGGAGGAAGCCGCCATAAGATGTATAAATCTTTCCTGCCCTGCACAGATTGCAAGGAGAATAGAGCATTTTAGTTCGCGTAATGCAATGGATATAGGTGGACTTGGTGAAGCAATTATCGAGCAGTTGACTGCATCTATCACTGTTACCGACACTGCTGATATGTACTTTCTGCAAAAGAAAGAACTTGCAGAACTTGAAAGAATGGGTGATAAGAGTGCAGAAAACCTTTTAAATCAAATTGAGGAAACTAAAAGCAGACCTCTGGAAAGATTAATATTTGCTTTTGGGATAAGATATATTGGATTAGGAGCA
>SDBU01009984.1_pt1 | contig 10578 bp, 12 predicted proteins | sample 2277071 | NCBI WGS metagenome assembly SDBU01 (sample SAMN10397929, study PRJNA504765) | marine sediment metagenome | isolation source: marine sediment core GS08_GC12, 126 cmbsf | place: Arctic Ocean: Gakkel Ridge, Loki's castle | collected 2008
TTATCTCGAAGTAGGCGATATCGGCGGCAAAGTAGGTTGATTCACCGTTCGAGCGAATCAGAACCCTGTCCTTGTCGTCTCCGAACTTGGTCGTCTCCAACCAAATCGCACCTTCCTTCTCATAGGCGAGGCCTTCTTTCTTCAGTTGCTGAACGCCCAAATCCACCGCCCCTTTTTCATGCAACGTCGACTCGGCGAACCAGACTTCGAAACCGACTCGGAATCTGGAGAGAGTCTCGCGGATTCGTTCGAGCATGATCTCCATTCCCCGATTGGCCAGCTGCCCGACACTGTCTTCGTCCACCTCGGATATCTTCTCCGCGATCTCATTGATGTAGTCGCCCGCATAACCGTCCTCAGGGACCTCCTGCCCCTTCTTGCGAGCCGCGATCGATGCGCCAAATCTCTCAATCTGACCTCCGTAGTCATTTATGTAGAACTCACGGGTCACCCTATGACCGGCAAACTCGAGAATCCTCGCCAGTGAGTCACCGAAGGCCGCATGCCTTCCATGCCCTATGTGAAGTGGGCCCGTGGGATTAGCGCTAATGAACTCGATGTTCAGATTCTCCGGCGTCTCGGCAACACCTGAGCCAAGCTGTTTGCCTGCGCCCATGACAGTCTCTAGAGCGTGCTTGAACCACTCATCACCCAGGAAGAGATTTACAAACCCGGGCCCGGCGATCTCCGCTTTTTCAAGTTCGCCAGCAAGAGACTCAACAAGCCGATCCCTTATCTCCTGTGCAATTTCACGCGGGTTGCTGTCCAAGCCCGAGGCAAACAGCATCGCTGCGTTGGTCGAGTAGTCCCCGAACTCGGCCTGTGGCGATCGCTCCAGTTTGGGCTCGGCACTCTTGGCCGAGTCCTGGCAGACGGATTCGGCAGCTTCCATCACAGTCTTTTGAAGCACAGCAATGGGATCGGAGGATGGTCTAGAAGTCATGGCTATCGCACCGTATCGTACGCAACGAGACCGTTAGTGACCGTCAGTAATGATATGGCTCTCCAGCCAGGATCTTGTGGCCTCTGTACAACTGCTCCAAAAGGACGACCAGCGCAAGTTGGTGGGGCAGTGTCGCAGGGCCGAAAGAGAGCTTCAAGTCATGTTCAATCCGGTCGGAAGCGGTGAATCCCTTTGCCCCACCTACCAAAAAGCACAGGTTCCGGCCAGCGTTCTGCCTCTCCTGCAAGAATCGGCTGAATTCAACGCTTGAGAAGCTTTTGCCTCCCCGATCAAGTAGGCATACGTAAGAATCTTTGGGAACCCTCTTTATCAATGAGCTCTCATCCCTGACATGCACGAGGTCGAACTTTGCATGCCGGCTCAGCAGCTTGGTGTAGTGTCCCGTGTTCTCTAAATAAGGGGCTCGAGCCCTGCCGATTGCAAGCACCTTGATGAGCATGGTGTCATACTAGGGGTTACACGTAATGAACGGAGAGCCATGAAAGACGAACCCGACGAAGAGCGTCAGATAAATATTCACACATCACCGGAGGTCATGGCGGGCGTATACGCAAACTTTGCAAACGTAAGCCACTCCGACTACGAGTTCACGATCACATTCGCACGTATAGATCACGAAGTCGAAGATGATGAGATACCCGGCGTCGTCGTTTCACGTATCAACCTCTCACCACGTTTTATGCGCGAGTTGATCGACGCAATGGAGGACAACTACTCCAAGTGGCAGACGCGTGAAGGGATCAGGGACCTTCCCGAATACAGGGGCGAACAGGGAGATAGCAGCAGCTCAACCGGTCCGAGCAATCAGTAACCGGTCGAGAGTCTTGGCCACATTCCGGCGAACCGTCACGCTTACCGCTTAAGAGACAGAGTCGTCTTCCCGACATGCGCATTGCCCTGATATCCGATACCCACGGGAACCGCCCCGCTCTCGACGCTGTGATGGAATCAATCGGGCAGATGAACGTGGACGAGATCTGGTGCCTCGGTGACATCGTGGGATACGGGGCCGATCCGGGTTACTGCATTGAGACCGTGCTTGACGACAGCAATATCTGCCTTGCGGGAAATCACGACATGGTTATCTCTGGCAAGCTGCCGATCGCGGAGTTTTCAAACGCGGCTGCAGCGGCGGCGATGTGGACGCGTGAGACCCTGAGCAGCGATGAGGTAGGCAGGCTGCGTGATTTACAACCCAAGGGTGATTCTCGCGGTTACGGCCTCTTCCATGCAAGCCCGCGCGATCCAGTCTGGGAGTACGTCCTCTCGGTCCCGCAGGCGGTTGAATGCATGAACGCACAGGAGGAGCGAGTCTCCTTCGTCGGGCACTCTCACGTTGCCTGCTTTTTTCACGACGACGGCTCTGGTGAGCCAATCGGGAGTACCGCCGAGTCAGAGCAGACCCTCTCCATTGAGGGTGGCACGTGGCTGATCAACCCCGGCAGCGTCGGCCAGCCCCGAGACGGAGACCCGCGGGCCTCATACTTGGTACTTGACATTGAAGAGCTCAAAGCCACGTTTCACCGGATCGAATACCCGGTTGACATGGCAGCCAGTGCAATCATCGATGCGGGACTTCCAAAATCGCTTGCAGAAAGGCTCTTCCTGGGACATTAGGACGCAATGTGGCGTGACGTGCCGAAAGACCGCGAGACGATGGAGCGCTGGAAGCGCTTTCCCGGCGTCGAGTCAGGGAGCTTTGGTTCTGACAGGTACGCATTGACATTCGACGATGGGCCGGACAGAGATGCAACTCCCTCCGTTCTCGAAGCGCTCAGCGCTTCGGATGCGTTGGCCACGTTCTTCATGGTCGGTGAGCAGGTAGAGCGTTGGCCGGATATAGCACGGGATGTAGCCAATCGGGGACACGAGGTCGCGTGCCACGGATTTGACCACACCGGACATCCCGAACGACCGGACGAGGAGGTACGAGATGACATCCGTCGGGCCGTTGATGTAATCGAAAGTACCACCGGCGTACAGCCGAAGCTGTTCCGTCCTCCCTACGGTCGTTTCTGTGAGGCCTCGTACGCAGCTTGCGAAGAGCTTGGCATGGAGCGAATCTACTGGTCGGCATGGGGTGCCGACTGGGATCCGGTCGACAGTGAGACCATCGCACAAACGGTCCTGGGTGATATCAAAGACGGCGCCATCGTGCTGCTACACGACTCTCAGAGGTACGCGGATCGCAAAAGCGCCCGGCCAACTGCAGAAGCTACACCCTCGATAGTTGCCGCTGCAAGAAAAGGGGGCCTTACCGGAGCTACGGTTTCAAGGCTCCTGTCGGGGTCCGATCAATAGCTCTGACTAGAACGTGGCCGGCCGTAAGCCGGTGGCGATCACAACTAACACCACCGCGGCCAGAATCAGCCGGTACCAGACGAATATGTTGTAGTTGTGTCTTCTAACGAGTGCCAGCACGGCCCAAATCGCCGCAAACCCAGAGACGGCCGCAGCAATGACGCCAACGATCATCGGGCCTACCGACCCTGGAGGAAGTCCGTCCTGCACCACGCCTATCCCTTTGAAGATGCCCGCTCCGGCAACGATCGGTGCAAGCAGGAGAAATGAGAACCGGGCCGCTGTGTCACGGTCCAGCCCGAGGAAGCGGCCGGCCGTGATCGTTATTCCGGAGCGGGACGTTCCCGGTGCAAGCGAGAGAACCTGGGACACACCAACAAGCACCGCATCTCTCGCCCTAATGTCACGCATGTGCTTGCGCTGTGGCATACGATCTGCTGCGTACAACAGCATGCCGAACCCGGCCAGCAGAAGCGCGATCTGCCATGGCTCCCCCAGGCTCTCCTCGATGAACGACTCACCAAAGGCCCCGGCTATCGCGGCTGGAATCGTCGCGATCACCACATACCATGCCAGCCTCTCTGAATCCGTTTCAATACGACGCTCCTTTACGCTCTTGAAGAAAGCTGCGATCAGTTCCAGGATCAGTGTCCGGAAGTAGGTTAGAACTGCAACCAGCGTCCCCATGTGAACCGCCACGTCAAAGGTCTTGTTGAAATCGGGGTTCTCCTTGAGAAAGTCGAAGTCCAGCAGCCAGGGCACCAGGACCAGGTGACCGGATGAGGAGATCGGCAGGAACTCCGTGAGTCCCTGGACTATTCCTATCAGTAGTGCTTCGAGCTCGCTCAAAGTACGAGCATGCTATACACGCATTCCAGATGCAGCATCAGGTAAAGTTGCACGCGATGAGAAGGGCGCTGATACTTCAGCTTTTACTAACCACAGCTTTGCTTGTACTGGCAGTCACCGGTACGGCATTAGCTGCCGAGGACGGAAAGGGCTGGATTGGTGAGGAGTCGGACAGGATCGTAACCGCGTTCGGGCTGGGACTTATTGTGCTCATACCTCTGATCCTGATTGTTCTCAACACAATCCAGAACAAGCTGGATAAGCGTAGAGAGGCTAAGAGGTAACCGCTCGGGCGGGGGCACTTTGGGTGCGAACGAGCAAGTTCTGTATGAGCGTCGTGGAAGCTCGGCAGTCGTAACGATCAATAGGCCGGAGCGTCACAATGCCATCGACGGGCCAACCGCGAGGCTGCTTAAAGAGGGATACGAGCGTTTTGAAGCCGACGATGATGCACGAGTGCTGATACTGACCGGAGCCGGCGACAAAGCGTTCAGTGCCGGTGCCGACCTGAAGGCAATAGACACGTTCGAGATGCAGCCGGAAGGACCGCTCGGCTTTTCCAGGCTTACGCCATCCAAACCCACAATCGCGGCCGTCGGCGGCTGGTGCTTGGCTGGGGGGCTGGAGCTTGCACTTTGGTGTGATCTGAGAATCGCGACATCTTCATCCAATTTCGGCTTCCCGGAACGGCGCTGGGGCGTTCCGCTGATAGATGGCGGCACTCAGAGGCTTCCCCGTATCGTCGGTCTCGGACGGGCGCTCGACATGATCCTGACCGGACGAATGGTCGAAGCCGACGAGGCGCTGAGCATGGGTCTGGTCACAGCAGTCGTCGATCAGGGATGTCACCTCGATACGGCGCTGGAACTCGCGGAGAGACTGGCGCAGTTTCCGCAGAGGACGATGCTCTCGGACCGCAAGGCAGCGATCGAGGGATTGGGCATGACACTGGAGGACGGCCTGGCACTCGAGGACCGTCTCGGCATGGAGGTGCTGGACGTTGCTCTGGAGGGCGCCTCGCGCTTTGCTGCCGGCGAGGGTCGCCACGGCAGCGGCCTGGGCGGCATTACTCAAAAAGACTGAGCAGCCGCTACGCCGGTTTGCGCTTGAGCACACGGACAGTCGCTGAGTGTTCCGTGAAATGGACCGAGCCGATCATGCCCAGTCCGGCAAGCTGCAGAAGGCGCAACGTATCACGTGAGCAGCGACGTATCTCGAGCGCACGCCCTTTCTTTGCAAGCGCATCGGCCATGTGAATCAGGTCGCCTACGGCGGAAGAGTCCAGAAATGTGATGTCACCAAGGTCCACCGAAATCAGTGGCGATTCGGTTCTCAAGCAGCGGCGCAACGCCTCTCGCCGTGGACCCGCACTCGATACATCCTCTTCGCCGCGGAAAACGGCAATTGGTGGTTGTTGCAAGACCGTTACTGACATCCGTGCCTCGGTTCCATACTTACAGCATGCGCCGGAATGCAGTACAAGTCAAGCGCTTTTTCTTATTGACAGGATGTCCAGTTGAGAGGCTTCAAGCACAGAAGCTGACCGTGAAGTTGCCGGGATAAAGCTCAGGAGTAGCGCTGCTCTTTTTCTAAGCAACAATCCGTAACTTCTTTTTCGCTTTGGCCACCTTCTTGCCCTTCTTGCAGGTGGCTCTGAGCGTCCATTTACCACTCTTCAGCTTCTTCACGACTTTCTGCTTGAACTGCGCGCGATACTTTGAGTTGGCCTTCGCCTTGCCGAAGCTCTTCTTCTTCTTTCCCTGCGTGGCAACCAGCTTGCAACTGCTTCCCTTCGCTGCCGATACAGCGGCTTTTCTCCCATCCTTCTTGTGCAACTTGCTCGGCAGATCGGAAATGTATGCCTTCGGCCCCTTGGCATTGCGGAGCTTGAGCTTCATCGCTGCGCCTTCCTCGCTTGCATTCAACGATGCTGACTGTGCCCCGCCCTTTGGCCCATGATCGTCGGAGGGCGGGCCCCCCGGGCCTTCGCCGAACATGTCGAACTCTTCCGACTCGGTCCAGGAACCGGTGGCGACTTTACCTTCAAAGATCCCACTCTCGCCCACTGCATTAACCTTCATCTTGTTTGTCATTCTTACAGTCGACGTCCCGGGTATGAGTTCCTGTGATTGATCTCCGTGAATGACTCCGCGCAACGCGGATCCATCTGGATAATCACTTGAGGATGGGAAATCCATGCGCCAGGAACCGTCCATCGCACCGACACCAGAAGAGGAAATCGGGACCGGCGTCTGGTCGCGGCCACCGTTCGGGTCTACCAGTATGGTCGTTGAGCCGGAGAACCACATCTTGTACAACATCTCGATTTCTCCAGAGACATCGGGATCTGGCTTCGTGTAGATGCTGATTCCATTGCCCACACCTGACGAGTCGAAGCCGAACTTGCTTGTGCACTCCATTCCTCTATCCGTTTGCTCGCAATCCGGTTCGTCCGGGTCGTCGGAGACAGGCGGAGCAATTTCCATATTGACTATGAAATCTTCAGACATGCCTTCCCCGTCTTCGACGTCTGGTGCTGCATAGCCCGGAATAACGATCACCAAAAAAAATATTACGGCCATTCCAGCCAACAGAGCGAGTAGCGCCCCTGCGGTTGACTTAGTGGGTCGTGATCGGTGCATCTTGTTCGCCCTCCTTGGCTTTCAGCAACCCTACGGCCCAGATCGCGGACGCAGGCTATATTTCGATTGGGAACTTCTCTCTATATTGTCAGTGTCTCACAATTCAGGGTTTTGTCGCTCATACATTTGTTTACGCGTTCCTGGCACCACTGAGTCCCCTCACAAGCTTGTCAAATGCGGTCATTTCACCCCCATTAACTACATTTACTGGGCCGAGGCCCATCCGGTCGCGCCTGCTTTCCCTGTAGGTACAGCGACCAGTCCCTGAAGACTGTGTAAGTTGCGCGCCTGTCGAGCCTTCCGTTACCGTCGGAATCGGTCGGCTCCAACAACCCCGAGTCGTAGCCTGGATCGGTCTGATACAGGTACTGGATGAAAACGTCGACCCGCCCGGCAACACCCTCTTTATCGCCAACATTACGGGCGCGACCTGAGCGCGCGATCCTGCTCAGGAACTTGTGCAGCTTGCAAGAGGCCGTTCGGTCACCGGCTCCCTCCTTGCCACCGTAAAGCGAAGCGGCCTCGGTTATCCAGATCTGCAGATCGCTGGTACAGCCACGTGTGTTGAGCCCCCGGATCGGCCGGCCGGTCTTGGGGTCGAGCCCATCCAGAAGACGCGCGACTCCTTGAACGCCTGACTCGCTTTGATTCCGTATGTCGCGGTAGGAGTGCAGTGCCCAGGGCCCGCGGGGACAGCGGCGCTTGTCCGCCCCCGACATCTTCTTCAAAATCGAGCGCGTAAAGTCAACCTCGTCCACGCTGTTTGTGTCCTTGCCTGAGGCGACATGAATGTCAGCCGTGCTTCCAGGAAGCAACCTGATCGCGGTATCGAACTTGGTACCTGGCGTGCCCGGCACATCATCGCGGTAGATCGCGTCGAATATGCGGTTGTACAGCATCATGTAGTAATCATCGGAGACAGCGTCACCGGGCCTGTTCCCCGCCGGGCAACGGATTTTCGAGAAGTCGGGGAACCTGTCAGCGTCTGGATGATCTTGACCACAGATTTGTGGTTGGGCCTCGCCGAAGTTGTTCGGCTCATTCCAAGCCTCATAGAGCTTGACTCGTTCGGCGGACTTGATGTCGGGGCCAGAGAAATGCTCGATGAACGCCGCAACGAACTCCTTGTACTCATCTGTCATCGAAGTACCGGACTTCGTCCGTCTGAACGGATCGGGCCATGAAGCCAGGTTGGTATTTTGGCGACGCCCAAATTTGCTTCTTTTACAAGGGTCGCCCACCTGCGGCGTAGCCTCCCTAATGAGCGCCCAGCACGGTGCGTGCTGAAAGCTGACTATCACCTTCATGCCGGCCCGCTGCGCCCGCCGAACCTGGTCTTTCACAGTAGACCTATAGAGTTGTGGCGGTTCATGGCCACCACCGATATCGGCGTCCCAGTTGAACTTGCCCGGCGACGGCTCGAGACGGTCCCAGGGAACGAAGATGCGGAAGTACTCGGCACCCAGCCCGCGAAAGCCCCTGTCGCCGTGAACCGAGTGGGGACTTACATCATTCGGGTCACTGCCTGGCTTCGGGCGACCGAGCCTCGGCTCCTGTATGCCCAGGTGAAGCTTCTTTTCCACCGATCGCGTACGGCTGAAGACAGCTTCGCCAGTTGCATCAAGAGCCTGAACGCGCGCCTTTGATTTTCCGATGGGTATGACCGAGGCATCGAGTACCAAGTTCTTGGCCAACCCCTGCTTGGGACAGCCCCCGGCACAACTTACTTTTGCCGTATCCTTGACAACGTATCCCTTTCCATCGCTGGAGTGGATCGCCAATTCGTAACGAGCGATTCCCCCGTCGTCCTCAGCTTTTACGGTGACCGAGTAACTGCGCTCCGGAGCAACCTCCAGCACGTTGGCCGGGTCCGCAAAAAGTGGACCCGAGACGCTACTTTCATCCTGGCTCTCACTCAGTAGGAAAAGAGCCACTCCGAGCGACACGACAATGGCGACAAGCGCCAGCCAAAGTACCGAGCGACGACCACGCAGCAATCGCTTCTCTCTTCGCTCTGGAGCAAGCTTGGCGTTCACAACACCTCACACAATCAATTTTACGACGCCCACCTAAGGCGATACTAAATATTGATAGTCCAGCCCCTTGGAAAGGTTACAGGTCTGAACTTAGAACAAATCCCGTCAAGGGAGAGTGGATGAACCCAGCTATCCTGGTATGCGACCGTTGAGGCCAAGCTGAAAATGGCGGCATCGCGAAAGTAAAGGAGAGGGTATGCAGGAGATCATCCCAGGCGTCTACACCTGGAGCATCTATTCCGATAAGAAAGGCTACTACTTCAACGGCTTTGCCGTGAAGACACAGGAGGGCACCGTGCTGATCGATCCCCCTGAAAAAGACGAAGCGATCTGGTCGGAGCTTGAGGACTTGAAGCCAATAAACAGTGTATTCGTCACAAACCGTAATCACTCGAGGGAGGCGGAGAAGTTTGCCGAGCGTTTCGATGCCCCCCTAAAGATCCACGAATCCGACGAGCCTGATGCGGAAGCTTCCGCTACCGCGACTGTAAATGGAGGCGAGTATGTCTGTGGTGAGATTGAGATTCTCCACCTACCCGGTAAGTCTCCCGGTGAGATCGGCTTCTATCTGGCCAGCAGGAATGCAGTTATCGTCGGTGACGTGGTCATCGGAGTTCCCGACGGCGAGCTCTCAACGTATCCCGATGAAGTCGTCGACGACAGGGAAGAGCTTCTAAGTTCTGCACAGAAGCTCCTGCGGTACGACTTCGATTCTCTACTGCTTTGCGACGGGAAATCCTTTGTAAAAGGAGGTAAGGCGAAGCTCGAAGAGTTCGTGGACGAACAACTCGCGGCAATTGGTGGCGACAAGGTCGGTTGATCAGGTGTGCTGATCCCCGCGTACCTCATGACCACCCACTCCCATCACCTTCATACTCCCCATACCGTGCTTGCGACCGGTGACGACGAGCATCCAGTTGACGGGGTACGTAAACACAAAGCCAATTGCGATCGCGGCGGCCATCACGCCCCAGAACTCGATCTTCTCCGGCCCAAGCTCATGATGCCCTGAGCCACCCATCCCCATCATCCAGTACATCGCAGGGAACATACCCGCGACCATCGCCGTCAATGAGTAGAACTCCGCCGCGAATGCCTTCTTCAGAGCTTGGGCCAAGTTCCCACCCATGCCCATTGCCAGCGTCGGCACCGTCTGGAAAATCAACCAGCCGAATAGAAACCCCGCTAAATACTCGATCGGAAACCCAGCCAAACCTGTAAGGCCGGCTGCGGCCACCACCGCGGCGGCAACAACGATGCCCACTGCATCGCCGGCAACGCAGTGCATCGTCGATCCGACCGCCTGCTTCCACAGGGGTGAGACCCACTGGTCGTGTGTACCCGGCTGCGGCTCCCTGCAGGAGGTGAGATAGAGGATCACACCGACGACGCCAAAGTAGAGGGTGATCAGGACCCAGGCAACCTTCATCACGCCCAGGATCTCCGGCTGGGTGGTGATCTCGTCGTAGGCGACCCAGATAGCACATAGAAAAGCTGTCACGAACCAGACAACCAGAAAGACTTCCATATTTCCCCCCTAAGTCGAACGAACAAAACAATTTTATAGGAAGCGCACAACATCCAATCGGTGTCAGACCTGGGAGGCGCTTTCAATGCGTCAGATGGCACGTGAAGCTTGAACAGGCCCCGATTTTCAGTCGTATTCAAAAAGTCTGATTTGTGACTAAAGAGGCGTTATACTGTACAAAGACGGCAAGGAAATGCCTTGATGAAGGGATTCGGAGGCATGCGTGGTCGATTTTAGTACCCCAGTGCCCAAAATGAC
>SDBU01009985.1_pt1 | contig 10578 bp, 11 predicted proteins | sample 2277071 | NCBI WGS metagenome assembly SDBU01 (sample SAMN10397929, study PRJNA504765) | marine sediment metagenome | isolation source: marine sediment core GS08_GC12, 126 cmbsf | place: Arctic Ocean: Gakkel Ridge, Loki's castle | collected 2008
AATTATTCTTTTATCAGCCGGAGTTGGTTTTGTAATCAGGCAGCGAAAGAAAAAAGGAAAAATATAAAAGGGCTTAAAAATGAATAAAAAGTTTTTAAAATTATTTTTAATTTTATTGTTTTTGATTTTTAGTTTTAATTGGGTTCAGGCAGATACTGTTGATACTTCATCTACAGTAGAACCAGGCTGCGGCGACGGTATTTGCAGCAGCAGTGAAACCTGCAATACTTGCTCTACTGATTGCGGAAGCTGCGGCGGTGGCGGAGGTATTATTCTCGCCCCTGTAAGCTATACCTGCCAAGGAAATGTTATTCAGCATTTAGGCGGAGAAATTAGATGCACACTTGAATCTAATCAAATGGTGAAAGTAGTTTTTCCTTCATATAGCATTAAAGGAACAGTGGTAGTCAAAATTGAACCGAAAAGCAAAGCTGAAGTAATTAAAACTAATCCCTTGCCTCAAAATACTCAAATAATTGGAGATTTGGTGACTGATTTCAAAACCATTTCCGGAGGTAAAGAATTAGAGAAATTTGAAGAAAAGGCACAGATTACTTTTACTTATAAGGACGAACAGGCAAAAGAAGCCGGCATTGATGAAAAAACTCTTAAGATTTACTGGTGGGATAAATCAACCGAAACATGGAAACCATTGAAAGGCAAAGTTAATACTCTAACTAACACTATCACTGCTTACACAATTCATTTTACTTTGTTTGCTGTGATGGGTGAAGCACTAAAAGTCCCTATTGAGCCAACTATTATTGAAAAAATTAAACAAAAGCTTACCGACATTGCAAAAAAGATTACTGATTTGAAAACTCAAATTAGCCAGCTTTTTTTAAAAAAAGAAATAAGGATTAAAGGGACTGAAATTTTTTTAGAAGAAATTTCTCCAAAAGAAGCGCTGCCCGAGCAAATACTTACTCCAGCTGAAAAAATTTTCAAAAAAGAAGTTATCTCTACACCAGAAAAAATTCCTTCAAAAAAGACAAGACCGAAACCAATTGATATTTTAAAAGAATATAGTCAATGGCTTTGGCAGTCAATTACTAATTTTCGGCAAAAAATTTGGCCTCATTAGAAAGTAAACCCTTAAAGCCCTGTCCTAAAGGACAGGGCTTTTTTTATTGTATTTTCTAATTCTTTCATCCCTGCCTCGCCGCTTGCCTAGCGGGTAAGGCAGGTTAGGCAGGTAGGACTATATGAAGAGTTTTAACTCTAAATTTGTTCGTCCTGCCGCCTGCCTGCCTGCCGGCAGGCAGGCAGGTCGCTCGCCGAGCACTCAACGCCTTGAGTGCTCGGTCTCGTTTCGCTCACAAATGAAATAATAAAATAATAAAACAACCAAGAATTGGTTGTTTTTTGATTGGTATTTTGATTGGCGGACTGTGGATTTTCTGTGGAAAACTAGCCATTTTTATACTTAAAATAGCTATGGGGCAAAATGTTTGACATAGGGGTAAAAGTGGAGTATAAAGTAAGTGTAGTGGGGAATTGTGGATAATTGTGGGATAACTGTGAGTTTCTGGGGATAAGTGCGAGTTTTAAGGACTTATTCCTAAAAAACGAGCACCGAGCACTCAAATTAGTTTTAATTATGTATTTTGTCTATTTAATTAGAAATATTAGGACTAAAGAAACATATATTGGCTACACAGAAGATTTAAAAAGAAGATTATATCAGCATCGGACTAAAGCTCAGGAATTAATATATTATGAGGCCTATAGAAGTAAATTAGACGCTCAAAATAGGGAAAGAAAATTAAAACAACGCGGTCAGAGCGTAAGATGGCTAAAAGAACGATTAAAAAATAGTTTATAAAACTAATTTGAGTGCTCGGTATCTATCTTAAATACTTAGAATACTAAGTATTTAATCTATCTATGTTTATAGGAGAATATACATATTCAATAGATGATAAAAAACGATTAGCTATCCCGGCCAAATTCCGGAAGATTTTAGGCCAGAAAGCAGTTATCACTAGGGGATTGGATAATTGTCTTTTCCTTTATCCTCTTAAAGAATGGGGCAAGTTAGCTGATAAATTAAACAAATTACCTTTATCCCAGGCTGATGCTAGGGGATTTGCCAGACTTATGTTAGTCGGAGCCATGGATGTAACTATAGACAACTTAGGAAGAATCCTTATCCCTGACTACTTAAAAAAATATGCTTCCTTAAAAAAGAAAATAGTAATCGCTGGTGTTTATGACAGGATTGAGGTTTGGGATGAGCAGAAATGGAATGAGTACAAAGAAAAGACTGAAGCAGGAATGGAAGATATTGCTGAACGTTTAGGAGAGTTAGGAGTATAAACCATTTGACCTATAACTTATAACTTATAACTCAAAAAATTAATTAAATTTTTAAAACTTAAGTTACAAGTTATAGGTTACAAGTTACAAGATTATATGCACATAGCGGTTTTACAAAAAGAAGTTCTAGAATACTTAGACCCAAAACCAAATGAGAATTTTATTGATGCCACTCTTGGCGAGGCTGGACACGCTAAGCTGATTCTAAGGAGGAATAACCCCGATGGCAAGGTTTTAGGCATAGAAATAGACCCAGAGGCGATTACAGAGCTTCAAAAAGCCAATATCTCTGAGAGATTGGCCATAATTAACAGTTCCTATATTAAAATAAAAGATATTGTTCAAGAAAACAATTTTAAACCAGACGGAATTCTATTTGACCTTGGTATGTCAAGCAACCAGCTAGATAAGGGTAAAAGGGGATTCTCTTTTACAAGAGATGAGCCATTAATTATGAGATATGATAAAAAGATAGCAGATTCCTTGACTGCAGCAGAGATTGTTAATTCTTGGACTGAAGAAGACATTGAAAGTATTTTAGAAGAATTTGGTGGTGAAAGATTTGCTAGAAAAATAGCTAGAAAAATAGTAGAGAGTAGAAAAATAGAACCTATTTATACTACTTTCCAATTAAAGAATATTATTATCAGGGCTATCCCGCCAAGATTTAGACACTCAAAGATTCATGCTGCTACCCGCACTTTTCAGGCTTTAAGAATAGTGGTCAATAATGAATTAAATAACCTGGAACAAGCCCTGTACCAAGCAGTAGAAGTATTAAATCCAGGAGGAAGAATAGTGGTCATTTCCTTCCATTCCGGAGAAGACAAAATCGTTAAAAATTTTATAAAAGATAAATCAAAACAAGGCGTATTAAAAATATTAACTAAAAAGCCAATAACGCCAAGCGAAGAGGAAGTTACGAATAATCCTCGATCAAGGTCAGCTAAGCTCAGAGCAGCTTTAAAAATTTGAACAAAAAAATTATGAGCATCACAATATTAAAGAGATACGATTTAGAACTCAACCTTAAATTATTTTGGATCTTATCTTTTGTTTTAATTAGTTTCCTTTCTATATTCTATATTTTTCAAAGTATTCAGATTACTCAAGAATCTTACCTTATTTTAGATTATGAAAATCAGATAAAGGTGTTTGATCAGGAAAATGAAGGCCTAGAAATGAATTTTGCTGAAAACTACTCTTTAGATGATGTTGAGGCATTGGCTTATGAGCTTGACTATGAAAAGTTAGAAAAAATTCATTATATTAAAACAACGAGTAGCGTAGTAGTAGTAAAGTAATATGAAATTTTGGCGCATTAATCTAGTTTTAATATTGATTTTTATTTTAGGGGCGGCTGTGATAGGCCGTCTGTTTATTGTTCAGATTCAGGAACATGATATTCATAAAGCCATGGCCCTGGGCCAGCAAAATGTTTTTGTTGATGTAGAAGGGGAAAGGGGTGGAGTGTTTATCCAAGATAAAAAAGGGAATCTCTATCCTTTAGCAGTTGATCAGAAGACAGAAGAAGGCATTAAAAGATATTATCCTCAAAAAAATTCATTATCCCAAGTAATAGGATTTTTAGGAGGAGAAGATATTGGCCAATATGGATTAGAGGGATATTATGAGGATGTCTTAAAGGGCGAAAAAAAACTCCAGGAAAGAGAAAGAAATCCCTGGATTAGTTTTTTTTCTACAAAAAAAACCGCTCCTCAAGACGGTTTGGACCTTATTTTAAGCATTGATTATAATATTCAGTTTCAGGCGGAAAAGCTTTTAAAGCAAGCAAAGGAAAATTTAAATATAGAAGGGGGCCAAATTATAGTAATGGATCCTAATGATGGAAGAATTATTGCAATGGCTAATTTTCCTAATTTTGACCCGAATAAATATTTCCAGGAAGAAAATTTTGAAATTTTTAAAAATAGTACTACCCAGAAGATTTTTGAACCAGGTTCGGTTTTTAAGCCTATTACTATAGCCGCTGCTTTAGATCAGGGTAAGATTACTCCGCAAAGCACTTATATTGATAAGGGAACAGTAACTATAAGCGGACACACTATTTCCAACTATGATAATAGGGTATACGGAGAAACCAGCATGACTGGTGTTTTAGAAAGGTCTATTAATACTGGAGCGGTTTTTGCTGAAAGCACCTTAGATCATGATGTTTTTGTAAAATACATAGAAAAATTCGGTTTTTTTGAGCCCACTGGTATTGATCTCCAAGAGGAGGCCTATTCTATAAATAAAGAATTTAAGAAAGGATATGAGATAAATTACGCTACTGCTGCTTTTGGACAGGGGATAGAAATAACTCCTATTCAGTTAATCACTGCTTATAGCGCTATTGCTAATGGTGGAAATTTAATAAAACCGCATATGGTTGAGAAAAAGAGAAATAAAACTAATGAAATAAGCGAAGTGCCTATAGAAATAATTAAAAAAGGAGTGATTAGCTCAAAAACTGCTTCTCAACTAACTGCTATGTTGGTGAGCGTAACAGAAAATGGTTTTGGTAAAAAAGCCCGAGTTCCTGGTTATTATATTGCCGGTAAAACCGGTACAGCCCAGATTTCTTTTGCTTCTTTAGGGATAAATAAAGAAGGATACTCAAAAAAAACCTGGCAGTCATTTGTTGGTTTTGGCCCGGCTTTTAGTCCTCAATTCGTAATTTTAGTTAAATTAGACAACCCAGAAACAAATACTGCTGAATATTCAGCTATCCCTGTTTTTCAAAAATTAGCAAAATATATTATTGATTATTGGGAAATATTGCCTGATAAAGAATAATAGACAAATAAGGGCTTTTATGGTAAAAAGATTATAGTTTGCTCCCATCGTCTAGTTTGGTTAGGACACCAGCTTCTCAAGCTGGGTACTCGGGTTCAAATCCCGATGGGAGCGCAAAAAAGTGAAATAACCTTAGCGGTGGCGATGTCCGACATCGCCACAATCGCCACATAGCTCGTCGTTACTAATAAAATCGAAAGTTGAACTCCCGACAATTATATAATATGGCAACAATTCATAAAAAGGTTTGGCGAGAATATTTTGAGAAAATTATATCTGGCAAGAAAAAACTAGAATTGCGTCTTGCTGATTTTGAGGTAAACAAAGGTGATATTTTGGTCTTAGAAGAATGGGATAAAGATAAAAAAGAATACACAGGAAGAAAGGTTGAAGTTATTGCCACATATATTATTAAAACCAAAGGCCAAACTTTTTGGCCACAGGAAGAGGTAGACAAATATGGTTTTCAAATTATTCAAATTGAACTTCAATAGTTATTAAAAAACGGCTTGGAAATTGCCTCGCTGCGCGAGATTTTCCGTCTTTGCCGGATCTGGCGAAGCCAGAAGCGAAGCCAGAAAAATCAAAATTGGCGGAACCGCAAGGTTTTGCTGTTTTAGTTAAAAAAGATAATTTTTCGGTTTATCTTCCGATCTTGCCAACCGAAGAGGTTGATTGAATTTTATCGGGAATAAGAGTATTCTGAAGGTAAATAATATGAATTCAGAAATTAAAAGAAGTCAAAAAATTAAATGTAATCGTTGATGATTTAATTAGATAGGATTTTCAATATGCTAAGAAAAAAAGTGAACAAAAAAATAGAAGTTAAAACATACGACCATAAGGGCGCGAAAAATAAAATCATTAACATCCCGGCAAAATTCATAGAATCAGATAGAAAAGAATCTAAAGTAATAGTAAGATGGGGAGAAGTTTCTGTAACGAATACAGGCATTGTCAAAATTGATCCTATTACAGGTGAAATCGATTTTATGAAAGTAATTGAAACAAAGGTTCCATATTCTATTGATCAGCTTATTTTTCTTGACGGAGAAATTTTTTCTAAAGGAGAACCTCTTGATCGGGAGATATATGTGTTTGAGCTTGACCAAAACGAAAAGGGATTACAATTAGGGACAATATATGGAAGATTCAAAAGCGGCATAAGGTTAGAATTAGATGGTCGGATAGTAGACTTTTCAATGACACCGCCATTAAAAGCAATAATAAAATATTTGAAAGATTATTAAGGTGACTGAAATATGTCACTATTTTTTTATCCTTATTTTTCAGATTGACTTTCAGAGGGAAAGAATATATAATTTTAAAAGTACAGAAAAATCAATTTAATTGATTATTTATTAAAATTAGAAAGGAGAAAAAATGAAAATGAAAAATGTATTTCTTGACATAGGGAATGTTTTAGTAATAAATCATCCTGAATGGGCTGCTAAAAAATTTTCAAAAATAAACAGATTAAGCGTAGAAGATAATATGGAGATAATGGGGGATCATGATGATTATATGAAGGGAGAAATAACCCCTGCTGAATTTGCTCAGAAATTTATTCAGCTAAAAAAGCTTAATATCTCTGAACAGGAATTCTATAAAATTTATGTGGATATATATACACTTAATGAGCCACTATTTAATGTATTGAAAGATCTTAAAGGAAAAGTAAAATTCACAATAATCTCTAATGCTGAAGAAAAAACAATAGAATTTCTTAAAAAGAAATTCCCTGAATTGTTTTCACTTTTTGATGGAAAATTTGCTTTTTCTTTCCTTAAAGAAGTTGCTGCGGTTAAGCCAGATAAAAAAATATATGAATATGCGTTAAAAATTTCTGGCGCAAAACCTGAAGAATCAGTATTTTTCGACGATAGAATAGAATATGTGAAAGCAGCAAGGAAGTTAGGTATCTACGCCTTCTTATATACAACAGTAGAGGAATTTATAAAAGATTTAAAATCTTTAGGCATAGAAATATAAAATTGACCTTAAAATTTTTCTTCTTAGGTTTAAAATTATGCGCTGTTTTTCAGCGTATTTTTTGTTTGACAATTTTTTAGATTATACTATAAATATAATAGTTGCGCGAAATCGTCAACTTAACAAAAGGGAGTGATAAAAATGGCAAAAATGAAAGGAATTTGGAGCTTATTAGCGCTAATAGTGCTAATAAGTGTAGTAGCCGGATGCTTAGGAACGATTCCAATAGAGACTGGAGAAATTAGCGCGACTCCATTAATAGAAGAGCCAGATAATAAACTAATTGACGCGGAACAAACAGCGACTGGAGAAATTAGCGCGACTCCATTGCCAGAAAAAACAGGAGGCGGAGAAAATATAAATATCAACAACGAAAATCTTGACGATTTTAGGGAGGTCTTAGGTATATCAGCACTACAGACAAATTTGACGCAATGTGAAAAAGCTAGGGAAGGAAGCTTTAGAATGCTGTCTTGGCCTGGTTCAAGTTTCCAGCAACCATACAAAAATGAATTGTTTTCCTTAAAAGACGGAGTAGTTATATATTTATATTCGAACGAAACAATGAATATTGCGGTCATTGTTCCAACAACTACATTCTTCCCAGACACAACAGATCCATATAGAGAGCAAGATCCAGGCCTAATACGATTCGTAGTCGTTAGAGTTTACGAAGAGATAGAGCTCGGACAAGTTGTAAATATATGTGGATATCTAAGATCGACGCATTGTGTTGCGGAAAGTAAAGATGGCATTGGAACATTGAGTTTTTCTTTTTTATACCTTGAAGCGCTGATAGTGACAAAAAAGACTGATGGTAACGGAAAAAACATGATCTTTTGCTCAAGCATCATAGAAGAGACAAATCAATATCTATGCGAAATGTATTCTTCGTATAGATTAGAGTGTCTATAGATATTAAGTTAAGATAACCACTGAGGTATTTTACCAAAGTGGTTTTTTTTATTTTCAAGTGAAGCGAGAGACCAAGCACTCAACGCCTTGAGTGCTTGGTCAGAGCAAACGTAGAAAATTTACTAAAGGAACATTTTCAAGTGAAGCGAGTGAAATACAAATGAGTAATCTCATTTGTATTTTTGAGCGAACGTAGAAAATTTACTAAAGGAACATTTTCAAGTGAATGTAGAAAATTTACTTCGTGTGATTTTTTAAACACTTGTCCTAAAATCTTTAAGCAGGTAAAATGATATAATGACGGAAAAAATCTGGCACGCGCTTTCAGCGGAAGAAACAATTAAATATTTCGGGACTAATTTAAGTAATGGGCTATCAAGAGATGAGGTGGTTGCTAATAAGCAAAAATTTGGTTTAAACCAGCTACCTAAAGAAAAACCCTTATCTAAATTCACAATATTTTTAGAACAATTTAAAAGTCCTTTGGTTTATGTTTTAGTTATTGCCGGGTTTATAACTCTGTTTTTTCAACTATATACTGATACTATAGTTATTTTCGCTGCAGTAATTCTTAATAGCGTGGTTGGTTATTTTCAGGAAAAAAAAGCTAGTGAGGCCTTAAGAGAATTAAAAAAAGTGGTTAAAGTAGAGGCTAAAGTATTAAGAGATGGAAATGAAATAAAAACTGATGCTAAAAATTTAGTTGTTGGTGATATAATATTTTTGTCAGCCGGGGATAAGGTCCCGGCTGATGCGCGTCTTATAACTGATCGCGGTCTTAAAATAAATGAAGCGCCCTTAACAGGAGAGTCGCGTTTAGCAGAAAAATACAATAAGATATTAAAAGAGGGAACTCCTTTAGCAGACAGAGACAATATGGTTTATATGGGCTGTATGATTGAACAAGGAATAGGAAAAGCAATTATTACCCGGGTTGGAGAAAGTAGCGAAATAGGAAAAATAGCAGCCCTTGTAAAAGATACAAAAGAAGAGAAGACTCCTCTCCAAAAAAAAATTAACAAGTTTAGTAAAAGAGTAGGGATAATAGTTGTTTTTCTTTCTATCCTTATTTTTTTAGGAGGCTTAATAAGAGGCCAGGAGCCTGTATATATATTTGTGATGGCTGTGGCAGTAGCTGTGGCAGCTATCCCTGAAGGTCTGCCAGTTGCTTTTACCGTGATTTTAACTTTAGGAATGGCAAGAATTTTAAAAAGAAAAGGCCTGGTGAGAAAATTGGTTTCAGCCGAAGCATTGGGTAGCACTTCTATTATTGTTACTGATAAAACCTTAACCTTAACCGAGGGACGAATGAAAGTCGCGGAAATAATAACAGCAAAAAATAGTATTTTAGCTGATAACGACAATTGGCAAAAAAAATTTAAAAAGAGCGCAAAACAAGAACAAGTTTTAGCTATGACTATTGCTGTATTATGTAGTGAGGCCTTTATAGAAAACCAGCAGGATCCTTGGCCGATTTGGAAAATTCAAGGCGACCCAACAGACAAGGCCTTTGTTTCAGCTGGCGCTGAAATTAATTTGGAAAAACCAGAGTTAGAAAAAAAATTTTCCAAGCTAGATGAAATTCCTTTTAATAGTAAAAGTAAGTTAATTGTTAATTTACGGGAAGTAAATAAAAAAAATATTTTACATATTTCTGGCGCTCCAGAAAAAATTCTTAACTTATCTTCATATATCCATGTAGGAGAAAAGCAAATCTCTCTTAATCAAAAACTTAAAGCTGATTTAGATAATAAATTAAATCAACTAACCTCAAAAGGACTCCGAGTAGTTGCAGTAGGTTATAAGAAGATCAACAAGCCCCAATCAAAAATTAAAGACTTAGAAGATGAGGTGGAGAATTTAACTTTTGTTGGTTTTATCGGTTTAAAAGATCCTTTAAGAAAAGGAGTTAAAGAGGCAATAAAAATATGTAAAAGCGCGGGAATGAGGCCGATTATAGCTACTGGTGACCATCTTTTGACAGCTAAGGCAGTGGCTGAAGAATTAGGTTTTAAATTAAATGAGAAAAGCGTGATAGAGGGAAAAGATTTAGATGATCTTACTGATGAAGAATTTCAAAAAAAAGTGAAAGATATCCAGGTTTATGCTAGAGTAGAACCGCAGCATAAGTTAAGAATAATAGACGCCTGGCAGAAAAGGGGAGAGGTAGTGGCAATGACCGGAGATGGGATTAATGATGGTCCAGCGCTTAAAAAAGCTGATATTGGAATGGCCTTGGGTTCTGGGACAGATGTGGCTAAAGAGATTTCTGATTTAGTTCTATTGACTGATGATTTTAATATTATTGTGGCTGCGGTTGAAGAGGGTAGGGCAATTATTGATAATATCAGAAAAGTAATAACCTATCTTCACTCTGACACTTTTACTGAAACTATTTTAATTGGTTTAAGTATTATATTTGTTTTGACATGTCCAGTAACCGGGGTTCAGATTCTGTTTTTTAATTTAATTGAAGAAGGACCATTATGTATGTTTTTAGCTTTTGAGCATATAGAAAAAGATTTAATGTGACAGAAGCCATAAGTAAAAGTC
>SDBU01009986.1_pt1 | contig 10578 bp, 9 predicted proteins | sample 2277071 | NCBI WGS metagenome assembly SDBU01 (sample SAMN10397929, study PRJNA504765) | marine sediment metagenome | isolation source: marine sediment core GS08_GC12, 126 cmbsf | place: Arctic Ocean: Gakkel Ridge, Loki's castle | collected 2008
GGGTATCCACGACCTCGTGACCATTGTTTCGGCCACCATTGGGCACCTTAAGGAACTGGGGCTGAAAGTCTTCATCATCCCGGCCATGGGCTCGCACGGTGGGGCTACGGACGAGGGACAGGCCCGGGTGCTCCGCGAGCTAGGCATCACCGAGTCCTCCGTGGGCGCGCCGGTGGTCTCCAACATGGACGCTGTCTCGCTGGGCCGGCTGGAATCGGGGGCGGAGGTATTCTTTGCCCGGGATGCCCTCGAAGCGGACCACCTGGTGGTCATCAACCGGGTGAAGCCACACACTATCGTTCGCGGCGACGTGGAATCGGGTCTGTGCAAGATGCTCGCGGTGGGCTGCGGCAGGCAAAAGGGCGCGGCGAACATGCATAAGTACGGCCTGGCCGCCTCCATCGTGCCCGCAGCTCAAGTAATCCTCGAACAGGCCCCGGTCTTATGCGGCCTGGCTATTGTGGAGAATGCCTCGGGGCAAACCCACACGATCAAAGCGGCACTGCCGCACCATTTCGTTGACGTGGATGGAGAACTGCTGCGGGAAGCCAAACGGCTGTTTCCCCGGATTCCCCTGGACGATCTGGACATCCTGGTGGTGGATGAAATGGGCAAGAATATCAGCGGCGCCGGGATCGATCCCAACGTGGTCGGCTTCTGGCGGCGGGTCGGCGGACCCCGGCAGCCCGACTACCGCACGCTCATCGTCCTGGACCTCACCCCCCAGTCCCACGGTAACGCCACGGACATCGGCATGGTGGACCTGACCACCCGCCGCGTCATCGACAAGGTAGACCTTAAGGCAACCTATACCAATGCCCTTACCTCCGGCCTGCTGAGCGGCGCCCGCCTGCCTATGGCCCTGGAAAACGACCGGGCGGCCCTGGCGGCGGCCCTGAGCCAGGTCCCGCAACCGGAGCGGGTCCGCATGGTGCGGATCGTCAACACCCTCTCTCTGGAGACCTTCTGGGCCACCGGGGCCGTTCTGCCGGAGCTCCGGGAGCAGACAGGGGTCGTTGTGGATGATACACCGCTGGAGATGGAGTTTGATGCTAAGGGGCGGCTGGTGGCTTTAAGGAGGTGAGAGATGATGCCCAGCGCGTCCGCTACCGGCTCGTGCCGGGTGTGTGGTAAGTTGAACCGCTCCTGGGCCACGTCCATGCCACCCGCTGTAATAGGCGCCGGGTTGAATTTGTCTATCCGTGATTTCGGCCATTCCCCGCTGAGAATATCGGTAAACTTCCCATAATCCCGACTGATCAGACTGATGGGGTGCTTGGAGTGAAGCCAATTATTCTGCTTGCACCCTTACATAAATGGGTGTAACCTTCATCGGCTCGAAATTTGGAGTCTTCGGTTGTTCGATTATAGTAGCTTGCAGTTTTATACCCTTCTTGCTCCATTCCCGTACACAAAGAAGTCTTCTTAACCCTGAGCATGAGTTGCCTCATCGCCGGAGAGCTTCTGGAACCATTATCCAGAGCAACTCTCTGAAAATGGGGTGTAGATTAAAACACAACGGTTTCAGAGCGAGCACAGCTGATGCTGAATCGCCGTCTGGAACCCTTTGAGTAAGAGGAATAGAACAACGTGAAGAACATCTATGTTGGAAACCTGCCCTTCAGCGCCACAGAAGCCGCGGTCAAAGAGCTGTTTGAAGAATACGGCTCGGTGACTTCTGTCAATCTGATTACTGATCGGGACACCGGGAGACTCCGGGGTTTTGGCTTCGTCGAAATGGATGACGATTCCAATGCCGATTCCGCTGTCAAAGGCCTGGATGGACAGGAATTTGATGGCCGTCCCTTGAAAGTAAATGAGGCCCGGGAGCGTCAGCCAAGACGCTGATAAGCTCATAAAAAACGCGTCAGGCCCGTCAGGATGCCGGACAAGCACTCTCCGGCCTGACACTGATAAATGGGGGGCGCACAAATAAGTTGTGCCCCCCTTTTTTATGGGTGAATAGGGAGTGATTCCGCTGCCTGCGGGTCTTCACTCGACCGGCGTGATGGGCAGTGTATCCGTCATAGAGATCTGTGCAGAGAGCGAGTCGAACAGCTCGCCAACACTGCCCTGTACCCGCCTGCAGAGCTGATGATCCGCGGGCGCCTGCCAGTTGATCACATAGTCCTTCCAGTCAGAGGGCGTAAGCTCCTTTGAATGAGTCCCGAAGAACACGAGTATCTCCCGGTCCGCCACACGGCGTTTCCCATTATGCACAATCAGGTGCGGCACCTCGTCTGGGTAGTTACTCCCCGTGGCCAGGTAGGCCATCACCGTGTGGTGCCCGTTGAACAGCACCATCTCGTTCTCCGAGGTCACTACCACTTGCACATTGGGCAGCCCGCTCGCGCGGAGGAGTTCGCCACCGGCCAGGACTTACCTTATCATGCCTTCTATCTGCGGCACGTCTCCCATGCCGTCGCTGTTGTGCAAGTTTATGATCCCTCTGAGCGGAACGCGCCGGGCGACGCGGCAGGACGAACCGGGCCTGCCCTTGAACAGCACGCGCTCGAAATAGTCAACGGCATCGTAGAGCGTTGGGCCCGCAGCATTGGTCAGCACCTGCGAAGCCAGGACCCGTACAACAGGCTCCGGGGAAAACCTGTCCGGGAAGGCGGCCACGACCGTCCCATGGCGCACTGGAACTCAATCCCTTCATTCTTATATCAGGATACGAATATCCCTGACTAAAGTCAAGAAAATATTGGTATGCCTTCAGCTCGCCGTTAGTCCGCCCACAGGCGGATTGGCCGTTTGACTTTTGTAAGGGCGTCGCGATACGCCCCTACCGGGGAAGCGCATGAACTCACATTGAATGAAAAAGCCCCGCCGCCAGGGCAGGGCTCTCGAATTGTCACGAGGTGATGCCATCAAATCACCCCTTACCTGATCCATTCGATCTCCCCCAAGAACCGGTGGGGGTCGATCTCTTCCGATATCACCCGGGCCAACAGGACAGCGTCGGCCGTGGTGATGATCATCTGATTATCGGCGGAGGGAATGACAGCAGTCACATTGATCGTCCTTACCTTTAATCCGGTGCGTTTGATGGCATACCCGGTGGACAGATACCCCAGCATGATGACTTCTTCAGTGTTATTACGCCGGTTGGGCAATGTCAGGTTGAACGTAAGATTCCCCGTCCCGGCCCCTTCCAGGTCCATGCTGACCAGCTCGCCCGACACCTTGTAATGCTGGAGGTTCCGCATTACGTTGACGAAGAAGTTGATATTCGCGCGAGCCATGGTGACGAAGGACAGACAGAGCAGCAACGTCACGGACAGCGAAAGTATTCTACGATACCGGTTGGATCGGGTCACGTGGTATTCCTCCAGATTAGAGCATTTCAAGAAAAACCGCTACACAAGCGTGGTTGACAGCATAATCTTAAAGCCTGATCCTTTTTATATCAAGCAAGATGTGAGCCAGCGCGACCGAATACATCACCCGCCTTCGATCCGTCGGCTGACCCCGCCAATGGCCCCGCCGATGGCGGGACTAGGAACCACCGCCTTCGGCGGGACTAGGAGCGGGATTTAGTACGGGACAAGCGTGAAGTCCCCCTCTGAACTCACCCCCTTCGTTTCCCCGCCGTTGGCGGGACAAGCACGAAGCCCCCTCTCTTGAAAGAGAGGGGGGAAAGGGGTCTACGATCCCGGACATGGCCATTGTTGACCATTTTGAATGATGATGGAAGGTTGTCGCGAGCGGATCAGGCGGAAGACGGTTCAGATTTCAGATGAGGCGCAAACTAAACCTTGGAATGGTAAAATATATCTCATAGTTTTAGTCTAAGTGGCCAAAATGTTTTGAAAACGTACACCGGAGCTTGGAAAAGATATTGAGGGAGTTGTGATGTACCGGGTTGTCAATACTGAGCACGACACAGACTTAAAAGGCTCAAAATGAAGTACAAGGTGATATTGATCGGGAGTGTGCTGGCTGTTATCGCTTGGATTATGGAATCCGCGATACATGTTCTCATCTTCCATGAGGGTACGTTTATCAGGCAAATGTTTTCCCCTGCTTCACACGAAATCTGGATGCGTTCTCTGGTCGGCGCCGCCATTCTTCTTCTTGGCGTGAGTGTAGCTATGTACGTAGTAGATCTGAAGCGGGTGGAGCAGGCGCTCAAACTTGCCTACGCAGAACTCATCCAGATATTCAATGCATCGGCTGACGGGATGCGTGTGATTGATAAAGACTTCAATATGCTCCGAATTAACAAGACATTTGCGACTCTAGCGGGTGTAAGCCAGGATGAAGCGGTGGGTAAAAAGTGCTACGAGGTATTTCCCGGCCCTCGATGTCATAGCCCGGATTGTCCGCTCGCCCGGGTGCTCGGCGGTGAGAAGTGTGTTAAATGTGAGGTAGAAAAAGAACGCACAGACGGTACCAGAATCACCTGTATTGTGACGGCGACTCCTTTTCGGAGGCCTGATGGTGATCTGATTGGCATTGTTGAAAATTTCAAGGACATCACCGAGCGTAGGCGACTGGAAAAAGAGATTCTGGAAATCAGCGAGCAAGAGCGACAGCGAATCGGGCAAGACCTGCATGATGATCTGGGCCAGAAGCTGACAGGCATTGCGTTTTTAAGCAAGGCGTTAACAAAACAGCTCGCCAGTATGTCAACAAATGAAACCTCCGGGGCAGCAAAAATCACCGATCTGGCGAATGAGGCGGTTGATCGTTGTCGCCGCCTGGCCAGAGAACTCTATCCCGTGGAGCTGGAGAGAGGTGATCTGACCTCAGCCCTGGAAGAACTTACGCGAAATGTCGAGGAGCTACACGGTATCACCTGTATCTTCAGGAGCGAATATTCTGCTCTTTTGGATGACCGAAGAGTGGATATTCATCTCTATCGCATCGCTCAAGAGGCGATCAACAACGCCCTTAAACATGCCAAGGCGACCAAGATCGTTGTTAATCTTGAGATTAATGAGGACAGCATTCGATTAGCGATTAGCGATGACGGCATAGGTTTACCAGAGGACTTTGAGAGCAGAGCAGGTATTGGAAGACACAGCATACAATATCGGGCAAGTATGATAGGTGCGGTCCTCAGGATACAACCTGGCGAAAAGGGTGGTACCGAGGTAATCTGTTCAATGATAAGGGATCATTATTGTAACCCATGATTGAGTCAACCCAAGTCTCGCCGAAAAGAAAAAGTAAGTCAAGGATATTCATTGTTGATGACCATCCCATTGTACGTGAAGGAATAACCAAACTGATCAATCAGGAGACAGATATGACGGTCTGTGGCGAGGCCAGTACAGCGCACAAAGCCCTTGGGGCTATCGCCGCCTCGAATCCTGACCTGGCCGTGGTTGATATCTCGCTGCCAGGGATGGATGGTCTGGAGCTAATTAAAAACATTAAGGCCCGCTATTCTGATCTACAAGTCCTGGTACTCTCGATGCATGATGAGACGCTGTACGCCGAACGAGCTCTCAGGGTCGGGGCAAACGGGTACGTCATGAAACAGGCCGGAACTGAAATATTGATCGAGGCTATTCGCAAAGTGCTTGCTGATGATATCTTTGTAAGCGATAACATGGCGAAAAAAATAGTCCGTCGCTTTGCCGCCGGTGGCAGGAAAATAATATCTTCGCCAGTGGAACTCCTGAGTAATCGGGAACTGGAAGTATTTCAATTGATCGGGAAGGGGTACAGCACCCGGAAGATAGCCGAGACTCTTTCCTTGAGCGTGAAGACCATCGAGTCCTATCGCGCGCACATAAAGCTAAAACTTCAGCTTAGTGATTCCGCTGAAATGCTGCAACATGCTGTCCGCTGGGCACAAGATCAAGGTATCATCTAGCCAAAGTCGAGCACTCATTACCGGGGATAATGGGCTAACTTTGACTCGCATGTTCTCAGCAGCCAAAATGGCCTTCGTTCCAGCCATTTTGGAAGTCCCACCCGGGATATAAACGCACCTGTAGTCCCTACCATCTGCTTATTACCCTGAGCTTCGTTCCAGGGGAATCCCTGATACCATATCGGGTATCCCCCCATATTATGAATAGGAATATATCTGTATAAATATCAAAGGTATACCCCTCTTGAAACACGGCCTGTAACAGGGATACATTCATATGCGTGTGGTGATGGTTTGAGGTCACGATTGTTCCGCTTCAGGCGGGCTTGGAGTGTGGGAAGCTGTGGCTTAACGAAGCCAAATGCAAAGGTAAGCAATGAATCACAAGCACTACGCCGCTGAATTTCCCCCAAGCATACTGGCCCCACTTTTATGCACTCCGGCGTTTAACGCAAAAAACCATTATCCATCACCGGTCTTATTGACCCTGAGACTGTCCTCAACATGGACTGGCTGGTGATGCTCAACTACGGCATCGGCGACTTCGGGATCACCTTCCGCCAGGACGCCTGGGGCAAGAGCAGCTCCACAACCTTCTCCCCGTCCTACGGCATCGCCGACGGCGCGGGGATGCTGTTCGAGTTCAGGATGGACAGCGAATACGATTATCTTGCGAGGGAACACAACAACTTCACCGGTGCGGCGCTGGAGTTTACGTTCAGCTTTTAAATAGGCTATTTGACTTTGGTAAAGACCTCACCCCCACACTTCCCCGCCGTTGGCGGGACAAGCGTGTTTCCCCCTCTCCCTGGGGAGAGGGGGCTTCGCGCCAGCGAAGGGGGTGAGGTAGAAAGCGCCCTCAGTACGGGATTTCAGGTATGAATTACATTCAAGAAAACAAGTGCGTAATAATGAAAGGGTACCACCATGAAGAAATTCCTTTCCACTTTCACTAACATGAACATCAGCAAGAAGCTGATCATTTTCTTCCTCCTCCTCGGTATTGTCCCTCTGATTGTGGCGACATTGCTGGCCTATTCCAAGTCCTCTGCCGCCCTCGACGAGGCGGCCTTCAACCAGTTAATCGCCATCCGGGACATCAAGAAAAACCAGATCACAGAGTATTTCGACCGCGCTCTCCTGGAGATGGAGACCTTCGGGCGGAGCAAAGACGTGGCAATTCTCTGGGACGAGCTGGTAAGGTACCATGTAGATACGAAAGTACGGCCGGACGGCCCCTACGACGTAACCACGGACAGGTACCGGGAAATATGGGAGACGTACGGCCACTCCCTGAAACGATTTCTGGATGACAGTGGTTTCTATGACATCTACGTAATATGCGTCGCGCATGGGCATGTCATGTATACGGCCGCCAAGGAAGTGGACCTGGGGACTAACCTGCGGTACGGTCCCTTCAAGGCAAGCGGGCTGGCCAAGCTCCGTGGGAAGGTGATCGAGGCTAAGGGCAAAGCTGTAGTGGACTTCGAGCCTTACGCCCCCAGCAACGACGAACCGGCCGCTTTTGCCGGGTGCCCAATCCACAACGCGGAAGGCAAGTTTGTGGGTGTGATGGTGGTTCAGATGTCCCTGGACCAGATCAACGCCATCATGACCCAACGGGCGGGCCTGGGGGAAACGGGCGAGACCTATCTGATTGGCCAGGACAAGCTCATGCGGTCGGACTCGTACCTGGACCCGGTGAACCACTCCGTCATGGCCTCTTTTGCCAATCCCGACAAAGGCATCGTGGACACGGAGGGCGCCGGCGAGGCTATTGCCGGCAAGACGGACGCCAAGATCATCATCGACTACAACGGCAACCCGGTGCTGAGCGCCTACACGCCCGTTGAATTGCACGGGATTACCTGGGGGCTGCTGGCGGAGATTGACGTGGCGGAGGCTCTTGCGGCACCAAGGGAGCTCCTTATATGGCTGGCCATGCTGGCCTTAATAGCCTCAGCTATTATCGCGATGCTTGCCTTCGTTATTTCAAGGAGTATTACCAACCCGATACACAATATCGCGGACATGACCAAGGAGATTGCGGTGGGCGAGGGTGATCTCACAAAAAAGATAGCCATTAACAAGCCCCAGCCGTGTTCGGACATCATGCACTGCGGTCATCCTGAATGTCCAGCCTATGGGAAAACCGTCGAATGCTGGGTGGATGTAGGATCCTTCGGTCATGATATTCACTGCCCGAAGATTATCAAGGGCGTTTATAAGTCATGCCATGAGTGTGTCGTCTACAAGAGGGGAAACGCCGGCGAACTGGGCGAGTTGTCCAATTGGCAGAACGCCTTTGTAGCCCGCTTGCGCGACATGATCACGAAGGTGAAATCAAATTCTGAGGGAGTCGGTAACGCTTCGACCCAGATTTCGTCGGCTTCGGAGCAGCTGGCGGCGGGGGCCGAGGAGCAGCAGTCGCAGCTGAGTGAGGTGGCCACCACCATGGAACAGATGAGCGCCATGATCCTGGAGGCCAGCTCGAACGCCAACGAGACCCGCCAGAACGCCCAGAAAACCGGTGATACGGCTCAGCAGGGCCGGGACGTGGTTTCCAAGACGGTGGTCGGCTTTGAGACGGTGGCCACGACGGTGGAGCAGGCGGCCCGGCAGATCCAGGAGCTGAGCAAGCGGTCCGAGGAGATCGGCAACGTGATCCAGGTGATTGACGACATCGCCGACCAGACCAACCTGCTGGCGCTCAACGCGAACATCGAAGCGGCCCGGGCCGGGGAGGCCGGAAGGGGCTTTGCGGTGGTGGCCGACGAGGTGCGCAAGCTGGCCGAGCGAACGGTGAGCGCCACGAGCGAGATCGGCAAGATGATCGAGAGCATCCAGAGCGACATCCAGCACGCGGTAACCTCCATGGAGACCATCCAGGGCCAGTCCAATGAGGGGTTGGAGCTGATAGGCCAATCTGACCGCTCGCTGCAAGAGATCTCCGAGTCTATTACCGGGGTGGTCAGTGCCGTAGAGCAGATCGCCACCTCCACCAACGAGCAGAGCAGCGGCGCGGAGGAGATCTCCAAGAATATCGAGGGGGTCTCCACGGTGGCCAAGCAGTCGGCCAGCAGTGCACAGGAGCTGGCGGCCTCGGCGGAGCAGCTCAACAAGGAAGTGCAAAGCCTGAACGAGCTCATCGGGGCGTTCAAGGTGGAGTAATCCAGGCGCTCTTTGGACCTCACCCACCGGCCCCCTTGAGGAGTACCTCACCCCCTTCGCTAGCGCGAAGCCCCCTCTCCCTAGGGAGAGGGGGAAACACGGAGTGTGGGGGTGAGGTCATGGCGGAAAACAGGCGGCCTTTACCGGCTAAAACCGCTGAGTTAAAGCGGGAGCACGAGACTCATCGGCCGAGGGTCAACGTTCGGCCGGATGCCGAAACCAGCCGGGTCGATATTCCTACGGTTTTTGAGTACCGAAATGCGGTTGAAACGGTATCCGAGATAGCGAAGCGGTTGGAGGCCGTAAATGGGGAGGGCAACGCCGTTGCCACGGCAGCCCCCGGGCAAGTCCTTGTCAATGATTCACCCAGGCCGCCGATGGGTGCGAACAGTTGCCCGGATACCGCACAACAAGGCGACCTCGGTCTCCAATTTGAACAGCTGGCCGGCAATCTTGCGGCTAACCTGGTAGGATTGAAAGTTGCCGGCAGCCTGATGAAGTCCGCCACCCGGCAGCTGTCAGCAGGCGTTCAGGAATTCAAGGCCGGGATGAAGGGGATGAAGCAGGGCCTTTCAAGCTTTAAAGTAAATGGTAAGGATTCATCCTGACCACCTGTGTGACTCAAGGGTTATTAAGGTCAACCGCTCTCGACGTGAAAGGCGGGATGCACAAACCCGAACCGCCGCCGGTAGTAGTATCGGGATAGGTAAAAGACGAGTATGACCGGTATGAAAAGCAGGGGGTAGCGGGCGCCTGTGAAAATCACAAAGATCAGGACTGAATAGCGGCTGGTCCGTACCACGTCCAGCTCCCGCCGATAGAAGAGGGCTACCGCATAAAAGGGAAGGGTGAGAGCGGCGGTCGTTGAGATCACCGGATCACCGTTCCGATAGCCCCAGACGGTTGCCATAACAGCCATGACAGCGGTAATAGCGAGGGTGACGGCGACAGTTACGTCGCCTGGTTGGGGCCTGTCGGCGGGATAGCGGGGACCGGGCGTGACGGCGGTCAGCGCAGCGACGGCGGCAAAGGCCAGGACATAGGGTGCGGCGAGGTTCAGACTGCCCTCAAGGGGTGCCCCGCTGGCGGCCCAGCCCAGGTAGAACAGGGCGACGCCTGCCAGGGCATGAATGATGGTCTCAACAGCCAGTCGACCCTTCCATAGAGCGGGCATTGTACCGTATAGAAGCCCCCAGACCAGGAAAAGAGCCGCTCCCGCCAGCACGGCCAGCCAGCCCCCGGGCAGGACCAGCAGCAGGCCAACTCCCAGACAAACCCAAGACAAGCGTCCGGCCTTATCGCGAGGTATGCCGCCCTCATCAAGTACCGCTGGGCAGCCCTTGATTTCCGTCTCCCCGCCTGCCTGCAACTGCACCCGGATAAAGGCCGCCCCGGTGATCAAGGTGATGCCGATAAACAGCGGGAAAATGCCCCAATTCCAGGCCACGTGCCAGAAAAGGTCGGATTGAGATAGCCGGCAGTGGCCCACGCCCAGACCGGCCGCCGTGGTCGTCCAGACCGGGATAAAGATAACCGGCCGCAACAGGAATAGCCAGTCCAGCCGGGGATATAGTGCA
>SDBU01009987.1_pt1 | contig 10578 bp, 7 predicted proteins | sample 2277071 | NCBI WGS metagenome assembly SDBU01 (sample SAMN10397929, study PRJNA504765) | marine sediment metagenome | isolation source: marine sediment core GS08_GC12, 126 cmbsf | place: Arctic Ocean: Gakkel Ridge, Loki's castle | collected 2008
TCCAGCCAACCCATTAGCCATCAGAATAACCATGTCATTTGTACTGGTATCACCATCAACAGAGATCATATTATACGAATCTTCACTACTCTCCTTTAATGCTTTTTCTAATAACTCTTTTGATATATTTAAGTCTGTTGTTACAAATGAGAGCATAGTTGCCATATTTGGATGAATCATCCCAGAACCTTTAGCCATTCCTCCAATTCTGATTTCTTTCTCGTCTATAGTAAACTCAACTGAAACTTCTTTTGAATAAGTGTCTGTAGTCATAATTGCTTCTGCAGCTAATTTGGCATCAATCTCCATATTTCCCAATTTTTTAAAAGTATTTTTAATACCATTAAGTATCTTATTAATTGGAAGAGGAACGCCAATAACTCCCGTAGATGCTACAAAAACTTGATCTTTTTTTAAACCCAAACAAGAAGCTACCTCACTTGCCATTAATTCTGTATGGTGTATACCTATCTCTCCTGTACAAGCATTAGCATTTCCACTATTTACAACCATAGCCTGTGTTAAATTATTATTTTTAATAAGTTTCTGATTCCAAACTACTGGTGCAGCTTTCACAATATTTGTTGTGAAAACACCAACTGCTTTAGCTGGGACTTCACTAAAGATTATAGCTAAATCTTTCTTTTTTTCCTTTATTCCTACATGGCTACCAGTAGCATAATATCCCTTAGGGCTTGTAATTCCACCCTTGATTTTCTTTACCTTCGAATTTTTTATATCCATTTATTAAAACCTTTAAGAATTATATTTTAATGTTCTCTTGACAAAAAAAATAATAAAAATAAAATTTATTTTGAATTTGAAGTGAAGAAAAAAATTGAAACTTCAATTCTTATTTTTATCAAAGAATTAAAAACCGCGACGTGACGGTCTTAGTTTATGCGGCGCTTTTGGAGACTGTATTCCTACAATTTCACCATTCAAATGAGCATCGAGTAAGATCAAACTTTTAAACACCAACATAATTTACACTAATACCTTAATATACGCTTAATTATATATAAATTAAACGTTTTTTAATTTTTTTCGTCGTTTCTAAAATATCTATAATATTATTATTTTTTATTAAACATTTAACACTTAAATCCAATTTCTACTAAACAATTTTTAGAAATCTTTTTACTTAATATTAAGCTTACGTTTAACAATGAACATTTTTCAAATAACTGCTTTTTCACGATTTCAAGTCATTAATAATCGACTCTCTTAAGGGGAATCCCCTTAATTAGAGAATGACTCTCAGTCATTAAACAATATTTCTAAATTACGATAAGAAAAGTTACCAATCACTTTAGTTTTATATGGAGAAAATTCAATTTAATTATTAATGAAAGAGTTTAAAGTTAACAATTTAATAACCCTTCGTCTAATTGATGGAAAAACAATTTTATTTGTAAATAATCGAGAATTTAAACAGTGTAAGAAATTACTTTTAAATATCCCAATAGATGATGAATCGACTAGAGAATTTGAATCTATTGACGAAATTTCAGAGTATCTTGAGAGTAAGACGGAATCTGGAAATGTAGATATAAGTCCAGAGGAGGAGTTCATGGGACACTGTTCAAACCTACAAATGTGGGCTGAAAATCATTATAATACAGATCTTTTGCACAGGAGTTTGGCTTTCCCCTTATTAAAAGCCTTGTCAGAAGGCGGGGATGAATTTGCAAAGCAAAAGTTTAGGGAGGAGATCTCTCGAAGATATGAATATGGAAATGAAACGGTACGGAGATTTTTGACTGAAGAGGGACACCTTTCATGTTTAACAAATGAGGAGATTTTAAGCGGAATACTTAGTCCTGAAGAGGCTATATTTATGAAGAAAATAATGGAATATGGGGAACAATATGCAATAACTTCATCTTTTGAGAAATTAAAAGGTATGGATCCAAGGGGAAAAACCTACTTCAGTATGAAGGATGCGAAAATTGTTGAACTTGAAATTGTCATAAATGATTATTTAGACCGAATTCCAAGAGAAATTGAACTTTTAGACAATTTACGTACGTTAAATATATCTATGCAAGAGAGATATGATGTCAATCTGTTTGAAGAAGAATTTTGTTTACCCTCTTTAAAATACTTAACTATCGCTTGTTATTCGCCATCAATTATTCCCGATTCATTTCATTATTTTCCTAATTTAAAATCTTTATATATCAGAGGTTTCAAGAATTTTGAAAGGCCAACTCTATCTTTAGAGAATTCTTTTGCAGAGTTACCTAAATTGGAAAGGTTAAATTTATGGTTTGTAAAATTGGAAAAAATTCCAGACTCGATAACAAAACTAAAGAAACTAAAAGGTCTTTCTCTAATTAAAACGACTTTAAAGACTTTACCTGTTTCCTTAATTTGTAACCTCAGATTTTTGAGGACACTCGATTTAAAATATAATGATAGATTACAAATCTCTTCTACTGAGTTTGAAAAATTAAAGAAAAAATTTAAGGGATTTATAATTCTAATAAAGCCGGGACATTTTCTTAAATAACACTAATTAACAAATTTATCATTTCTAAACCTAGAGTTACATAAGAACACCTTGAGAAATGGAGTAAAAAATCAAATGAGCAATCATTGATAAATTTCAATTCCAATTTTCTTCCACCCCCGTTGGTATTAACCCAGAAAAAGTAAGTGTGAATGGATTAAATTTAAAAATCCAATCTGATGTCTTTTTCTTTAAGATTTTTCATATATCTTGAATCTGTATACAAGAAATACTAAGGGTATAACATATATCAGAATATCTGTGATTGGTAATAAACCAGAGTATGCTAGAATAATTGCTCCAAATAACCATCCAACGATATAAAAAGTTGCCCAATAACGCATTTTTTGAATAAGAACTATCATACCAACTATGCTTGATAAATGAAAGTACAAAATGAAATAATAAGGAACTAACCCATTGCTGACAATAACGGATATTATAATTGTAGTTAAAGTTCCCACAATTATTTCCGTGAAGGCACGATTAACACCGGAATCAAAAATATCTAACATAATTATTGGAAACTCTTTAACTTTTATAAAACTGGGTTTTTGATAATAATATAAAAAATAGAGTATATTAATGTTATTGAAGAATCATACAAGGAGTGTTAACCTCACTCATATCAAGAACTTGAGTTTAAATATGAAGCACTTTTGTAATTTTCTTCTAAGATCTCCACAAGATATTAAAGATCTCATGATGTTTATTGCTGGAGGAGACATTTGGGGATGTAAACTTCTTTACTAAATTGATTTTCGGTAAAGGTTTACTTAAATAGTTAACTTTTCTTAACAAATTGTAAACAAAGGATGCAAATTTCTTTACAATATTAGTTTTGAGTGAGACTCTAGATAAATAGTTAACTTTTGTTTACAATTTGTAAACTAGTACTGTACTGTACCAAGATTTTGATAGAAATATTTAAATAGGTAAATCTTCTTTGAAATTATTAATAACCAAATTATTTATTAGATAAACGGCGAAATTCAGATTTATAAATAACAAATAAAGACAGAGGAGGAGGATATTAAAAGATGATAAATATTGAGAATTTGAGTAATAATCTTCAAGAATCGTTTGAGAATTTGGGTTATTTAGCAACAGCAGGAGGATTTTTGGGGGATATTACCTATTTTACAATTAGAAATAAAGATAATACTACTCATGATATTATAATATCTGATGAGATTATAGATTTTATTCCATGTGAAGAAAATCAAACAACTTTAGAGGCTTTTAATTTGTCAGAAGTAAAAAATTTAGTTTCAAATTATCTCAATAAACAAAATGTTAAAATTAACAACTGTGGAATCTTTGTGGAAGAATATCAACTGCAACAGGTTATCTGTTATTATTTTAACATTAGTGAAAGTGAAAGTTCCAATATAATACAAATTCAAATTTTTCCAGGAGACTTTGCTGTACTACTTCTTTTTGGAGAGGAACCTACAATACCAGACATAAGTAAAACTGAATTTATTGGAGATTTTGAGGGGTGTGATCTTAAAGAATTGTTGGATCAAGGTTTAGAAATTCCAGAAGTAGAATTTAATTTGCAAATTCCGTTAAAAAAGTCAAAAAAAGTAGGTCGAAATGAACCTTGTCCGTGTGGAAGCGGGATAAAATATAAAAAATGTTGTGGAAAAATTAAAATTACAAATTTGAATAATTAAATCAGAGATTTGGAGAATTTTAATGAAAAATTTATTTTTGTTTGGTGCAGGAGCGAGTTATGGTTCAAATGATGTAAATCCGTATTCTCCTCCATTAGGAAATGATTTATTTCATAAATTAAACGAATTTGAACCTCACCATTGGGGTAGGTTTCCCTCTGAAATTGTAGATCTTTTTAATTTAAACTTTGAAAGGGGGATGGGTGAGATATGGGATAAATATTCAACCCATACAGCTGATTTAATGCAATCTCTAGGAAGATATTTTTCGAACTTCACAGTTGGGAGTGAAAACTTATATTATAGACTAATCAGTTCTCTAAAAAAAACCGGTAAAGATAAAGAGTGCCTTTTCTCAACAATAAATTATGATTGTTTAATTGAAGATGCCTCAATTAAAAATGGTTATAAGATTGATTATAATCCAAAATTTAATCAAAATAGTCAAGCGATCTCAATTTTAAAATTGCATGGTTCATGTAATTTTATTACTGCTCAATTAAATGCATCCAACATCCGGTTTTCTAAGGGAATTGTTTTTGAAGGTGGTATAAAACCCATTCCGTTTCCCAGTGTTCGTTCTTATTTTTCAGGAAATACAAGTTTACCCCCTGTTATGTCTATATATGCCAGAAATAAGCCTTTACAAGTTTCTCCTAACACTATAAAGCAAATCCAGAATGTATGGCAGGACTATATTCAAACAGTTGAGCAAATATTTGTTATTGGGCTTAATCCCAATATAGAAGATAGCCATATTTGGGATTTTTTAACTAAAACTCAAGCAAAAATCTTCTACATAGGTAATGAAGTAGATTTCGATCAATATACTCAAAATCATCGAGATTCAAAAGAAAATTTATTTATAAATACAACGTTTGAAACTTCTTTCATGGATTTGCTGAAAATACTTATTTAAGTTAGAAATCAGATTGATTTAGAACCCACAGAAAGTGTAAAAGGATTGAAATAAACAGATTATGAAATCTAAAATATTAAAAATTGGAATAGTAATATTAATATTTTCTTAATCTGATAGGATTTTATTTTACTTCATATTTTCATGATTTCAAGCTGTGAATAATCGACTCTCTCAAAGATTTTGCTTTTGCAATTTTTTCGGTTCTTTTTTTATATAAGTTAAATAATGAATCTCTTCTTTGTGTTAGCCTATCAATATTCAACTGAATCTCTTTTTTTGCAGGGGATCCTTGACTTATTCTTTTTTCCAAGCAACTATCAAAATCTTTTAAATCATCGATTAATTTCTGCGAGATATCGATTTCTCTATTTTCGACCTTAAGGATATATTCCTCAATTTTATCTTTATTTAACAAATCATCTGAAATTTCTGAGTTTTTCACAAGTAGAGCTATGATTTTATGGGATTGTCTGAATGGAATCTTATATTCTTGTACTAAAATTTCAGCTAGATCTAAAGCGAGTATGAAGCTACCCTCAAGACTTCTTCTCATCTTTTCTTTATTGACCTCTATTGTTGAAAAAATTCCTTCTAACATGTCAATAATTGAATGTATTAGATCGAAAGAGTTTCTTAACAAACTCTTCAAATCTTGGAAGTCTCTAAAGTATCCTGTAGGTATCGCCTTAATGATCATGGCTGCAGTAAATAAATTGGAAATTGCCATTGAACACCTGCTTCTTAATAATTCTACTGTATCTGGATTCTTTTTTTGGGGCATAACACTTGAGACTGAACAAAATTTATCATCCAATTCTATAAACCCAAATTCTTTAGTAGACCACAGAATTAAATCTTCCGCAATTCTCGAAAATTGTACTCCTATTGAAGAAAGAACCATTAGGGTTTCATAAATATAATCTCTTGAACTTATAGCATCGATAGAATTATAAATCAATCCATCAAAACCCAATAATTCCGCTGTTCTATTTCTATCTATATTAATACTTGTTCCTCCGATAGCACAAGCACCGAGGGGGTTTTTATTGATTCTTTTATAAATGTCTTCAATTCCTTCTACAAGTCTCAAAATCTGAGCAAGGTAATTATTTAAATAATGAGAAAAAACACCTAATTGTCCAGCTTGCAAATGAGTATATAAAGGCATGTAAGAATTTATATTGTTTTTAGAAAGAGTGAGTATAACGCTAAATAGAGAAAATAACTCCTCAGCAATAAAATTTAATTCTTTCCTGATTTTTAGTCTAAGGTCAACCGATATTTGATCATTTCTCGATCTCCCAGTATGCATTTTTCCCCCCATTTCAATTCCAATATTATCAATTACACTTTTTTCTATGAAAGGATGGATATCTTCAAAGTTCTCATCTAGCTCTAAACTATTGGTTGCTGATTTTTCTTTTATGATCTCAAGCGCTATTAAAATCTGTTTGATATCCTCGTTGTTAAGGATTTTTTGCTCAAACAACATAATATTGTGAACTTCACTCCCAATAATGTCTTCTTCAGCTATCCATAAATCTTCTTTTAATGAGGAAATGAATTTGAGTGTTTTCTTACTCAGAGGTGTATCTATTCCAGACCTATACAAATCTTTTCCCATTTTTAGTCTCTCAATCAATGGTTTTTTTTAAAATCAATTATAATTAAGTAATTTATTGTTTCAATTATAAATGATTTTGATTATTCTACATTTTATATAATTTATATCTAAAAAATTAAGGCTTTTTGATACCAACTTAAACATGAAAACTAAAGTATTTATTATCCAAAAAGATTCTAATGAGACAGTTCAAGATGTTGTATTAAGAACTCTTAGACAAATTCCAATGAAAACAATTATTACTCCTTCAGAAACTAAGATCTTGATTAATCCCAATTGGGTTAATACTGATCATTTTAATACAGGAATTTAATGAAAAACGCTTCCTTACCATGGTAGAATTATATGCTGCTGGAAATGCTTCATGCATCTCGCATTTTGAGTTCGTACAGCTATAATAATTCGTAACTACCCATAAATCGCCCTTAAGTATAGTGACTCTCCTTCCCCCATTATTAAACTCGTGTCTGAGCTGTGAAGAACATAATGGACAGATAAATCCATCACGAGAATCCCAATACGTGTAGATCGTGACGCTATTGATATCAGAAGGTTTTATTGGCATTAATAATATTAAGGATTTCACGAAGATAAATCTTTCTATCTCAAGGACGAGTGCTTCTCGATTTTGTCGGGTGAGTGTAGATCAACAATTAGGTTTTTTTTTTAACACGATAAATCATACTTATGCTTGCAATCCCAGTTAATCCTATCAATGAGAATAAACCATATCCTGGGATGGATGAACCACCACTCCTACTAGCAGCAATTATCAAAAATCCGCCATACTTACCCTCCCTTTTGAACAAAGCCCCATTAGAGTCAAATGTTGAAACATAACTGTATGGATAACTTGAATAGTCCGTTAACTCATTTCTAAAACTTGAATAACCAACGTTAGTTTTATTTGCAGCGTATGCAGCTAGATAATCATTGACGGGGGTAAGTGCAAAGTTATTAATAAAATTATTGATATCAGAAGGATCTTTATATACAAAAATAGTAATCCTTTCATCTGCGTAAGAATTAAATGATTCACTTTTAGAGATAAAATCCCAAAAGTCGTATTTAATTCTGAAATAATCTGCTTCCTCCGTAATATCTACAATCTTAAATTTAAATTTATCACCCACACTCGTTTCATTATCTCCCTCATCCCCTGAATAAAATGTAACTGTAAAAATAAACTCATCTCCAACTTTAACTTTACAGGTATACACTCTTCTAACAGTCATCGTAACCGTATTGGTAATATAATTATTATAATCGTCCGTAATATTAACAATATAGATATATTCCCCTACGGCTAAACCGTTTGGAATATTGTACGTAATTGCCACGCCGTTTGACCATGCGTTCGGACCTGTTAATACACCAGTTCCTTGAAGTGCAATCGTGTAATTGTTTGGATTTGTATCAGTTGCCGTCCAAGAAAGGCTCTGACCCGTGTATCCATATTCTACAGCGAAAACGGCTGAACTGCTTATTATTGTTGGATTGGTCGTATCCTCAACGACTGTAAAACTGACGTTATTAGTGATGAAATTTCCTACAAGATCTGTGAAATTAACCGTGTAAATGTACGATCCTACACTAAATCCATCGGGGATATTGTAGTTAATTATGCCTCCACTCGTCCATACGGTTGGACCAGCAATTATTCCCATCCCTTCGAGTTCAATCATGTAAGTGTTAGGATTGAGATCATCTGCATTCCACGACAAGCTCTGCCCTGTGTATCCATATTCTACAGTGAAATCGCTTGGAGCGTTTAATATGGTTGGATTGGTTGTGTCTTCAACTACTGTAAAATTGATGCTATCGGTGAAGAAATTTCCTATAAGATCTGTGAAGTTAACCGTGTAAATGTACGATCCCACGCCAAATCCTTCGGGGATGTTGTAATTAATTATGTTTCCACTCGTCCATACGGTCGGACCAACAACTATTCCAATCCCTTCGATTTCAATCATGTAAGTGTTAGGATTGAGATCAGTGGCATTCCACGACAAGCTCTGCCCTGTGTATCCATATACTACAGTGAAATCGCTTGGAGCGCTTATTATGGTTGGATTGGTTGTATCTTCTACTACGGTGAAATTGATCCTTTCTGTGATGAAATGATCATAACTGTCTGTTAGGTTAATTATATAAATGTATGAGCCGATACTAAATCCATCGGGGATGTTGTAGTTAATTATGTTCCCACTCGTCCATACGGTCGGACCAGCAACTATTCCCATACCTTCAAGTTCTATCATGTAAGTGTTAGGATTGGAATCAGTCACATTCCATGACAAACTCTGCCCTGTGTATCCGTATTCCACAATAAAATCGCTCCGAGAGCTTAATATTATCGGATCTTCCATGTCAATCCTCCTTCGGACTTGAATGACCGCTAAACCATAAGAACTGTCCGCAACGTAGGCGTAATCTCCGCTCACATACACAGCCAATGCATACTCGGCCGTTTCTTCGTAGACAGGCGCTCCCGGGTTGGTTGGGTCGGAAATATCGATGACTGCCAACCCGGAAGAAGAATCTGCCACGTAAGCGTAATCTCCGCTCACGTAAACACTACCTGCATATCCGGTCGTGTCTTCGTTAACGAGCATTCCCGGGTTGGTCGGGTCGGATATGTCAATGATCACCAAGCCGGAAATACGATCTGCCACATATGCGTAATCCCCACTTACGTAAACGTCAAATGCTACTCCATTCGTTTCTTCGTAGACGGGTGTTCCCGGGTTGGTCGGATCGGAAATATCGATGACCGCCAAACCGGAAATATGATCTGCCACGTAGGCATAATTTCCGCTTACGTGCACGTTTATTGCATAACCCGTTGTGTCTTCGTAGATTGGTGTTCCCGGGTTGGTTGGGTCGGAAATATCGATGATCGCCAAACCCGAGGCATAATCTGCTATATAGGCATAATCCCCATTCACGTACACACCATATGCAGTTCCATTCGTATCTTCGTAAACGGGTATTCCCGGGCTGGTCGGGCGGGATATGTCGATGACTGCTAAACCCGATTCTCGATCTGCTACATATACATAATCTCCACTTACATAAACGGCCAATGCGCATCCGGCAGTATTCTCGTAAATACGTGTTCCCGGATTGGTCGGACTAGAAATATCGATGACCGCTAAACCTGAAAAACCGTATGCCAGATAAGCATAATCTCCACTTATATAAACGTCACTTGCATATCTGCCATTGTCTTCGTAGATGGGCGTCCTCGGGTCTATTTGGTAGGAAATGTCAATGACCACCAAACCTTCAAAATTATTAGCCATATAGGCGTAATTTCCGCTTAAATAAACATCCAATACTTGTTCAGTTGTGTCTTCGTAGGCGGGCACTCCCGGGTTAGTCGGATCGGAAATATCGATGACCGCCAAGCCTGAGGTGCCATCTGCTACATAGGCGTAATTTCCGCTCACGTATATTCCACTGGCAATTCCTGTCGTGTCTTCGTAGACGGGTGCTCCCGGGTTGGTCGGGTGGGATATGTCGATAACCGCTAAGCCTGAAGTGCCATCTGCTACATAGGCGTAATTTCCGCTCACATATATCCCATTGGCAATTCCGGTCGTGTCTTCGTAGACGGGCGCTCCCGGGTTGGTCGGGTCGGAAATATTGATAACTGCCAAGCCTGAGGAGCCATCTGCTACATAGGCGTAATCTCCGCTCACATAAATTCTATTGGCAATTCCGGTAGTATTTTTGTAAACTGGTACTCCTGGGTTGGTTGGGTCGGAAATATTGATGACTGCCAAGCCTGAGGTACCATCTGCTATATAGGCGTAATCTCCACTCACGTATATGC
>SDBU01009988.1_pt1 | contig 10577 bp, 12 predicted proteins | sample 2277071 | NCBI WGS metagenome assembly SDBU01 (sample SAMN10397929, study PRJNA504765) | marine sediment metagenome | isolation source: marine sediment core GS08_GC12, 126 cmbsf | place: Arctic Ocean: Gakkel Ridge, Loki's castle | collected 2008
GGAAAGGCATGAGAAAGCTTTGCAAATGCTGGAACAGGTGGGGCTGAAAGGATGGGAGAAAAACCGTATCCACGAACTTAGCGGCGGCATGCAGCAACGCGTCGGACTGGCCCGGGCGCTGGCTTCGGGAGCGGAGACGCTGCTCATGGACGAGGCTTTCAGCGCCCTCGACCCCTTGATTCGCCGCCAGATGCAGGACGAGTTCTTGAATTTGCACACCACGGTGAAGAGGACGGTGATTTTTATCACCCACGACCTCGGTGAAGCGTTGAAGCTCGGCGACCGTATTGCCATAATGCGGGGTGGTGAAATTGTCCAGATCGGCAGTCCTGAAGATATTGTCGTTGCCCCTACCGATGCGTATGTGGAAGAGTTTGTCCGCGATGTACCCCGCGGCAAGGTCGTCCCGGTGAGAAACATCATGAAGGAACCGGCCGTTACCCTGTACAGCTGGCAGGGGCCCAAGGTAGCCCTGCATGAGATGAGGGAACAAGACGTCCAATATGCCTTCATAATGGACCCGGGAAGACGGCTGAGGGGAGTTGTTACCCTCGATGAGGCAAGACAAGCCATCAAAGACGGTGTCGTCAGGCTGAGCAAGATGGTGAAAGGGAACGCCCTTCAAATCGGGCCGGACCAGCCGATTGAAGAAGTGATTCCGCTGGCGGCAGCCACTGACCACCCGGTGGCGGTAATTGATGAAGATGAGCGACTCATCGGGGAAGTGCCGCGCACCGAATTATTACTGGGAATGGCCGGCAAAGAAAACGGTAATGACACTAAACAGTAAGCCGCCAAACGGTTTCTCCCAAAGGCTTAACCGGCGCCCGCTGGTGCGGTGGCTCTTCTGGCTCGGGGTGGTCGGGTTTATTTTACTCTTTAGCTGGCTCTTCAACAGCTACCGGGGAGACTTCTACCCACCGCTGGGCAACAATTCGCCATGGAGCTTGGCTTTTTGGGTGAGTGAGGTGGTGGATTGGCTCGTATTTCAACTCGACCCATTGTTTGATGCCATAAAATGGTTTACCCAAACGGTGCTGAACGGCTTGGAAAAGTTTTTGCTCTGGCTGCCCTGGTGGTCGGTTCTGGCGCTCATCGTGCTGCCGGCTTGGCGGCTGGCTAGCATCCGCGTGGCAATATTTACTGGCCTCGCCATGTACTTCATCGGCATGCTCGGGCTGTGGAACCTGTGCATGGAGACCCTGGCACTTATCGCCACCGCCGTGCTTATCTCCATGGCACTGGGCGTTCCTGCCGGCATACTGTCTGCCCACAGCGACCGTATCGATAACATAATGCGGCCGGTACTGGACGTTATGCAGACCATGCCCGCCTTTGTCTATCTAATTCCCGCCCTCATGTTCTTTGGCATCGGCACCGTACTGCCGGGGTCATGGCCACGGTCATCTTCGCCGTGCCCCCGGCAGTACGGTTAACCAACCTGGGCATCCGTCAGGTACCACCAGACTTGGTTGAGGCCGCCCATACCTTTGGCTCCACAAGATTCCAGCTCTTATTCAAGGTGCAACTACCGCTAGCTATGCCCTCCATCATGGCTGGAATCAACCAGACCATTATGCTCTCGCTATCCATGGTAGTACTGGCGGCGATGATTGCCGCCGGTGGGCTGGGCAGAGAAGTGCTTATGGCACTGGGGCAGGTAGACATTGGTCGTGGCTTCGTGGCCGGAACGGCCATTGTCCTCGTGGCGATGATTCTGGACCGGGTTACTCAGAGCCTGGGCAAGAGGAAACGCTCATGATGGCCCATCTGGATTTAGCCAAGACTTAAAAAGGAGGAACCCCGGCGTTTTAACCGGGGTTCCTTTATTCTTAAACTTGACTGGTCTTATCAGCTACTTTATTGCCGCCAGCCAGGAATCCACCTCAGCCTGGTACGCTGCCATCCACTCCCGGGCAATCGCCGTCAGTGTCTCGGCATCATCGCCCCTCTCCGCTATCTGCACCATTGACCAGGCGATGTCGTTCTGGGTCATCTTCACCTGGCGGATAAGCTCCGCCGCCTCGGGGTTGGCCTCAACCCATTCCTTATTGGCGGCCTTGATAATGGTCGCCGGCTCTCCCCAACCTTCCAGTGGGTCCTCCAGTATCGTCACGCTCTCCCCAATGGGAAAATTGACAAAAAACGGGTGCGGTGTATATAAGTAGAAAAGGACCGGCTCATTCTTCTTCATATACCCTACAATGGCTGCGTTCATCATCGCCTCCGCCCCGTATTTCTGTTCGTAGATACCTTCAAACCCGTAATCAATTACCATCTGGTCATTTACTGCGGCACACCTCCAGGCAGCGTCACAGCCCAGGATATCGCCGATGCCGTCATCGTCAAGATCGAATAGCTCGACAAACTCCGGGTTTTCCAAATCAGTTATGCTGGTGATGCCGTATTGTTCGGACATCCAGGTGGGCACCGCCCAGAACTGCAAGCAGGGGTCGTGGGGACCACCGCCATAGATTGTACCCAGGTTTTCAACGGTGTCAGCATATTTATCATATAAATCCTGCTGATTGGGCAGCCAGCCATTTGACCAGAGGTCAGCCGAACCAGTGCCGACAGCTGTCCAGGCCATCGGCGTAGAGGTATCCGCAATCTCCGTGGTGTAGCCCAGCTCCTCCTCCAACAGTATCTTAATCGGGTAGATGGTCAGCCAGTCGCCTGACCAGGCACCGGTGGCGAAAATGATGTGCTTTGGTGCCGGTGCGGCACAGCCGGGTATTACCAGTGATAGGATAAGCACCAGTGTCAGTAACGAAAATATTAGTTTGCGTTTCACAACTATAAAACCTCCTTAATTCAGTCCCTTTATTTTAAGTGACTTCATCACTTATATTGCACTAATACCAAACCTCCTTCAAAAAAATTAGCCCCGTAACATATACGGGACTAGCTTGCATTTTAGAGGACTTCCCCCCCCCACTTGTCAAGCCCCCTTTCCACCTTGATACAGACTAAAAATATTTGGCATGACATTTGGCATATATATTGACAAATGGGCATATTAAGTGTTATAATCCCATGTGCTACATAAGGTAAAACCTCTTTTTCTGTAGCGCAAATAAGGTGATATATGGAAAAACTTCAAGAAAAGCTAATAGAATTACGTACCAAGAAGAGATGGACACAGGAGGACCTGGCACATGAGGCTAATGTCAGCCTTTCCACTGTCCAGCGTTGGGAGAAAAAGGGAGGTCAGCCCACTCGCCTTGCCCGCCGTGAGCTGAGGAGACTGTTTCGGAAAGCGGACATTGACCTGGAGGACTAATTTACTGATAACTCCAAAGTTACCGGCCTATAAACCAGACGGTAGCTTGATGCCAAACCTCTCCGAGACGCCTCGTAAATTACGGATAGTACCCTCAGGAAGGGGGATGCCATTCCGGGAACGGTCATCAAAGGTTCTTTCTTCCGGCTCACCAGGCACGAATATCTCATTGAAACCTTCGGCCTTGGGTAGAGCTTTTATCCCGTCAATAAGATTATCAATGTGTCCCTTGTAACCATCAACCTCGGTGAACGTACCGATGTCAATACACACCACCACGCTGTTCTGAATGTGGCGGGGAACATAACTCAAACGCTCCCCGGTGGCTTCTGGTTTTTTCTGCGCTGCCGGAGAATCGATTTCCTTACCCAGTAGAGCTGGCTCTAGCACCGGGTTACCCGCCATAACGCTGGACAAGCACTCAAACATAAGGGCCAGCCCGGAGCCTTTAGGGCCACTAAAGGGCAGCAGGGCACCAACGTTTTTGGGGTCAGTGGTTGGTTTACCCTCTTTGTCTATAGCCCAGCCCTCCGGTATGGGAATTCCCTTATCATCGGCAAGCCAGAGTTTGCCACCCGCCACCACACTGGTCGCCATGTCCAGACTCAAAGGACGGTGGCGCTTTGCCGGTACTGAAATGGCTATCGGACTATTGTGTACTCCGGGAACCCTGGCACCGTAGGGTGCCATATTCGGAGGATTGCACACAATAACAATTCCCGCCATGTCTTTCTTGGCCATCATCTGCGAGTAGTAACCCAGAGCCCCCTGGTGAGTAAGGTTACGAATCAGCGCCCAGCAGACCCCTGCCTTCTTCGCCTTCTCTATCACCAGCTTCACGGTGAAAATGGTTACTACGGGACCAAGGGCGCGGTCAGCTTCAACGAAAAGAGTTGCCAGCGTCTCCTTGATAATCTGTATGTTGGGCTTCGGGTTCATTACGCCCTTGTCTATGTTCTCCAGATACCACGGAATACGCAATACCCCATGGGAGTCCACCCCACGCAGGTTAGCCCATATTAACGCGCCGGCCTCATCTTCGGCACCTTCAGGTGGTGCCCCCGCCCGGACAAATACTTCCTTAACAAATTCATGCAGCGGTTCCCAAGCTATCCTGACTTCACTCTGTGCCATATTCCCTCCTTAAACTTTCCTGCTTAGCAACAATTGATTTTAGTGCGCTGGCTCTTGGGAAGTCAAGCAATTGTTTGTTAGACCACATCATTTTTTGATATGTGACAAAAGTCATATACATTGAGTTCACACCCATATTAGAATTAATCAATAGATAAAGGATAACTAGTGGAAGGAGGCGCAAATGGGCAAGAACACAAAAACAGGTTTGATAATCGGGGGGATAGTACTAGCCATATTCGTTATATTACCTATTACCTGGGGACTGGTTATCGGACATGAGGATTTTGAATACGAGATGATGGAGCACGGCATGATGGGACCTTGGATGATGGGCGGATTTGGTTTTGGGTGGTTTATACCTATTGTCTGGATTTTTATTTTGGGACTTATAATATGGGCAGTGATCACCCTAACTAAGAGTGCAGGCGGCACAGAAAGTCAGGGTTCCGTGAAGCAGCTATCAGCCTTAGAAATTCTCAAAGATAGATACGCACGTGGTGAAATAAGCAAAGAGGAATTCGAGGACAAGCGGAAAGACTTAATCTAACAAGTTCATTATCTATAATTGCTTTGTAGAGTTTTAAGCTATCCTCAAACCTTACTGACTTAGTGTAGCGTTCAACCATAGCTTCCCATTCTCACCTATGGTAATAGGCATAGGCATAGCCATTGACTTTGCTGCTGGAAGACAACAAAAAACCGTGGTCCGAATTAGGTGAAAAGGGAAAAAGCAGAGGATTGGATTAATTGTTCTGGCGCGTGGCTGCCTTAATAGCTGGTATCGTTGTGTTTTCCTTAGCTCGCAGTTAGCTTTTTATTTTATTTCTTCGCCGTGATGTATCGTATTAATCCTGTTTTAGTCTAAAGTTATCAACAGGACTACACCGTTTGTGATTTGTGTGCTTCCACCGCATCATAGCCGCCAACGACTTAAACTTTTGCCTTTTTCCCCTATCCTCAGGTATAATTAGCTCTGAAACTTGCCCCTGTAACTCGGAATATTTATGAGGAGGAAAACTGATTGGTAGAGACGAGAGTCGTATATTTGGAAGACATCGGCAAAGTAGTTACTAAGAAGATAACTCTCCCTGAACTCAGACCCGACCAGGTGCTGGTAAAGGCACACCAGGCCTCAGTTTGCGGTTCGGAACGATACTTCTATCGTGGCATCACGGTAAGACCTCAAGATGAAGCCAGAACCAGACCGGAGCACGAACTGGCTGCCCGTAATAGTGAACGACCACGGCATGCCTACCCTATGGGACCATGGGGTCATGAGGGAGGTGGCACCATTGTTGAAATTGGCTCCGCGGTTGATGAGTATCTGGGTGGAGGCAAAGTTAAAGTCGGGGATAAAGTGGGCAGTTTGGTCTACCCCACCTATACGGACTACTGGGTCACTGACCCGGCTCATGCCCAGCCCATTCCAGAAGGAGTCCCCTTTGAGGTCGGCTGTCTCTATGAAGCCTTGGGCTGTGCTGCCTGGGCAGCCCTGCATATGGGAGTGAAACTGGGAGATACCGTGGCGATGAATGGCGTTGGTTTTGCCGGTAATATCATGCTCCAGGGCGCGATTAAAGCCGGAGCTTCCAGGGTCTTCGCCGTAGACATCGAAAAAAACAAACTCGACATCGCCAAACGTTTGGGAGCCGACTACACCATAAACGCCAACGAAGTGGACCCCGTAGCCGCCGTACTTGAACTCACCAATGGCGAGGGTGTGGACATGGCGGTAGAAGCAGTTGGTGGTACCGGGATAGGCATTGTTCAGTCCTTGGGCATGGTCCGGCATAACGGAGTTATAGCTCTGTATGGTGATAATTATATGCCGGTAAAAGAGTTCTGTTTTAACCGTTTTCATGAAGATGGCCTGGAAATACGGAACCTGAATGCGGTACATTACACCAGGTTACGTTCAGTGGAAAATATGAGGGAGGCATACCGCGCCGTCCAGAGAGGTGTCTTTAACTTAGACATCATTTTTGAGAATTCGGTCAAGTACCCGTTAGCTGAAATAGCCGATGTCTTTAGAAAAGAAACAGAAGCCCTTGACCAACAAAGCTCGCTCAAGACTTTAATCATACCGTAGTCTGCGGGTGGCTCTAAACATCGGTTAAATATGGTGAAAACTGAGAATGTGCTATAATCTAATTATAATAAAATGTCAGGCACTAGCTCTGTTATTCAGGGCCGACTAACTAGCTAGAAAGGACGTAATTATGCAGTACAAAAAAATGGGCAGAACAGGTCTGATGGTTTCGGAGGTCTGTCTTGGCACCATGACTTTTGGCCAGCAGGTAGGTGAACCAGAGGCAATTAACCTGATAAAAAGTGCCGTGGCGGCTGGGGTTAACTTTATTGACACTGCTGACCAGTATATCGGCGGAAAATCCGAGGAAATTATCGGTAAGGCGCTGAAAGAAAACCGCCACTCCGTCGTCCTGGCAACTAAAGTGGGCGCCTGGCGGTCAGGTCTGGGGGTCAATGATATCGGGTTATCTCGTAAACATATTATGTCGGCAATAGAGGGCAGCCTGCGCCGACTGGGAACAGACTACGTTGACCTTTATTATGCGCACACGCCTGACTACAATACTCCTATTGAAGAGACACTACGGGCGATGGATGACTTGGTTCGCCAGGGAAAGGTACGTTATATCGCCTGCTCCAATTATCGTGCCTGGCAGCTCTGCGATGCGCTCTGGGTCAGCCAATACCACGACCTGGCACGATTTGACTGCACCCAATCACCATATAATTTGATTACTCGTGACGCTGAATACGAACTACTGGCCCTCTGCATTGATAAAGGAGTAGGGGTAACGGTATATAATCCTTTGGCCGGCGGACTGCTTACCGGTAAATATGAACTGAATAAACCTCCATCTGAAGGCAGGTTCGCTCTGGAGAGACTTGGCCCATCTTACACGGAACGCTACTGGTCAGCCCCGAACTTTGAGGCCGTAGCCAAGCTCAAAAAGATTGCCCGGGAACACGGGCGGAGTTTGCCCCAGTTTTCCCTGGCCTGGGTACTGAATAGCCAGGCAATCACCTCAATTGTTCTGGGCGCAAGTTCCGTCAAACAATTGGAGGAGAATTTAGGAGCTACGGAAATAAAACTGTCCGAAGCAGAGATTACTGCCTGTAATGACGTATGGCAGCAGCTCAGACCAATCGGGTTCTTATACGGAAGATAGTAGGCCTCTCTATATTTGCGTACCAGTCTGGGAAGTAGCTATAGATTCTCTCTACTTACAAGATAGCAGATAACCTTCCATGGCCAGCTTGAGAAAAGCCGTTGCTCTTTTTCCCTGTCCTCCAGTATAATTACCCTTGAAGCATGCCCCTGTAGCTCAGAGGATAGAGCAGCGGTTTCCTAAACCGCTTGCCCGGGTTCGAGTCCCGGCAGGGGTACCATAATTTGAAGCTAAAACCACCTTTTTAAGAATTACCATAATTCTGTAAATCAGTTTTTGCTATTCCTTTGCTATTCTTCTTTCAAGAATTCTATCAAAGGCTTCGACCGCTTGCCGTTGCATTCCCGGCGTTACATGGGCATATGTATTCAGTGTCGTGGTGATACTCGCGTGGCCAAGCCGTTCCTGGATGACCTTCGGACTAACACCTTCCTGCAATAAGAGAGTTGCGTGAGTATGTCGCAATGCGTGAAAGTTAATATTCTCAATACCTAATCGCCTTGTTAGGCGTCTCCACGATTGTCGTACTGTCGATGGTTTCAATGGTGTACCATTCCCCCGGCAAAATACAAGGCGGTCATTGGTGAACGGTTCGCCAAGTCGTCCACATAATTCCATTTCAGAGTTAACGTGTTGCCGCAGGATGCCGCACACGATAGGTGATAGTGCCAAGGACCGTTTTGAGCTTGATGTTTTTGTACCTCTAAAAATAAATTCGCCTGTATTCATACGGTGCATTGCCCTGCTAACGCTTACCTCAGCGCCAAACAAATCGACATCCTTCCAGCGTACCGCAAGTAATTCACTCTGACGCATTCCGCTAAAGAGAGCGAGGCTGAATAAAGCAAAATACGGCGTGCGCTCCGCCTCAGTGAGAACTAACTCAACTTGTTCCGCAGTGAGTGAATGCATTTCAACGTGTCTTATTCGTGGCGGTGATACAGCATCCGCTACATTACGAGGTAATATTTGCCACTTCACGCATGTCTCAAGTACTTTGTGAAGCACCATAGCGTGATGATTTACGGTAGTGCAACTCATGCCACTTGCCAGTTTGTCGCCATAATATTTTTGAATGTGTTCGGCTTGTAATTTCTTTAGCTGGATTTTGCCTAATGCTGGCGCAATACCGGAGTGATATATACTTTGGTAGCCTTGCAATGTGGTCGGCGATAAGTGTTGTTTGCCGTAGTCATTAAGCCACCGTTCAAAAAACTCTCCTAACGTGCCTTTTGGCGACGCTATCATACCTGTATTTGCCTGATGTATCAGCTCTGCCCTCTTTGCTTCGGCCTCTCGTTTGGAATGGCAGGTTACCCACTTGTTCCGCTTCTTACCAGATGCATCCTTACCGAGCGGAACGATTACCGAGTATGTGTTACCCCGTTTGCGAATTTGTCCTTTCATTTATTCACCCTCCCTTGATAGAAGTTCCACGAATGCCTCCTTTACCCTTTCCGAGTCAGGCAGCATCATATCCGGCTTTGACGTATCAAATGGTATATGAGCCAAGTCGCATATATTTTCATACAGAGCATAGAACATCGAGTTGTAATACAAGTCCTCTACGTCTGTTACCATAGCATATAGATTGGCAATCCACTGAGCTTGCCGGATGCTGACCTCATCGGTGGGGATATTCCGTTGCAGGAATCGTCGGACACTGATTACAGACGGGATAGCTTCTGGGTGAATTGCGTAATTAGGGTTACGCATTAGAGCTAGGTGCCACGGTTGGTCAAACTCATGGTTTTTCATCCTGGAATTTACCTCAGAGAGATATTTCCGTATTGCGCTCGGTGAGATTTGTTCATCTTCCACCAGTTGTTTGATGGATTCGTATGGTTCACCTTGATGAAGTTCTCTTTCTTTTTCTATTAGATGTTCGGTAAGCGCCTCAATCACATCGGAAGCCGGCAGTTTGAGGTCTTTTTCTCTGGTATCCATTTTAAGTTGATATATGAAAACTCTTTGACTCTTTGTGAGTAACTCGGGTCTTGCCATGTTGCACCTCCAAAATCTTAATATAATCTTTGAGATTTATCATTACAGGTATTATGATTTATGTTTTAATGTATTTAGATTTATTATGACACTATATAACGACAATAGTCAATAGTTCGTGGAGGAGAAAATGAACAGTATCGAAAAGATGGCTTACAGTCCAATCGAGACGGCTGGTGCGTTAGGATTATGCTTGAACAGCGTATATAAAATGCTCCGGCGAGGACAACTTAACGGAGTTCGTGTGGACCGGAAAATTCTTGTCCCGCGTGCCGAACTGGAACGGCTTCTTCACTTGGACGGTCCGGACTCGCCTACCAACGCAACGCCCACCGAAATGTAAGACGTCAGTTTGGGGGAAAGATATGACAGAAAAAACAGATAATATCCAATTCAAGGATAAAACTCTATTGTGTGTGGAATGTGCGAATCCCTTCGTATTTACCGCGGGGGAGCAGCGGTTCTTTCACTCCAAGGGGTTAGCGGTACCAAAGCGGTGTGCTCAGTGCCGTCTTCTCAGGAAACTCACCCTAGATAGAGGGGGAGAGAATGAGACCGCATAGCTTTCAGGATATTCTCTCACAGCTTCCCGATGCTCGGCAAAGCGGTGATAGCTTTGTAGCATCATGCCCTTTACCAGGGCATGAGACACCGAAGGGCCACCTTACCCTGAAGGACGCAGGAGACAAAGCGCTTGTAACTTGCCAAGGGGGGGAACATAGCTACCCAGACTATTGTCATGCGTGGGGCTATGATTCTCTCGCCTATTCAGATAATGGTAGTGGGCCAGAATCTAAGAAACCAAAGACCTTCGTTGCTGAATTCAGTTATGAGTTCGAAAAAGGAAAAGAGGCTTACCAGATACGCCGCTTTGATTTAGGAAACGGGAGCAAGACCTTTGAAGTATGGAACAACAAGGGTGGGCAGTATATCTCCGGCATTGGAGAATATAAAGG
>SDBU01009989.1_pt1 | contig 10576 bp, 8 predicted proteins | sample 2277071 | NCBI WGS metagenome assembly SDBU01 (sample SAMN10397929, study PRJNA504765) | marine sediment metagenome | isolation source: marine sediment core GS08_GC12, 126 cmbsf | place: Arctic Ocean: Gakkel Ridge, Loki's castle | collected 2008
TCCGTCATCCGTAAATCGTCAACGTCTTCAATTTTGAACGGTCTAATCTCCAAAATCAACCTCCGCTGTTATCGCAACAATTCCCATTGGATACGGTTTGGTCTGGCGCAAGAATACCGAAGCCTCCGTCTTACTGCTACCTGGAAATGATATATCCGCTATGAACCTGTTCACTAAATCCGGCGCACCGCCCGTAATCGTACCGTCTGATACATACATCTTGACCGGGTAGAATGTACCGCCTAACTGACCGTATTCGATCTGTAAGCTGTCGTGGAACCCGATACCTATATTTACTATCCGCTTCAGTCTGCCGACCGTACCGGAGTTTCTTGACTCTATCGGCATTGTCTCAAGGTTGGACGTATAGCCCAAACCGATCTGTGCCTGACTGACCGCTTGTGATATTGTAATTGATCCCTCTGCAACTACTTCTTCTTCGAAATAACCGCCGTCACCGAATACCTGAACCGTCTCGGCCTCAAGATGTCCCAACCCGGTAATCGTGGTCGTTGCCGTACTATCGTATTGTAAACCAGAGTCAACAAACCACATATCATCCTGGTCACTTCCCCAGTCCTGCGGTTGCATCTGTTCGACGTAAGTTACAGAACTACTATTTATCGTTCTCTCAACGGACAGCCATACCTCATCTTCGGAACTCGACGAACTCGGTATCACCGATACGCTCTCAACGTCACCGTCTATCGGATGGATATGCCATGCAATAATGTCATGTTCCTGCTGGTAGGTCATTCCCAGTAGTGTACCGTCCGCCAGTACGCACCATACAATCGGTTCCGGTCGGTGCTGGACGGCAACTTCAACTATCGAAGAATCAAAGAAGTGTTCCGACAATATGGTCATATCAATAGCGTCGTAAGCGTCCTTTTCCAAACTGTAAACCAGTCTTCGAAGTTTCGCTCCGTTACGCTCAACAAAGAATATCGCGTCACCTATCCGAACCGGTGTGAAGTGTGCGCTCCCCAAACCGGTCTGTGACCTTGAAGATATATTATCGCCTGTCACTGCACTGTCAGAACTCAACTGTCCAACTTGTACTATACCGCCATTCGTACCGACCATTATATTGTCAGAGTCCAAAACCCATTGGATCGGATTCTGTCTCGCCGATGCAACTGCATAAACGATAGCGTCGTTATCTAAAGGTTCCTTTGTAGGCAAATAGAAGTTTTGATAGTCACCTGCCGATGCCGATAACCACAACCCTGTCGGATTAAAACCAGTCCCGCCGTAAACTGCCCGCTGTTGGAATAACCCAACAGCACGCGGGAAACCGTTCTCTGTATTCCAGGCACCCTCCGCCCACCGTTTTGTCGCTATGGTATTACCCAGCGTAGCATTGACCGTTGCAGTAGCACTGGTTCCACTTGCAACTGCTGTGATCGTCGCAACACCGTCAACCGGGAACGGATAAGCGACAAACGAATACGTCGCTGTACCGGAACTGTAATTCTCCATCGTTATTCGGTAACTCGCTTCTTCCTCATCCTCAATACCAACCTCTTGACGGTTATCATCATCCTTGGAGTCAACTGCATATTCCGTCAGCCATCCCTCGGAGTTGTAATTCTTTTCCAGTAATATTCTACCTGTCCATGTACCGTGAGTTACAAACTCCCACTCTCTACCCTTTTGGACCGTTACCGTAGTTGCAGAATTACCATTACCGGAAAACGTACCGTCAATCTGTTCTGCTGCTTTGATATGAATAAGTTTCCACAATGATCCGACGTGGCCTGCTGTGAACGTGCTAGTCGATGCCGTTAATGTCACTGATCCGGTGGTAGCCGATGAACTGATTGTCGTGGTCGTTGTGTTCTCGTCTGTAAACGGTCCCTTAGAAAATACAGTATCAGCGATCGACCAGGATGTATGACTGGTCCTTACTAATCTTTGCGGGGCAACGTCCGGGTGGACCATATACATAATGTCATTGATCTGGATATACTGAATATCCCTCAACTGTGCCGTGGTGTAAACGTGCGATATTTCGTATGGTATCGAACTATCAACCGGGTCGGCGATCTGCGCACCGTTACGGTAGAACCTAAAATAGAGATTACCAGCTCCAATTTGATATGTGTCCGTTGTAGAAAACTCAAACGGTAGTAACCTGACCTGTGTACTGGCTTTGGTCGTGGCAATGTATTTCGTGCCCGGTCGCCGTATGGCTGCTCCTAGTGGAGTTGGTAGCATGTTCTCCATCGTCTGACAGGCTGAATAATACTTCTGCTGGTCAACACGGTATTTCCCTAACGGCGACCATTCTCCACCGTTGAAATTAAAGACCAGGCTGTCACCGTGACAGGCCGAACATAATAACAAGATTATAAGAAACCTTTTTAACACGGTCGGCCCCCGTCAAATCTCATACCAATAGCGGCGTCTGTCTGACCGTCTGTGAAGCCGGAAGCGTTCTCAAAGTATGCGTCGTGATTATTACCAGACCTCGCTTCATCCCATGCGTCAATCAAATCTTCTTTGATACGGGCAACTTTCGTCTCATCCTTTTGTAGCTTCGGTGCGATCTTATAAGCAAGTTTCGCCTCTACCAGTGAAACGAAATACGGAGGCCACAACCCAACGTCTTCGACAAGATGGTTGTACTTCATATACACCACGTCTCTGTTCGTGAGTATCTTCGCGCCCTCGCGTTCAAAGGCATACTTTGGTATGTCCGATACCTCATCTGCTAATGACCGTATGTTCGTAAGGTCTGCCGGTAATGTAAACTGGTTCTGCCAGCTACCGAAATCCGGTGCGGCTGCCAGTTTTGATAATTGTAAGCGGGTACGGTTAAAGAACCAGTCTTCGGTCTGCAACTCTAAGACTACAAGGTCATATATCGACCGTATCATTACGGCGTTTGGATCTTGGTCCTCAATGGAACCTAATGATTCCTGGCTGTTTGCCAGTAATGCTCCGCTTGCTATTGATGTTTTACTTGCAGACATCTTAGCCTCCTATTCCAATATAGCTTTTCTTCTGTCGATTTCTGCTATCTGTTTATCAAGGACAGCAACTTGTGCTATAAGCTGTGCCCTTTTCCTTACCAGCCTGGACCGTTGCGAGTTAAGTGTACTTTCTGTTACATCCTCCGAGGTAACTACTCGTACAGTTTTTTCGTCTATTTTGAATACATCCGATTCACCCGCAGGAGGAACATCGTTAATAGTCCTGCCCACTGGTTGGCTGTATGCAGGTTCGTTTGGGTCTGCATACGTCAAACACATTGCACATAATATCAAGGTGACTGCTACTGTAATTATTACCTTATACATTTTAATCTCCTATTCTCTTTGCTTCCATGTTTATAATTGCAACAAACAAGTCTTTTGTCGAATCTACATTAGCTACATACAACTTTACTTTATCAGATACCTCAAGGGATGTGTCTGCATTAGCTCCACCGTGCCCCAAAGAGCCAAAGCCGACCTCTCTGTGCATTACTAAGTTTCCGGGGTATCTTATTGTTACATCGCCGCTGCTTGCGTCATACACCCCGTTGCCAGCGGAGTTGGTCCCTTCTAAATCAACCAAGGTGAATGTATCGGCTGTCTTGGCAGTAACCATCCAGTCGCCATTAGCGGCTGTATTTGTAGTCGCTCCAGCGATAGTTACCATATCTCCATTTAACAAGCCATGAGCAACGCTCGTAACAACAATAGGGGTTGCATTACTTGCACCTGTAACATCAATGGGGGTATTAAGAGTTATGCCCATCGTGAGAACCATTTCACTTGCCGATGTTTGCGAGCCTATAGAAGCGTGAAATGTAAGATTGTATTTGCCTGCTCCGTTCGCTCCAATAGTCAAATCGTTATTCGTTGTATTGCCGACTACATTTGACAAGTCATCTTCGGCACCCACATTTTCAAACGAATCTATTACAACAAATTCGGACTGGTTTGCTATCTCCACCGTATCTACGCTTACCGAATGAAACCACAGATTTGAAAAAGCGTCACCATGTAATAGATGCTCGTCCCCTGCCCCGTCCTGAAAGAAAAGCTCATTATTACTCTTAGTGTATATAGCGCCGTAATTAGGTATCGCTGTAGGAGTTGTTGTTTCTTGGAAGTGGTATATGCCATCCCCATTCTGCCATAGACCTGCCCCTGTTTTAATAGCGTAATTAGCAACTGCTCCGCCTGATACGTCCTCAATTAACAGTCCAACATTTGTAGAACCTGCGAAACTGTTTGTGATCGCACCAATACGAATCGCCGAGGCTGCGAGTATATCTGTTTTGGTGTCTATGCCTTGAATGCTTATCCCATTGTATTCTGCTATTGAGCCAGTGAATCCGGTACTTCCGTTAATACTTGCTTCTATTGCATTGGCTCTATTAAGGTCGCCAGATGTTCCAGTTTGCATAAGAATTCGAGCATCTAAACCGTTCAATTCGCTTGTGTGGTCATAAGTAGTTTCTTTCCACCAAACACCTATCAAGGCTCCCGTTTTAGCTGCGGCTGTATTAGCACTAAAGCCGCTTAGTATGTTAAGGCTGGTAAAGTTATTATTCGGGGTTGTTGCTCCTGTAAATTCAAGATTAAGCCCTCTATTTGCATTTATTGTTGCACTTGACCCTATAGCTGCCTGTCCAGAAGTAAGCCAATCTCCGTCACTGGTTATATCTGTGACATCTGTAATGTCGCCAGTGAAAGCAGCATTATCAGCACTTACATCGCCAGTTGCTGTCATATCGCCAGCAATAGTCACTGGTTTATCAAAATCAAACTGTTGCAATGTGTCTGTGTAGGTCAACATGCCTGTCCCAAAAAATGCAAGCCAACGTATAACTATATCACCACCTTGGAACGTGAAGTCTAACCCATTTTGGCCCGTAGCTTCCAGTGTAGTGAATTTGCCCGAAGCGGCACTGTTCGCACCTATTACCGTACCGTCAATTGTTGATGTTCCGGTTCCGGGTATGACTACATTCGTCACTGTTAGGGTATCGGTAGCAGCGTTCCATTTCAGTTTAGTTTCATCGGAAGCTGCCCACATCTTTGTAGTGTCATTCCAGTATAGCATCTGACCCTCTGCTGTACCGATTGACATTACAACTTCTGTTTGATCGTAAGCGGAAGCTACCACCCGTCTACCGGTGTCCGGGAACGCATCGAATCCCTCCGATTTGGAATGCAGAATCCGTCCGTAAGCGGTTGAACATAATAATAAGATTATAAGTGCAATTTGTTTCATAATATTATGGGGTCGAGCCGTATTGCCCGACCCCGTTTAGATCATTTTACGGCGTTGCTTCCGCCCATGTTCCGACCATTTCAGTTATAATCCATCCGTCAACATGCGCAGATATCTTGAAGTAATCTCCATAGTTCTGCGTAGCCTTAGGAATCGTCATAGCCTCAGCATCAGCAGGTGTGAAGCCTGAACCGATAAACTTATCAGAACCGTTAGGTGCTACTGAAAGCAATGCTCCACCGTCAGCAGCAATACACATAATCCAAAACTCTACACCTGCAACGGTCGCAGGAAGCGTGATGGTCTGTGCATCAGCAGAGACTTGGAGGACATACCCACAGTCAGCAGTCGTTATTGAACTTGTCGTAATAGTCTTTTTGACAATAGTTGAAGGAAGGGATGTTCCGACAACTTGCAAGTTATCGTCTATCAGAACATCACCATCGTCGATATACATAGCTTCAACGGTTGCGTCGGTTGCACTGATGTAAACAGCATAACCAGCAGTACCAGCAGCAGCGTTTCCAGTGTCAACGATACGTAAAGATGAACCTCTTGAATCGTCTGTCGGAATACCTGTATTAGCAATATACAAAAGACTTGAAGCGACGTCAGCCAAAGCACCATCATTAGTAACATGGATCATGCCGACATTTGCAGCGCCCAGATAAGAGCCTGTTGTACCGTCAACTTTTACAAGTGAGGTCGTCTGTGATGTTGCAGCTATAACATTGACACCGACGCCATCGGCTTCACCTACGGTAACTTGTAGATTGTCGCCTGAACCTGTATTAGTGATTATCATGGCGTCTGCATTGCCCGAAGCACCAACACCGTTAACTTGGAATATTGCTCCACCGGCCGCGTCTTGACCTGATATAGCCACGATACCGTTAATTGCCAAAGCAGGTTGCGTAGCAGGAACCTCGATCTCGACAGCAGAACTATTGGTGCGTGCTGCACCTGTAGCAACGAATCGAGCAAGGAAACCCTCTGCGGCTGTTATCGGCTGGCTGGAATCGTCCACAAAGAGTAATGTTGCCCCGGCATGAATACCCGGAACGTCATTCCTTATATGAACCATACCGACGTTATCAGCGCCATCCCAACCAGAAGCATCGCCATCAACTTCGAGAGCTGCTACGGTAGCATTTGTAAATGGTTCTATTGTCAATCCTTGAGAGTCTGTTTCATTTAGATCGATATATAAACCATTACCTGTCCCGCTGTGGTCGATAGACATAGTATCAGAGTTGCCGGAAGTGTCAATTCCCACAACCTGAACTAAAGCGGCACCGGGATTATCTTGCCCTGTTATGGCAACTATACCATTGGCTGCAAAAGCTGGCTGTGTTGCAGGGACTTCGATCTCAACTGCTGAACTATTGGTTCTGGCCGTTCCAGAATGAACGAAACGGGCCAGGAAACCTTCGGCAGCGGAAATCGGCGTACTACTGTCAACTACCTGCAGAGCCGACGCTCCTGCGCTAATGAATGGGTCGTCAGTATTTATGTGTAACAGCCCGACATTATCGGCACCATCCCAATTGTTCGTCGCGGCATCAAATACACCCAAAGATGTAGTCTGAGAAGCTGCTGCAATCGCTCTTAGAGCAACGCCGTCTGCTTCGCCTACGGTTATCTGTAGGCCGTCACCTGCACCGGTATTTGTGATCGTCATTGCATCTGCGTCACCGGAAGCACCGACACCAACCACTTGCAGTAAAGCTGCACCTGCCGCGTCCTGTCCATTCAATACCACGATACCATTAGTTGCTAACGCTGGTTGCGTAGCAGGCACTTCAATCTCTACGGCTGACGAATTTGTCCGGGCCGTACCAGAATGAACAAACCTAGCTAAAAAACCTTCGGCTGATGTTATCGGTGTACTGCTGTCAGAAACAAGTAAAGCAGTAGCTCCGCCATGAATATAAGGGTCGTCAGTGTTGATTTGCAATATACCGACATCATCGGCACCGTCCCAATTATTCGTTGAAGCGTCAAAGACAGCAAGGCCGGTGGTCTGGGAGGCGGCTGCGATAAGTCGCTGTGCCACACCGTCAGTATCAGCAATAGTTACTTCAATGGCGTCACCTGAACCGGAATGAGCGATCGTAAACGCATCATTATTGTTCGTAACTTCGCCATGTGAAATAGTAAGTGCCGAGTTGTTATCAGTAGCACCTACCGTCAAAGCAACTGGATTACCGTCAACTGTGATAGCATTACCAACGTCATAGGCTTGGTCAAGACTACCTCCACCAGCGGTATCGATATTTACCCATGCTGAACCGTTATACAGTTTCAGTCCGTTAGCAACACTGTCATAGTAGAACCTGCCCTCCGTAGAGGTCGGTTGGGTCGTAGGCTCCATCAGAATATCATTGAATCCCGTGGTGCCAGACCCGTTCAATGCCGTGTCAACTTCCTCAACCCATAGCCTCAAGGGATTGTCCACGAAATCCGAATAGGACCGTGTACTTCCCCAGTTGATATTAGACGCCGGGTTTGTCAGCGCCCCAAAGGACACCGTAGCCATCAAAAGCAGGCAGCTTAGAAAAGTAAATTTCTTAAACATAATTAGCCTCCTTTCGTTAGACCGGTATCTTCTGGGTTTTCAGTTTAGTTACAGGTTGATCCTGAATCCATGCACTCACTGTAAGAGTACCGGTTACAGCATCGCCCTCGTCGCTATACCACACGGCCAAATACCTCTTGAGGTCGTTCTTCAAGAAGCCTGCACAGAATACAGCACCGTCGAGAAGTTCCGCAACTGGAATATTTGCCAGGGAAATTACCGCATCTTCCGTACCAACCGTAGCACCAGGAGCAAGCGTAAACGTACTTGAGTCACTGGTCATCAGTGTTACTGAAAGACCGTTAGTAAGCGACAGGCCGGAAGCAGCTTCGATCTGTAGCACCAGCCAAGCCGGACCGACTTGCTGATCTGATACAGTACCGTCTTCAAGGTCATTGGTGTTAGTGCTTGTCTCGTCTGTGGTGATCGTTTGACCATCACTAAATAGAAAATCATCTTTCATGTGAATAACGCCTTTCTACGCAGTAATTGCGCTCTCAGTGTTCTTGAGGATCGTATCGTCTAGCACACGGATTGGTACATTGTGGATAGTCTCAATAGGTCTGCCGAACGCCTCGCCGATACCCAGATTTACATTGCCTTTTCTTTGGGCAACGATATCAATCTGAGATTTCATTGTGTCGTTCACGTATATACGGGTTCGGTTCTTATCGAACCGGCCCAAGTTAAGCGCTTGAATCAGGAGCGCATCCCCGTTACTCTCGAAGCTGTTTGTAGCCCCGATTGTGGACTCGAAGTTGGCGATACGAGCGATCTTGCGCTCATTGACAACTGTAAGCCCGAACCATGCTTTGAACTGAGTAACGTAATCGTAACGGTAGCCGTTAGTCTCGTCACCGACTTTTTCTTTACCCTTATTACGGGCAGAGATACCGAACATGGTGTTGTTCATGAAGTTGGGTGGGAACAATCCGAAAGCACCGTCGCGGGTATTCCATTCTACAATGTAAATACTCGTAAGGTCACTTCCTGTCCCGCCGCCGTCGTAAGTGTTACCCAAAGTCTGGTTGAGCTTGTTAAGTCTCGGCTCCAAACCGTAGATGTTATCTTCGCCGTCTGCCGGTGCGTCATGCAGATACGCTTCTGCAAGATCCTCACCAAGTTTCTCGATGTGACCAATATCCTGATTCTCGCGTTCCTGGTTGCCGTTCTTCAAGGTATCAATATGGTCTTCATCAATGCTCGATCTTCTCTCGAACAGTTCGATTGGATCGTAAATCGTCTGACTCTTACGGTGAGATGAAGTCACCAAGCCGTAAAACTTACGTCTCGTACTGTCCACCATACCGACATCGCGTATTGAACGATGTTGAAGACCAAAGTTGGCCTCCACATACGGTATGTCTTCGAGAAGATTAGAGACTTTTTTGCTCATAACACTGATGATAGGCAAAATTGTCTTACCATCCTTGCTACGAGCAGCCCTGTCTAACAGGGTAAATTGCCTGTTGACATTAAAGTCTGCCATAATAACTCTCCTAATTCTCAAATGTTAACTATACATTGTTCGGAGAGTTACCTTTTCAGGCTCTCCTGACGCTCGCGGTGGTTGTACCGCCCGTTACTTTACGGGTAAGCATCAGGCCCTTTCGGGTTGTCTGATAATCATATATAAAGTTATCCCTTTCAGGCTTTATCCATCTGTTGGTTTATCGTAAAAACCTGGCGACATCACAGCGTTCGGGTCAGCAGTATTACTTGCGTTCGGTCCACCGCCGGGTGTTGCGTCGCCATGTAGCTTGCCAATGTAAAGACCGATCTTTTTCCATATCGGATGAGTGTCGTAACCGATATCTTTTGCAAACTTAGCGAATTCGTCCTTATCAACTTTCATTTCTGTTGCTATGGATTCCCAACCGCGCTTGCTGAGTTCGGTATTCTCATCGAATTTATCAACCCATGCCGGGTCTTCTCGGAGTGTCTTGTTATCGGCGGCGATCAGATCGTTCGCTTTTGCCTCTACGGTTTTCAGTTCATTAGACTGTGATTCCAGGAAACCGTTGATATGCTTATTGAACCACTGTGCAGGCATACCGTCTTTGAACGCCGCTTCCTTGGTGGCTTCGATCAGGTCGGTGTTTACTCTGCCTGTCAGGTTCTCCGGTATCTTGACATCGTAAAGGTCTTTGGACGCCGGCCTGGTCTTATCGCCGAACCCTTTCCACTGGTCATCGCCCCAGTCTGTTGACGGTGGGTCGATCTTCGAACCCATCTTGCTTTCCAGTTCCTTGTAACTGGTGAGACCGGCTTCGGAGGATTTGATGCCCTTATCGGTAGCCCACTTTGCAATGTCTTTGTTCTCGAAGCTGTCAAACGGTCCGGTTGCGTCTCCGCCACCATTACCGCCGTCTGTACCACCGTCGCCGCCATCGCCACCGTCACCTTCGCCACCGGCAAAGACAAATCCTTGCCTGGTAAAGTCTTCTAAGTCAAATTTGTTCATTTTTCTTCTCCTGTGTTATAGATTGCTACTTTTTCGCTCATAGTGCCGCCAATTAACTCGACTACACTACCTTCTTGTATTGAAACTTCGGCAATGGCATCGGTCTTTGTTTCCAGTTCATCCAGTCTCGCAGTTATCGCATCCAACTGATCCGCCGTTTCCGCAATACTGCCTTTCAGCGATAAGGCAAGGCTGTTCGTTATCTTTGAGTTGGCATTGACGACCTCACGGACAGCTACCATGTTGTAATGCTCTACAGACTCCGGGCCTGAACCGTATATCTTAACCCATGCCTTTGCGAA
>SDBU01009990.1_pt1 | contig 10576 bp, 8 predicted proteins | sample 2277071 | NCBI WGS metagenome assembly SDBU01 (sample SAMN10397929, study PRJNA504765) | marine sediment metagenome | isolation source: marine sediment core GS08_GC12, 126 cmbsf | place: Arctic Ocean: Gakkel Ridge, Loki's castle | collected 2008
GCAATACACCCGCCAACATCCGAACCGAGTGTCTTTTCCGAATCGAAAGAGAAGGCACCGGCTTTGGACAAAGCGCCAGCGTATCGTCCCCTGTATTCGCCGAATACAGCCTGGCAAACATCTTCGTAGACAATCAAATTATGCTTTTCTGCCAAAGCGTTAATTTCATCCATATCGCAGATGATGCCGGTCTTGTGTACCACAAGGATAGCTTGTGTGCGGTCAGTTATTACTTGTTCTATTGTCTCCGCGCTCACGTTCACCGTCCCTGGCTCTGTGTCTGCAAAGACTGAGATATAGTTTTTGCTGACTAACCCCTGAATCGTTCCATAGTCGGTAACAGGGCTGACGATAATTTCATCTCCGGGGTCGAATCCAAACGCCGCGGCGAGCACAGCAAGGGAAGGCGTACATCCGGGCGTGGCGATACAGTGCTTCACACCCATCTCTTTCGCAAACGCCTGCTCAAAACGCCCGACCATGTTGCAAGTAAGCCCGCTGTCTACAACTTCCTGTAGGTACTTCATGGCATTGGACCCTATCGTGCGAGGAAAGGGATTCGGCAAACTGCCGACGATATCCTCAAACGCATCCGCACCATACCTTTCCATGTCAATCTTAGTCTTCATCTATTTCCTCCGAACAATACATCAAATTTTTGGCTGAACATTTTCAAAAGCCGGTTGTTTAAACGGAAAATGAAAATTTGAGCATTTGAACCCACTCACGTTAATAATTCCGATTGTGACACTTTTGTAACCTCTCAAGAACTATCTTCTGAATTTCATCTTCTATTGCATCAGGAAAACGTTTTCGAATGCCCGTGATAAATAGGTCTTTTGCAAACTTCGATAGTTCAAATGCTTTATTCAATCGTTGTTCTGGTGTCATTCTCCGAAGAATTTCAATGTATCGTTGTCTATTTGGTTGTGGCTTTGGAGTATTCATAATGCATACTTCACTAAAATTTTTATCATTTCCATCACGTAATTCAAGACTATGTGTTGTGGGCATACTTCACTACATGTACATCTTCAATCGTAATCAATCCCTCTGTAACCATTTCATCCAGTACGGGCAACAATTGATTGATGCGTTCTGGAATGTCCACAATTTCAATTTTGACAGGTAAATCCTCTGAGAGACGCAAGATGCGCGCGGTATGGATACGTGAATTTGCGCCGTAACCTTCGATGCCACGGGTGACAGTTGCACCAGCAATGCCCATTTCGCGGCAACGACGCACAATAGCAGAATATAGTGGTCGTCCGTGCCATTGGTCGCTTTCGCCGATAAAGATTTTTACCAACTGGGCTTCACCCTCAATTTTCATTGATTTCACCTCGTTGATTACAGAAAACGCGCTAACCGCGCTCCCAACCAAACTGCAACGAATCCGACAAACAGGTTTAAAGCGACATTCAACAGCGCTTGAAAATAACTTCCTGAATTTGCTAGCGCAAATGTCTCATATTCAAAAGTTGAAAAAGTGGTGTATGAGCCGATAAAGCCAATGGCGACTAAGAGATGCAGGTTGGGATTAGAAACAATGTAACGTTCAGTGATGAGTGTGACAAACAGCCCCAAAAAGAAGGAGCCAATGATGTTTACAACAAACGTCCCATAAGGGAAGGTACTTCCCCAACGTCCGTTCAAGCATCCTCCTAGCCAATAACGGGCGTTAGCGCCCAAGAATCCTCCGATACCGATGTAAAGGCTCTTCGTTAAGATAGTAAGCCAGGGATTACCCATTACAGTCCTCCAATCGTCTGTTTTTTGTCGTAGGGTGCATCAGCATAGAAGCGGTTTTCCTTGCAGAGGACGAGCGAACTCCATCGCTCACTATCTTTGTTTATATAGAATTTCACGAAGTCGCGGACAGAGAGGCGACACTACGGGCTAATCGCGTTGTAGTGGCTGCTCTCTGTTTCAGCCAATTATCCAAACCTTAAATAGGGATTTATGAAATGAACCACTACTATAAAATTAAAAACCCTAAATATTCTGTATATATTCCACTACTTCGTTAGGTTCAGCGAGCCAGACTTCATCGCCACCAACTCGTCGCACCGTCTCGAAGCGTTCAGCAAGCTGTTCAACGGTGCAATCCTTCCAGGGGTGGATGGGTTTGTCGGGCGTGGGACAATGACAATAGTCGATTATCCATCCTCCTCGGTCAATAGCTTGGTGCAAGCGTTTGTATGGGTCAAAAGCTGAGTAGAACGGCGGTGGATATTCTGTGTGTAGAGGACACCGGCAAAGCCGCAGCAGGTCGGTTTCTGCGGTATTCACGTCGTCGTAGATGGTCATTATTGAGTTATATCCGCCCTTTTCGGCGACAGCATGCGCCGGTGGATATGAATTGTTGTTGCCCGGCACGCAAAACATCGTCACTGGCATTTTTAGGGCATCTGCTAGTACCTTGCGGGCTTCGACAACTTCGTAGTCCGCGTTCTCCATCGTAATTCCTGCGTGGGTCATGCTGTGACAGGAGATGCCCCAACCCTCGGCGCACAAACTATGAATCTGCTCCTTCGAGAGAATCATCATCCCGTCGTAACTGCTGCCTGGCACATCGCGAGGAACACCTATCTGGCTAGCAAGAAGAGCCACATGCCCAGGTACACCGAATTCGCGATGGACTGGGAGTGCGTGTTCAAGAAGGTCCTCACAACCCTCGTCGTATGTAATAGAATAAACCCAGCGTTTACCATTTTTCCATATCATTTTGATTCCTTCCTATTTAATAACGGATAATGTCAGGTGAAATACGATTTATCAGGGGAGAATATGACAACTAATAAAGAGGATTAAACAAATTCTATTCGATAAACTTTCGTGGCAGTTAAATCCTTGAATTCGTTGTCATATTTTTTAATTCGTAATTCGATTCACCCAATTGACCTGCGTTATCATCTGACGCAACGCTGCATTTGCCACTGCGACCTGGGTTGCATACTTCGGCGTCGTGCTTCCCGGATACGTTGCGAGCGTCGCATCGCCGACAAGAAAGACGTTAAAGTCTTTGCTCAGATTTTCGTAGCCACACGTCGTACCAATTACGCACATATCCGCGGCGTACCCGGTCAGCAGGATATGACGCACACCTATACTTTTCAAGTAGTCACGGACCTTTGGATATCCTTCGCCATCATAAAACACAATGTCGTTCGGTCCGCGTTCAAGGCATTTCACAATCGGCATCGGCAACTGCCAGAATCCAGGTCCATTATAGTAATCGCCGGCGTCCGTGGACGGAGTTTGCTCGAAGTAACTTTTGATGGGCGTATTTGCATCAAGCGTGAGCTTCTTTTTCAGAGGATGCCCCTCGAATTTATGTTTACTAAACAATTCGGCGAGCAACGCCTCACCCCGTTCAATATTCACTTCTCCGGGCTTCGTCGAAATCGACGGATACAGAAGTTTCCGAATATCGTCTTCCGTGCCCGGCAGTGAATGCGCTACCAGAGCAACGTACTCACGCAGCCGCGACATGAATGGATTGAGTACATCTTGAACGTGCTTAAGACCGAACTCATTTTTCTCTGGAGTGCAGAAAAATGCGCAACCCGCAGGTTCTGGGGTCTTCAGCCCATGCCCATCATCAACACCCCAAGGATGCACATTGATAATTGCTGTAGCTTTTGCCTCAAGTCGATTCTCCATCTCGACAATGCCGCGAGCGTTGTACCAATAACGCCATGACCTGACGAGTAACTCGCCATTTTTCTCATACACAACCGGCGGCGCAAGATAGCGGTGTTCGTATTGCAAAGGCTCAACATATTCTGGATAGTCAGCCAGCAATGGCAAAGGATTTTCGATTTTTTCCAAAGTATTGTCATAGTTCATCGTCGATTGTTCTCCTGCTTTCGCTTCGTTTACCAACGCCTTTGGTTTATGGTTGGTAAGTAGTACCAAGGGAACTATGAAAAAGCCCCCGAGAATCACGGTAATTATCCATTTTACATCAAGATACCATTTAGAATCCATTTTTAATGCTTCCCCAGGTAGTTGCAAGTTTGGCTTCTAGCTGTACAGATTGAACATTTGGACCTTTTATTTTAATCGAATCAATCGAAATGCTCCCTGTATAATGCGATGTGTATGGGTCAGAGGTTATCATGTAATATCTCTCTGGCGTTTCTCTTTTCAATTCGCCAACCTTTTCCTGGTCAATGGAAAAGGTAATTTTGTCTCCAGCAATCTCCGTCCTAAAAAGATGCTGTTCAGGGTCATAATTAGCGCTCATTGCGAGCTGCGCGTTACCAGTTTCGTCCATAAGATAGCACCCCGCAGGTTTGACTCCCATAAATGTCGCGATAAACTGGGGATTAATGTCCGTGTTCACCGTTGGGGTTAGAAGCTCTCTCGTAAATCCAATCGCTCCAGCGTCCTTAATTCCTGACGGGTCCAGAGCAACTTCGAAAACGATGTCTTCCTTCTCTATCTTCCTGGCATAGTAGAGGAATATGCCATCTGAAACTCCATCTGAAGTTAAAATCATTTTTCCGTTGTCGATTTGATATGATGCTTTCCCCGCAGTAGTTACCTTCCACAGGTTGGCGTCTAGTTTAGCGGAATCAAATTCCTCTTTGATTTCTCCTGCAAAAGAGGAGAATCCAACTATGAGAAATAAAAGAAAAAAGGAAGTTAATCCGAAATTTTTGGCTGTGTGCTTCATTTTTAACTCCTTCTTGATTTGAGAAATCGAATAGAGTAAAGGGCAAGGCGTGTTTCGTGTTGCGTGTTGCGTGGTTCGTGGTTTTCTTGTCCGATTTTGTTTTGCTCGCAAAAGAACGCAGAGTTAGATTAGCTTTGAGATGAAATATCTTGACTTTGGTAGATTTTGTTCCCCAGCGCTGTAGTCTAGTAGCTCTATGCCCGTCCGCCGGTTTACGAACGTCCATAGCGGGTCAAACAACGCCCATAAAGGGCTAGGCTACGGGTTATGGCGTTCTAATTTACCAAAGTCAAAATATGACTAACATTTATTTACAAGCAACACGCAACACGTAACACGCAACACGATTCACGTTTTCACTGACCGTTCACAACTCACTAACTCTCATCAAAATCTCGCTTCGTACTAACTATCTTCCCTTAATCTGTCCCCAGATAGAAGCTATTTTTCCTTCCGGTTCAACAGCTAAGGCAGCAGACCCCGGACCTGAAATTTTGATGTAATCAATCTCAACCTCGCCTGTATAGTGAGAGGTATACGGGTCTGGCGTGAGGTAGAAATATCGCTCTTTTACATCCTTATTTCTATCTACTTGACCAGCTTCCTTGCCGTTGATGTAAAAAGTGATTTTACCCGCGCTTGTGCTGAAGTCAATTTCAACTATGTTCCAATCAGCCTTTTTATAATCTCCTTCCATACCAGGAGGATTAGGCGGTTTTTCACCTATCACAACAGGGTCCTGCTTTATGTACCAGTTGGCGGGGACAAAATAAAATGTGGATTCAATATTATTGTTAATTTCTGTGTTTACCTGTGGTTCTAAAAGAGCGGCTATGAACCCCATACTGATATTATCTCCCAGTCCTGATACATTCACCTTAATCTCAAAAATGATATCTTCGTCCTGAAGGTTACGCGGATGGTATAACATAGCTCCGCTATCGACCGCAGGTGATTCTATCTTCAAAACACCGTCCTCGATCTTGTACGACGCTTTACCAACAGTTTTGAGTTCCCAAACTTTTTTATCAAGATTGGGAGAGTTAAATTCGTCAATAAAATCTGCCAAAACCTGATTTGACAGAAAAATTATGGTCAGTAGACAAATTAGCGGTAATAATATTTTAATTTTAAATATTTTGGTCTTCATGATTATCCTCCTTAGATTTTTCATAATATGAGGAGCAAGCATCCTCAGATGCGAAAAAGCATGCTATATCTACTGGCATCTGAGGATGCCGACTCCCCGACATGTGCGATTACACGCGAACTCAAGTTTGCGTCGTAAGGCACATGATAAAAACCTGCTACTTCACCGATTTTCGGAGTTCTTCGAAGAACGCCGGGGCTTGTTGTTGTTCCGTAGCGTATGTCATGTCATGACGCTGGCACAGTGCGATGTAATCCTCAATGAGAGTTTTACGTTCAGCGTCTTCCATCGGACCGCCTGCGTCAATCATCGCTCTGTAGGCACAGATGGAAGCTTTCTCCACTCGTGCGCGGACTGTTTCGTCATCTGCCAGATTCAAGGCTTGCTCAAAATAGTCGAACGCTTTGCGAGAAATCTCCGGGCGAAGTCCAACCTCCTCGGGTGAAGGGAAACATCCCGGATTTACTCCGGATTCTTCGGCGTTGTCGTGCAACATTTCGATGTACTCCGATATAGGCTGTGCCGCACCCTTGTAATGCAGCCGAATAAACTCTTCACGCAGTTCCTTGTCATCAAAATCAGGATTCCAAATCATCCGCGCTATAATATAGTTCCGGAGTTCACTAAGCTCACCGGAGGTACCATTTCCGTTGGCTTGCATGAACAATCCTTTGACGTTGTTACTTAGAAAATAACGCACATTTGGACCGATACTACGCAAGTTTGGGAAGGGACGGTCATAGGCGCGGAAATTGGTGTTGTAGTTCCAGACCCAAATATCATCGCTAACCTTCCCCCAGTCGTTCATGTCCTGGCAGAACTCTTGATTTCTCGAACAGTCTGGGTCGTCGATAGGATGAAATGTGCAACATTCGATACTGCAAAGCTGGATCTGAACATTATGCCGCGGTCGGATAGTCTTAGGCATCTTACGAGTGTACCAATAAGTTAGCGTACCCACTTTAACGTCCGGATGTGCCTGTTCAACTAGTTCCGCGACGGAGTTGACAAAAGTGAGTTGCGAACCCATTGGACTGCCTTCACGCTGGTTAATTTCCTCGCATACGTCGCAACGGCAGTATGCCGACGTATCCGCCTGACTAACGCTGACGTTTTTAAGCCCCAGGTGTTCGTCGATATAACGAATCGCGGATTCAGCGGCGATTTGAATCACGTCAGGATTTGTCACACATAATTGAGGACCGCCACCACCCGTTTCCGTATGGCGTGCGCCATCCACCAAAGCATAATATTCGGGATGCTCCTCCCCATACGTGCTGAAAGGCACCAACCAATGAAATGAGTGGTTGATGAGATTTTGAGGCGTATTGCCGCCCAACTTCTCGTCGGGAGTGACCGTGTTAACGCGTAACCGCGCTGCAAGTTCAGGCTGGTTGGAATTTTCCCGGTAAAAACTCCAACGGAAAGAAAATGGAGGTTTGTAGGTGTATTCTCCGCAGGGAATTTTCGCTTCGGCAGCCTTGGGAACATGCGTGTGCTCATACGTTAGAAAACGCACCCCCAAGCCATCTTCGAGAAATTGATATACTCCGTAGAGAGTACCTCTCGGTCTTCCACCCACAATAGCCATAGAATCTTCCCGCACAATTACACATAATTCCTCTTCACCCAAATCGGCAGTGTCGATGGCAAATCCGCTTTTAGCCAATGCGCCGTTCTGACCGATAAAGACATGGTGAGTTGCCTCTTCAGGGCTATCATGCACAGGAAGAAGTATTCCCGTCGCCTCCTCAAACCAACGCTGGAATTCTTCTGCTGCATATTTTTCAGAAGGAATTGCCGCCGAATCAACGACAATGTCCCAGCCCTTCATCTGGGAGCACTCTAGATATGTCTGCGGTTTATCGTGGCTTCCATGAAACAGTAATTTTGAAACTGACATATTGTTTCTCCTTGTATTACTTTGTCATTTATATACTTCACCAATTGCCAATTAGTAGGAAATGCTGTAGCCATTGCGTGAGCAATGTAGGCGTTCTACGTCCCGTCCTTCGTTTGAAAATAGGCTGGGACAGAGAGCAGCCACTACGAATGCTGAATTACAGTTTAGTAAGGTTGAAGAGCCATCTTCTCGTTTATTTGATGATTAAAAATATACAGAAAGAGGAGTGGCTCATATCTATTATCTCACATTTACATGAACTTTTCAAAGAAAAATTGTATGGTCAAATAGGTGGGTGACACTTATTTGACCACCTGATTTTTTTTTGGTTCTTCCGACTTGAATGTGGAAACACGTTTCGCCGGAGAATGAGATTGCTTCGTCACCCTGTTCCTCGCAATGACAGCCTTTCTTTGTCATTGCGAGCAAAGCGAAGCAATCTCCTCGCGGTGGCATTTCCCCACTTAACCCTGAAGAACCTTTTTTTTTAACGCAAGGACGCAAAGACGCCAAGAGAATTTCTTTGCGTCCTCGCGCCTTAGCGACTTTGCGTTAAAATTTAATTTACATAATCATTTTGACAATTGCATCCACATCATACACGCATCCACCCCAGGTGCCGCCACTGACGCTCTGAAGAGTTGCCCACAACCGCGTATCTTCAGATAGGTTTTCATCAGCGGCAAGGTCGGGACGCATTGGCCTTTCCGACAAAATACGCGTTCCTTCTTGAGCGCCAAAAATAACGTCGCCATTGCCGACAAGGTCGATGCGTCCCTCTAGACGGTTCCGGTCAATGATTATCTGGATAATATCTCCATCCAGTACCTTACCAATGGGCCCTCCCGACAGTGCTTCAGTACCGATATGCCCGATACATGCCCCCGTTGATACGCCAGAAAATCGGGCATCTGTAAGAACGGCGACATGCTTGCCAAACGAAAGATGCTTGAGCGCTGCTGTGACTTGATAAATCTCTTCCATACCCGCGCCCATTGGCCCCCGACAACAAATAACCATCACGTCTCCGGGATTGATTGACTCTTCTCCCTGACCCTTGATTGCCTTGATTGCGTCACTCTCGCGGACAAATACGCGAGCAGGGCCGGTTATACGATAAACGCCATCATCATCCACAACCTCTGGGTCGATTGCCGTACTCTTAATCACAGAGCCTTCAGGGGCAAGGTTTCCGCGAGGGAATGTGACCGTACTGGTCAGCCCACGCGCCTTCGCACGTTCAGAGCTTAAGATTACATCGTCAGGCTCAATATTGTCTTTTCTGATAAGGATATCACGCAGACATTTACGACGTTCCGACTGCCTCCACCAATCGAGATTTTCCCCCAAAGTTTTGCCTGATGCTGTCATTACATTTTCATTTAACAAACCTAATTCGCGTAGGTGCAACATCACTTCGGGAACTCCGCCTGCTAAAAATACACGAATCGTCGGATGTCCGACAGGTCCATTGGGAAGAACATCCACTAAGCGTGGAACCTGTCGGTTGATTCTACTCCAATCTTCCACATTAGGACGCGTTAATCCCGCGGCATGGGCAATCGCGGGAATATGCAGAAGTAAGTTGGTCGAGCCGCCAAAAGCGCCATGAACAACCATCGCGTTGTGGAGCGCGGCATCTGTCAAGATTTCTTTGATTGCAATTCCTTTTGCTTCAAGATTGACAAGCGCTCTGGCTGACCTCTTGGCTATATCCAACCAAATCGACTGTCCCGATGGCGCCAGCGCCGAATGAGGGAGCGTTATTCCCAAAGCCTCTGAAACAACCTGAGAGGTCGCCGCGGTACCTAGAAATTGACATCCACCTCCAGGGCTTGCGCAGGCTCTGCATCCAAGTTCCGACGCATCTTGAAATGATATCTCCCCGCGCGAAAAACGAGCTCCAATGCTTTGAATTTTTCCTGCATCTTCGCCTTTCGTCGGTGGTAACGTTACACCGCCGGGAACTAAAATACAAGGCAAATCCCGCATCGCAGCAATCGCCATCATAATGGCTGGCAATCCCTTGTCGCAGGCTGACACTGCCATAACTCCTTTACGCCTTGGCAAAGAGCGAATGAGACGGCGAAATACCTGTGCCGCGTCGTTGCGATAAGCAAGGCTATCCATCATACCAATAGTTCCCTGTGTGCGTCCATCACATGGGTCTGAACAGTATCCTGCATAAGGAATCACGCCAAGATTCTTGAACTCATTAGCCGCTGCTTGCATCAGCAAGCCAATTTCCCAGTGTCCTGTGTGGTAACCAAGTGCGATGGGGTTTCCATCAGGCGCACGGATTCCCGCTTGATTACTCAAGATTAAGAACTGGTCTCTATTCAACTCGGATGGCGTCCAGCCCATCCCCGCATCTTGAGTCATTCCAAAAATATGCCCGCTGGGCCAATGAAGCAGTATCTCCTCCGTAAGCGGCAAATTCCCCTCAGGCCCAGGCGCACTGGTTTCAATATCGTAAATATTTTCGTCATCCGAATAAACAATTGTATCAAAATCCATTTAATATTCTCCTAGCTGCGAATAGCGTTTCCTAATAGCAATAAACCAACACCGTGGCTTTAGCCTATGTCTTTAGACCGGTGATAAACTTTCGCCGTTTTTTTCCTTGTCATCCTCCCCTAAAACGTCCTACTTACAGAAAACAGGCAAGAAACAGCGGGATTTGTTCACCCGCCGCATTCCCATGAACTCCTCTCTTGGGAGGGGCCGGGGGTGGGTACGTGCTGATAGGGGTAGGTTTTTCTGTAAGGCAACCATTCTGACGCGTAGCATAGCCCCTTGTGGGCGTTGTGGAAAGTGGAAAGTGGAAAGTGTCAAAACT
>SDBU01009991.1_pt1 | contig 10575 bp, 9 predicted proteins | sample 2277071 | NCBI WGS metagenome assembly SDBU01 (sample SAMN10397929, study PRJNA504765) | marine sediment metagenome | isolation source: marine sediment core GS08_GC12, 126 cmbsf | place: Arctic Ocean: Gakkel Ridge, Loki's castle | collected 2008
GAAGAATCGCAGTGAGGATAAAAATCGTGTCCGTGCGTGTGTTCTGCTGGAGATCTGTAATAATATGCTCATGAACTCGCTCAATCATGTGCCCTCCTTATACTCTAAAAGCATTCTTTATCCCGGCTTGTGTAATTCTACAGCCTGCACAGGTAGCCGTCAAGGCTACCATTAAAGCCCTTGAGCAATCAAGATTAGCTGAAGGGAATTATTTATCTACCTCACCCCCTTAATCCCCCTGCGGAACAGATAATCCGACCCATATTATACCATTCCTTACCGAGTTGGAAATACAACCGGGACAGAAGTGATCTACGGCGGGCTTTGTTGAGTTTAAAACACAACACGATGGAGCAGATTGATCCTGGAGACTCAGTAGTACCAGACTTTTAATCAGGGTGTCGCAGGTTCGAGACCTGCACGGCCTACTAGATTCAGAAGGCCCACCCCTTTTGGGGAGTTTTGAAGGAATCAGGGTATCAAGTTACTAGGCAAACCGACACCCTGATTTTATGATTTCTGTGATAAATTTTCAATAGATTTCATTAAAGTCAATAGCTACCAAGATTGTTAGTTCGAATATTAATCTGAGAGTCGAGTTATCATTTACGATCCATTTGATCGACTGTTTCACATCATAACAATAACTCTGTTTTTGCTGGGGTGTAGGGGTGGCCGTCGTATCTAGTTCTCTTCTTCTCTTCATATAGGCGGACGTTTGCGAGTAATTTGCATCGGGCTGGGCTAGATATTGAGCATATCATGCGGCTTGGTGGCTGGGAGAGCCTGGACATGGTGGTTAGGTATACGAGGAGTGTGTGGTTTGAAGAGAGTTTGAAGCTGTATAGAGGGTTGAATGGCTGAGGTGGGTTTCTTACTCAATGTGTATTTTGTGTAAATAGCGCATGAAGTACAAAATGTGTTAAAAGTAAGCCATTTTGTGTATATATAATTTGGAGAGCTTGAGTAGAAAAATTTAGATTTTCATCTGACTAAGTTGACAAATTCAGTTTAATGATGCATAATGCATCACAATGATGTAATTAAGGTGCATTATGGTGAAAAATACATCAACAGAAAAACCACCTCGTCTTACAATCACCCTAGGGCAAGGGCAGCGTGAGGTATTACAGGCTATCGCGGACCGCAACCACACAACACAAGCTTTCTTGGTACGATATGCTGTAGACCGTTTTATTGAGGAGCATCGTCAAAAGCAGTTTCGGCTAGACCTATGAGCAGGGACACGATATGACAATTACTCAGGATCGGGATATAGATATCATAGTACGTAAGGCAAAACAGTGGATTAAACCTGCATATAAAACTTCTTGGGGGGCTATGTTTCAGGGAGACTGCGAAGATATCTTAAAGAGCTATCCCATTACCCGACGTAAAGGCAAAGTGCAGTTGATTTTAACATCACCTCCATTTCCCTTAAATCGGAAGAAGAAGTATGGCAATCGAACGGGTGAGGAATATCTAAATTGGCTGAAAAATCTGGCTCCACTGTTTCGTGATTATCTGACTTCTGATGGGTCTATAGTTTTGGAACTTGGTAATGCGTGGGAAGTTGGAAAGCCTGTCATGTCAACCTTGCCACTCAAAGCACTGATGGCCTTTTTAGAAGCAGCGGACCTTAATCTATGCCAGGAGTTCATTTGCCATAATCCGGCACGGTTACCGACACCAGCTCAGTGGGTTACCGTAGAGCGCATACGCGTGAAGGATTCTTTTACCAGACTGTGGTGGATGTCACCGACTGAAAGACCTAAAGCGAATAACCGCAACGTATTGACTGAATATAGCAAGAGTATGAAAGATCTGCTTAGGAAAGGCACATACAATGCTGGGCCTAGACCATCAGGACATCATATAGGAATGAAGTCGTTTTTATCAGATAACGGAGGAGCAATTCCTCCTAATGTATTGGTGCCGTCTCAAAATTCCTTTGAACTGATAGATGTGCTACCTATATCAAATACAAGAACTAATGACCCCTATCAGATTTACTGTCGCCAGAATAATATATCTCCGCATCCCGCACGAATGCAGACTGAACTGGCAAAGTTTTTTATCAAGTTTTTAACCGACAGAAATGATTTGATCTTAGACCCATTTGCAGGTAGCAATACAACAGGATCTGCAGCGCAAGAATTGAGAAGAAAATGGCTTTCGATCGAACAAGATGTAAATTATGTGGGCAATTCAGAAGTTCGCTTTAGACCTGAATTACTGACTGAGGTTTCTGGTTAGATCCTTAATACTTTTGCTATTCAACTAAGAGCTTTTCTAAAGCGTTTTCTCTGTTCCAATTACTAGAAGATAGTCCATACATCTGAATATTGAACCCGTGTAATTCTTCTTTTCTAATGCGACGGTCTCTTTTTTGGATTTCTCTATCTAGTGCTCGTTGTAACGCTACCATTGGACCAGACCAACCGCGCGACTTCATTTCTAAATAAAGTTGCTGGGACGTAAGCCATTCCATCTCTTCTTCAGCTAAAACATCACATGCTAAGGGAATCGTGTCCTTTATCGGAGCTAAAGGAAGATTCCATTCTTTTAAAGCCCATTTACCTCGTCCAACGGAGACAAATAGCTGAGAATTGTTACACAAAATTATGTTTGGCTTCGATAACCATACAAAATCTTGATCATTGTCCGTTTGTGTATCCAAGTACTCATTGATTTCCCCAATTGTGGCTGGTTTGCCAATTATGCTGAGAGTTTTTCTAATTGTTTCTTTAGCCGCTGCATAGTTTTCTCTAGGCCTTATCTCGGGTAAGCCCCATTCAGCCAAGCCGTACGTTCCTCTATCTACCCATCGGAACAAAGGGTTCATTAGATAATTGTGAACATGATTTGGTTTAAGATTTCGTCCCGGGAACCGTTTATTAATATTCTCCGTGATAACTGTAAAATGTGCTGGTATTCCAAGCTCTCTCAGGACAATTAATGCCATATTTGGTATCGTTAGATTTCCAGACTTTCCTATTCTTAGAAGATACCCGGAGGGATCTTGCTCGATCATTTCGTAAGTACGTAAACTTGCTCTTATGAAGTCAATAGGCACCTCGGTTTCAATGTGAATCCTATTTATCAAATCTTCTAAGCAATAGTAGCATGGATCTTTATCGACATACTCGGAAGCAAGTCTTCGTATTTTCTGAATATCCCCTGCGTCTATATCTTTGGAATACCAGATTACAGACTTGATATCAGGTGCTCCGATGCCAGTATCATAATCATATCCAAGTGCTTTAAACATTCCACAATTAGATAATATTATTTCTAGTGCAGACAATGGCGAATAATGCTGCGGATCAGGGTTAAATTGTAAATACTTACCCACTTCTTCTAACGTCATGATTCTGCCGTTTTCATGGAATATTTTTCTGAGTTGTATGCGGAAGGGATTAAGAAGTATCCGTCTGGACGGATGGGGTAAACGAGAGAGAAACCGCTTGGTGATTTGCCTTACTCTTTCTCTCGTAATCCCAAATTGTAATCCTACTTCCTCGAGCGTTTTTCTCTGCCCTGAGTTCAATCCAAGCCTTTCTACACAAATAGCAAAATCTCGATCATTTCTGCTAGCAGATAACAGCCATTTTACAAACAATTCGCTCGTAGGTTTAGGTAATAAGTTATCCCAACTGGCTGAAGATAGTTGAGACCAATGCTTGACTTGAATCTCATTATTTCGAACTTTAGAAATAAAATAAGCACATAGCTCTGATTCTTTCAATTCGTCATTCAAATTCAAAATATCTTCCATTGACAAGGAGCAATCCTTAAATAATGTTTCCCAGTAGACAATATTGTTTTTTGAGACTTTCATTGATAGGAGAAATCTGATACTATCGGAACATAAATATTGCTCTGAAGCACATTCTATTTTTGTTTTATAATAGACTTCATCTTGAATCCCACTTTGTGATAGAAAGTCGTAAGCAGTCCTCTGCAACAGACTTGCAAACCTGCGTTTTTGGTTGATTCTTTCACCAAACCCCAGAATCCAAAGATCCAATGTATCCTCTAAGCCTAACGATGCTAACTCATTCACTAAGTCTGCATCCATCAATAAATCACTTAGAGAGTTTGGCTCTAAAAGGATTCCTTCATTTGTTGTTTTCGTTCTATCCATCTTCTCGAAAGAATTCAGATATTGCTTTTAAGTCACCTTTCCCCACCTAATACTTCGGTGGCTTATTATGTCTAACTGGTCCTTAAATCGAGTGTCAAGCTCCTTTTCTAAATCTTTAAGGCATTCTAAATCATTACGTGAAACCTTGATTTTCGATGCAATAATAACATCCATATTATCCCTTCCCAATTGTTCCTCTACCACTAATATTGCCTTAGTCAGATCATTTCGCGAAGATCGAAGCTGTTCTCCGCTTGAGCGTGGGTTAATGGACCAAAAACCGCATGCATCGGTAAATGTGAGTTCCTCAATTTGATCATTGTTAAACTTGTTCCAAGCTGTTCCCGTTAGAATGCGGAATAGCAATTGTTCATAAAACCGGTCTATCCGCTGATGTTGTACATTTGTTACGTGATTAGAGGTTCCTATCAATTTCAAGGCATGATTTATACCTGCTGGGGTTAGTGAGTAACGTTTTTGACTTTTTTGTGATAACCAGCGTTGTTTTTTTACGATGCTACTTTTGCCCATGATATGACGATATACAATATTAGAATCCGGATATTTGTCAGAATATCCCTGTAATCCAAAAGAATCAGGATATTTCTCCCAACAAGCAACTACTAATTCCTCCGCAGTAAATTCATTATCCGGCCATTTTGTATACGCAGCCAGTAAAACCATTTCAGATTTCGATATATTACCTATTCTATCCATAATTATCACCCCTATTAATCTATGGCTATTTGACCCTCTTTACAATATTCCTCTATGAATCTTCCAACGAATTCCTTTCTTTTCATTGCAACATCATATAGTACATTTGATACTGGGCTCAATTCAGAACCTCTTTCAGGACCAGATGTTAGGGCAGCTTCGGCCAAGCCATCAGCGAATCTCTCGGCTAAATATACTATCCAAACTTCAGATGTCTCTCCATGTTTTTCGTAAATATAGTTAGCCATCGGACTTTTTAAGTTAATCCACCAGACGTTATTCGTCGCATCTACCGCGTTCTGGTAGACCAAGGGGACGTCAGTTGAAAGTCTTCTGGGTTCGGTCTCATACCAAGCCGTCTGTATTTCTGACATAAGGAACTGTGGTTTCTGTGGCCCCCGCCCTCCTCCAGGTGACGGGATAACTTTTACTACTACAATTTGTTTGGTACCATCACCTTCCATTGCGCTTACTTCGGCTGTACCCTCTGCGATACCAGTCACGATACCATGTTGTCCTACAATCACAATGTCTTTGTCGCTTGACTGCCAGAATAGTCTAATATCAGGGACTTCTTCCCCACTTGCAGTATTTCCAAAAGCTCTTATCTTTGTCCTTCTTCCAATCCCAAGATCTAACTTATCAGGAACCAATTCTATCTCTTCACAATCCACCACACGGACTGGTATTATATTTGACTTGAGACTATCATTGGTTTCACACCAAATCTTTGTATTACCTTCATGCTCAGTTACAATTACCCCACGGGACACGTTAACCCTTGCTATCACAGAATCTTTTGAATACCATGTCACGGCGACTGGCCGAACTTCTTGGCCATCATCGCCATAAAAATTTATTGTCAATGGCATTTCAACCAATCTCCCCGCTACCTCACCCTCAGAAGCTATTCTAACTACCGATACAGGTAAATCTGGAAGTGCTACCGGAGGACGTCTTGATTTCTTTCCTCCTCCGCCTCCATCCTCTTCCCCTATCCCACCAGCCATCTCTTCGAGAAGTCTGTCCTTTAATTTGTTCAGGTTTTCCATTTGCTGGATAATTCGTCTTCTTTTATCTTCCGTTACTTCAATGAGTCGCTCCTTAGCTGCTGCTTTTTCCATTTCATGGGCCCAAGCTATGATCTGATCTCCTATCCAATTGTTCAGGGCTCTTGTCAGGGGCCTATCAACCAAAGGACCACGGAGATTTCCAACATATTCCTCAGTCAGAGAGGGAAGAGTACAGGAGCCGTATATGTGATCGGTCCAGTATGATTGCCCCACAAAATCTCGTACCGGTCTTGTCCCAACAATCCTGTCCTTCTGGATATAATCAATCCTATGAAATTGATGGATACGTTTCTCCATCGTTCTTAACGCGATCTCACCTGAAGAAAAACTACCATCACTAATTGTAGAAACTGTTTTTCCACTTTCAGGATCCGTAAGTTCCGATGGCACCTTAATAATGAGTGGATCTTTGTATTTCTCCATAGGGAGAATACTCTCTAAGGTAAGAGGCTTCCCATTGTTCAATAGTCGGCGATTTGATATCACATATATTTCGCAGTTCTGAAGCGGAATAAACATCTCTTTATGATTTTGCAGAATATTAGTCCAATTAGCTAGGAACTTACCAGTGAAATCCTTTGGGCCATGTCCTACTAGCAGAGTGAACCCATGGACATTAGGAAGTTGTTTCTGTATCTCATCTGGTAAATCCGAAGGCATCAGTCCTATTTGGGACAGAGCGCTCTCCAGATACTCTAAGGAATTCTCAATTTTGACGTTTTTCCCATTTGGCAACCATGCTGTAACCGGACGAGGAGGTTCAGGGAATCCATAGACATTAGCGAATGAGTCTTTCAATGTGTAATATATGGTTGGACCACTGAATCCAGCTATTGAATAGGATTTGCCACCATTTCCATGACCACCTGCGATACCTGTTCCAGCCCCCGCCGCTGTAGGATCACCCCATCGTTTTAATATAGACAAGTCATCAATAGTCATGCCGACTAAATCCAGACAAGCGATAACTGGTGTACCATAATCTTTAGAATTGGGTGAATATATCATAGTTATAGGCCTTTGCCCCTTAGATTTATCCGCTCGGATATAGGCATCATTAGAATTCTTAACCCATTCTGGAACACCATTCTTAGGATCTGCAAATTCTCGAGCTGCTAGCTTGGCAAAGGCCTCATCAACTTCGTATTTATCCCATTCATAGTTATTAGCCATTTATACCTCCAATTCTTGCTACTTGTTTTTCTATGTATATTCATTAATCTTATCTCTATGCATACTATAGAACCATAACTGTCCTAAATTAGCTCCTTTAAAGTAGCACGAATTATTGCATGGCGAATCATAGACTCTAAATCATCTTTTGAAACTATGACTGCCATGTTTCTGCTGGCATATGGCCCTTGAACAATAGAGTCATACCTTACGATATGGAAATCTTTATACTCATCAGGAATCTTCCCTGATGGACGTAGCTGTTTCCCACCCTTAACCTTAATAATACCTACAAGCAGCTCATCAGACTCATAGTTGTTGCCACCAGCAAATTCAACTACTGGCCAGTTGCCAATCCATACCACGACTCGGCGACGCATTTGTCCTGCAGCTTGACGGTTGGTGTAACCTATCTTGAATGTATGTGTACGGCCATTGATGTTTCTTGTAGTCTCATATCCATTTTCAAAATGCTCTATATCCTTGGGCCATTGATAGTCAAACGACCCGACCTCGGTAAATTCCGTTTCCTCATATCTCAATGCTGAGCTATCTGGTTGAGTCAGTGATAGTGAAGGGTGGTTTCTGTTGATAAACTCCAGCACATTTGCCTCAGTAAAACGCCATTCCGTCCCCACTTTGAATCCGCGAAGATGCCCCTGCTCCAGCTCTCTTATAATGATGCCTTTGTCTATTTTGAAATAATCTGCCACTTCCTCGACATTCATTATTTTCGGCAGAGTTGAATCTATCATTCCAAAGCCCTCCTGTACAATTAATGGTAGCATAGCTACATATGATAGTATAAAGTATGTTATGTGATTTATCAAGAGGGTTATGGAAGTATTTAATAAAAGATGTGAGATACATAGGCAAATCAAAAGGAGGTTTTAAAAAACCGATGTCACTCTTTTAGAAGAAGACCACATGATAGCACATCCAGTCAATGGCAGATTGACAGCTAACCTGCAATGCTACTCCGCTTTCTTATCAGATTGGAAAGATCTGTATCAGCAGTCAAAAGCATCGGCCAACGTCTGTAAGCATGGGAAAGACGGTGACAAATCATGTACTATCTTCATCCTCAGGCGAAAGTTGCTTTTCTGGAGCAGGAAATGTATCGCCTAGCAAGGGAGCAAGCCAACTACTGCGCGAAGATAGGGAGGCTTGTCCACTCTGACCGCTTCGCATTTCAAGGTGGAGAAAACCTTTGTGGAGGCAAGGGGAATTTCTCACCCAAAACCATCGTTGAAACTTGGATGAGGAGTAAAGCTGGACACAGAGAATATCTACTTAGTCCCCGTGTCAGAAAGGCAGCCGTAGTCATATCTACTTCCAAGCGTGGAACCTATGCAGCTTGGGCATTCAGTGATCAGCCTCCAGACTCACACGACTGTCCGTACTACAAAGCCCCACACCTTAAGTCCAAAACGCGATTCAAACTTAAGGTAAAAGGAGGTGGGGGAATGATGAGGCTTCCAACTAAACTAATCCTCATATGCGCATCAGTTTTTGCAGTCGTTTTGGGTGCCCACGGCATTTGGGTATATTTTAGTCGTCTAGAATTACTGTTTGGAGGAGAGGCATCTAAGTTATTCCTTGCACTTGAAGTCCCACTCAGGCTCCGAGCCCCTATTGAGTGGATGTTTCTTAAAGGGCTACAGTCATGGTTTATACCAGTAGTCTTTATAATTATAGGGTTGGTCATTTGGTATTGGCAAAGTAAAATAGACGTGGGTAATGTATCCAGATGGTTAAGAAAACTGCGCTTATGGTAGTTTGCAAGGAATAGGGATGGCATGCAATAATGGAGGAACTAAATCATGCAAAAAATGTTTGAGATTTGGGCTTTACTTTTTACATGGGCTTTCGGACTAATCCTTGCAGGTGTAGCTGTTTCACAACTGAGAGAAATTACATCTCAGTTTATCTCTACTACTTTAGTCGTTTTGTTCTGCCTCTTCGCTATCTCCGCAGTGATGACATTGTATTTTGAAATTAAGCGTAAAATTAAGCGTAAAATGAACTAGAACCCTTATCCCCTCAGATACTCATCTATATCGGCGGCGGCGTGGCGGGCGGCGCCCATAGCACTTATCACCGTGGCGGCGCCGGTAACTATGTCGCCACCAGCCCAGACTTTATCCTTCACTGTCTTGCCGGTTTCTTCGTCAGCGACCACAGTGCCTCGTCTGGTAGTCTCCAACCCCTCCGTGGTAGCGGCGATGAGGGGATTGGGGGTGGTACCCAAAGCGACGACCACCACATCAACATCAATGATGAATTCGCTTCCCGGCTTGACAATCGGGCGGCGCCGACCACTCTCATCAGGCTCGCCCAGTTCCATCTCATAGCATTCCATGCCAACCACCCAGTTCTGCTCATTGCCTAGCATCTGCTTGGGGTTGGTTAATAGCTTGAATTGGATACCCTCCTCCATAGCATTCTCAACCTCTTCCCGCCGAGCCGGCAGTTCCACCTCCGAGCGCCGGTAGACAATATAAACCTCCTCGGCACCAAGCCGGAGGGCGCACCGGGCGGAATCCATCGCCACATTGCCACCACCAATCACCGCCACTTTCTTCCCAACCTTCACAGGCGTATCATATTCCGGAAACTGATATGCCTTCATTAGATTGACGCGGGTCAGGAACTCATTCGCTGAATAGATACCATTGAGGTTCTCCCCGGGAATGTTCAAAAACATCGGTAGCCCGGCACCGGTTCCCAGGAAAACAGCGTCGTAACCACTATTTAGCAACTCATCTATGGTATCAATCTTTCCTATTACTGAGTCCAGTTTAAGCTCTACGCCTAGAGAAGTGACATAGTCAACTTCGGCTTGCACAATAGCTTTGGGCAATCTGAACTCGGGGATACCATACATCAATACCCCACCGGCAACATGCAGTGCCTCAAAGATAGTAACACTGTGTCCCATCTTGGCCAGGTCAGCGGCTGCAGTTAGTCCGGCTGGCCCTGAGCCGACCACAGCCAACCGTTTACCGGTTGGCTTAGGCGGGTCTACCGGCGAGTTGTCCACTGATGGCATATTTCCCCTCTCCCAGTCAGCTACATACCGCTCCAAGCGACCAATAGCAATCGGTGCCCCCTTCTTAGCTAAAGAACATACCACCTCGCACTGTGTCTCCTGAGGGCAAACCCGCCCGCAGATGCCAGGCAAGGCATTCTTGCTCTTGAGTATTCTCACCGCTTCCGGCATATCACCATCACGTATTGCCTTGATAAAATCAGGGATGTCAACATTTACCGGGCAGCCTTCGGTACACGAGTGCTTGGGACACTGGATACAGCGGTTTGCCTCAGCCTGAGCCTGCTCGGCACTGTAGCCCAGGGCAACCTCATTGAAATTTCTCGCCCGAACCTCAGGCTCCTGCCTTGGCATCGGTTCCCGATTTAAATTCAATTTAGCCATATTCGGTTCTCCACTAGACCTTGACCCAG
>SDBU01009992.1_pt1 | contig 10575 bp, 7 predicted proteins | sample 2277071 | NCBI WGS metagenome assembly SDBU01 (sample SAMN10397929, study PRJNA504765) | marine sediment metagenome | isolation source: marine sediment core GS08_GC12, 126 cmbsf | place: Arctic Ocean: Gakkel Ridge, Loki's castle | collected 2008
TTAGGGTTAGGCTTTTTTATTTCTATAATTTTGAATCAATTTAATATTGTACCCTGTATGAAGGTAACAGGAGAGACTTTTTCTTTATTAAAAAAAAGAAAGGAGCCGAAGAGGCAAGATACCAAAAGTATTTAAACTTTAAGGCTAAATTTGTCATATTTTAACCTTAAAATTACGATGATTTTCGTAAATTTTAGAAAGGATTTTCATAAAATGGCAGAAAGGAAGTATTTACAAGCATTTCCTGATTATCATACTTTTATATTTTATCTATTTCCGTTCTTTGACAACCATATAACCCTTGGAAAATATGGGGTATAGCTATAAAGACTTGTTTAAAAAGGATTGAAACTAATCTAGCCGAAGCCAAATTTTCTATTCCAAGAAGGTATAGCTATAAAGACTTGTTTAAAAAGGATTGAAACACTTCATCGCCTTCTCTCGAAGCTCATTTAGCATTTGTATAACTATTAAGACTTGTTTAAAAAGGAAGGGTTTTAAAGGGGTTAAAAAATCAAGATATTCAATTTTTTCGAAAATCGCTGAAATTCTAAAAACAGCCTTTGATTTTCGAAAATAAAGACCTATGTATTTCAAGGGTTTGAAGCAATATTGCCCTAAATATGTACAATATTAATCATAAAATCAGGTCGATTTTCGAAATTTTTACCGGAATAAATTAATAGGGGCTCAAAAAGTGAAGTATAATTACCGTTTGAAGCATAACCCTATTAACTCATATCGTTATCTTTGTTCTTTGACAATTCAGTAAACCCCTAAAAATATGGAGTTTAAGCAGTATGCCTTGTTTAAAAAGGATTGAAACAATATAAGATGTTTGTTAACATCCTTTTTTCGTTTAAGCAGTATGCCTTGTTAAAAAAGGACTGAAACCTAAGTCCATCATGATTTCTACATCTTCACTAAAAGTATAGCTATAAAGACTTGTTTAAAAAGGATTGAGGGTTCTGGGCTAATACATTCTGGATGTCTTGTAAATGTTCAAGCAGTATGCCTTGCCTAAAAAGGAGTGGAAATCAAAGCTTTATATTTGTGTCTTAATGGACAATTATTGAGCAGATCTAAGTTTAACTTGTCAAAATCTAGACTTTGAGACATGAAAGGATTAATATAATAATAAGATTGTGATTTTGACCTAAATCGATTTTCGTAAATTTTGGAGGATTTTTTATAAAATGGCAGAAAGGAAGTATTTACAAGCATTTCCTGATTATTATACTTCTATGTTTTTATCATTTCTGTTCTCTGACAACCACATAACCCTTGCAAAATATGGGGTATAGCTACAAAGACTTGTTTAAAAAGGATTGAAACGACTTGACAGGCGGTGAGTACAGAGTTCGAGAACGTAGTATAGCTATAAAGACTTGTTTAAAAAGGATTGAAAGAAGCGATCTGGCTTTTTTTAAAAAAGATTTACCAATAAAAATTTGATAAATTGAACCGGCTTAAAGGAGATGATTAAAGAGGGTTAAGATAAGGCAAAAAGCAATTAAAGAATTAATTTAGAGATAAAAAATAAAAAAATAATTCAACCGATATTGCAACAATCCTGAGAAAACAATTAGTCGATTCATGGATATATAAAAGATCACAAGGGATCATCATTTTCAAGTGAAAAATTATATAGAGATAATCATGAAGATAAATACAATAACACAAATGCCAGTTAATCTTATCCCATCCCTCCCCACAGTATTCCCAGTTATATTCTTGAGAAACTTAAAAAGAGGGTAGGATAAAAGCACACCTAATATCGGACTAAAAACAGAATAAAGAAGGATAGTAATATTCAATACCTTATTTACTTATATTACATGAAATACAACTGTCATAGATAAAATCTTATTCTTAGGATTTGATAATAAGAAGGGGAATATAGTAATAAGAGAAAACTTTTGATTTTTATTTGGCAGGGGAGAAAAATTGTGGTAGAGCGAGGGGATAAAAATTCAAAATTTAGGTAACAACATTGTTGGAGGTAATTATTATGAGAGCTAAGCAATTTCTTGCTTTGCTTGAAGTTGATAAAATACATAATTACATCTTTGCTACTAACAAATTAAAGGAGATACGAGGAGCAAGCTATCTGCTTTCTAAGATAAATGAGAAAGAAACAATTAGAATTCTTCAATATTATAAATACGAGCCTATTCTAAGTATTGGTGGTATGACTAAAGTTATCTTTGATGATGAAGATGTCGCTAAAGCATTTCTTAGTGAAGTAGAAAAACTTTATAAAGATGTGGGCATTTCTGTTACTACTCATATTGAACCCATTAATGGGAATTTTTCATCAGCACTTGGAAGGGGCGAAAAGGCAATAAGAAGAAAAAAGGAGAGCAAGCAATATTCTTATCAATTGAATACATCTCCCTATTACAAGCGGTGTTCACTGTGTAGCATCTATCCTGCTATAAAGAAAGACAAAAAGTATGATTGGCTATGTGCTTCCTGCTCAGCAAAAAGGGGACAAAGCAAGGAGCAACTCGACATACATAAGATGATAAGGAAGAGATTCAAGGAAAATGGTAGAGATATTAGATTTCCATCTGAATTCAGTAAGATAGGCGAGTCATCCAAGAGAGATGGGTATATGGGATTTATTATTGCTGATGCAAATAGAATGGGGGAAAAGATTAGAGAAATCCAAAACCAAGACAAACTCAGGCGATTCTCGGAAAAAGTAGAAAAAATTAATAAGAGCTGCTTGGTAGATGCTATCTGGCATGCCTTTGAGAATACAACTCTAAAAGATAAAGAAGATAACTTGCTTCCTGTGAACATTCTAATACTCGGCGGAGATGATATGATGATGGTCACTACTGCAGAAACCGCTACAAAGATAGCTTTAGAATATTGTGAAAACTTCCAAAAATATAGTAATAGTAAAGAGGATTCATCTACCCGTGAGATTTCAATTTCTGCTGGAGTAGTTATTGCCAAGGATACCTATCCAATAAATTCTTATGTGACACTCGGTGAAGAACTGCTAAAGATCGCTAAAAAAAAGAGCAGAGAATATCGTAAGGAAGACAAAGAAGTTGGCACGATTGATTACAAAGTAGTTACAGCAGCTTCTTCAGAGTCGATAAAAATCAGCCGTTACAAAAAAGAGCGATATTATAAAAAGGATAACAATGAGTTCTTATTGACCTTCAAACCCTACTCGCTTGAAGATATAAAAAAACTTATTGACTTTTGTACTGACTTCAAGAAAAATAATTTTCCTAGAAATAAGATAAAATCTCTCGAAAAAATATTGAGACTTGGCAAAGACGCAAGTATACTTGAATTTTTAACAATGAAATCAAGGCTTTCTAAAGAACAAAGAGAACTTATGGATAAATTCCTTGAGGAGTTCAGTATGATTAACCATCTACCATGGATAAAAGAGAAGAATGAGTATAAGAGTAATTTACTTGATCTCGTTGAGATTTATGATTTCTGTTAGAAGGAGAGACTGATGATAAAATATAGTATTAAATTTCTTTCAGAATATCATATTGGGGATGGCTTCTCCTTCCCAGGAGTTGTTGATAATACAATCATAAAAGATGGTGGGGGAAGGCTCATTATGCCAGGTCATACTATTAAGGGAATCACCCGTGATGCATTAGAAAATCTTCTTTCTTATTATAAAATTTCCTTCTGCAACGGAACTTTAAAGAATGGAGGGAAAGTTTGCGGGGTAAATTTAGACGGAAAATGTTTCATTTGTCAGATATTTGGGTCCCCTTTCTCAGAAGGTAACTTCTACTTTACTCCTGCAGTTTATGAGGAGAGATATAGAGACGGAATAGTGAGAGAAGCGGTTAAAGATTTGCTTCAGAAGTCACAATTTAGAATAAGTTCGCACAATAAAATTGACAGAGAGACAGGTAGAGCTACCGAGAAGCATCTCTTTACTTATCAGTTAGGTAGTTCTACTGAGGTTTTTTATGGAGAAATTACAGATATTGCTCACTCCAGTGATGAGTTGGAGACGGAGAAATGCGAAGTCCTTCTCATTACAACACTTCGCCTGGTAAGAAGAATAGGCGGTAGAAGAAGAAAAGGCTGGGGAAAATGCATAATTGAAATTATGGAACCTACAAACTGGAAAGAGATGCTTAATAAAAGATTAAAGGAGATATTAAATGTTAAGGATTAGCTTGGATGTAGAAACAGAGCAACCTATTATTCTTGCCAGAAGCCATTTTGGGGGGAATATTGTCTACACAGTTGATTATATTTCTGGAAGTGCAATTAGGGGAGCAATGGTTTCGAAATTTATTGAAAGAAATGGAAAGCCCGAGGATAATTGGGAGAAATTTAAAAAATATTTCTGCAAAGACATGGTGAGGTTTGAAAATATTTATATCGCTGATGGTTCAAATTATGTTTTCCCTATCTCATTTTCGTCAAAAACCTGTAAAGCCTACAATGGCTTTCTGAATGATGATGTAAAAACTGGCCCTTATCACGGCATATCAGATTATCTTACAAAAGATATCCCCGATTCCTGTCCTAAATGTGAACATAACACTCCTCTTGAGAGTATAAATGGATTTTACAGTGTTCCTGATCCAGATAGTTACACAATAATAAGGAGAGTAAATATCAGAAAGGGATTCTCAATACATAATGAAATAGAAAATAAAACCCAGAGAACAAAGGAAGGAATCCTATATACACTTGAACATATTGGGGAGGAACAGGAATTTAAGGGAAGCATCATTTTCGCTGATAAGGAAATTAGAGAAGATTTCAAGAAGGATCTTATCGGTGGAAATGATGAGTTCTATCTTTATGTGGGTCAGGCAAAAAGCCGAGGAATGGGGAAAATAACGGTAAGATGGGCATTTGATGATTTCTCATTTGACCAGGGTTTCTTCCCTCCACTTGAGAAGAGATTTAATAACTTTGATAAAAATTGCTTTTCTATAACACTCTACTCCGATGCTATCCTTATGGATGAATATCTTAGAGGTTTAACATCTCTTTCTTCTACCTATCTCTCTAAGGTTCTTAAAGTTGACCTGGTTACTGTAAAAACATTTTCTTCTTACCATATAGTGAGCGGATGGCATTCTGGAGCTCATCTCCCCAAAGAGGATGACATTGCAATCACTAAAGGATCAACCTTTCTCTTCCGTTACAATGGAGATAACTTGGAGAAAGTCATCAAAGATCTTAAGACTCTGGAGAAAGAGGGGATAGGGTTAAGAAGAAATGAAGGGTTCGGAAGAATAGTTATATGCGACCCATATCATTTGAATGTGAACGAGCTGGAGAGATATGATGAACATTAAAAGGGTTTATAAAAAGGTACTAGTCGATGAGAGTTTAAGAGAATATATTTTTCCAAAGACAAAGAAGTTTGTTGATGATAATGATAACAGAGCAATACTAACAAGAGAAATAACAAAAGCTCAATGGAACGGTCTTCTCTCTTTTTGTATGAGGAAGGAAAATATTGCTAGTATGATTCATTATCTTCAAGAAAAGATGGAAAGGAAAGAAAGCCCCTGGGGGAAGATAGTAAAAGAAGAAGGGGAAGAGAGCACTGTAGGTGAATACATCATAAAACATCTCCAAAGGATAGAAGAGGGCAGGCTTACTGATACACTAGATAACACCAAGTACAGGATTAATGAAGCCTTCCCGGAAGAAAATCTTAAAAGCATTTTAATTGATGAGAAGGAGAAAGAAATTGTCTTACTTCAGGCAAGGCTATTTATAAGAACTCTTGTCAAAAATGTACTTATTAAATTTGAGGAAAGAGTATGATACACTATTTATTTAAAGGAAGTATAGTTTTGAAAGAAGCACTTCATATGGGGAGCGGAGAGGGCTCGGAAAGAACGGATGCCCTGGTCATTCGTGATGGGGATGAAATTTTCTACATCCCGGGAACAGGTTTTCTTGGTATCTTTAGGAATACTGTTGAAAAGATTGCTCCATTTATTGAGGGTTTTTCTTCCTGCCAATCAAACGGTGAATGTGAGAAGAAAGAACCTGAGTATGTCTGTGATACTTGCAAACTCTTTGGATACGGAGGTAAGGTTAGTAAAGTGATGTTTAGCAAATGTATACTGGGTAGAGAGGTAGATATAAGTGAGATAAGGGACGGTGTTAGCATTGAAAGAATCAGTGAGACAGCAGTCCCAGAAAGAAGAGCAAAATTTGATTACGAAGTGATTCCGAAAGGAAGTGAATTCAATTTCTGGATTGAAGTTTTAAATCCAACGGAGAGGGATAAAATACTTTTCTCTATCGGATTTAATGAGCTTCAGAAGGGATATACTGGCATTGGGGCAAAAACCTCAATCGGACTCGGTGATTTCGATATCTCCATAGATTCTGTTTATGAAAATGATACATCAAATTTCACTCAGCTGAAAGATTATATCCTTGATATAAACTACAAGGGGATTGAGATTACAAATCCACTTAGCCATTGGGTAGGAGAAGTAAATATTGACCATAGCAAAACTAAAAATGTAGAAGGAGACCATCATATACCAAATTTTTGCTCTATAAAATATAGATTGATTTTTAAGGAGCCGTTTCTTATAAAGAGTGGAGATCCCTCAATGCCAGGGCCAGAGGAATTGGATGCAAGGTTTATAACCACGACTTGCTGGAATGGAAATAGTTGGGTTGAAAGACCTTATCTTATCGGTTCCTCATTGAAAGGCGTATATAGAAGTAGATGCGAAAAGATAGTGAGAACACTCGGTGGATGTGCTTGCGATCCGCAAGAAAAGAAGGAATCCTGCGGAGAGAAATTGAAAGAAGATGATGATATTTATAAAGGATCCTGCTTTGTATGCAGACTCTTTGGCTCAAGTTCTATGAAAAGCAGAATCCGGGTCTCAAGTGCATTCTCAAATCGCGAAATACCTATGAAGAAGATGGACTATATTGCCATTGACCGTTTTACAGGTGGAGCGGCTGAAAGGAAGAAGTTCAACAGCCAGCTTGCTTTAAACGGTAAATTCAATGCTAAGATTGTTTTAAATAACTTTGAAATATGGCAGTTAGGGCTACTTGCTTATCTATTTAAGGACCTATATCTTGAAGATGTAAGAATCGGGTATGGTAAATATAAGGGATATGGAAAATGCAAGGCGATAGTGACAGATGTAGAAATTGCATGCTTGCCAGAGAGTGAAATTTACAAGCTTCTCAATAAATATGGAATTAAGAAAGAAAAATCTGTGAGGTCAATATTCAAATTCAATAATCTGGTTGATGAATGCAATAGATACAAGGAGAATGAAACATTTGAAAAAATGCTCAGGGAAATAGCAAGTAGTTTTAATAAGGAGATAAAAAAATGAATATCTGGAAAAAGGACATGGATGAAGGAAAACTCAGAGGGATGGTAGAAAAACTTTCTAAAAATATAACTTTCCAATATCAGATAATCGTGACATTTGGCGACTGCAATTTTGAGAAATTTGATATTATAAAGATCCGCGAGTTTGACAAAATTGTATCTGGAAGAATATTTGACGAAGATGCAGAACTACATTTTAGGAGGATAAGTAATACCACCTTCAGAACCGTGGTTATTTCCGAGAGCGATTTATCAAATATCTTAGACAACGTAGAGACCAAAGCCCTCGAAAGTTCCTGTAAAAGTTACTATCTATGGGGAGAACAACTGGCTGAAAAGAAGACTTGGTTTGAAGCCAGAATTCCGCGGTTACTTCATTATCCATTAGATGATCCTAAGAAATTTGTAAAACTTATAACCATTGAATATAAGAATAGAGAAAATGGACTTCTTGAATTTATCCGCTTTCAAGATATCGAAGGGGATGATTATTAGATGGACAGATGTGTAAACCCGTATAATTTTGTAAGACCGGGTAATCCAGCCAAAAAAGATAAACCAAAGGGACATCACAAATTTGATGGACTTTCCGGTAAAATCACTTGCATCCTTAAACTTATTACCCCTATATTCATTCCTGACCCAGAGAAGAGGATGGAGATAGAAGAAGGAGAGAATAAAGGGCATAAGATATTAGAATTCTTTAAGATCAACAATAAACCTATCATTCCCCCAACTGAAATAAAGGGAATGATCCGTTCAGTAGCAGAAGCAGCTTCCAACTCTTGTTTTTCTATATTTGATGGAGGAAGACTTGGAAAAAGATTAAGACCTGAAAATTATAGGGGGCAAATTTATGCAGGCAGAATTATAAGTATTCCTGTACCAGATAGAGATGGAAGTGTTATTGAGATGAACTCCATAAAAATTTCCAGAAATGTTGCAGAGGAGCATAGTATCTGGAATAATATTGAAAAAAATGGCAAACAGGTATATGTTAATCAAAGTGTCGTTGATGAATGGAAAATCACTGACATAGCTGATTTAAGCGAAACACATCGTGAGGGTTATGTAGTTGGATATTTAAAAACGAGTGATAATTTCGGAAGCAAAAGATTTGAGAGAGTTTTCGTTGAAACAACAAATCCAAAGAATTATAGATTTCCGTATGCGATATACCAAGATTTTAGAGTTGCTAATAAGAATAGTAAACACAATGAAACAAAAGTTTTGAAATCTGGCGATACCGTTTGGCTCAGAGTCAGAAATAACGATGAAGTAGAGGAAATAGGTTTTGCCCAAATTTACAGAAAGTCATTTCCATACTCTCTTCAAAATAATCTTGAAAAATGGTCCAAGGAATTTAAACCCTGTAACAATCCAAAATCTCTTTGCTCTGCCTGTAGGATCTTTGGAATGGTTGCTGAAGATGGAATTAAAGGTGGCATAGCAGGCAATGTCTCTTCCAGTATAACTACACTGAGAAATAACTTAGTGATCTTAAAACCCAATCAATTATTAAGAATTCTTTCCCTCCCAAAACCCACATTTCACCCATTTTATCTATTAGGTGGTGATTACTATTCTTCAAGCAGTAAATTGTGTGGTAGGAAGTTCTATTGGCATCAGCCCTATGATGAAACATTGAAAAGATACACCACTACCAAAGAAGAACTGGAGCGTAATAAACAGAAACTTGGACTAACAAGTTCTGTTGAACTTTTACTTCCACCTGCTGAATTTACTTTTATAATAGACTTTGATAATCTGGATGATAGTGAACTTGGGCTATTACTCTGGTCACTAGAACTTAACAAAGGTATGGCTCATAAACTTGGAATGGGTAAACCACTGGGTCTTGGGAGTGTTAAAATAAAAATTGAAAAGCTGGAAGTAATCGATAGAATAAAGAGATATACCGAAATCTTTTCAAGCGGCATCCAGGTTAAAACCTCAGAAAAGCAAAATTATATTGATAAATTTAAGAAAAAACTGGAAGAAGAAAATAGCAAAAAGTTTGATGAAATACCAAATATCAGTGATCTGAAGAAAATAATGAATTTACAAAATCCACCACAGAATAATGTAAAATACCCGGGTGATTTTCACTGGTTTGCAGGACATAAGAACTTACCACTACCTACAATAGAAGAAACTGTAACTCATAGAAAAACATTACCAGATTGCAGGAATTGAAAATGAAGAGCAATCTTATCATATGTACAGTAGGAATATCGCTTTTACAGGGAAAAGTGGATATAAAGAGGGAAAAGTTTCCTTCAATGGACATATCAAAGCAACTTGCCACCCGAAGTTTGAATCAAGCAACTATCAGAGAGAAACTTTCGGAAGAAGAGCACCCTTTCAATAAGTTGTTTGAAGAGTTAAAGAATCTAAAACCAAATACTGAATTAGCAAAAAGAGGCGAAAACTATAACCCAATAAATCCAGACTTACTACCCGCTGAGCTGAGCAGTCTCTACCTCTTTTACTGGTCTGATGGGAATATCCCCGACGGTGGACATGAAGCAGATAACAAAGATATCATCGTTCTCCTCCCTTCAGAAACCAATCCTAGTAATTTCTGTGCCTGTTGCTTAAAGAAATATCTTAAAGAAAAAAAACTCTTAAAAGGCAAAATTTCGGAAGTTAAGATAAGAAAAATTGAAGGTCTCCAAACAAAAGATACTAGGAGATTTGAGGAGACAGCATTACTTAATCTTTCTGAGGTACTGAGAGAGGAGATAAAATTCGGTCATAAAAATGATTACAATGTAATCTTAAATATTACCGGGGGTTACAAAGCAATTCCTCCTTATGTTACAATTATAGGCAACTGTTTTCCAGAAGTTGATATAATTTATCTCTACGAGGATTCAAAAGACCTCATTCATCTTCCACCTATTCCTATAAGTTTCGATCTACCTACCTATAGGGACTACCGTGCAATTATAAATGTTCTTTCCCAACCGGGATTTACAGCAGGCGAGCCCCTATACAAAATCCTTCCCGCTAATATCAAGGCTTGCTTTCTTAAAAAGGGTGCTGAAAAGAAATTAAATTTCTTTGGGAAAACGGTGATTGAAAAATATAAGAATGAAAAAATCAGTCTCACTCCCTATGGCAGAGGGTTTCTTCTGCTTGACCAGATAAGAGATGATAAGGTGAAAGAATATCTTACGGGCTGTGTCAATCAATGGCAGCATATCTGGATTGGAGATAAGATT
>SDBU01009994.1_pt1 | contig 10573 bp, 8 predicted proteins | sample 2277071 | NCBI WGS metagenome assembly SDBU01 (sample SAMN10397929, study PRJNA504765) | marine sediment metagenome | isolation source: marine sediment core GS08_GC12, 126 cmbsf | place: Arctic Ocean: Gakkel Ridge, Loki's castle | collected 2008
CGTCGCTCGACCATCAGATATTAGTGCATCAAATTTCTGCCAAAAACCAGAGAAAGTCTCTGGGTAATATTTTTCAATTAGAATACTCGGACCTGTTATCCAAATCTGGCTCCAAAGCAAGACGGCTCGTGAACCTCTATTATCTCAAGCAATTGGAAGATTATATTAACAGTATCTAAGTTGGGGTTGATGGAAAAGCACTTGATATCTAAGAAGGAGGACAAGACTATCAGAAAGATCCCGGCTACCTAAGAGGAGTCAATAAAGGTTAGTGGAAGTCACTAATCTATCAAGAGGGTCAATCCAATTGGGGGTTGGCTCCTTTTTTAACCCTCACTTCTAACCCACCGAATTTCCCATCCCAGTATGATGCCACCATTTTTCCCCAACACCGTCCGATCCAACCATCCAAGTAAAAAATACCCAGAAACAATCTGACCTCTGTCATGTGTCATTGACCAGAACATATATATGAGCAAGTAATAAAATAATAATTTTAATTTAGGAGGTTCTTATGAAAGTAAGAAAGTTTGTCAACGGTATAACTTTCTTTACCACCCCTCAGATGTATCACGCAATAAAGAAGGTTACGGATGAAAGGCAGATCAGTATCTCAGATTTTCTCCGCTCTGCAATTGCCAGATACCTGGAGCTTTGTAAGGATGACGATTTAGCTGAGGACCACTTACTGCCACTACGGTCCTCCGGGGAAGAAAAGCAATGGAGCAGTTAGCACAGAAGGGCAAGATCATTGATATAAAACAACAAGTGGAGGCCGTTGTTGAGCAGGAACGGGAGATTTACGGAAGTGGTCCTGAGAAAGAGTCAGTCGGACTATCATCTCAAGGAATCTTGGATGCCCTGAATGCCAATGAAGATGGAGACGCCTGGATCTTCACCAACCTACAGAGAGACAAATTTTGCTATGATCACGGTATTGGAACCTGGTTCAGGTGGACGGGAAATTATTGGGAAGAGGATGTGATAAAAGACGCCCTCGCGGAGGTAGACTCTGTTGTTGAAATCTATGCAAAAGAGGCATCAAAGCAGTCCATTGCACGCATCAATGCGACCAAGAAGCAAGATGAACCAGCTGCCGGTAAGGCCGAAAGACTGGAGAAGGGACTTTTAGTCCGTATTCACCATCTTCAGAGTGTCCATCGGAAGAGAGATGTATTGATACTGGCCGCTGCTGGCAGTGACTCTCTGGGAATAACAGGCGATCAATGGGATTTAAATCCATGGTTGTTGGGATGTAAGAATGGCGTGGTTGATCTCAAATCAGGGGAATTCAGGCCGGGGAGACCGGAGGATTATATCAAGACCGTGGCTCCAACACAATGGTTGGATATCGAAACTCCAGCCCCTACCTGGGAGAGATTCCTAGGTGAGATATATGATGGAGATAAAGATCTCATAGCCTTTGTTCAACGCCTGCTGGGCTACTCCATTACGGGTCTCAGTACTGAGCACATTTTACCTATTCTATGGGGAAAGGGCCGAAATGGAAAAGGCACCCTTCTTGAGACCATCTCAGATGTTCTCGGACCACTCGCCGGTGCGATACAGTCGGAAATGCTCTTGAGCCAGGCAAGGGTGAGGTCAAGTGCCGGACCTTCTCCTGACATCATGGCCCTTAGAGGCAGACGGATAGTCTGGGGAAGTGAGGTGGATGAGGGAAGACGCCTGGATATTGGAAAGATGAAGTGGCTCGTTGGTGGTGACACCCTGGTTGGCCGGCATGTTCACGGAAAAAGAGAGATCCAATTTAAACCTACTCACACCCTGTTTTTGCTAACCAACCACAAACCCCATATCCCAGCTGAGGAGTATGCGGCGTGGGAAAGGATTCATCTGGTTCCCTTCACCCTGTCTTTTGTGGATGATCCAAAAGGAAAAAATGAGAGAAAGCGAGACCCATATGTGAAAGAGAAGCTAATAGCTGAGTCCCCCGGGATTCTTGCCTGGCTGATTCGGGGATGTATTGCCTGGCAGGAGGAAGGGCTCAGCCCGCCTGATACTGTCAAGGAGGCAACAGAGAAATACCGCGAGGATGAAGATGTTATCGGGCAGTTTGTAGAGGAGGGTTGTGCACTGTCTCCCACTGGCAAGATACAGGCTAAGGTATTCCATGATACTTACAGGAAATGGTGTGAATCTAACGGACATTCTCCTTTGAACGGGAAGAAGTTTGGTGAGAGAATGAGAGAACGTTTTGAAAGGGTTGAGGAATCTGGAAGACGATTCTACAAGGGTGTAAATCTGATTACTTTTTAGTTTTGATAGAGGGTCAAGAGGGTTAAGAGGGATATCCTATTTATTTGTATATAACAAAATAACTGTTTTATTTTTTAAAAATATATACCTTAACCCTCTTAACCCTCTATCCCTCTTGCTTATAAAGGAAAAGATTAGCAATGAATGTAAAAGACCTACTTTCAGAAGATGGGTTTTCTTGTACCCACATTGCCTGCACATATGGTGGGACCTATGCATCTCCTTGTCCAAGCTGTGGCGGTAGAGATCGTTTCCGTTGTTGGCCCAATCAGGAAGGTGGTGGAAATTGGCTCTGTCAGAAGTGCGGTAAGAAGGGAGGTATTGTCAGGTATCTAACAGCATTCAGAGGCATGAGCTATCAGGAGGCATGTCTTTGTCTGGGTAAGGTCCCTCATTCAAAAGGAGTGAGTCTAAGAAAAAGGAGAATTTTACTCCCTGATACATGGATACCACAACCACCTCAAGTCCCTTCAGCTCAATGGCAAACACAGGCCCATATCCTTGTTAAGAAAGCTCAGGAATGCCTCTGGCATGAGCAGTACGTCAATTTCAGAACGTGGCTCCATGATCGTGGGCTAAAGGAGGAAACAATTAGAACGGCAAAGCTTGGTTGGAACTGGACGGATCTTTACCATGAGAGGGCTATCTGGGAACTACCCCCCAAGATAAAAGAGGATGGAACCCCTTCCAAGCTCTGGATACCCGCTGGACTGGCAATTCCTTACATAAAGGGAGATCAAATCCAGAGGATAAGAGTCAGAAGACCAGATCCACAGGATGACTACAAATACTATCTAATTCAAGGATCATCAAGTGTATCAATGGTCCTTGGAAATAGAAATGCTGTTATAGTCGTAGAGAGTGAGCTGGATGCAATCCTGATACACCAGGAAGTAGGTGATCTTGTTGGGGTAGTAGCACTCGGATCGGCACAGAATAGGCCGGATACAGTAACTACAGAGTTATTAAGGAAGGCAGAAACAATTATTGTTGCACTAGACAGTGATGAGGCAGGGGCAAAGTCCGCCTGGAGATGGTGGCTAAAACATTTCCCAAACTCTAAACGCTGGCCAACACCATTTGGGAAGGACCCTGCAGAGGCTTATCAACAGGGGTTGAATCTAAGAGATTGGGTTTTGGTAGGACTCACTGGTAAGGAAAAGAATACAACGGTCACATCAGGAACATCTCTTAAGACAAGCACTCCAGAATATCATCTAATCACAGATGAGGATTCTTTAAAGGATGCTCTTTCCCAGTTGGAGAAGTATCAGGCCCTTGTAATCAACATAGCTGCAACCGGACCAGACCCTTATTTAGATAAGGTAAGGCTGATTCAGCTCTCAGCCCCTGATCATCCAGTAGTAATAATAGATCTATTGAAGGTAGGAACACAAGCTATTGATCTGCTCAAGGACCTGCTGAAGGGTGCTGAGGTAAAGGTCTTTCATGAAGCCAAGTCCCAGCTGAAGTTCTTGCATAAGGCCGGACTACCAGTTGAAGGGCCACTGTTTGACACCTTATTAGCCTCTCAGCTCCTGAGATCAGGACTGACAAATAAGGATGAACAAACCCTGGATGACCTTGCAAGGGACTATCTTGGTGAAGAAGTATCAAAGAAGAAACAGGCAGCTGATTGGAATGAAGAGCTCACACAGGATTTGTTGGAAGATGCGGCCCGAGATATTTCCATAATCAAACGATTGGTTAAGGTCTTAATTTCCGAATTGAAAGAGGTCGGACTAGCAGAGATAGCCAAGTTGGAGTTTAAATGCATACCTGCAGTTGTAGAGATGGAACTGAACGGCATGTTGCTAAATCTGGATAAATGGCAGGCCTTGAGCTCAAAGCTGGTAAAGGAAAAAGAGCATTTGGAGCTTTCTCTATATGGGGAACTGGGAGAGATAAACCTGGATAGTCCTCAACAACTACTTGATGCCTTAAAATCAAAGGGTCTAACCATAGAGAATACCAAGCGAGCGACTTTAGGCCCTTTAAGGGAACACCATACTTTTATCAAGGACCTTGAGGCATACCGAAAGGTGGCAAAGCTTGTAGGGGCCTTCTGCCACAGTATTCCAAAGCACATCCACCCTTCAACCGGGAGAATACACCCCGACTATAGACAAATAGGGGCAGCCACGGGAAGGTTTTCCTGCAGAGAGCCAAATCTACAGCAAATACCAAGAGCTAGAGCTTTTAGGGGCTGCTTTATCCCATCACCGGGCTTCAAAATGGTAATCGCCGATTACTCACAGATTGAACTACGGGTGGCAGCTGAGATTAGTGATGATAAACGAATGATTGAGGCATACAGAGAAGGGCAGGATTTACATAGACTGACCGCTTCCCTTGTAATGAGTAAGCCGATTGATCAGGTGACAAAAAGGGAAAGACAGGCAGCCAAGGCAATCAATTTTGGTCTGATTTATGCGATGGGCGCACAAAGCTTGCAGGCCTATGCTCAAGATACCTACGGGGTAGACATGACATTGAAGGAGGCAGAAACATTCATAGAAAGATTCTTTGATGCTTATCAAGGACTGTATTACTGGCACTGGAGAGTCAAACACTCCTTTACAAAAGATACCAGAACCCTTGGTGGTAGACGGAGGATTTGGCAAGATAGGCCTCCACTTACAGAACTACTCAATACCCCGGTCCAGGGGACAGCAGCGGATATAGTTAAAAAAGCCTTAGCGATGCTACCCAAAGAGTTAGAAGGTACGGGATCAAGGATTTCTTCAACGGTACATGATGAAATTATATTGGAGGTACTGGAGGACAGAGACAAGGGAGTGGCTCATATTCTAAAGAAGGTCATGGAGGAAGCTGGGTGCTATTATTTGAAAAAGGTGCCGGTAGAAGTAGAAGTCTCTCTAGCTAACAGTTGGGCTGAGAAATAGTGTTCCTTTTGGTCTACTCCTCATCAAATTTCCCAACTTCAATTTTTCCACTATAGTTCAATATCCCACCACAAAGATTTCAACCACTCTAGATTAAATCTCACAACCCCAGTTCTAAACTAAACTGGTTCTTTTACAATAAGTCACCAACCAAATGCCTTACGAGAAAGAAACAGCTCTCACCAGTCAGCCTTTATCTATTTTTCTTAGAACAAAATAATAAATAAAACTAAATAAGATCCAAATAAAATCCAATTAGAAAGGAGGTGATGATAACCATGAGGAAGAAGGTTTATGTGAAACAAATTGGTGTTCCCGTTTCAGACAAGATGTATGAGAAACTTGTGAATCTCTGCGATGAACAGGAACTCAGTGTTTCAGAATTCGTGAGGGACGCGATTGAGACAAAATTGGCTCAAGAGCATACAAGAGAAAGCAGTCAACCAACAACCAAATAGGAGGGAAAGGATAATGGAACAAGAACTAAGCTTGAAAGAGTATTTTGGGAATGGTTGGAGAGACCACTTTGCAAAAAAAGAGACCATAACCGATCTCTTTAGTAAGTTGGGTATCTCAGATCAGGTCTTCAAAGAGATAGTCACAAGGCACTCAATCGACGATAACCGATGCGTGGTAATAGCCAGTACAACAAAGGTGGAAGATGGCCATCTGGGTAAAGTAATCATAGATTTCAAATTAGGTGAGCCTTCTTGGCAGCAAATGATGGATGTGACCTTCAATATAGGCTCTGATTGCGATAAAAAGATTATTATCTTTAATGGACCGGAAGATCCGGAATGTTACGACTATCTGAAACCATTAACCGCATATGATAACAGGATTTTAGTTGGGAGTTTTGCACGAATCAATAACGACTGTGGGGTTGACACATGGCTCCTTCGCGCAAGTATACCAACGGATAGCAATGAGGTCGAACCTGAATATGATGTTATTGAGAAACCGGGTGATCACCGCTCCACCAGATACTCAAAGCTTCCTTCCAAGAGAGATTTTGAAAAGGCAGAGTTTTGGGTTGTCTACTATGACTCCTTTGCTGGTTATTTTGCGGGTAGTGGTCCAACTGCAGCAGCTAAACCTGACTGCTGGATGGGTTACGGTTCATGGATAAGCGGTGGAGGCTTGGAATTTAGGCCTACCTGGACAGATAAGGGACTTCTTATGCATGCCACTGCGGAATCGGAGTCAGGTGTAGATACACTGAAATGGCTGTGGGAGAATAGCTATGATGAGATTCGTGAAAAGTATAAAGGTGAACCTAAATTGCACAAAAAGCGAGGTAGTCCCTTTAAGTTATCAGTTAGAGTCTCTGAAATATCATTCACGGATGTCATATACTCCACTCCCCAAAAAAAGGAAGAGTATGCTGAGGATGTTTTCGGAAGGGAGCGGGAATTCCATGAATTCTTGACTGAGCTTATCAATAGGAGAGAACCAGAGATGAAAGTGGTAAATTCTTAACAGGCAGTAAAGAAATCTATTAACTTAAAGAGAAAAGGCCAGCCTCATCCAGAGGGTTGGTCTTTTCTATAGGAGACAGGAAAATGATGACAGAAACAGAAAACCTAGCGGAAATGATTAAGCAACCAGACGGTGTGGTGTTCACTGTAGCGGATGATCAAGAGGCAGGAGAGAAAACCCCCGGTAAAAAAACTGAGGTGCTAACATTTGATATTGAGAGCACTCAAATGAAATCCGAGACAGGTGAGGTAAAGAAAAAAGATGATCTTGTGCCAGTCCTAGACCACACCAAAGGGCTAAAGAGCAATTTCCAGGCCGAAAGCGAGGAGGATCTAATTAAGCACACGAAGTACCTCTACACACGGATGGAGATATCGGTGGTAATAACCTATTGGTCTATCGGACAAGGTATTAGTTCCTTCTATCAAAAGGAATACGGCCAAAGTGAACTCAAGAGGATCGCAGATGAGGCAGGAATACATCTGGATACCCTTCACAAGGCATGTAAGTTCGCCCAGGAGTATAGTGAAGATCAGGTTAAAGAACTACTAGACGGGAAATTTACTATCGCTTGGAACCATATAGCAAATAACCTCTCAGTAGAGCCACAGAATCTCCTTGACGTTTATAGAAGCTCTAACAGTCCAAAGGAATTTCATAATGGCATAATAAAATTCAAAAGTCCCAATGAGAAGCGTGGAAAATTAAAGAAGGTGAATGAGGAGCCTGATCAAAATGTATCTGGCCCTTCTCAAGATCCGGTCGAACCTGAAATTATTGATAATGTTAAAATGGAAGAAAACCAGGGGGAGGAAACAGCCGGTGAGTCTGAATTAATAGAGGCGTTAAAGGATGAGATCAATCATCTTAGGGATGATCTGACCAGCAAAGATAAGAGAATTAAGGAACTTGAAAGACTGACAGATAAAATGTCCAGAGAGCTTGAAGAGAAGGAGGCCCACATCTCTTCCATAAAACAGGGGCTAGCGAGCGTAAGAGATATGGGTGACGATGGTGCTGACAGATGGGCTATATTGGAGGCACTTGAGGAGCTAAACTCGAGCATTTGATTATCACAGATTAGGAATACTTGATGGAGGGTGAAGGAGAATTATATCCTCACCCTCCAGTCAATTCCCTGTGTTGATATTTTTAACCTTTGATCTACTTCAGGAAATGGTATAGTCCTTCTCAGGGTTTATGTACTGAAACCAGTAAAAGATGAATATCAGAAAGGGGAAACAATGATAAGAAACACGTTCTTACATATCCAGGGCATAGGTTCTATAACAGAAAATCGCTTATGGTCTTCTGGCATAGAGTCATGGGATGATATTTTCAGAACCGGTACCGTTTCGTTATCTCCAAAAAGAAGAGAACACCTAAAAGGGCAGATTAGAGAATCACAGCTACACCTTCAAGACAATAACCCCGGATACTTTGCAAACAGACTCCCGTCAAATCAGCTCTGGAGGATATTTCCTAAATTTAAGGACTCAATCGCATATCTGGATATTGAGACAACAGGTCTGGAGAGTTGGCTGCATCATATAACAACTATTGCCCTCTATGATGGGGAGTCGATATTCCACTATGTCAGAGATCAGAACCTTGATGACTTTAAAGAGGATATAAAAAAATACCATACTGTTGTTACCTACAACGGGAAATGCTTTGATATTCCCTTTATTGAATATGAGATGGGAATCCCTATGAAACAGGTACATATTGATCTAAGGTATCTCCTGGCAAGTCTTGGATTCAAAGGTGGACTAAAAGGATGCGAAATACAAGCGGGTATTGACCGAGGAGATCTATCTGACATCGACGGCTACTTTGCTGTACTCCTTTGGAATGATTACCAGCGGAACAAGAATCAAAAGGCCCTGGAGACGCTTTTGGCGTATAACATCCATGATGTCGTTAATCTCGAAGAATTGATGGTGCTCTCCTATAACCTAAAACTAAAGGATACTCCATTTTTCCACACCCATCAATTATCCTCGCCCACCCAACCAGACATTCCATTCAAGGCAGATAGGGGAACAATAGAGAGAATTAAGAGTAAGAGTTATGGTGCAACAACGGGTTATTATGCTTGGGGAGAACTTGACATGCTCCCAGAAGAGATCCTAACCATTTAATTGGGGGTTTGACCGGGGCTGATTGTATGTAATCGGCCCCGGTTTAATACTCCCCATAGTGCAAAAATATCCTAGGTAAGGCCTGCCAGTAAACAAGGTGATCACCTTTTAGGCAAGTAGCTTCGGTCTGTAATAATTTTCACATTTCTGTAGTTTGTCACAGGGGACTGAAAAAGGTTATTGAGATCTCCTGAACAAGTTTTTGTTAATGTTTAGATAATCTGTTTCACAAGTAACAAGACTTTTTAGAAGCTCCACTATCTGCTGCTGCTAGGTTCATACGTTATATGTGTATTCGGCGGAACTTCTTCAGGATGTGCTACGATATACTTTTTAAAAGTGTCAAGATCCGCAGAGGGGAAAATCCCTTCTACTTTAACTACCGCAATTTGTTTTGTGGAACCCGTTACAGTTTCGACTGTTGCAATTTCTTTCAGCTTGCTTACTATGACGTAATCTGTGTTAGTTTTTAAATTCTTACTTGTTAATATTTTGTTAGAGATTTCAGCAAGCGCTTCTTTCGGGCCCGCAGTTATCACATAATATTCCCCCAACTTTCTAGCGATTTTTGCTCCTATCCACATAAGTTTGTTTTTGTAAGGAGCAGCACTTAATGGAATGTCAGTGAAAATAAGGTGGTTCCTCCAATGGCCACTGGAGTAGTCCCTAAAATGGTACCCGGAGGAGACCCTCCATACGTTCTTGTCGGCATAATGCTCCTCCACCACTCTGATCTCAACTTTTGGACGTAGAGAGACGAACTGTTTTATCTCAGCGAAGTCTTTAGGTTTTGGTGTCTTTTTGAAGAATGTAGCGGCTCGCTGAGGGGCACTTTTTTTGCTCTTCTCTTCTTTTACTTTTAGTTGTCTCTCCCTCTCTTTTTCTTCCTTAGCCTGTATTTTTTCTTCCTTAGCCTGTATTTTGGCGCTCCTTATTTTTTCTGCTGCTCGTTTCTTTCGGTTTTCCTCTTTAGCAGAGGCCTCTCTTTCCAGTCGTTTTTGTGCTTCCTTAGTCGCTTCTTCCTCATCCTGTTTCTTCCTTGCATCTTCTTCATACATGCTGAGAGCTCTTTCTCTGCTTTTAAAGTAATATTCAGCAGCGGTTTCAAAATGTGATAATTCTATGACCATTTTGATAGATTTCAAATTGGGAAGACAATCCTCCATTTTAAGGTCCTTAGTCTCTTCATAAAGCTTTTTGACACGATTAAAGAGTTCCTCATCCATAAACTTGACCTTATGGCTCCGAGGATTTTTTGGTAAATCTCTCTTAAAGCTCTTCAACATACCAATGTTCTTAAGACCATGTTTTTTTACTAACTCACAAGGATCAATTTTTCCTGCATAAGCAGCTAATCCAGATAAAAGGATGCAAGAAAGCATAACGATAAAAATTTTGGTAGTTCTCATTTGTTAACCCTCCCTTTTTAAAATAATAGATAATGGGAACACACAGATGCACATTCCATCTCTTGGCCTTAAGCAAACTTCATAATCAAGCTGATGGATAGAATAGTACACCTATCACCATGAAATTATCAACTAATTTCTGTGTGACGGACTGTTTCTAACTCCCCAGACTTCTGACAGCATTAAGAAAGGACAAACCTGATAGTGGGGGGTATAGAAAAGTGGATATAAAACAGATGATTGGGGCTCGGATTAAGGAAATCAGGACCAAGAAAGGGATCACCCAGGAGAGGTTATCTGAAAAGATGGAGATCAACCCAAAATACTTGAGCAGTATTGAGCGGGGAAAGGAGAATCC
>SDBU01009995.1_pt1 | contig 10572 bp, 10 predicted proteins | sample 2277071 | NCBI WGS metagenome assembly SDBU01 (sample SAMN10397929, study PRJNA504765) | marine sediment metagenome | isolation source: marine sediment core GS08_GC12, 126 cmbsf | place: Arctic Ocean: Gakkel Ridge, Loki's castle | collected 2008
CGCTATAGGCACCTGGCTGAGTATCAGAGAAGCCGCTATATCTCTTGCGTGTATTTTAATTGTCGGAGGTATTCTCGGACTTATAGTTGCTGTACATAAGAAACGCTTAAAAGTTGTTTTAACGAATGTAATGATACCTGTTTGGGATATATTTTTGGCTTTTTTGTGCCGTGTCGGTTTGATAAAAGCCATGAAATCCATGCGTGACATTGAAGGCGAAAAGCTGACAGTACCTTATGGCGTGGCTATATTTATCGGTGTATGCGTCGCGGGAGGGATAGTATTATCAGGAAGGGTAGTATTATTATGAAGGCTATGAAAAAAATAAGCAAAAAACACATTCGGTACAGGGGGACGAGTATTCTCGAGACGGCGTTTGTATTGCCTATTCTTATTCTTTTTACATTAGCGATTATGGGTTTTGGCTGGCTGTTTCTGCGTGTTCAGCAGGTAACCAATGCGGCAAGACACGGGGCAAGAGTGGCTATTAGATATGGGGCGGATGAAGCGGACGTTGTTGAAGCTGTTGACGGGCTTCTTGATCCTGTAAACCTTACCCACGACGCCCCATCGGTCGGACCGGCTATAGACCCCAATATAGGCGAAGCGGTTACGGTGACTGTTAGAGGAACCGGCCTTGATATTTTGAATCTCGACAGTCTTAGTATGCTGTATGTGCCGATGCTGGATGAGTTTACCATGTCTGTAACTATGGCTAAAGAAGGGCCGTGAGAAATTTTGAATTGCGATTAAATTAAAGAGGTGAGCAAATATGAAATGGGCAATTGTTGTTCTTATTGTATTGGGACTTTTAGCGGCACTATCAGCTATTTTACTGGTAAATGCCCTTCGAACTGAAAAGGACACTTTAGGCGGAAAGGGAGATGTGACAGCCGTTGTGGCTAAAATGACGCTTCCTTCGATGTCGTGGATTACCTCACAGCATATCGAAGTAAAGGAAGTCCCAAGAAAGGGCCTGGCTGTCGATTATTTTTCCGATCCTGTGCAGGTTATCGGTAAGGTATTAGCCGTTCCGATTACAAAAGGCCAGGTACTTACCAGAAGTAATCTGATCACTGAAGGCAGCGGAGCGCAGCTTGCAACAGCACTTCCGCAGGGTATGAGAGCTGTCAGCATTCCGATTTCCAAACATTCTGTTATGGGCGGATTGCTTTACCCGGGATGTTTAGTGGATGTAATAGCTACTTTCAGACTGAGGAGAACGCGCGAGGCAAAGGGTGAAGCACTGTCAACCACATTGCTTCGCGGGATTCAGGTTCTGGCCGTTCAGAATGAAACTATATTTACCAAGGCTGACCAGCAGAAAGCAAAGGTCAGACAGAGCAGCAGAGATCTTACGGTAACTTTAATGGTCGATTCGCGACAGGCCGAGGCGTTGCAGCTTGCTATGAATAACGGCAAAGTAACCCTTGCGATGCGAAACCCGCTTGACCGGCAGGACGTTGAATCCGACGCTATGGTTCTCAGCCAGGGCAGACTCGCAAAATTGGGGCAGATTCTCGGGTCGTCGGTACCGACGACCAACAGCAGGATGCCGGGATTTAATGAAGAGGGAGAATTGGTATTGACTGATTCGAACGACCCAAATCAGCCGCAGCAGCGAATATCCACCGGCGTAACAGCTAAGAGTCAACGTCTTGAACGTTTCTTCGGCGGTATGGGAAGGTCTCCTCAGTGGCAGGTAACGGTAATAAGAGGAAAAGATGTTAAAGAAGAAATTCTTGAAATGGCCGAATCTGATTCGGTCATTCAGTAATAGAAATAACAGTTTTTTGCCGGTTACGGCAGAGTTTAGATAAAAAAAAACAGTTAATTTAAGGAGCCAAGGATGAAGGCGAGCAAAAAGCAAATTCGCGTGCGTTTCCTGATTATATTCATTGTTGGTTGTTTTGTCCTACTGAGTACCTTCGGGCCTTTCGTGAACTATGCACAAGTTATCGAAAATGACGGCGGGCAGGGACAACATATATCAATAGTAGCAGGGCAATCCCATGTAGTAAAAGCTCCCTGGCCGACTGTCCGTGTCGCTGTTACAGACCCTACAATCGTGGGTATACAGATTCTTACGCCCGACCAGGTTTTGCTGCAGGGCCTTAAGGTTGGCTCAACAGACCTGATTATGTGGAATGAAGACGAAACGCAGATTTGGCAGGTGGCTGTGAACGTTACTCTTGATGTTGACAGTCATCAGCAAAAATTACGCCAGTTATTCCCTGATTGTCATATTGAGCTTGACCAGTCCGGCAACACGCTGATTGTCGGAGGTCTTTTAAGGAGAGCCAGCCAGGCCGGAAAGCTTCGCGAGTATCTCGAAAAGACAAATATTGAGTTTCTTGATATGACAAGTGTTGCCGGCATACAGCAGGTACAGCTTCAGGTACGTGTTGCTGAAGTCAGCCGAAATGTGACCAAGGCTTTGACTATGAATTTCGTATATGCCGATAGTCCGTTTTTCGGCGCGGTAACTCCAACGTCGTCAAGCGGAACTCCTTTGGTTTCACCTTCATTTACCAAGCCTGTTGAGTATCTCAATACTACATGGACAGCTACTTCCGCGGTATCGGTTTTAGCCGGTGTGCCGCGGGCTAATTTTGATTTGTTTATTAACGCCCTGGCAGAAAATCAGTATCTGAGAATTCTCGCAAATCCAACGCTGATAGCCCTTAGCGGTGAAGAAGCCAGCTTTCTTGCCGGCGGTGAGTTTCCGATACCGGTACCACAGGGCGGAAGTAATGACAGCATAACAATCGAATATAAGGAATTTGGCGTCCGTTTGACATTCCGTCCGACAGTTCTTGGCGATGGTACAATCAAACTTTACGTAGCTTCTGAGGTCAGCGAGTTAACTACAGCAGGAGGTGTGGACTTCGGGGGTTTCGTAATTCCTGGTCTTACCACACGCAGGGTCGAAACAACTCTTGAATTGAACAGTGGTCAGACTTTCGCTATGGCGGGCCTGCTTCGCAGTAAGGTCGATGCAGCCAATGCCAGATTGCCCGGATTTGGTGACTTACCCATATTAGGGATGTTATTCCGTTCAGTTAGATACGCAAAGGAAGAAACGGAACTAGTGATATTGGTAACCGCTGAGCTGGTCGAACCGATGTCAGTAGCTCAGATGCCGCCGCTGCCGGGATTTTTGCACAATGAGCCGAATGACTGGGAATTTTACATTGAAGGTAAAATCGACAGAGCGCAAGTACCTAAGATTAATCCAGCCGACGCCAAATGGATGGAGCAGATGGGACTTAATGAATTAATAGGGCCCGGCGCCTGGGATTATTATGACAGCCCGGCAAGTCCGAGCCGGTCTGATATCGAACAGGCTGAGACTATTTATCAGGAGCAGGTAAGCCATAGTGATTATCAATCCGGTATTGTCGACGAACAAGTTGCATCTTCGGGTGATGAAAACACCTTAGATGCGTTTATTTATGTTACAGATGTTAAGGAATAATTGGGGGATTTATGAAATTTTCGTCGGGCATAGTATTAGCAACTGAACAAAGAGATTTTGCCGAAAAAATCAAAAGTCTCTTAAGTTCAAATAGCGATATACCTCTGTCGAACACATGCAGTGGAATAGCGGAACTGCAAGATCAGCTTGAAGCAACAAAGGCGTCCGTTGCTATTGTGGATATAGATTCGGATACTCACAGAACTCTTAGTGAACTGGACCAGTTGGTGCCTCTTTACCCCAATACCCGCTTTGCGGTTGTCTCAAGCTTATCGAGTAAGGAACTTATAATAGAAGCAATGCAGTCCGGCGCCAGATATTTTATACATAAAAAATTTGTCGAAGTCGAACTCGACAGGGTTCTGGAAAAAATAATTATTGATTTAGCTAAGACCCTTTCAGCTAACGGGCAGATTATCAGCATACTTTCAGCGGGCGGGGGATGTGGCGCCACTACTATAGCGATAAATTTAGCGAATGAATTAAGGCTGAAATCGTCCCGGCCTATACTTACAATCGATTTAGACGAGCATTATGGCGCGATATCGATTTATCTTGGCATAAAAAACGGTTATGGTATTGCCGACGTGCTTAGCCAGAAAGAAAGAATTGACCATGAACTGATAGCTACAAGTGCAACATCCTATAAAGATAATTTTGATGTACTTCTCAGCCCGGCAAGTACCAACAGGGCTGGGAGTATTAACGGAAGTTCTTCAAATCTGGCCGAAGCACTGGAAGCCTGTAAAACAGCATACAAATATACAGTAGTCGATGCACCAAGAGTATCTGAAAAAGTTTTGCAATTGCTTACCAAAGCCAGCAGGTTTAATCTGATTGTGTTTCAGCCAAATGTTAAAGACGTTAAAATCGCCGAGTTGTTAGTGACAAATTTGCGACGGCATGGTGTTCCTTCAGAGAGAATATTGCCCCTTGTTAACAGATACCAGATAAGAGGTCCGGTAGTGCCTCTGGATAAGATTAAAAATACGCTTAACTGCGAGCACATACACAAAGTCCGAAACGATTTCAAAAGAGTTATCAATGGAATAAACTGCGGTAAGCCGCTGTCGGAGTCATCGCCTCGTTCATCGGCTCGCCGGGACATAATAAAAATTGCTGAAAAAATATTTATTAATGGTAATAACGGCAGCGTCAAAACTTTGAAATAATTAAAAATGGAAAAAGAGCAAATGCAAACAGCAGAAAAAAAGACCAAAGACAAAAAAAGTGCGGTTTGGCACAATCTAAAGGAAAAAGTTCATCGAAAGTTGCTTTCTGTGATTGACCTGCATCAGGCAAAACAGGTCCCGATTGAACAACTTAGAAGTGAATGTTCAATGAAAATAGACAGTCTTTTAGGTGAGCAGAATTATCCGCTTTCCGCGCCGGAAAAAGATCAGCTTCTTTACGAAGTTATGAACGAAGTATTCGGCTTTGGTCCTTTGGAACAGTTTTTAAGCGATGATGAAATAAGTGATGTTCTTGTCAATGGGCCTAAACAGATTTACATTGAAAAATACGGCAGGCTTGAGCTTACAGATGCGTCTTTTTCTAACAATGAACATCTGATGCGGGTTATTTCAAAAATAGCATCAAACGTTGGAAGAAGAATTGACGAAAGCACTCCAATGCTTGATGCCCGTTTACCTGACGGCTCCAGAGTAAATGCTGTTATTCCACCGTTAGCTCTTGATGGTCCGATGTTGAGTATCAGGCGTTTTGGTGCTGATCCTATCGATATTAACAAGTTGATTGAATTAAAAACGCTGACAAAAGAGATGGCTTTTTTCCTCGACGCCTGTGTTCAATGCAGAATGAATATTCTAATATCCGGAGGTACCGGCACTGGTAAAACAACTCTGCTTAATGCGTTGTCTCGCTGGGTTCCTTCCGGAGAGCGCGTTGTGACCATTGAAGACGCGGCAGAATTGAAACTTCAGCGTGACCATGTTGTAAGACTGGAAACGCGTCCGCCGAATATTGAAGGTAAAGGCCGAGTTACCCAGCGCGATCTGCTTAGAAACAGCCTGAGAATGAGGCCTGACAGAATTGTCATCGGCGAAGTCCGTGGAGATGAGACACTGGATATGTTACAGGCTATGAACACAGGACATGAAGGCTCTATGACCACGGTTCATGCCAACAGCCCAAGAGATGCTCTTAGAAGACTTGAAAACATGGTAAGTATGGCGGGTATTAACTATCCTGTTCGGGCGATGAGAGAACAAATAAGCTCGGCTCTGGATGTTCTGGTGCAGATTGCCCGAATGACCGGCGGAAAAAGAAAAATCGTCAACATTGCTGAAATCACCGGTATGGAAGGAGATATTATCTGTTTACATGATATATTCCAGTATGTTCAGTTGGGCGTCGATGAAAATGGTAATGCTTATGGTCAGTTTGAAACATGTGGTGTTCGACCTAATCTTGTAAACAAGCTTAAAACAGAAGGTATCGAAATTCCTCCGACACTGTTTCAAAAGCAGGTCTTTAAAGATGTCGAAGAAACGGTTTCTACGTGATGAATTTCGTATATAAGTGCCGATATAAAAACAGCAGGGTCTAACCGGGAAATCTTAATTGAAATGTCAATAGGAATCAAAATCTGCTAAATACCATGGGTGCTGCTCAGTTATTAAACCTGATTATTCTGATAGCCGTTGGCTTGCTGGTCTTTTCTATCTGGTGTTTTTGTGTTTTCGTATGGCTTACAGAATATCTGTTCCGATTAAAAAAAATTAAAAAACGCCTGGGTGTTACAACAGCTGAAAGTGAAGATTCGAAAATACTTCGGCTTTGGAGCGACTCGCATCAGGATGTAGCTGTAAAAGCCAAAAAAGCACACAGGTTAAAAGAAAAACTGGACAGACTTGCTTATGATGCCGGCTGGCACACCCCAATGCAGACGATCTTACTTGGCTTGGCTGGATTTATCGTTTTAGCCTTTTTGTTTACTTATTTGATTTCCAGTAACATCCTTTTAAGCTTTGCCACTGTATTAGTGATAGTATCTGGATTTGTGGGCTATACTAACAGCAGGATAAACAGACGAGAAGTAATTTTCGAGAAACAACTTGTTGATGCTCTTGGTATTGCTGCCCGTTCACTAAGGGCGGGACACCCTCTTAGTGGGGCGTTTCAGTTGATATCAGAAGAAATTGGAGAGCCTTTAGGCGATGTTTTTTACCGTATATGCCAGGAGCAGGCACTTGGGCTTGATGCAAAGAATTCAGTTCGAAAAGTAGCTGAAGATACAACAAATTCCGAGTTAAGACTGTTTGCTACGGCAGTGGCTATTCAATTGCAGAGTGGAGGAAACCTTGCCGACTTAATGGATAGCCTGGCGACAGTTATAAGAGCCAGAATAAGATTATTGAGAAAGGTCAGGGTGCTTACGGCTCAAACTAATTTAAGCGCTAAGGCACTGATTGCTATGCCTATTATAATGTTTTTTGCTTTAAACATACTTAATCCGGAATACATGGCGCCATTGTATGAAACTAATGTCGGCAAATTTTTGCTTGCTGTGACAGTTACAAGTGTTCTCTTTGGATGGTGGGTAATGAAAAGGCTGTCTGTAATTCGTTACTAATTATTATGGAAATGATTTTGGAATAACATGGCTGCAGGACTATTTGACATAATTATACCTTTTCTGGTCTTTATTGCTTTTATGGCAATTGGCGCATCTTTTCTTCTCTCTTGGCAGCAACGCCAGATGATGCTCAAGATAAGACTGCAGGACAGCAGACTTGTTGACATGCCCCAAAAACAAAAAACAGGTGGGTTTAATATCCTGAGACTTCTGGCGAAGATAGGAAATTTTATATCCCACGGCAATACGAGTAAGTCTTTGAATGAGCAATTACTTCGCGCAGGATATTCAAGCTCAGTAGCGTCTGCAATTTATACAGGGGCAAAAGCGTTGCTGTTTCTTTTAGGTTTCGTGATTACATCTATATTATTATTGCCCTCGGAGCTTGAGAGTAGCCAAAAAATAGTGATTATGGCAATGGCTGGCGCCGTTCTGTTCTTTTTGCCAAACTTTTTTGTTTTAATCCGGTTAAAAAAGCTGAAAGAAGAAATCCGCCATCATCTACCGGATGCGGTAGATTTACTTGAAATCTGTGTATCATCCGGAATAGGGTTAGATATGGCATGGCATATAGTATCCGAAGAAATCAGGCAGGTAAGTAGAGTCTTGGCAGATGCTATGTCACTGGCAAGCTTTGAAATAAATCTCGGTGCGAACAGGGTAGATGCAATGAGGCACATGGCTGAAAGGACTGGTGCTGAAGAACTCAGTTCTTTGGCAACGATTCTCGTACAAACAGAAAGGTTTGGAACCAGTATAGCCGACACGTTAAAAGTTTTTGCAAACTCTATTCGTGAAGAACGTAATTTTACTGCCGAAGAAAGTGCTGAAAAAATGGCGGTAAAACTGCTATTTCCAATGGTTCTTTTCATTTTTCCAGCTATAATTGTGACAGTGGCCGGACCGGCTTTGATAACTTTGTTTAGTACTAAATTTGGGAGTGCTTAATATGGCAACAGTAACAAAAAAGAAAATTATGAAGGCGTCCTTATTAATCGCGATGGCTCTTGTGTGTTTTATTTTATGCGGCTGCGATGAGACAGTTCAAAAAGAACCTGTCGATAAAGGTCTGATAAATGCCAGACAAGTCAATATGCTTAATGATATTGCGATGGAGAATGCAATAATAGCACAACGCACTCTGTATCCTTATCACTTTATAAAAGATAGTGAGCAGCTCAACGAATTAGGCCAGAGGGATTTGTCTGTCATTACAAAACGCTTTAAAAATTATCCCGGACAATTAAATGTACAACAGGGAGATACACCTTCATATATTTACCAAGAGCGTGTTGCACTTGTGTCTCAGAAGCTCGAAAATGCTGGTGTTGATATGACAAAGGTTTCGATAATTGATGGTATGCCTGGAGGTAGCGGCATGTCTACTGATGATGTTGTAGAAATACAGCAAGCCGACCGCAAAGCACGTACCGACAGACGTGAAAAATATCCTCGTATTTCCGACAGGAGCACTAATTAATGAAGGTTTGTAAAGCCGTTTTGACGGATTCGCTGCTTGTACTTTATCTTGCTTCTATTGCCGTATTCTCGTGCGGATGCGGTGAGTCCTATGCTAAAAGTAGGAAACAACATGATTATGTTCTCTCTCATAAGAATGTTGAATTCCAGCAAGGCGCCGACCGTCAGCCTACTGCAAAAACATTGTACTCTATGGCAAAAATCTTTATTCATCAGGGACGTTTTAATGATGCTGAATTATTGCTTCAAAAAGTTATAAACCAAAATCCAAAATTTATGCCCGCATATCATGACCTCGCGGAAATAAAAATAAGGAATCGTCGCACTAAGGAAGCTATTGAAGTTCTCTCACATGCTCTTAAGGAGAATAGTTCTGACCCAAAGACACTTAATAATCTTGGCATGTGTTGGATGATAAGAAGGGATTATGAAAAAGCTCTGCAAATGTTTACTGAAGCGGCGGGTTTGGAACCTGAAAACACAAGGTACAGAGCTAATATGGCTGCAACTTTAGGCCTTATGGGAAGAGATGAAGAAGCCTTAGCCCTCTATAGGCAAATCTTACCTGATAAGCAGGCAAATAAAAACCTCACTATCATCCGGCAAGCTAGAAGCACCGTATCAAAAAGCGATGATTAGTTGTGCCTTCATTAGCAGGGTAGCTGTCGCTATTTTTCGGTTTTTCCCGCCATTTTCTCAACCGCTCTTACCAAACACCCTGCCAATAAAAGCCCCCGAATAAGCAGTGCTATGAAAACAATAATGGTAAGTGCTCCAAGTGCCCTACCCGCTTCTATAGCCATTAACATAATTAACCTCTCAAAAACAGTTTCTTTCCTGATTGAACTTATTATATATTATCGGCAGTTATTTTACATATTTTTGAATCTACCCGTAATAAGAAATCACTAAAATTGTGATATTAATAGTAGAAGTCATCCCAAAACCCTCCTAAGGAGTATAGTGATACCGCCAAGCTGAATCATGGCAAGAAAGTTTTTAAGATGATAGTCATAACGAACAACAAGCCGACGAAAGTTCTGCAGCTAGGCAAACAGGCGTTTAATCTTCTATTGCTTTCTATATCTCCGCAAGGTTCGGCCATCCTGGGCAACAACCTTTCTTTTATTACCCTTAAACTATGCATCGGCTCATATTAACTCAAAAATTGAGATTCTGGGATAGGTTCTAGAGTTAGTGTTTTTATCTCATTGACTGTTCTTTTTGCAACCACTTTTCTACTGGTATCTGATTTACAGATTGACGGAGCACAGGATCAACGTTTATATAAAACTTGTTCGTCAGATTCGGCGAAGAATGTTCTAACAATCTTTGTGTCACAGCTGTCGAAACTCCATTTTGTGCAAGGATAGAACCGAATGTCTTGCGTAAATCGTGGAACCTCAAATCAGCTAATCCAGCCTTTTTACAAATCTTACGCCATTTTCTATGGTTGAACTTAGTGTTAAATAATTTTTCTTGGCTAAAACCCAAGTCACAAACATATTTTAAAAGTTCTGCTATTATCTCAGCTGACACTGGCCTCGATGCCATACTTTTCTTGGTTTTTCTACTTGTTGTATTGATGCAATTTCTTTCAAAATCAATATCACTGACTTTCAATGAGTCAATATCGCCCCGTCTAAGGCCGGTTCCCAAGGCCAGCAATATACGCATTTTTATGGGTTGATGAGAATCTGATGTTTTTAATAGTTTTTTAATCTGAACATCGTTCAGTGACCTTACAGGTCTTTCCTCTTCCTTCAGTTCTTTGAGCTTTATATTGCCGTTGAGGTATCGATTTTCTCGACACCAGTTGATGAAAGCTTTTAAATTACGAATGTCTTTGTTAAATGTCGCTCGTTTTACTTCGTTCCCTCTTTGAAGTATGAACTGGTCGATTACACTTTGTGTGATCTGTTTTGAACTGTATTTACCGGCTAATCGTTCAAAGTTTCTGAAGGACAGAGCAATTTCATAAAGCGTACCTTCGGTGATACCTTCGACTCTGCTAATC
>SDBU01009996.1_pt1 | contig 10571 bp, 9 predicted proteins | sample 2277071 | NCBI WGS metagenome assembly SDBU01 (sample SAMN10397929, study PRJNA504765) | marine sediment metagenome | isolation source: marine sediment core GS08_GC12, 126 cmbsf | place: Arctic Ocean: Gakkel Ridge, Loki's castle | collected 2008
GGCTGAGCCATCTCAACACCAGCAACAATATTGGGGTTAACATTCCCTGGACCCCAGTATTTCACCGCATTGATTGTCCGCTTTATCCATTCATCATAGTTAACTGCCCTGTTTTTACCCGGGCATACTATCTCAAATAGCCTCTTGTCCCATACTTCAATATTAGGCTGAATAGTAGGTATTCCAGTATCATGTAACCTCTTCCAGCCTTCGTCATCCAGCGCCCCTATTTGCAAGCAAGCCGGATACCAGGTCAGAATCCTTTTCCTGATAGTATTCAGCATATAGCAATACCACTCTACCTCAGTCATACCCTGGTAGGTGGAAAGTATTGTTCCCCCGCTAATATATATATGGCGATACTGCTTCTCATGGAGAGCCACATCCAGCACCTCAGCTACCCTGTCAGCCTCCTTCCTGAGTACCATGGCTTCCCCCTTCTTCTTCTGCTCGGCAGCATGAGGGGTCAAGTCACAGAATAGACATTCTTCGCCCTTGGCAAAAAACTCACAGTACTTGTTAAGAACAAGAAACAGCATATCATCACCAGCGGTATACACATAGGCCTCATAGGGAGTGCCATCCTCCATAACCCGGTCAGCAAACTTGCCCCTCTTGCTAAAACGAGTAATTTTGGCTACCTTCTCGCCATTCCATTTCACCACAAACTCACCATCAACGAAGTCTACCAGATACGGAGTCTCAGTTGCGAGTCTAATCTGAACCAGCGTGCCATCCTCGGTACCATCATCAAAGAAAGCGTAGCGTGGTACCTTCTGACCCCCGGCAGCAGCCTCGGTAAACCTGTAAGAGAATAGATGGTAGTCGCTCAACCTGATATCCTTAAATTTCCTCAACTCATCCAGTGCCGCCTGACTAAACAGTATCCCCAGCCTCACCATGTCCGATTTTATAATAATCGGCTTGGCAATATTGGCGTATGCTTCAAATGCCTCAAGAAGATTCATATGCTCCTTCCCTTTACTAAAATAACACTACCTAGTTTTTTAACGAGAGCTTCTCATCGTTATGTAGTCTGCCACCTGTCTCCAAAGATATGCTTCCACTTATCAAAGACCTGTTTTCTGGTTCCCCGGCTAGCTAGATTAACCTCGGGAAACTCGTCTATCCATTCATAGGGTTTCACAGCATAGATAATCGCCCTTGAAGTAGTTTTAGTCTTAGATGGTTTCCGAACGGTGGGGTCTGTGTCTGAGCTCCACGTCTTCTTTATGAAGTCTATCTCAAGTGGATATGACCTTGTAGATATCGCCCACATTACATCTTCCCAATCATATATGTCTATGTCATCATCAACTACTATAGTGTATCTTCCCTGCAAGGCTGCGGCTCTGGTTTGAGTGGCTACTATTCCAGCTTGGGTGGCATGACCATCAAACTGTTGCTCTATAGATACAATAATAAGATGGCGATTTCCACCTGCTGTAGGACACCATACACCCTTGACGCCTGGAACATTTGCATATCTAAGCTCACTGTGTATCATTGCCGATCTCCATACAGCACGGAAAAACACTGTGTCGCCATAGGCTGCTTTGGCAGGTGGACAACCGGTGAGTATTGCCTCGTTTCTATAGTAGAGTACTTCGGGCTTGAGAAACGGTCTTTCCACTACTCCTCCTGCGTAGTAACCAGGCCACTCACCGAAAGGTCCCTCTGGTTTGGTCTCCCCGGGATAGACAAATCCCTCTACAGCTATTTCGGTTCTGGCTGGGATAGGCAAACCGGTAACCTTTCCTCTTACTACCGGAACAGGCTTGCCCTTTATGGCTCCCACATAGTTAAGCTCCGGGACATTTTGTGGAATTTCCTGGGCTGCTATAGCGAAGACCAGCGGGTCACAACCATATACAATAACGATGGGACACGGCTCACCCTTCTTAAAATATTTGCGCAGGTGAAACATGCCATGGTGCCCTTGGGCAATATATATTCCAACATTTCTACTATCAAGCAGCTGGCTCCTATAAGTCCCCAAATTTACAAGGCCAGTATCTGGGTCCTTGGTGATAACAGCGTCAGCAGTGCCGATATACGGACCCCCATCCATCTCATGCCATTGTGGTACAGGAAGGATATTCAGGTCTATATCATCACCCCTGACTATGTTTTCGAATATAGGACCTGTTTCTACAACCGTTGGCGGGGAACCCTCCGCAGATTCTGACCACTCTCTCGCCTTCTCACTCAATGCCTCAACGGTATCCCTAATGGTAAAATCGATAGGAAAGCCAAAGGTCATATTGAAAGTTCTAATGTTCGCCATTAAGTTCGTTATCACCCTAAAACTGGGGGCGTAACCCTTCAACTTCTGATGTAAAACAGCTGGGCCTTTATTCCGCGCTGTTAATTGACTTATAACACCAAATTCATTGGTGTCACCACCTTCTATAATCGCAAGCTCACCCAGCTTTTCCGCCTCAGCAATCCACTGACGCAAATCTTCAAACATCTTAATCCTCCTCTTCAGATTATTTTGCCTTTTCTATGCTGACAGCATCTAATCTTTCAATCCTGGTAAATCACCCCATTCTTTCTAACCTCCTCAGGAGGAAGCTGACTTGATTTCACCTGAGCATGGGTTGTATCACTTAAAAACCTCGACTTTTTTAGCGCTCTCCTAATTAAATACCTAATAGCTGGGCAGCATTGCCACCCAGTATTGCCTCTATTGACTTTGGTGGCAGGTCAAGTTTTCTAATATTCCCGATATAATCTTTTACTCCTTGGGGATCATAAGTGACGTTGTAGGGATAATCTGTAGCAAAAGCCAGCCTTTCTGGGCTAATGGTGGTCAGGGCGCACTTAACAGCGTTCATTCCGCCTTCAAAACCAGCCATGTCAAAGTATATCTTGTCAAAACATTTTTCAAAATTCTCGCCAAAAGGCTTATCAAAGGGTGGACTACCGCCCTGTTCGGTCCAAAATTTCTCTCCCCAGGTATCAATGTATCTCACCATTCGTTCCAATATAGCAGATATGCCTCCTCCCATGTGAGCAAAAACAAACTTGAGGTCTGGGAATTCGGTTAAGACACCACCTAGGATAATTCTAACCACGGCATTGGCTATATCACACTCTCTGGTTAAGGTTACATTCAAGTTGTAAGGGGCATCAAATGCGTCATAGCCAATTGGAGTCCTGGTTACATGGACGAAAATAGGCATCTTTAATCTGGAGACCTTTTCGTAGAATGGCCAGAGTTTATCAGAATCCAAGGGGTTCCCCTGTATCTGGGGACTAATCATTACACCCTTTAACCCAATTACATTTATGGCTCTGTCTAACTCATCGAGGGCTTCACTGCCTAGGGTAGGGATGCATAATGCCAGACCGACAAAGCGTTTTGGATGTTCCCTAAAGATATGTGCACAATTATCGTGGAGTAATTTACACTCTTCTACATTATGAGCTCCGATAAATGACAATACCGCCATATCTATGCCGGCGGCATCCATGAATTCGAGTTGCTTATCAACCTGGTAAATCTCTTCACGTACGTGTGCCGCCACCTTCCCCCCTTCGTACACCGGCTCACCCGACTTACCTGGATAAAGCTCTGGTGTTGAAAAATGATGTTGCCAATCAATTATCATGGTATTTTACCTCCCCTGTAGAGTCGACCTGTCTAAACCCCTGCTTTAGCCTCAACCTCCTTTTTCCACCCTCGTCTAGTCTTTCAATCCCAGTAAATCACCCCATTTTCTCCTTACCTCCTCTTTTAGTTTAGGGCTGAACTCAATCTCCTTCTTGAACTCATGCCTCCACTCAAATGGCTTGCAGGCATCGATAACTGCCCTGGATGAAAAGGTTGGGGCACCTTCGCGAACCTGCGGGTCGAGTGAGTGACTCCGAGTCCTGCGGATTATATCTATATCCTGCTGTGGGTCTACCCTGAAGCACAAAGCCCATATCACATCATCTATATTGCTTGGGTCGATATCCTCATCAACCACGATGGTAAACCTGCCCGCAGTTGCTTGCCGCGTATGTGAGGCAATCATACCCACCTCTTTAGCATGTCCGGCATACCTCTGTTTTATAGATACCACGATGAAGGTATATAGCCCGGCGCCATGCATCCAGCAACTCTGTATATCAGGAAGCCCCCAGCTTACCAGCTCTTGGTATAGCTTGGCACTACGGGTCAGTGTTGAATAATAAGTAGTATCACCTGGTGCTCTATCCATCTGCGCCCCGAGTAGTATAGGGTCATTCCGATGATAAACACGCTCCACTTCTATCACCGGTCGTGGTTCCGCATAACTGTAGTAGCCAGGCCACTCCCCGAATGGACCCTCTATTTTTGTCTTGTCCGGAGGAATCCATCCTACGACCACAATCTCGCTATCAGCAGGGATAGGCAAACCAGTTATCTCTTCCTTTATAACCTTAACCGGTTCCTGGGCGATAGCTCCAACATATTGATACTCACTCCCCTTTGCCACGGCGCGACCTGATACGGCAAATATTAATGGGTGATGTCCCACTGATAATGCTACCGGGCATCGCTCTCCCTTAGCATGATAATTCTCAATGTGGATTCTTCCATCCTGGCCTTGGGCCTGGAAGAAGCCCAGGGTTCTCTCATCGTGGATTATGGTTCTGTAAGTGCCAAGGTTCACTTCATCTTTATCTGGGTTCCTAGTGATAAAGGCATGGGCGGTGCCAATATACCTGCCGCCGTCTAACTCGTGCCACCTCGGCACTGGAAATTTGAAAAGATTAACATCCTTTCCTGAATGGACATTTTCCAGTACTGGTCCAGTTTTAACGAACTCAGGGGGGAATTTAGAATACTCTTTGTCCCACTCCACAAACTTTTCTTGCACAACCTTTAGCTGCTCTAAACGGGAATTGGTAGGCGGAAGATTTAAGGTAAGCTCTAGCCGGTCATGATTTGCCAGGGAACTGGTCACAACCCGGTAACCCTTGGGGTAACCCTTTATATTATCAAACAGAAGGGCAAAGTTGTCGTCCCGCTTCACATTCATCGCCGCAGCGCACCCAATTTCCATATCCCAATCTGCCCCATCAATTCTCTTAAGCTGCCCCATTTTGTCTACTTTCTCTAGCCAATCCCTTAAGTCATCCATTTATCTACTCCTTGATTTGACCATAATTTCCAAGCCCCGGCCTATATTATCGTTCCTATATCCAAATAACACTAATAATTTGAACTACAGGCCCAGTAACCGTGCAGCATTGTTGCCCAGCATATCCTCTTTAGACTGTTCGTCTAAGTCGAGCTTCCTGATATTTTCTATATAATTTCGTATGCCTTTGGCGTCATCGACGAAATTAGGTGGGTAGTCAGTGCCAAATAGAAGGCGTTTAGGACTGATAGTGGTCAGAGCACACTTTACGGCATTCATTCCGCCTTCGAAGCCAGCCATGTCAAAATATATCTTTTGAAAATATTCATTAATGGGCTTATCAATCAGAGGTTTCTCCTTATCCCAACCCCAGAACTTGGCTCCCCAGTAATTGACATACCTTTCAACTCGCTCCCAGATGGCGGCGATTCCACCACCTAGGTGAGCCATAACAAACTTGAGGTCAGGAAATTCCTTTAGAACCCCACTTAGAACTAACCGAGCCGTTGCTGTTGCTAGATCGAACTCTCTAACTAGCGTTATACCTGATTCCCAGGGGGCATTAACGGCTTCAAAGCCTTGAGCAGATGTAGAAACATGAACGAAGATGGGCAAATCAAGCTTAGACATCTTACGGTAAAACGGCCCGAATTCAGGTGAATCCAAGGGAATATGGTCATCACTTTGGGCTCTAAGAACCATACCCTTAAAGCCTAGTTCATTTACAGCGCGGTCTATTTCCTGTAAACCAGCTTCTCCCCATGAGGGTGAGAACCGTGATAATGCCTCAAATCGCTTTGGATATTTCTTGAGTATCTCAGCACATTGGGTATTCCAGTACACGGTTTCCTCACACGAATCATGCGACCCGCTCAATACGGCTACATCAACTCCAGCCGCATCCATTATTTCTAGATGCTTCTCGATTTGATAAAAAGCATCATATAGGTAGACCTTAGTTTTCCCATCCTTGGCGGCTCCTCTCGTGTACTTTCCTGGGATGCCTCCAAGTTGTTTAAAAAACTTTTCCGGATACCAATGATGCTGCCAATCAATAATCATAGCACCCCCTTGCCTTTTATTTACCCAAAATGACCCCAGCCAATGAGCTACGCTCAAGTCTATACCTCGCACCTCTCATAGTATCCATTCTGCTCTTCTTTCATCCCCTCAATCTCCCAAACGGATACCAAAATTGCCTTATGTTAGAGCCATTTCACATATTTTGGCTTTTAGTTTAGTCCTAGCTTGTGTGATTGTCAATCTGCCAAAATACAGCGATGGCTTCTCTATATCACATTCCATCGAACTGTTGGATGACTAGAAAGCTGCTCCCATCTGTGGAATAAGCGAGTTCAGCCTCAGGTATCCTGTTTGCTGAGGCGAACTTGATTCAAACTAGCCAGAAGCAAGAGGCAAATCATTTTAAGAATTCTACTCTCACTTAAGAGCAGTGGTAAATGTACGGTATTCTCTTGGCGATACTGACCTAGCTCCTGCTCCATATGGATTAGGTCTTACCGATACGAAACATCTTAGTGCCACACACGGGACAAACCCCTTGAGTTGCCGGGCGCCCATTCTTAAAAGTGATAGCCTTCGGATCCTTAATCTCTCTCTTAGCCCTACACTTCATACAGTATGCCTGCATCATGAACCTCCTCTTTGCTATTTCTAGTGAAGTTAACAGATACCAGTAGTATCTGTCAATAGGCCAGGCAAGAATCATATACCCCTTGTTCCTCCTACCGTTAATGAGGGGAAGGGGGTATCGCCCCTTCAAGCCAGAAGCACCCATACCCATCCATTCAGAAGCCCGAGAGGGGGCTGGATTTTGATTATAGGGCTTGCCCACAAGCTGTTCCACACCTAAGCCGGCAACAATAGGAAGCCGTAGCGTTTAATTATTTCTTGAGAAATATCTTGACTAGGCAGCCGCTATGCCGCGTGAAATCATCACCCTTTCGCCACCGGGTGACATCAGGGTGAGGAATCGCCAATCGAGTGCTGACAACAGGGTGATAAATAGTTGGTTAAGTGATAAAATAAGCGATGAAATGGGGTGAGGAAAAGGTTGCAAGACATTACAATAGCATAGTATTTCATGTCTCAATTGTTAAGGAGTCGGCTAAGGTTTCACACAGGCCAGGTGGAGATAGGGGGATTCGAACCCCCGACCTCTGCGATGCGAACGCAGCGCTCTCCCTGCTGAGCTATATCCCCCCACATCTACACTACAAATTATAGCATATACAAGATTATTTATTAACACTATCTCCCCTAATAACAATTTCATATATAAGGTCTTTATTAAGGGTAGATAAGTAAAATATCTTCCTTGTCAGTCACCGCCAATATTGCTATACTAAATGTGCTACTCAGTAGAGGCGAGCTAAGCTATGAACTACGAGACCATTATCGGGCTGGAGGTGCATGCCCAGCTACTGACCAGAAGCAAGATGTTCTGTCGGTGTAGCACCGACTATACTGATGCCCCACCCAACACCCATGTCTGTCCAGTGTGTCTGGGGATGCCCGGGGTTCTGCCGACTATTAATCAGCAAGCGGTGGAATACACTATAATGACCGCCCTGGCATTAAATTGCACTATCTCCGATTTTACCAAGTTTGACCGCAAGAACTACCCCTATCCCGACCTGATGAAGGGCTATCAGATTTCGCAGTATGACACCCCCTTCGGGCACGGGGGCCAGCTCACCATTGAAGTTAATGGACAAAAGAAGAGGGCGGGCATAATCCGCGTTCACCTTGAAGAGGATGTAGCCAAGCTATTACATCGCACCTCCAAAGATGGAGAGTCTTACAGCCTGGTGGATGTTAATCGGGCTGGGGTACCGTTAATGGAGATTGTCGGCGAGCCTGACCTGCGCTCCCCAGAAGAAGCCAGGCAATACCTGATAAAGCTACGAAGTATACTTCAATACCTGGGTGTATCTACCGGAAATATGGAAGAGGGGAGCTTCAGGTGTGATGCCAATATCAGCATCCGTCCTGAAAACAGCCCGGAGCCCTTGGCTAAGGTTGAGGTCAAGAATATGAATAGCTTCAAAGCAGTCTATCAGGCTCTGGAATATGAAGCCAAACGACAGAGGAGGCTGGTAGCCGAGGGCAGGAAGCTTGTCCAGGAGACCAGGGGCTGGGTGGAGGAGAAGGGGAAAACTGTTTCACAGCGCAGCAAGGAGTATGCCCATGATTACCGCTACTTCCCTGAGCCAGACCTGCCGCCTCTAGTCTTGAACCGGGACTGGGTGGAGGAAATAAGGGCAAAGCTCCCCGAACTACCCGAAGCCAGACGCAACCGATTTATCGCTGAATACAAGCTACCACTCTATGATGCCAACCTGCTTATCAGTTCCAAAGCAATGGCCGACTACCTTGAAGCTTGCCTAAGGGTTGGAGGAGCCCAAAAAGCTAAGATGGTGAGTAATTGGCTACTAGGTGAATTCAACCGCCTGCTTAATGCCACAGACACCGAGATTAGCGACACCAGAGTTAGCCCGGAACAGCTCTGCCAGTTGCTGGATTCAATTCAGAAAGGTAGCATCAGCGGCACCAGTGCCAAGATGGTGTTTGAGGAGATGTTTAATACTGGCAAAGATGCCACCAGCGTCATTGAACAGCAAGGACTTAGCCAAATCAGTGATACCGAGGAGGTCAGAGGGGTAGTCAGCCAAGTGATAGCAACTAATGCTCAAGCCGTAGCCGATTATAAAAAGGGAAAGACTGAGGCTTTGAAGTTCCTTGTTGGGCAGGTAATGAAGGTTACTAGAGGTCGTGCCAATCCCAAGCTGGTAAATGAAGAACTAAAGAAAAAGCTCGTGGAAGGATAAATGCAAACCTATTTCAATATAGCTCAGATTGTGCTGTCTATAGCCTTGATACTGGTTATTCTGCTCCAGGTCCGAGGTGGGGGGCTGGGTGGTATCTTTGGGCAACCTGATACTGTTTTTAGGACTAAACGAGGTGTGGAAAAGACACTGTTTCAACTCACTATCGCCCTGGTAGTCCTATTTATCTTTATCGCCATATTGACCCTCAGGGTTAGCTAGAATATGAGTGCCATAATAACCTTGACCACTGATTTTGGCTTAAGTGACGGCTATGTAGCGGCTATGAAAGGGGTAATACTCAGTATCAACCCTGAGGCAAAGTTAGTTGATATTTGTCACTTAATCAAACCCCAGAATATTCTCCAGGCCGCCTTTGTCCTGAGCACAGTCTATTCATTCTTTCCCGGGAAAACGATTCATGTGGTAGTAGTTGACCCCGGGGTTGGCACTGAGCGAAGAGCTATTATCCTGAGAACCCCATCGGCTGACTTTGTTGCCCCGGATAACGGTGTCCTCAGCTATGTTATTCAGCAGTTTATCAAAGGAAGGTTGATAAACAACCAACCACAAATAGAGCTGGGACCAGGACTGGAAGCAATTGCTATAACTAATTCTCAATTCTGGCGGTTACCGGTTAGCTCTACCTTTCATGGACGCGATATCTTTGCTCCGGTAGCGGCTCGGCTGTCTTTAGGCTTCTCACTAATAGACTTCGGCGAGCCAATAACTTCAGTTACAGTGTTGCCGCTTCCCCGTCCCTATCAGGCACCGGATGGTTCGTTAGTGGGGCGTATCCTCCATATCGATAGCTTTGGCAATCTGATTACTAATATCAGGAGCAATGACCTACCCCAGACAAGGCCGATAACTATTGAGGTTGGTAATCAGCTTATCTCCGGGTTAAACCATACCTACGCCGAAGGTAGTGGACTGCTAGCCCTCATCGGCAGTAGCGGATACCTTGAGGTATCGCTGAAGGGGGGCAGTGCCTGTGCCTTTCTCGACGCCGAAGTGGGTAATGAAGTAAGAATAAGAGAACTAGGAGGTAACCAATGAATTGCCCTGTCTGTAGAAAAGAGGCTAGGGCTCACATCTACTACTGCGCCAAATGTGCTGTCTATGTGCATGAGAAATGCTGGCAGAAGCATGTAGCCACAGCTCATAAAGAAGAGAAGTGAGAAAGTAAGAATAAGATGAACTTGAAAATATGGTTTCTAGAGACCAGACCGCAATTCCTGCTTCTTTCTGTGGTGCTAGCCTTCTTGGGCAATTGTATCGCCTGGTATCATGGTGTCTTTCATCTTGGTTATGCTCTGCTGGCTTTTGTTGGACTGCTCCTAGCTCACATTAGTGTCAATGTCCTTAACGACTACTTTGACTATAAAAGTGGGATAGACCTGGAGGTTAAGAGAACCCCCTTCAGTGGTGGCAGTGGCATCCTGCCGGCTGCCCTTCTCAGACCGAGACAGGTCTTCTGGTTTGGTCTGGTATCTTTCCTGCTGACAGTACCTATAGGTATCTATTTCATCATAGCCAGGGGCTGGCTCCTGCTGCCCCTTCTGTTAATAGGCGGCGCATTAGTTCTCCTTTATACCCCCCTCCT
>SDBU01009997.1_pt1 | contig 10571 bp, 15 predicted proteins | sample 2277071 | NCBI WGS metagenome assembly SDBU01 (sample SAMN10397929, study PRJNA504765) | marine sediment metagenome | isolation source: marine sediment core GS08_GC12, 126 cmbsf | place: Arctic Ocean: Gakkel Ridge, Loki's castle | collected 2008
GGCGGCGATATTACTCAATCTTACGTGTCCAAGTTCATGCACTATCACCACCTCCTAAGTTAGTATGCTCTTGCCAACGGCAAGGTTTTCGGTTACAGATGCAAGATTAGTGTCGGCCACGAGACGCACGATCAACCGCTCGCCCGGCAAGGCCGTTATCGGCATAGCGGTAAAGTCATACGTATTAGGATTAGTCGTAGCCACAAGCACCATCGAGCCGATCAGGTTCTCGGTTTCAGTCGCACCATTGATCGAGTAGATGGTCATGGTACAATTCGTACCCGTGAAAGTCGGAGTGACTTTCAGGTAAAACAGGCAGTTAGCCGCACCGCCCTCATCGTAGATAGCCCTCACCTTATCCGCATAACTCAGTCCACCGGGAATGCTCGTCACACCCTTGGCGTTACTTATGCAGTAACAATGAGTTTCCATGTCAGCACTTGATACGGGGAACTGAACTGCCACTCTGAGACAATTAGCTTCCGCCACTTCAATGATTGTCGCATCTGCGGAATCGGAAAGCAATACTCCTTTGAGCCTGCAATGCCAGCCGTCAACCGAATTGATATGATGCGAAACCAGAAGCATCGTAGTGTAGACACCGTTGCAATCCATCACACCGGATGATCCTATGCGCGAATCAACATCACCATTGATGTAGAGTGTGAATGCATTGGTGGCGTACTTGATCGTGGCAGCGTATGTCCTAACACCACTGACGAAACCACCACTGTTCCAGATTTCGAGACCAATGGAAAGATCGGTCAACTGACCGAGCACCTTAGACGGGGCCGTGATTAAACTGTTCTTGGCTATTGCTATGTCCACTACCAATCACCTCCCCTAACTTATGATACCGTCGATAAGACCGAATCGCGGCTCTTCGACTACACGGATTCCGAACCAGCCCTTGATCTCGTCCTTCAGGGTATCGTTACCATCATCTGTCTTGATGTTCTTATGCCATGCAATCGGATAGCCCTTGAGACCACCGAGTTTGACAAAATCCGCAATCGGATTCGGAACGAGGACTGCCAACCGGCCCATGTACTCACTTGCCCACATAGGCTGCTCCACGAGCCTGATCCGGTTTTTACCGAGTCTCAGTTTCGTAACCGCCACACCGTACTCGGTGACATTGTTCTCGACCTGCACCTTACCGGCAATCAGGTCATCTACGATACCCATAACCTTCGGGCCAGCGTAGAGGGTGAAATCACCGGACGTATGGTACTGTCTTATTCCGTTAGCGATGTCGCGTATTCTTGCGAGTGTGAGAACTCCCGTATCGAGAGCCAGGTTAGTCGTCAGTGTATTAATGATTCCGGCAGTAGCGGGGCAGAGATAATTCGCATGTGTCGGATTCGCCGTAGTATCGGCGGTTCCGGCTGAGAACCATGCGCTCATTTCCATCTCGCGTTTGATCTGCCCTGTCTTCTTCACGACCTCATGGTTACGCTTCGATCCATGATAAGTCTCGGTCAATTCACCTTCCTTGGTGACTTCGATAGTCCGCCATATCTTCTGAAGATACCAGGTCTTCAGGACTTCAACGGTCATGGAAGGACTTGGAGCCGAACCACCTTCGGAAAATGCCGGAGCCAGTCTTCGGAATACGTCATTGATTTGAACGCCAACATCAACACCACCAACGGTTACACAGGTCAAAGCATTGGCATCAATCGTTCCATCGGTGATCTGAATGACCCATCCGGTGCGTTCCTGAACGAACACATCATACTGCTGGATATAGGGATAATCGTTGGCAGCTATAATGTGTGCCTGAGCTACGGCTTCGGTAGCGGTAGCCGTTATGGTGTCAGGCGTGTAAGCATCTTCATGGTGGTAATATGTCGAATTACCGAAGTTTTCCACGCCTGCGGCGGTCATGATTTCTGAGATTAAAGGGGTTTGTCCGCTCTGCAATAGTGGCATGTGTTTAAGGACTTGCAGAACGTGCGACTTGCTCTCAAAAGAGCTTGAATAAGTTTGTCCTTTTGCTGCTGTTACTAATGTAGGCACTTACCTCACATCCTTTACTGAGTGAAGGCCGGAGGCCCTTTCAATCCTTCCTTGAAGATATTAGCCATCTCGGTATCAGCTTCCTGCTCAGGTGTTTGCTCGACGGGGTCTTCGACAACCTTTCCCGCCTTACCTGGCACATCACTACCCGATCTATCTTTAACCGTAGTTCGTGCAGCGTCACCTTTACCACGAGCATCCCAGCCGATCTTAGCGAATTCCATAGTCGCCTGATCTTCAGTGATTTCATTGGCATTCAATCTCGTCAATATCTTAGAACCTTCTTCCTTAATAATTGACGCAAAAGGATACTTTGTTTCAAGCGCAGTATTTTCTTCGGCAGTATTTCTTTGTACTACTGCCGTTTCCAATTTGACAATCTTGTCTTCCAACTTGGCAAAGTAGTTCTGCATCGCACTACTGATCTCCTGACCGGTTTGCGGGTCTACCTTACTGGGGTCGAAAGCTATTTTACCTGATTGTCTCTGCGCCTCGAACAAAGCCTTTCTGATGTCTGCCGTGTCATCACTTGTAGCTATGGCAACTTCGAGTTTACCGAGTGCCTGCTGCAAAGCATCCTGATCGACGAGTTGATTCTTGACCTCAGACAACTCGGTTTCCCACTTATTCGCTACGGAACCAAGTTCCTTGTGCGCTCTTTCGAGTGCTTCGACAGAATCATACTTATCAGCAAATTTACGCGCATCAGTGCTTTCGCCAGGTTTAATCTCTTCGGAGGATTCGGAACCTTCTTCTTCACCTTGTTTTTCGGCAGGCTCAACTAACTTTTGTATCTCGACAGGTGATGCGGTTCCATCCTCAGCAGGGACGGGCTTACCACCAGCCGAAAATACTTCAGCGACTTCAGCCTCAGCCGACTGTTCTGTGTTTACTTCTTCTGGCATAAAATCATTCCTTCAAGTTCTCGTCGCTTGCCGAGGCCGATGAAGGGTTCCCGGCACGCATAAACGAGGTATCTGGTGTGATTGTTATGGTTTCAACTGTTTCGAGTTTAAGGTTCTTGCACAACTGCAAGAGAGTTCGTTTTTCAGTAGCCAACTCCTCTCTCTGGTCAGAATCGTTCTGCCAGCTTTTAGCTATACCTTCAAGACGTTCCCGCAACTTGGGTATGAGCACTAATCTCACACCCGGCGAAAGCAGGAACATCCTGTGTACTTGCTGTTCTTCTTGTGTATCCACTTACTTTATATTCCTGTAATAGTGTATCCTGAATCCGTTGAAGAAAATCGTGTCGTATGAATTCGTACCCGCACCATCTTTCTCGGTATCCATCTCAAATTGTTCTATGACTCGCATCCACCGACCCCAAACCGTATCATCCTGATCCGCGAAATCATTGGTAGCGTTGAAAATGCTATCACGCACCTTTTGTATCGTGTCAAGTGTCCACGGTCGCCAATCTTGAGTTATATCATCTTTCGTTTCTATAGTCCAGAACGGTGCCCCACTGTCGTTATCAATACCGAGAGAACAATCATCACTGAGGTACGTAAGGCCGTATTCAAAGCTAACTATCTGAGGCACAAATTTAAGGAATACAGGATCACTAATAAGGGAATCTCTCGCATTGCCAGTGGCTTGTGCAGCATCAGAAGTTGCAAGAATAGTGCCTGGGGCTACTACATCTATTACGTAGTAATCCTCGACAGTTTGATCCTGGTTATACCCAAAACCCCACACTTCGAGTTGGTCGAGCCAAACAGAATCGGAGACGGGATGCCAGCTATTTACGCTATCCACGCTTCTGTAGATATACGAGAAAGCTCGAATCATCCCTCCGAACAATGTGTCCCTAATCAGCAAATCATCAACGTCGATCAAGTATGAATACGTACTTCTAAAATCTGTGGCGGCGCGAAGAGTCGAATCCATCCAGATTGTAGTCCAGTATTTCCCTTCCATCGAAACTTGAATCCCAAGTGCTATGTGCGCACTGTCAGCATCGATAGCGTCAGACAGGTCATCTCCGAGCGTGTCTGCATCAACCGCGCTATAATCAGCACTCGTGTCTATAAAGTTAATGCCGTATCTGACTAAGATTTGCTCAGGCCATCCGAATGCTTTGCGATATTTATTGGGATGATAAGTCGTATCAATCCATTCTTTCTGATCCCAAAATTCAGCCGAATCAACTTCCACACAGACAATTTTATTGGAATCAATGAGTCCCAAGTATAGCGGTTTCCTCATATCATCCCACGCCATCGATGTGCTGACCATCAACATCAACATAACCAATATCAATCCTATCCTTTTCACTGTGTAGCTCCTTACTTAACGGGCGGCCCTACGCCCTTTGGTTGTGGATTCTGTAAATTCGCAGCTTGTGTACCTGCTGTATTCTGTGATCCGCGTTCACCGGGTAAAGACTCTGCGGTCGGCCCCGGTTGTGCGGCTGAAGCCTGTTGTTTCTGTGCTATCTTTTGCTGATGCAATCCCATGTGTTTCTGGAGTCGCATAAGTGCAGGCTGGTCTATCTCCTTGCCCTCTTCGAGTGCAGCCATCTCACGTTGTTCCTGTACCTGATGTTTCTGTAAATGGTCTTCGTCGTCATCGTTATACTGGGGCTGCGGTTCTCGGCCAATTTTTATCAATGCCCATTCATCTTCGGGCGGTATCGAAATTTTGCTCTTCGCTTGATCCGAGAGTATCACATCAGGATCAGGCAAGTGCGCTACACGCTTGGCAGCAATAGATATCAGTGCAGGCCATTCAAGCAACCCCTGCGCTATGGGATGTTGACCGAATGTATTGACAAAGTTAAGTATACCCGCCATTTCCATTTCACGCTGATTGACGAACTGACTACCGTTAGCGACGAACCTGATCTTTTCAGCAATGCGACTGATGAATTCGGCATTCACCAACGGATAGGCGAATTCACCATTCTCTTCGATCTCTAATTGAACTTCACCTATCATTCGATCAGCTTCAAGCTGAGTCATATCATTCATCAACGGTGTCAGTATCGAGAACTCTATCCGATCAACGAGTTGGCCACCACGATTCGCTCCACCTGCTTCCACCGATTGAATCTCAGTAGCGAGTCTGCGTCCACCGGGAAACATCTGACCGGATTGATTCTCGGTAACGCCACCAAGTCCGGTTGCCAGAGTTTGATTGTACTTACGGTCTTCGAGTGTGGCGAAAGTCACGTCGTTAGTTCGGAGAATGTCGAAATTGCCCTGTACCGGGCCATCGAAAAGAATCTCAGATCCGGGGTTTCTCGGTTTACCTTTAGATCCGGGCGAAAGGACAGTATCGTTAAGAATCGGTATGCCGTCAATGCCCATACTGAGATTATCCAGTCGGTAGTTGGTGAGCATGTCTTCATTTTCATCGACGTTGCGCAGTAGCCGAGCGAACGATTGAGCATCGAATTTTGTCCAATCGATTGAATATCTGAACGCATAGACCGGCATTTTGGTATAGCGACGTCTTGATATGATAACCTTGCAATCCCGGCTTGCCATAGCAACGCCGTATGGTGTCCAATAGCGGCGTAAGATAACCGTATTGCGAAGCGAGTCTTTATCTTTAGTCTCTTCAGAAGAAGTCGTGCCATCGGCAGGTGTTTCCCCCAATTCCTGTCGCATTATCTCTTCTTCTGTTTTACTTGAATCATCTATCGGAGATTTCTCGGCAAGGTCGTCAAGGTTTTGATAGAGACCTTCACCGGTCTTGTCATCGTACTCATTCTCTAAGAGCGTATGCCAATTCACCCGTACTTCGTCCATCAGATAGGCACAATCATTAAGGCTCATACCACCACGAGGATCGGGACGGGTATTAGCGGTGTGCCACACAACCACTTCAGGACGATCGATATATGTGGGATTCCATTCCATGCCGGCATTCATATCGTATTTCTTCTTGCGACGCGCAGCCGGTTCGAGTTCCGCCAATTCCGCCTCAAAATCTTCAATCATCGCCTCTTCGGGATTGGCTTTCTTCGGCACCCATCTACCTTCACGCCGCCAGGAGAGCAACATCAAACTCCAGTAGAACACGAGTCCCTGAGTCACGTAGCCCTCGAACTTGTCATAGAAACTCATGTGCTCGGCGGATAGCATAAGCGATCTATACTGCCGGTACATCTCAAGTTCACTCTCGACAACCTGCATATCTTCTTTGGCGTACCCGACTTTGGGTTTGGCTATCAACCATTCAGCGTAGTTTTTCTCTGAAAGAGTCAGGGAACGCATGATAAGCGAAGAAGCAGTAGACAGGTGTTTCCGCATCAAGCCGGTCTTGAAATTAGCTCGCGCCCCCTCTTCGGGATTGGCACTACCCTGTTCACTTGTAGTGGCCTTAGTGGAAGCATCCTTGATAAGCAAGAATTGCTTCCAATCTTCCCTCATGTCCGCAAATTGATCTTTGTAGTGGGAGTCAGAACGCGCCCAATCGTCCTGCATAATACGTAGCAAATCCTCATCTGAGTGAGTGAGGACATCAGCATCTCTGATCTTCAAAGCCATATTCGGCACCTCAGTTTAGCTCAGATGTGTCAAAATTGACACACACTACGTACACCTATACGTATTCAGATTCAAATGTCAAGAAAATAATAAAAAAAGATGCAGGGGATTGCTACGTATAGGACTACGTAGTTACTTTTTTCGCCAGCCTACGACTCGACCTTGTTTGTAAATCGGTTCAAACTGACCGGTATCTACGCCCATACGTCGGGGTTTGTGTTTCATGTCTAAGTGATTGAGAGCCATACAGAACGCATCCATCAAGTCAGTTTGACCATCTTCTTTACCTGAGAAGGTGACTATCTGCTCGATCAATTTCTGCTGCATAACCGACTTGGGATCGAACGCCACCCGTTTTTGCTGAAAGAACTTTGCAGTTTTGACTAACCTCATACCTTTAGTTTTGCCATATATTTGTGGTTCAATAGGATGGAGCCGCATGGAGTAATCACGGTTAGCTGCACGTTCCTGGTGTAGTGAGACGAAAACATACTGAAAGGCTACTGATTCGATAATTACGTCATCCGGTTCGTATGCCGTATGAACTATATACGCCTGATCCAACACCTGAGTTGGTTTCCAATGGCCTTGACGAGCATCGACAACCCAAATTACCGGCTCTTCTACGGATATATCCCAACCGAGAGTAACCACGCCAGTAAAACAAGATTTTTTCTGCTGACCGATAGCCGGATCTATAGCCGTCACTAACCGCGAAGTGGACTTAAACCACCACTGACTACGCGGCTTGATTATCTGTTGGACAAAGGAGAGTTCGGTCATAATAGCATATATCTTCCATACGAATAGGCGAATTCGATTCCGTAACAGGTTGATTCATCTTCTCAGTCAGGAATATATCGCCTTTTTCATCCCATTCATCGAGAAGCTCTTGTGTAGGCCACATTTCAGGCCAAATCGACGTGTATTCACCCTTTTTATCTGCCACAAGTGCCGAAAATACCTTTGAAAGTGACTGAGACATAGAACCGACACGTTTCAAGAAGCAGAAAAAGTGGATATAGTTACCGATATAGAACGATGAACGGCCTTTTTTCATCATCATATCGACAGTATCCCAGTCAGCCCAAAAACGGGCGCGAGTATCTTCGTTGGTCACATTCTGTCTGTCCTCAAGATCATCGCCGAATAGAATTGCCGGATGCAAACCCCTGACCCTGTTACCCATGCCTCTCCAGGCCATCCACAGGCCATTGGTAAGCCACATCTCAAGACCCTCACTGGTCTTGTCTATCAACTTATTGTAGTCACAAAGGATTCGCTGATTTGTCTCTAACTCGTGTATCACCGGCTCCATTGTCTTCTTAGCCAGATATTCGCTACCAGTCAGATACAACAAATCGTGGTCTGTCCATCCCTGCGGTTCATAACGGCCATGCGGATTGTCACATGGGGCTTCACAACAGAAGTAAAGTGAACTTATCACACCCGTACTATGTGTCTTACCCATAAATCGAGGCATCGCAATAACGGCACGCTTCTTGTCTTCAGGCAACTGATCGTATATCACCTGTCGCTGTATAGCCCAGATCTCGCTATGCACAGGTGAAAAAGGTTTCCCGATCAAGTGAGGTACGTAGACCATTGCCCATTGATAGATAGGATCGGCAGTACGGCAGAACTGCGCCCACCGAGCAGCACTATCCCCAGACTTGTGAATCCCATCCATGAACTGATCGAAGTACCTGTCAGACATAACGTATGCTCAGTCCTTTATCTTTTGCACATGCCTTAAACTTAGCCACCGTATCAATGTTCTTATCTTCAAGTATAACAAGCGCATCCATGAGCATATCCAAAGTCTTGTCCACACCAATACCTTGAACAAACATTCCGGTTGGAAAATGTGTTATCTCAACATTCTTGTTGCAATAATCAGATGAAAATGTAACAATACGGCACTGCTTCTTCAACTCTCTGCGTTCGCAACAATGACAGCACTCACCCGACATTTCTATTCACTTCTTTCATTATCTCCCGTTTCTGCAATCTCGCCCCACACCCACTACAATGCGTCACCCGGCTCTTGCTCTTCACGAACACGTCATCCACCCTTAACTCGAATGCCTTGGCCCTGAAGTGATCGCAGTCGTCACACCATAACAACCATTTGCGAGTTGACCTAAGCATGATGCGTACCCCAATCCTCAAATACCTTTAGGAATGATTCGTATTCCTGTATTCGTATTCTGAACTCAACAGCATGTTGCAATATCTCAATCTTCCCCTGTCCAAAAACAACGAATCAATGGTGTTTCTGAAGCTATTTGCCGATCTATCGAACTCTCGATCAGGTACTCGATGTAGTCGAGGAGGAAGGATTGGTAAAGAGGAAGAACCTTGGCTGCCATATCAAACCTTGAGTCGTTATCCATAATCAAGTCAAAAATCCAGTCTTCCATCTCTTTATCAAACTTTTTTTCCATACTTAGAGGTACGTTCAACGTAAACATCCAATCGTTATCATCTTGATACCTTATCCAGTCACCGTCCCCTCGCGGATCGGGGTCTACGACGCGCCAAAGCATTAGGGTGTGTCCTTAGTGTCTAAAAGTTGAGTCTGTAACTCCACTATCTTCTCACGAGCTTCGATGAGTTCATCTAAGCGTTTTACGAGTTCACTCTTGGTCTCAATTGCGGCATTACGGTACTTCGCCGAGTCTCTAAGATGCTTCTTGACTACGTTACTGTTACCCAATGGAGGCTTCTCAGGGTGATACTTGTCTCGGTAGTTCTCAATAGCCCTCTCACGAGTTGACCCATACACCAAATTCTCATTAAATGGATACTTGGATGCGAATAAATCCCAGGCTATCCAGTTACCACCAGCGTCTCTCCTCACCGCCATCGATGAGTGGTCTCGCATAAACCTGTCTGCTTCATAACTGTCCATCACTACGTCGCTTTCTTAGCCCCCAATAATTCTCTCTCATATCTCCTTCAATCACTCACAGACGCAGGAGTAATCTTATATCCGATAATATGCTCCAAACGATATGAGTAGGTTATGCCCAACTTCGATGTGACCGTAAACCAATGCTCGTTAGAATTGAATGTCAACATATCACTAATCTCTATCTCCGGATCACAGTGTAACTTAGTAAAAAAAATCACTATCGTTCTCATGCTATACCTCCCTAAATAACCTCTGTGATTACTATGATTGTAATTATGATCCCAAAAACTGAAAATGGCCTCGTCTCACAAAAGTTATCCAACCTCTGAGCTGCACACTCTAATCTGTCCCACATAGGCTCACATACATGATCCCCTATCCAATCATCTATCGTTCTCTCGCCACTCTCCATCTGTCAACCTCCAATCACGGAATTATGTAATTTTTCATTAGTCATCATAACTCATTTCCATCATCCTTAAATGTGATATCGGTGCTGAAAATAAATCACCTGGAGCACCGTATCGGAAATATGACATCGCTCGATCAACCCAACAAGGGAAGGTAGTACGAACATAAGGAGGAATGTGCAGTTGTCGTCGTAACCATTGAAGATTGTGCCAAAATAGGAAGGCTGTGACTAAAATTGCAGCAATGATGTACAGTAGAAATTTGTATATAAATCGTCTCATAACTCACTCCCTTGAAATCACGGAAATAGTTAAATTTTCATGTGAGTACCTATTATCAAGAGTCGAGGCCGCCCCCCTATGCCCCTGGGTGGGGTGGGGGGTCATTGCTGTATCACTGTGTTGATGTATCACACTTCGAAGCTTACCTCGCGACTCGGTATCTCCGACAGTGCCTACGGCTGTCTCAATCTGTCCCGTTATCACTCTGTTTCTCCTCAATGACCTTGTAGTCAGCACTTCGAAGCTTACCTCGCGACTCGGTATCTCCGACAGTGCCTACGACCTCAGGTAGGTTCTTGAGACTCTCTCCTATGCCTATCTGTATGGTCTCAGCACTGATCTGGAACACGTTACGGTGTGCTTCGTCAAGGCGTTGACGCATCACTAACACCATCTTGATAGCTGCGTTGTCTCTATCCTCTACGATGTTGCGTTCAAGTG
>SDBU01009998.1_pt1 | contig 10570 bp, 19 predicted proteins | sample 2277071 | NCBI WGS metagenome assembly SDBU01 (sample SAMN10397929, study PRJNA504765) | marine sediment metagenome | isolation source: marine sediment core GS08_GC12, 126 cmbsf | place: Arctic Ocean: Gakkel Ridge, Loki's castle | collected 2008
CACGACGGCAGTAAGAGTAAAACAGCGTAATTGTTTCACGTGAAACGTTGCCAGAACGGCGCTGTGTGCTGTGTCGGATGGTAGGGAACGCTTGAGGATGGCTCAGGATGGACGAACGCAAGGCAAGTGGTAGTTAGTAAGGGTTTAAGCTATGCAGGGAACAGAGGTTATAATGATATGCCCGACTTGTGCTTGGTGCGGTAGTGTTGACGAGTGTACTGCCTGGTGCAATGGCTTGCAATGCCCCCGCTGCGGCGATACACTCAAAGAAAACTCAACTGATGCCGACTGCCGTAGGGGAAAGGGCTTGACCCCCCAGAGGCCACCCGCCGGCTCCCTAAACTATGTCCCGACAATTATTAGTAACAATCACTAATTCTGGACAAGCTGTGTCGTCAAAACAAGAGAAATGGTTTATATGGCTGGACATAAGATGAAGCGAGTGATATGTGCTAACTGCTTTTTTTGGGACGAAGTATCTCCAAGAATGGCTCCTCTTGATGAAAAATCAGGGTCTTGTCACAGGAACGCTCCGCAAGTAAGGATTTACATGGTTGATAAATTGTATTCAAAGGACTATTCCCCCGAACACGATGTAGTCCAGATTCATTTTCCCCTCACTGAACCTACAGATTGGTGTGGCGAGGCTCAAAGCAAATAATAATGCGTCGGAACACATTGACGTTTTAGGCTCAGAGTGTTAATATAGGCAGTTAGATGAACGATGAAGTATTATTTTTAACAGTGAGTACATCTGTATTCATGGTTTTAGTAGTAGCTATAGCGACAGGTTGTTTGTTAGTAAAATACGACCCTCAATGGCTGAGGGATTTTTTGAACAATTAGTCCAGAGTGTTAATATGGATAAGATAGACTTGCTAAAAAAGGGTTGGATGAAGGAATTGCTGCCCGCAAAGACGACTGCTTTAAGTAGTGAGATGCGGGAAAGACTCTTTGCCAGGCGGGCGCCGGTTGAGTTAATTCCAGTGGTTAAGCAGCCAAAGACGCCACGTGATTTACTTATTGAGCGTCGTGACGTGTTAGGCAGGCAGATGCGAAAAGAACCAAAGCCTTCTAAGGAGTTGATGTCCAAGTGGCAGGATTTAAGTATGGAGATTTCACATACTCCGAGAATTTAATTGTTAACTTAGGCAAGGAGAGAGAAATGAAAACAATTAACGCGGTTGAGATTTTGCACGGACGATATATAAAAGGTGATAAGAAGCGCCTTGGAAGCCTCAAAATAGAGCGATTTAAGAGTAAGGTGGCTCAGTCCTGGTACAATTTCAAAAGGAGTAAATGATGAATAATATAGTATTAGAGCAGTCTAAATCCGGCCTTTATAGTAAATATTGGCGGTTTATTATTTACGATGAGGATGGACTTGATTTTTGCAAATCTATCTGGTTTGCTACAAAAGAAGTTTGCCTTCAATTTGCAAATAGATTGCCTCTATGAGCCATTGACCAAAGAGCAGGAGCAGTTGCTCGTAAACATATTTGGCACTAATTGTTAATTTAGGTAAGGAGAGAAGAATGATAAGCTTGTGGTATTTAGGGCAATTAGCAATAGCCTTTGGAGTTGGATATTTAACCTGTCACGTAGTTGATTGTATTTCTATTTGGAGAGAATTAAAAAAATGGTAGACGTTGTTCCTCTGGATGATTGGATTATGCACGAGAGTTCTACTATGTGCCAATGCGAGCCACGAGTAGAGTTTAATAATGAGATACTTGTCTTGCATAATGCCGTTGACGACAGAATAGAGGGTGATGGAAGGCAGTGGGGCGTATTTTTAGGAGAGTCTAATGGAAGTTAGCACGTATAAATGCGGTATTCGCATGCATTCTGAGATGTTAAGTTTGCGACCGGAGCCTAAATAATGTGTTTCACCCGTATAATGAAGACTTTCCACTGGACACAATTTAAGAAAGACGGTTTTCCTGACAATGTGGTCGTATTATCTTGTTACCACACACAGGAGAATAAGGCTTTTGGTAAGCACAGGCACATTTGCACTGATATTATTGCTTATGAGGACGAAATAGAGCAGACGAAGCAGCGATTTGAAGAGGCTCGCAAGTGCGTAGTGCAGGGCGGGGCCTGGGAACCCGTAGAAGATGCGTTGTGGACGGTTCATGAAGATGGGTTGTGCACAATAGATAAGTCTCAGATAAGGATGTTAGCTTAAAATAATGTGTTTCACACGAATAATTTGCATTGGCAACAACTCCGAGTGTTTGTATTGGTACATAAACCTTGACTGTGACAGTATTTACGTGGGATATTGAAGGAGAGAAGAAAATGGCAAAAACTGATTTAGAGAAGAAATTGGCTGATTTAATAAATTGTGTAAGCAGAGAGAATGACTCTAATACGCCAGATTTTTTGCTTTCTGAGTTTATGATGAAATGCTTATGCGCATTTGAGCTTGTGAGCAATAGACGTGAGGTGTGGTACGGAGTACACCTTGATATCCTAAATGATTGGAGTGAATTGGTTATGGCGGCCATTGGTGAAGCTTCAATGTGCTGGAGCGAAACCCCCAAAGGGGTATTTAATAGCACGAAAGCTAAGGAGATTGGCGAAAAATTGCTTGCTGATTTAAAAAGTAAACACAGCTAAATTATGCCAGAACTGACACCAAAAGACATCGCGAGTGAGGATTGTGGATACTGGGCTACTTTGTTCGATATTAAGCTCCAGGCGTCGAAGTTCTCATTTGACGGCCACGAATACCAGATTGAGCCTATGCGTAGTAAGGTTCGTCGCAAGTGCGTTATGAAGGGTACTCAGGGCGGGTTTACTGAAAACGAGGTCTTAGATTCACTTCACGGTATGATTTACAAGCATTTGCCACAGGGCGTCCTTTATTTATTCCCTACCACTGATGATGTCAATGAGTTCTCCAAATCTCGCTTTAATCCTTTAATTGCAGCAAATCGTGAAGCTATTGGCAAGTACGTCAAATCTACCGCTCGCGGTTCGAGCACTGATACTGCGTCCCTGAAAAAGATTCACGATGCGTTCCTTTACTTGCGTGGTGCACGATTATCTCAGAAAATCTCAGATTTGAACGAATCCTCGAAATTGAAGTCTATCCCCGTAGACCGTGTAGTTTTTGACGAAGTTGACCACATGGACGAGGAGGTAATTGGTAAAGCACGCGGCAGAATGGGCCATTCGATGATTAAGCAAGAGCGGTTCCTGAGCAATCCTCTGGTTCCTGGTGAGGGGATTGACAAGATATTCAGCACTTCCGACCAGCGACAGTGGTTTAGAAAGTGTCAACATTGCAGCGAATGGACGTGCGCGGAGTTATCATTCCCTGGTTGTGTCAAGATTCGCAAGGACGGTTCAGGTTTTATTGGCTGTGACAAATGCGGTAAAGAGGTTTTTATCGCCGACGGTGAGTGGGTTGCCGCCGTACCGGCCAATTCTGCCTTTATGCACGGCTATCAGTGGAGTCAACTTACGAGTTCTTACAACGACCCTGCTGAAATCCTCGACGAGTTCAGTAATCCGCCGGAAGGTAATCTTGCCGATGTCTACCGCCTGCGCCTCGGATTGCCTTACATAGCCGCAGAAGACCGTTTAACTGAGGCCCAGGTCTATAATTGCTGCGGTGGTTACGTTTCATCTCACACACACAGCGGCCCTTGTGCTATGGGTGTTGACGTTGGTAAAATCAAACATATCGTCATAGGCGTCAAGACCGGCAATGACCAATACTCCATTGTCAAGGTCGTTCAATTGTCGGATTGGAATGATATTCACGATTTAGCTAAAAGATTCAACGTCAAGAGCACTGTGATTGATATTCGTCCTTACGAGGATTCTGCCCGCGCTTACCAGGCCGCAAGCCGCCACAGAACATTCCTCTGTGATTACAAGGAAAATACGCCGCAAGGCACGCTTTACAATCTAAACTCAGGTATAGTCAGTGTGAACCGCACGGAAATCTTTGACGCTACTCACCGCTTGGTAGTTACACATGGGATGTTGACGATTCCTCGTTTCTGTCCTGAAATCAAGGAATTTGCCAAACAGATGTGCGGGGCCTACAAGGTCTTGGAAACGAATAAAAAGACTGGTTTGAGCGTCTATAGGTATAAAGGCAAGAACGAGCATTATAGAAACGCTTTGAACTACTTCCTATTGGCGGCCAAAGACGGGCATATAAGTAAGGTTGGCAGCCATAAGAGTCGGCAGAAGAAAGCAAATAACAGTTATGCGAGGTAATAACAATGGGTTCTTTATTCAGTAAGCCAAAATCAAAAACGCCGCCTGAGCCGGTATTCGAGCCCCCTTTAATTACAGAGGATACGGGCGCCGAGGATGCTGAAAGACGAAAGTTAAGGCGCAAAAGCGGCAGGAAGCAAACATTCTTGACTGGCGATTTAGTGCCGGAAACAACTAAAAAGGCGGTTTTTGGATGAGTAAGGCTACTGATATTATCACTTTGTACGACCGCACGCTTAGTAAGGCGATGAATTTCCGAACGCTTTACCAGAATACGTCTGACTTGATATTCCCACGTGAGAGTAATATCACAAGGACTCGAACACCTGGCGATGAGGAAGTTACGAATGTAATCGACCCTACGGGCATTATGGCCTCAATTGAGATGGCGTCTGGTTTATCAGTGAATCTATTCCCGCCAGGCCAGAGGTTTTACAATATAGTAATGTCAGACAAGCGTTTGAATGAGGTAGAGTCAGTTAAACGTATTTTGGGACTCATCACAGACATTTCGCACGAAAAACGTGCCAATTCTAACTTTATGCTACAAGCGAACGAAACCCTTCGGTCAATCGTCGTATTCGGAACGGGTTGTTTGTTCAGTGAGTGGGTTGCCGGCATCGGCCTGAACTACAGGGATTACGATATAGGCCAGTACCTTATCCTTGAAAACAACAAAGGCCGCGTCGATACTGTGATGATAAAATTCCCATTTACCGCTCGTCAGGCGTTCAAAGAGTGGGGTAATGCGGCTGGAAAGTCGGTAATGGAGGCATTGAGCAGTGACGGTAAGGATAATGAAAAAAACTTCTGGTTCATTCGCATAACTCGACCGCGAGAGGAAAGAAACCCATCCTTACCTAATGTCCTTGATGCGGAGATTGAGACAATAGATGTAGCCGTGCAGGATAAAGTTATCGTTGCCGAAGGCGGAAACTTCGAGTTTCCGTATGCCACGCCGAGATGGACGAAATCCTCTGGCGAGATTTACGGTCGCGGGCAGGGGACATTTGCCTTACCGACAGTCAGGATGCTGCAATCAATGAATCGCGACTTAGTTGAAAGTGGGAATAAGCACGTTAATCCGCCTTTAGAGGTTTTATCAACATTCGAGGGTGAGGTTCAGGTATTCCCAGGAGCTACGAATTTCGTTGCGGAATTAAATTCTATTAGAGCAATAGACCGTACTGCTTTGGGCAACTTTCCAATCGGTAAGGATATACTCGAAATGTATCAGGATGTCGTTAAAAAGATGTTTTTCAACGATGTTTTTGTGCAATTAAGGGACTTAAAGGGCGACAGAAGGACCACTTTAGAAATCCGTGAGCGCCTCGTCGAGGGTTTGCAGCGACTTGGCCCGCCCATCGGAAGGTTGCAGGAAGAATGGCTCAGCCCCATTGTTACAAGGGATGTCTTATTACTAATGCGAAATGGCCAGTTGCCGCCACTGCCACCGGAGATGCAGGGCAAGTCATTTAAGATTGAATATGTCGGGCGACTTGCTATGGAACTAAAGAGCCAGCAGGCGCGTGGATTCCAGCAGTGGGTCGGAGATAGTGCTTAAATGGATGCTGTAGGACCAGGCACGAACGATAATGTCGCTTTTGACAGTGGTTACAGGCGGCTTGGTGAGACTTTAGGAGTTAGTGTTGAGGATATGGCGAGCGTGGAAGAGGTTGAGGAAAAGCGTCAACTGAGGCAGGAAAAAGAAGATGCCTTAATGGCCTTGCAGGTTGCTCAGGCCGCCGCTGACAGTTATCCAAATACTACAAAAGCGCCGGAAGCCGGTAGTCCCGCAGAAGCATTGACAGGAGCGTAAGATTATGTATCATTATAAAACTAAAAATTACAAAATATGGCTTCATAGACATTCTGGTAAATGGCCTATATTTAACAGGTTAAAATGGCCAGATAAGTCGATTAGCTTTACTATAGGTTGGTGGTCATTAGATTGTTGGCGAAGGGGAACTCGTGGAGATAAACTTATGGAGGAATGGGAGTTAAATCATTATGGCAAAAGGGATTTCATATTGTAAAGGTACTTCGATGGGTATAACCGAGGTTGAGACATTAGGATATGCAGAACAATTAGGGTGGATAGAATGGATAGACGCGAAGTGTTGGCGTTTAACTAAAAAAGGCAAGGAATATATGGATGGGCAAAAAACTAACGAAGAAACAAAAAGGATTCCTCGGTGCGAGAGTAGGTGGAGCAAGAAAGAAAAGGAGTAAATAATGCCACATAAACGTAAACGTAAAAAGAAGGGTAAAAAAAAGTAGTGGACAGAGAAGATAAAGCCAGGCAGTTGATGATGGACTTCCAGAATACTCTTGGCTCCGAACAGGGAGTAAGGGTTATGGAAAGCCTGAAAGATTTTGTTAAGTACAATCTGTCCATTGTGCCAATGGATAATAATGGCCGCATTGATATTAACGCGGTAATGCGAAACGAAGGTAAGCGTGCCGTTATAACGTATATAATGGCAATGTTGGGCAAAGACCCATATAAAGAGAAGCAACAAAAAGCTAAAAGTAAGGAGAGTTAAAAATGGTAGACGGGATTGACCCACCGGTAGTTGAGCCAGTAGCGCCAGTAGTGACGGCTCCAGTGCCACCAGGACAATCAGCCCCTCTCGTTGGAGACGATGGTTCACTGAGAGAAGGTTGGAGAAGTACATTGGAGGAGGATATAAGAGACGAGCCGTGCTTAAAACTGTTCGATTCATTCAACGGCGCTATGAAAAGCGTTGTCAGTTCACAGAAGGCGTTCGGCAAGGATAAAATCGTAAAACCTGGCGAGGCGTCCAGTGAAGCCGAATGGGATGCTTATTTTGTCGCTGGCGGACGACCTGAGACGGCTGCTGATTATGCCTTTAAACGACCGGAAGAGTTGCCTGAAGAGCATTACAGTCAGGAATTTACGACCGCCGCTCAGGATTTGTTTCACAAAATCGGCCTTAGTAAGAAACAGGCGGATGCTTTATTTGCGTTTAATAACAACACTGTAATCGCCCAGCTTGCAACTAACGCACAGGATAAGGAACTTTCGGATAAAGCACTTGTGGACGGCCTGTATAGCGACTGGGGTAATGCCTACGAGCAAAATAAACATCTTGGCAATGTGGCTATCGAGGAAGGTACTTCTGTGATGAAGGACGGTGCTAAGGTAGTTGACCAGGAGTTCAAAGAGCGGGTTCTAAAGAAATTCGCTGACGACCCTGACTTTATACGGTTCTCCTCGAATCTTGGTGCTAAGTTCAAGGAAACTGGCGCTGTTACAGTCGATTTGATACCGACTCCGAGCGATATACAGTCAACGATAGATGATGAAATCGCCAAACCTGTTTATGGCACTGATTATGCCAGTCACGGATTTACTAAGGCGATGCACAAAGCTCAGGTCGAAAAGGTAGCGGCGTTATTCAGAGAGAAAACGAAACATGTTAAAACTGGGTGAGAGAAATGAATTGTGATGTATGTAGACATGATTTAAGAGATGAAGATGGTTATATAACCGCTGGTTTGCGGATTAGTTTGATTGGATACGCCGACACAAAAGAAGGTCAGCGGGCTATAAAAACTTTCGGCAAAAATAAGTTTGACATTTGCTATGTCTGTCAGTTAAAATCTTTAGGAGTAAAAGAATTAAAACCCACGCAGAAAACGGGACAATCGAAAGAACCTGTCGAAGCGTCTAAGTAGTGGGACAATCCCGCAAGGGAACCCGAAAACGGTAGTAGCCTACCCACGAAACCGTGTAAGGTAGGAAAGACCCGTTTACGGCATACAGCGCCGTTCTGATAAGGACAATCTTTCCGTGAAATGAAGTCTTATTAGAAAGGTTGTTCTATGTCTTTTCAGATTACGACTGCCTTTGTTGACCAGTTCAAGGCCAATATTCTGTTGCTTTCGCAGCAGAAAGAATCCTTGATACGTCAGGTTGCACGGATGGAAGATGTCACCGGTGATACGTTTTTTGTCGAGCGTATCAGTGCTACAGAAGCACAATTGATTAGTTCTCGACATGGTGATACACCACTGATTTCCACTCCGCACTCCAGGCGTAAGTTGTCAATGGCAGATTACAACTGGGCTGACTTGATTGATAATCTCGATAAACTTAAAATGCTTATCGACCCTCAATCAACTTATGCTCAGAACGCTGTGATGGCGTTCAATAGGACGATTGATGAGGTACTTATTACCGCTTTAGGTGGGTCTGCTTTCGCCGGACATACCGGCGGTACTACGATTGCTAACATAGCAGTTGGCGAATGCCGTTTAGTTGGTTCTAACGGCGTAATAATCGCAGCCGGTTCCAACTTCACAGACACCACCGAGACGCCTCTTACTATCGCTAAACTGCTGACCTGTAAGCAATTACTGGATGATGCGGTTATTGACGATTCACGCCAGAGGTATTTCCTGTGCAACCCGTTCAACATCAATCAACTGTTGAATACTACAGAGGTTAAAAGTTCCGATTTTAATACTGTGAAAGCATTAGCGATGGGTCAGATAGACACGTTTATGGGCTTTAAGTTCATCAAGTCCACATTACTGTCTGCTGACGGCACCGATACAGGTGCGACTAATTGTTATGCTTTCGCCCAGGATGCGATTGTCCTCGCCATATCCAAGGAGCCTACGGTTCGTGTATCGGAACGAGACGACAAAAACTATTCAACTCAGGTTTATGTCGAAATGTCAATTGGGGCAACACGGGTCGAAGGCCCGGCAGTCGTTGAGATTAATCTCAAGACTACCTAAGAAAGGAGCTTATTATGTCAACAGATACGATTAAATCAGTAACTTTCCCAAATATCGTTACAGGCAGGCTTCGCGTAGACCCTGACGGTTCAGACACAACTGAATTTGGCGTTTACAGCACAGGTACTGTTCAGCTTTATGAACTTGGTACCCGGCACGAGGACGGCGACAGGTCGTTTCGATATGCCAAAGCTGCTGCGGTCTTGAGTCCTCAAAAGGGCGCTCAGAACAACAATACGTTCTTTGCTGAGAATACCGTGGCGGAGGCTGCTATTGGCGATATGTTTGTTCAAATCACTACTGACGCTACTTCCGGTAATGTAACTACCGGATTCGGTATTAAGAACAACATGGTTGGTGGTTTCTTCAGCCAGCCTGATGCCACGAACAGGCAGTGGAGGCGTATTGTCGGCCACGAAGCGGGTGCGTCAGGAGCTACCATTAAAGTTTACCTTGATGGTCCGATTACCCGAACGATGGTAACGAACAGTTTTGCTGAGTGGATGCACAACCCGTATATCAATTTGACAAATGCGGGTGGTACTTTTGTACCTGTTATGGGTGTACCCACTACCGCTATAGCATCCGGTTCTTATGGTTGGGTCCAGACATGGGGACCATGTTTTGTTGCTCAGAATGCTGCCGCAGATTTCGGCGGGTCTTATGACCAGATGGCAGAATGGACTGAAGGTGGCAACATCACTGATGCGGGCACTAACGGTAACGCCCAAATTGCCGGTTACATTATGTCCAAGAGGAACAGTGGTAATTGGGCTAATCCGCCTTTCCTGTTTTTGACAGTTACTCGGTAAGTTTAATCAGGTGGAGCGCTTCGGCGCTCTGCCTACTTTTTGAAAGGTAGTAAAATGGCAAAGAAAACAGAAACAAGAGAAATCTCCAGAGAAGAACGAGTAACCGGCAAGCGGCCAGTTGGCGAATCGGCTGGAACTTTAGACAAAGACTCAAGAGAAGCGAAAGCGAAAGGAGCTGAATAATGGCAGCGACAGGAAACGAACACTTGTGGGGTTTCTTGCGATATGCAAGAGCCAATCCGCACAACAGTCTAAACGATGTCCATTGGGACGAAATAGACGAAATGGCACGGATATATGCAAGGGTAAACGAAGGCGGCGCTACAGCAACGGAAACTGACCCCGGAACGTATGACAGTACAACGGACATTCCCGGTTTGACTACTGCCAATGAAGACACTACCGGGATTGGCTTTCAAACACCGACAACTGCGCTTACCGACCAGGCGAGATATCCTGAATCGCATGTATTCGCTGCGGCTGGTGCACCTATCTAAAGGAGATAGTTCATGGCAATTACCTCAAACTTAGCAGGGCCTTCATTCTCGGACGCCCCGGTATGGGAACGGATAGTAACCCAAACATGGGCTACTGGTGACGGACATGCCGAACAATCGCAAACCGTTAATATTAATGGGATACTTCAAAAGATAGTATTGAAAGCCTCTTCCGTAACAGGTAATCCGACCGTTACACTTACCATAGACGATAACGGCGACAATGAGATATTTAATTCCGGGGCAAAG
>SDBU01009999.1_pt1 | contig 10569 bp, 7 predicted proteins | sample 2277071 | NCBI WGS metagenome assembly SDBU01 (sample SAMN10397929, study PRJNA504765) | marine sediment metagenome | isolation source: marine sediment core GS08_GC12, 126 cmbsf | place: Arctic Ocean: Gakkel Ridge, Loki's castle | collected 2008
CAGCATCAGTCCCAGCATTGACAGGATGTTCAGGCTCAAACCCATAAAATAAATGACGCCCAGGGTAATCATCAGTGATGACGGTACTGCCAGAGCCACAATGAAGGTGGTAGCGAACCGGCGTAGGAAGAAGTAAAGCACCAGGATTGCCAGCAGCGCCCCCAGGGAGCCGGCCTTGAGCAGCTCATTTATCGAGCCCATAATTCCGGCGGCCTGGTTGTCCAGAAAGATCACCCGGATACCATCCATTTCCGGCAGTGTGCCGATTTCATCCACTTCCCGGATCACCCTCTCGGCCACCTCCACGGTGTTGGAACCCGTGGTCTTGAATATGTCCAGGCCGATGGCGTACTTACGGTCCAGGTGGCGGCCGTAATCCAGCTTGGGATTCCGGTAGCCGATCTTTGCAATATCCCGCAGGTGGAGACCACCGGTACCCACCGCTATGGCTCCGATTTCCTCAAGGGTCCGAATTTCCCCGATCGGGCGGACCACGTAGCGGCGGTTATTCTCGGTTATCCGGCCGGCGGTGACCATGAAGTTGGCTTGTCGTAAATCTTCCACCAGGCCGGGCAGATCCACCTTGTAGGCTATCACCCGGTCCAACAGTACCTCGGACCCGAATCTCCTGCTTCTCGATGCCGTACAAGTCCACCTTGGAGACCCCGTCCAACCGCTCTACCCGGCGTTTGAGGTTGCGCTCCAGCATGTCGTACGCATTTGAAAGGTCCCGGTTACTGGAGATACGGAACTGGAGAATGGGCATATCAGCGGTGGAAAAGGAATGGACGTAAAAGCGGTCCAGGTCGTCGGGCCACAAATGGCGGATGCCGTCCAGCTTCTCTTTAACCTCCAGGCTTTTGGTCAGGATTTTCTGGCCCCATTGAAATTCGAGGAAAATTCCGGCCCCGTCTTGGTTGGAATCGGAATACATCTGTTTGACGTTACTGATCGTGGCCAGCACCTCCTCCGCCGGCCAGGTTATCAGGCGCTCTACTTCCTCCGGTGTGGATCCGGGATAGGGAATCTCAACGTAGATGCCGGGGAAATCCATGTCAGGGAAGAAGGCCAGCGGTAGCAGCCGCCCCCCGATCGCGCCGATCAGCAGGCAGGTGGCGAATACCATCATAGTGGTAATGGGACGGCGCAGGGAGAACTCGGTCAGGTTAAAGCTCAATCCGCCACCGGGGTCCTGGCTCCTGGTATGGTCAACCATAACGGCTCAGCTCTGGGTGGAGTATGTCTTGCGGTCCAGGGCGGCGTACATCACCGGGATCACCACCAGGGTCAGCAGCGTGGAGACCACCAGTCCGCCGATCACCGTGATGGCCATGGGCGCCCGCACCTCAGCCCCTTCGCCTAGGCCCAAGGCCAGGGGAGTGAGCCCCAGGACGGTAGTCATGGTGGTCATCAGAATGGGCCGCAGCCGTAACCGGCCGGCCTCCATGATGGCTTCCCGCTTGGCCTGGCCCTGGGCCCGCAGCTGGTTGACCCGGTCCACCAGCACGATGGCGTTATTTACCACGATCCCCGCCAGTAGGATGACGCCGATGAGCACTACCACGCTGATGGTAGAACCGGTAATCCAGAGGGCCAGGATTGCGCCGGTAAGCGCCAGGGGAATGGTGAACAGGATTACAAAAGGGTGCAGTAGGGACTCGAACTGGGAGGCCATTACCAGGTAAACCATGAAGATGGCCAACGCCAGGGCGAACTGCAGCGAGCGGAATGAGACCGCCATCTGCTCGTTCTGTCCCGTGAGCCGGGCGTCCAACCCCACCGGCATCGGTACCTGGCTGATAATGTCATCTATTTCCGTGGCGGCGGCGCCCAGGTCGCTGATGATCAGGTTGGCGGTAACCAGTGCCACACGCTGTTGTCCCACCCGGTGAATCTCTCCCGGTCCCACGTCCACCACCACCTCCGCCACAGCCTCCAATGGCAGCGGGCGGCTGCTCTTTGGGTTGATCACCATATTGCGCACGTCGTCGACCGATGTCCGGTATTGCTCCTGGGAGCGGACCAGCACGTCGATCTTGCGGTCGCGCCAGGAATAACGGGTGGCTACATTGCCGCGTATCCGGTCCACTACCCGGCCGGCGATCTGGTAGACCGACAGTCCCAGGGCTGCGGCTCGCTCACGGTCGAAGTAAATCTGGATCTCCGGTTGGCCCACCTCCATGGTGGACTTGACGTCGGCGAAGCGGGGCGAAGCCTCCATCCGGGCGGCGAGTTCACCGCTGATTCGTTTAAGCTGCTGCAGGTCGAAGCCGGATACCTCCACCTCGATAGGGGTGCGGGTGCTGAACAGGGTAGGCCGGGCGAACTTGTATTCCAGGCCCGGCCGGCTGTCCAGCTCCTTACGCAACTTGGCCATCACCGCCTCCTCGTCGGCCCGCTCCGACTCGGGCAGCAAGGCCACGCTGAGCTCGCCCTGGGCCCTGGCCGTTCCGGCCACGGGGAGGCCGTACCCCACGGGGAGCCCCGGGCAGGCCGCTGGCGGGGCCTAGTCCCGGAGGTTAAGGGGCGAAAAAGGGTGAAGGGCAACATTCGGATGAGGTTAGGCGCGTTGGATCCTAAATACTGTGCGTACCGATGGAAACGATTGGCCGATTTGCTATTCATTCGCTGTGGATGTGGGACCAGAATAATAATGAACCTCGCCTACCTCCCCCTCTGGAAGGTTGATTAATTTAATAATTTTCAGATCTGGTTCGGAGGGCTCGGCGAGAACTCCTCGATGCCCGACCGCCCAGCGAAATTCCTCAGAAAAATTCTTTTCCAGCGTCTTATCACGATATTGAATATTCATGAGTACGTATTTTGCGCGCCAGATGCCTTGGCCGCCATCGGCATCAACCCGGGGGCGGAGTTGTTTCTGCACCAATCCAAACCGGCTTATGTAGTGCGGTTGGGGGAGACCGAGCTGGCCTTGGACCAGGAGATCGCCACCGAGATTTTCGTCAAACCGCTGGACTGAGCCTCTACCTTCGTCCCTGACCTATAGTTTCTAGTTGCCGGTTGCGAGTTACGAGTTGCGAGTCACGAGTATCGAGCCTCAAATCTCAAGACTCTAGCCCCTTTTTATTTCTCTTGATACTTTGAACTCCGGCGTCATGACCACCACGAAGTAAATACCGGTGGGAACTTCCCGCCCACCATTGGCACAGCCGTTCCAGGCGACTTGATGGTACCCGGCCCCCATAGGCCGGTTTGCCAGCCGACACACCTGTCCTTCGCCACCGCAGGTCTCCGTTTCAGGCCTGAAAAGTCTTTATCCAGGATACAGACCGGATACGTACTGGCTCTGAATGATGGACAATTGCCTTATTTTGGACCTGGCAATAGAAAGTGATTGCACTTCCATTTAATGGGATTCTGTAGCATTAACAGCGACTTATTATTATATTTCGCAGTCAATTGACCTAGGTTTTCTTATTGTATCAGAGATGCAATGAGGACAATTGGTACAGCCATCTTTAATATCTGCACAAAGAAGGAGAATTACTATGGTCGACAACCAACGTCTGATAATTAGTCTAAATCTTGCTTTTCTCGTCCTCGTGGTAGGGTGTGCACCCACAGCCCCAGGGGGATCTACCGTCGAAACAGCTGCTAAAGGCGAAGAGGCAGTAGAGTTTATATTTCCTGAATATACCGGCACAGGCGAGAAACCGAAACTTGCGGTCCTGGACTTTACCAACGATACGCCATTTGAAAGTGTTTTGATAGGGGCCGGGGTCGCAAATACGCTCGTTACAGCACTGGTCAAATCGAGGCATTATCGAGTAGTGGAACGAGGTATGCTCGGGAAAGTACTGGAGGAACAGAATCTGGGCATGTCAGGTGCCCTTGGTGCCGAACAAGTTTCCGAAGTTGGTGAGGTACTTGGCGTAGATTATATTATCGTGGGCAGCATAAGCGAATTCGGCATAAAGACTTCTCAGACAGCGATTGGCTATTCCAAGGATGTAGATGCCAAGGTTGGCGTGTCGAAGGGGACTGCCCGAGTCACTTTGGATGTAAGGATTATTGATCCTGTTACTGCTGAAATTGTCACAGTTGAAACTGGTGTTGGTTCTCATTATTCGACCAATGTCGGCATTGCACTGGAAGAGTTATCACTTTTGACAGGGGTTGTTGGCTTCGATGAAACTTTAATCGGAAAAGCAACCAGAAAAGCTGTGTTCGATATAGTAAATAAGTTTATCACAAATGGTTTTTAAATCATTATTGGATAATTGCGATAACCAGGAGGGGAATCAATCATGACTAAATCATGTTTTCAAGCAGGCCGTTTAATTCCATTCATGCTTGTTGGGCTTTTGCTGTCAAGTTGTTTCATACCGTATACATCGAACAACCAGATGTCTTTACACGAAAAAATGAGTGTAAAAAAGACGAAAGTCGCAGTGCTTCCTTTTACATTGGAAACATCTCCCAAGGACAAGCTGGTTGGCTTCGAAAATGCTGATGTTGAACTTAGAAATAAATTTACCGAAGTAATATGGAAAAAGAATAAGGTAAGGATCGCTCATAATAAAGAAGTATTGGAAGCAATACAAAAAGGCGATTTAAAATATTCGGAGATGAATCCAGAGATGGAAGACTTGCTTGAGAAGCCCAATTTAGGTAAGATTTTTAGGATTGGTGAAGAGCTGGGTGTCAACATCGTATTTTTGGGAACTGTACGCGAGAACACGTACGAATATCAAGGTGGGTGCTGCATTTTAATACCCAGTTTAATGGCAAAAACAAGGGTGTATAATATTGGCGCCCAGATGATGGCTGTCGATATAGATAAAAAAGAAGTGCTAGCATTTGATTATATCGATAATGCCCTGGCGGTTCCAACAAAGTTCTTTACAATAACGGGAAAAGTGAGCGATGAATCTCTTACCGCAGGTAAAGAAAAATTACTGCAGAAATGTGGGTTTGCTTTAGGCTATTACGCGCCGATGCCGGAAAAAAGGACTGATACCGGGACCCTTGCCCTGGCCACGGCGGCAGCAATTCTTAACGCTTACGCAGACACTGAATTCTCCGTTGATGCGACCATCACCGATGATACCTGGAAGATGTATCCGGAGGGTTATTTTGCAGAAAACTATGGGTATTCACGGACGGATATTGATGCATTAGCACGCTAGGGAAAAACAAACTCATTCCATAGTTTGCCACTTAGACATCCGGTCTTTTATTACGATTTTAAATACACTGCGTTGTCTCGATGGCGGCGATATGTATTTCGTTGCAGGAGCCCCATTCATACCTTGGAATGATGCTACTGAAAAGTGAAAAATGTTCAGCCCGGTGAATCCAACTCAACAAGTTCGTTTCTATGCGCTTAACCTCATGTTGATTATTGCCCATACATCAGTAAGCGCACAGACACACGATATCGAATCACAGCCACCAACTCGCCTTATCAATAGTAATCGAGGAACCGACCAATCAAAGGGATATTTCGATTCTGCCTTCGATTTATATGCCGATTATATATCACCAATAGATGGTGACTATCGATGCTCTTTTTATCCTTCGTGTTCTCAATACTCACGACAGGCATTTGCTCAATATGGATATTATTACGGAGCATTGCTCACTTTTGAACGGTTAATCAGGTGCGGATTTGATCGTGGGCCTATGATCCTCGTTGGGAGCCAGATCTTGATTTACGATCCGGTTTCCAATAACGCGCCTCATAATTGGCCATGAACTTCCTGAAAGCACATATTTTCATTCGAATCCTCGTTGTGGTTGCAATGAATCACATTTGTTTTGCTCAGGTTGTTAATGATATAGAAAAGATGACGACATTTGCTGATAAACTGTGCGCCGCTGGAGAATATGACGACGCTGTTCTCGAATACAAGCGAATCATGCATTATGATCCCAAAACCATTGGCTCTGTGTTGATAAAAATGGCCGATTGCTATTACATGAATAAACAATATGATATGGCTACCAATAAATACCAAAAAGCATTGGAGAGCATTGCTGGCGGTGAAACCAAGTATTATTGCCAGTTTCAATTGAGTAAATGCTTCTTCAAGAATAATCAAACATCCGGGGCGGTGGAAGCATTAATGTCCATAACAGTTGATTCGAGTAATACATATCAGGATGCCTCAAAATATTTTCTGGGGTATATATATGCAAATCATAATGATTGGCAACAATCCTCCTATTGGCTCAAACAAGTAGATAGTGATAATATCAGATATACAACCGCAAACATTCTGTCAGAAAAGGTGCTGGAGGGATTCTCGCTGCCTCAAAAAAGTCCGCGACTTGCTGGTATCTTATCGGGTATCCTGCCGGGTGCCGGATATTTGTATTCTGGACATGGCAAGATCGCAATCGCTTCGGCTACCCTGAACGCTCTGTTCATACTCGGCGCCTATGAATCATACCAAAAGGAACTTTATACGGTTGGCACTTCCTTTGTTGTAATCGGCTCAGGCTGGTATCTCGGCAACATATACGGATCGATGAATAAAGCCAGGCAGTATAACAGACATATACGGAATGGATTCGTCTATCGCCTGGAGTTTAATCTATAGAATGAGGCTCCATTTCCCACAGAAGTGCTGGAGACTGAATGCGAGGATGCCCTGAGCTTGTCGAAGGGGGCGGGGTTCGCGCCCTTCTGAGGCCTCTGCGGTAAATCTCTTCTCCGACCTTGGCGTACTTTGCGCCCCTTCGACTTCGCTCAGGGCGGGCTTGGCGGTTACTCTTCGCGCACCAGGCGAACGACAGCGCGCCTAATAATCCCTATATTCCCCCCGCTCTTTGAAAATCGAGTAGATGCTCTTTCCCTCTCCTTCAGGAGAGGGATCTCACGCAGTGAGTAGGGTGAGGTGGAAGGCTTGGGAAAACGGTTACGGTATCCGAAAATGGGTTCCCAATCTAAACGGCGGTTAACCTCTTCATTCTTAATACCTTATACTCTTATTTCCGCCCTTTGTGCCATTGTGGTTTTTTCTGAAAAAACCATGGTATCACCTCCCCCGTCGGTAAGGGTGAACCTTTTGATACCCTATCGTGATCCTTTTGCGAACCCTTAGTGGCCCTTTGGCGATCCTTTTGAGAACCTATCGATAGCCTAAAGGTAGCCTAAATAGGCCCTATCGTGACCCCGAATGGGCGCTAAACCGGGGCTATTGAGCATCGAGCATCCAGCATCGAGGATCGAGCATCAGGGAAGAAGCCGGGCCGGTCCTTGCCTTCACCGGTTCCAGGCTGTAAACTCAGATAGCCGGCAACGGCCATCTTTGCAAAGTACTTACAGGGAAGTCCTGTGAAAACCAGGCGCTGCCCCGCAACTGTGATTTCCCCGCGCTCAGCCGGCTGTCCGCAGGCCGGGGAATAAGCCAGACACCTGCTATCCTATAAACCTTCGCGGGAGGGGTTTAGGTGAACGGTAGATTTCCCATAGCACCCCGCGGCTTGACCCGGGGTGTTTCTGTTTAAGCCGCGATCTCATCAGTCGGCAACCGGTCTGCCATTGTGCCTGGGCGGCCTCCCCGCCACTCAGCTGGCGGACAGCCTCATTGGTGCTGATCCCAAAGCCGGTGGCAGACTCCGCCGGCTCCGTCCATACGATACCCCCTCTCAACCTGCTCGGCATTACGGTTTATTATCCAACCCGATGAAACTTCCACAAGGAGGGAAAAGTGAACAGCTACAGAAGAAAAAGTATAAATGAAATTATCACTATCTGTCTCGTTCTAACGACCTTGTTCTCGCTAGGATCACCAATGGCATTGGCCCAGGAGGTGGAGGAGAAGGAACCGGCAACGCCTGAGTCCAAATATATTCTACCGGAAATCGTGGTGACCGCCACGAGAATAGGCCAGTCCATTAATGAAGTGCCGCTTTCAACGGATGTAATCTCGAGCCGGGAGGTAGAATCGAGCAACGCGCTCCATGCCGGCGATATCTTGAGGACCACTGCGGGGGTCACTGTGCGCAGTTACAATACGGGTGGCGTCGCCACCGCCAGCTTAAGGGGATCGCAGTCCGCCCAGGTCCTGGTTATCCAGGATGGAATGCCCATATTCGATCCATTTACCGGCCTGACGGATTTAAGCCAGATCAGTCTGGCCGGGGTTGAACGGATAGAAATAGTGAGAGGACCTACCTCACACCTCTATGGCGCCAATGCCCTGGGTGGGGTCGTCCATATCATAACCCGCCGGCCGCGGGACAGGACCAGTGCCAATATATCTGTGGGCAGCTTTGACACCCGTAAATACCATCTGCAGACCGAAGGCTTCGCCGGCAAGGCAGGTTATTTTCTGTCCGGGACGGTCGATAGATCCGATGGGTGGAGAGGCAACGACAAGTTCTTTAACCGGAATATTTTTGCGAAGCTGGCAGCCGAAACCGGAATAGTCAATGTCCAGCTCTCGAGCGGGTATTTTACCTCGGATATGGGGCTCCCCGGGCCAAAGCCTGACAGCTCCACCACATACGGGAATAATGAGGTTACTACACTGCTTGACAGGCAGAATAACGCAAGTCTGTACGCGCTGCTGGCCCTGGAAATTGGTTTGGGCAGCGACGCGAATCTCACCTTGAAGGTTCGTCCGGCAAGTAACACGACAAATTTCCGGACCACCTACGATGACTGGCTCACGGGAGATAACATCGTCAACGATAATGAGTACCTGGCCAATAGTGTGACCCTTACCGGTCAACTGGAAACGCGGCTGGGCCGGCAGCGACTATTGATCGGATTCGACGATATCCGCCGCCGGGCCGATGTGGCCCAAAAATATACGAACCAGGTAAGTGGGGTGGTGAAGGTTGACGAATGGGACCCGGAAGCCCGGACTGCGGGGGTCTGGGTGGAATATATATGGCAGCGGTCAAATCTCAGTGTGGTGCCCGGTATCCGGCTCGATAGGCACTCCGAATACGGTTCGTCCACCAGTCCAAATATAGGGATGACCCTTGATTTGGGTGCTAATACGTTTCGGGCCTCGGTTGGGCAAGCGTTCCGGGCGCCCGCTTTCAACGACCTGTTCTGGCCGGATGACGGATTTACGTCAGGGAACCCTGATCTTAAAAGTGAGACCGGCCTGGCCTATGAGGTCGGGCTCGAACGCCGGTTTTCTCCGAGCGCAACCGCCGATCTGGTCCTCTTCAGGAGGGCCGTGGATAACATGATCGCCTGGGCGCCCACCGGGCCGGGTGGTTTCTGGCGACCTTCGAATATCAACCGATATTCCGTCAATGGGTTGGAAACCGAATTCGACCTCCGGTTGCCGAGTTTTCAAGTCAGCCTGAGCTATTCTTTACTGGATGCGCAGCAGACCAACCAGGAGGTCGTTTACGATGATTGGTTAACCGACTCCACCCGTCTGGAAGATATTACACGACCCGCTGCCTTCGTCCCACAACACTCCGCCAGTGCCCAATTGGACTTCCGGCTGGCAGGTTTTGATGTAAATCTGCGCGGCGAGTATAGGGGGCGTGTCGGGAACTACTATGCCGATTATTTGCAATCACCAACGGTGACCATGGCTGAAAAAATATTGCCGGCCAGGACCGATCTGGACCTGCGCCTGAGCAGGAGTCTTACAAAGCTGACGCCCTATATGGAAGTCAGGAACATATTCGATACCCGCTATAGCGAGCATTTTGGCAATACCATCACCGATGGAGACTATCCCCTGCCCGGCAGGACTATCACCGTTGGGCTCCGGCTGAACCTGTAATGCTTTGGCCGTAGGCCTCGAATCCCGCTGTAAGCGGGGGAACCCCGCCAAAGGCGGGGCAGCCCCAGGTCCCCGCCCACTTGTTCCGCAGAGTACCACGTAACTGGAAGCTATCCTTTGCGCTGTAAATGGCGGGCTGGTATGCCATCGACGACACGCAGAATTCTGTAGGTATGGCGGCAAACCGGACCTAAGTTGGCCGCGACTTAGCACCCACCGGTCGGTGCCCGCTGCGATGTAGTTGTCTTCCCACCACAGTTTTCAGCTTCCGCATAAAGCATTACTAATCATTTCGCCTGGACCGGGCCCTTGAAAAGCGGGGGCAGGGCGATTCAGGAGATAAGGACATATGTCATTTAACGACCTCGGCCTACAGGCCGAACTAATGCGCGCTGTATCCGCGCAGAACTATTCAACCCCCACACCCATTCAGACAGAGGCCATTCCAGCCATCCTGATGGGCAAAGACGTGCTTGCCGGCGCCCGGACCGGCACTGGCAAGACTGCGGCTTTCGCCCTCCCCATATTGCAGATGTTAAACCGGTCCAACGGGAACGGTAACCATCCCCGGGCGCTGGTGATTACCCCCACCCGTGAGCTGGCCGCCCAGGTGCACGAGGATGTGCGGACCTACGGCAGATATCTGCCGTTGCGCTCGACGGTGGTCTTCGGCGGTGTGGGCTTTCATCCCCAGGCCGCCAAACTGAGAAAAGGGGTGGATATCCTGGTGGCCACACCTGGTCGCCTGCTGGATCACGCCCGGCAGAAAACGGTGAACCTCTCAAAGGTGGAGTTCCTGGTGCTGGACGAAGCGGACCGCATGCTCGATATGGGTTTTCTG
>SDBU01010000.1_pt1 | contig 10569 bp, 8 predicted proteins | sample 2277071 | NCBI WGS metagenome assembly SDBU01 (sample SAMN10397929, study PRJNA504765) | marine sediment metagenome | isolation source: marine sediment core GS08_GC12, 126 cmbsf | place: Arctic Ocean: Gakkel Ridge, Loki's castle | collected 2008
TAGCAGCTGTGTCCGCCTCATAGGCCACCTCCCAGGTGACCATTATGAACCGGACAACCATTGTGCTACAAACCCGGACAGTTTACGTGTTACTTACACCTTTTGTAGTCCTACTTTACAAACTTCCTCATAACAAAGTAAGATACCAGTAAGTTTCTGGGGGGAGATTGGGGATTTCATACATTTAAGATGTTGTTGATCAAGCCGTTTTCTACCCGAGAGCGGTTTTTTGTAATTACGGCAGCTTTTTAAAGCTAAAAGGCAAGATCCGACACCAAGTTTTTGTGATCGTGTAGCACAATTTGCACACCGGGAGAATCGAAAATGACATGCAAATTCATCATGGGTATGCGCTATAAACTTGTTTCTCCTCCAGGTGTCTCATTTGAACATGCTCCACCAGCGAACACGAATTTAGATGGTGTGACCATTGAAATTGAAGACGGGATAGTTGAGTTCACCTTTGAGAAACCGTATGAATCTGTTGAAGAGGCGAGAAGAGTAGTATCAGATATTGTAGAGAAATGGCAGGTCTCTCATGGACTTACATATAACGGAGAGACCCTAGATTTTGAATATATTACAGACATCATAGAGGACTTATGCTCAGACAAACAAAGAACTTCTGGTCAGGATGTTACTGTAGGATTAAATTTATTGAACGAAGTAGCTACAATTAATAGTGTCAATGTTCAAGTCCAAAGGGGTTCTTATAGTTTGCCTGATATTGCTATGACCGTCACACATGAAGTGAAGATGTTATATGAAAGATACTGTGGTTATCTTCAAGGTCGGGAATCACTGCAAAGCTTCGGATATTTTACGCTAGATCACCTGGAGACAACAGCCTCAAAAGCAGAAGAAAATACGAAAAAGAGGCGCGCAGCAGCACGTATATACAAAATAGATTTCGAGGATCTCAAAGAACTGGGTCGTTTAACATCTATGGGTGGCCCAGAAAGTGCGAGGAAAGCCTACAAAGATGGCGAATATGTGGAATTAACTGATGCTGAACGTATGTGGGTAAAAAAACTCATGCCGCTATTAATAAAGCAGGTAGCTTATTATCATGGTAATCTTGATCAAGATTTTGAAATGATTACTATTGAAAGCATTTAAGTATTAATAAGGGTACTAGGGATAATTTATCTGAGTGGTCTTTCTCGTTCCAAAATAAACCCTGGGCATTGACATGATCCTCGACCTGAGTAGACAAGTGTGGTCAATATACTATGCAAGGAGTTGATAAATGCCTAAATGTGAATTTGAAGAGAAGCAATATGAAAACGCTGCCAATTTAGAATTAGCCAGGAATAGCCCCAGAGTATTCCCACCAGGTCAAGTTCTAGAAAATATTTTGGGGTATGATGTTGCTGCGGAGCCGGGGGACAATAAAATTTGGGAATTACTTGATATCTGCATACCTCCTGGAGTTGTCTTGGTACCCAATTTTTGGGAGGGTGCACCTAAGAAGCCTAAAGATAAGAACCTGCCATCTTCCTTAGTCAGTCTTATATTTCAATATAAGCGTCCATTTTATATTTCTACAGCCAATGGTTCGCAATGGGATCACTGGGGTAAGCCTTATTTTCGCTTTCAGATCTACAATAACCAGCACAGAATACTTAATATATTAGAATCTAACTTAAATAGAAGCGCTGTCGTTAGATACGCATCTCCTGCATTCTACAAATACGCTGAATTAGAGGGCTATCAGTTGGACCAAATTGTTTTAGAAAACACAGGTTTCATTGCCCCAAGTGACATTGATTACGATGCTAATGTGTTTACATATGATGGACCTGGAACAAATGGTTATGCTAATCCCATTGAAAAGTTAGTTTTTGTGGAAAAATTTAAGGATGTATATTCACTTCTTAATGAGAAGGCTGTTGAGGAAACTCTAGTGGACCACATCAACAGGCTTGGGAAGTTAACAAGTGATGCGTTAGATGATCCATGGGACTCGTCTTTTTGGTTGAACAACCTTCGAGAGAAATATCCTGAGATAAGCCAAGATAGAATAATTACCATAGATATGTATATTAAACTTACCAGGACGCTCAGTTTGGCCTCTGCGAGTTGGTGGGTTCTAGAGTTTTGAATATTTATATAAAATCGGTGTTGGCGTATAAATTTATGAAAAAACACAGGCAGAAATAAATGAGCAATTTTTCAGAGGTGCTTACTTATTGGTACTTAAGGTTAAATGGATTTTTCCCAATAACAAATTGGGTTTTTCACCGATCAATTGATGGTGCCAGAATTCAAGCGGATGCCGATCTTATAGCAATACGATTTCCTTATGTTAGAGAAGTTGTAGGTGGGTTAGAGGAAGATTGGGATACTGTTACTTTCCAAAGGTGGGGAATCTCACATCGGGAGCACATTATTGGCTTGATGGTTGAGGTAAAAGGAGGACGATTGGACCGATCAACCATACAGAACATAATTTCCTCTTTTTCCACACAAAGGTTAATACCATTTATACAACGATTAGGATTTTGGTCTTCTGATTTAAGCGAAGAAATAGCAGAATCTCTTTCTAGTAGTGAGTTATATAGTAGAGATGATGGTTTTGTCATAGGTAAACTACTCGTAACGCAAGATGAAGCAATACAGGGGAATTTGCCGGCTTGTTTGAAAATCACACTAAACGAAATAAATAGGTTTATTGTTGAAAGAATGAATAAATACCCTGAAAAGGGCTTTGATAGATATCGGTTTCCTGATGAACTTATGCAGTACATAGCATGGTCTGGATCAAGAGAAGAGTAATGCCTGTTGACCAGAATATTAGTTTGTATGACATATGAGGAATTTGTGATGGAGATAAAGTCTTCCGGGAGAATTCATGAGTTTTAAAGATACTGCATTTGTAAGCTATCACACTAGTAATAAAGAAACGGCCGGAAAACTGAAAAATATTTTGTCAAAAGTTGGTATAGATGGTTTTCTAGCACACGAAGATATTCATGTTTCAGAAGAATGGCGTTTAAAAATATTGGAGGAACTTGGTAAGGCCAGTATATTTATTTGCCTCCTATGTAAAGACTATTTAGTGTCCCCTTGGTGCGCACAAGAATCGGGTATAGCTGCCTTTAGAGGGGATATGACAATAATACCTCTTTCTATAGATGGAACTATACCAATAGGTTTCATTGGTAATATACAGTCTACAAAAATTGATAAAGATAACTTTAGCATCATCGAATTGATACCTGGTTTAATTAAGCATGATAAAGAAAAGGCCCTTAATGTAATTATTGCTATCATTGGACAATCTGGAAATTATAGGAGTGCTGAAGCAAATTTTCAGTTGATTTTGCCATACATAGATGACCTATCTGAGCCTCACATGGTTGAGCTCCTTAAGCATATAAGGGAGAACGATCAAATCCATCATGCTTCATTATGTGCTAGCAAATTTATACCATCAATTTTGGAAAAATATGGCCATCTGCTCGCTGATGGCGATCTAGAGTACCTAAAAGAAATATGTTCTAACTATTCATCTTAGAATTACTCCTTAAAACCTTGGGGTCGCCCATTAAGAGGCACCCTGTCAATAGACAAAATAAATCATTAGCAGGGATTTATTTCCTGCTTTTTCTTTCTGACATCGGGTCTGTTGATGCATCCTGGATTTCATTTTATACGGGTGTCAACTTTAGCTGCACCAGTCACCCATCGGGATCAAGGCCAATTTAACCGGCCCCTGTCACATTCCGTGACCCAGAAAACCCTCGGTTCAGGAAAGCATGGTGTCAGAGCCATTTGGTAAGTGATAGGGAAAATTGGTGTGTAATATTCTGTTTTCAGGAAGTTCATCAACACATTCTGTCAATGCTTTGGGTTAATAGACGGTAAAACGGGTTTGATTCTGGATAGAGAGATACGGTCTTGGGGTCGGATCTTGCCTTTTAATCACGCTTTCAGCGTGACTTCGCCAATAATATTCAGCTCAGCCTTTGATGCTGCAGGCTTTACAAACCTCTCCTCAACAATATAGAATCTACTTAAGTTTCCGGGGGGAGATTGGGGATAACATAAATTTAAGATGTTGTTGATCAAGCCGCTCTTCCAATGGAGAGCGGTTTTTGTTTTATTGGAGGTGATCTATGAATCTTAGTCGATTGGAAAGGGTTGCACTCAGAGATGTCTGGAAGACAGAAGGGCAGGACTTTACACCATGGCTGTCAAATGAAGAGAACCTTAATCTCCTTGGGGATACCTTAGGTATTGAGCTTGAACTTGAGTCTGTTGAGAAAGATGTGGGCCCATTTAAAGCTGATATTTTGTGTAAAGAAGCTGGTAGCAGCAACTGGGTTCTTATTGAAAATCAACTTGAGAGAACGGATCATAATCATTTGGGACAGTTGTTGACATACGCTGCTGGGCTTAACACTGTTAATATTGTGTGGATTGCAGAAAGATTTACAGATGAGCATCGTGCTGCAATGGATTGGTTGAACGAAATTACGAGTGATGAAATCAATTTTTTTGGCTTTGAGATCGAGCTTTGGAAGATCGGTAAATCAGACATAGCACCAAAATTCAATGTAGTGTCTAAGCCTAATGAGTGGACAAAAGGTGGAACTGGTGGGGCTGCTGGCAGGACTGACATAACTCCTGTAAAAAAACTGCAAAAGGAGTATTGGGCTGCGTTTAGAAAACACCTTCTTGATAATGCCACTCTTGTCAAACCGACGAAGGCACTTCCCCAGCACTGGATGAATATGGCTCTTGGGAGAAGCTATACAGGCATGTACACATTCGTACACACAGTAGACAAGCACATTGGGGTCCGCGTGTTTCTTGAAGGGCCTGACCGGAATGCTATGTTTCATTTGCTGCATCAAGAACGGTCAGATATTGAGAAGGAGATGGATTTTCGTGTAGATTGGGAAGAAAACCCAGACAAAAAAAGTAATATTATTGTTGTTAGAAAAACAAAGGCAGACCCTGCTGACAGAGATAACTGGGATAATCAACATGCTTGGCTGTTAAAAAAGGCAGAGGCAATTAAGAAAACAATTGGTGAACGATTAAAAAAAATGGATGTTGGAGAGTGGCAGCCTGAGGACGTTGAAGAATAAACAAAGGAAATAGGGGGTCGTATCTTGGGTTTTAATCACGCTTTCAGCGTGACTTCGCCAACAGTATTCAGCTCAGCCTTCATGCCTCAGGCTCTACAAACCTCTCCTCAACAATATAGAATGTAAATAAGTTTCCGGGGGGAGATTGGGGATCTCATAGATTAAGATGTTGTTGATCAAGCCACTTTCCAGAACCTTGGGGTCGCATCTTGGGTTTTAAGGTTTTGACCTCCAGAGTTGCTTGATGATCTGGCTCAGATACGCAGGATGAAGCTCCAGGTGCTCTCCAATTACTCTTAATATGTGATTGAAAGGAGATGAGAAAAAGTCTTGCCAAAGGTGACAATCAACTCGGAAAATCGCGCAAAACCTTTAACCCTAAGATGCGACCCTGAAGTCTCGACCCTAAAGTCTGGTGAATTGTTTCGTTACTCAGTCTTTATTGAAGATAGGAGGGGAAAAAGTATAAGGGAAAAAATAGTGCCTCGTTTGTGGTTGAGGCGTTAAGATTATAATCTTTTGCCTATGAGGTTTCTTCTAACGCGATACTTATAAACCGCCGTTTTTGCTTGACCATAACTAAAGCCTTTTTCCTCTAAATGTTTTATACAGTGTTGAGGAGCCATATTCCCAGCGTTGAAATCGTCTAAAATATGATCATATTCATCTTGTGTTGTCCTGCGATTAGCTATTAGATGATTTCCATGGTGGAGATAAACGTAAGATCCATTTTTTGCTTGTTGGTAAGATGCACCAGCATCAATAAGAATCTTTTCGCATTGAGTTTGGGATAGTCCACGTGCACGAGCATTCTTTTGATCAAGAATTCGAACATATTCCTTTTGACCAAAATGCTTGATCTGCGCATCCATTTTTGTTCCTTTAATTGTTAATTAAGTTACGATTTACAGCAAAAACACCACTAAAAGATAAGGGGCGAACCAAATCCTTTGGTCAGGATACTACCTGTTACCCGATCATGTATTATGGCAATTCATATTTGTTCACTCTGTTAAATCATAAACCATGGCCAGCGCCAAAGGAAGTAATTTTTCAGGGAAAACTTGCAATCTTGAGAGGGTCATTGGGGTCAGTTCTCGTTTTTCACACTTTTGGGCAACAGGCCATCATACTCTGACACCCTAACTCTGTCTCCCCCCGTGCGGGGACGTGGATTGAAATCTCCTAGTTCGTTCAAAAATTTAACGATCTGTTATGTCACCCCCTGTGCGGGAGAGTAGATTGAAACAGTTCCGCTTTTCACGTTTGAGAAACCATGGGGTCGGATCTTGCCTTTTAATCACGCTGCCAGCGTGACTTCGCCAAAAATATTCAGCTCAGCCTTTCATGCCTCAGGGTTTACAAACCTCTACTCAACAATATAGAATCTAAATAAGTTTCCGGGGGGAGATTGGGGATCTCGTAAAATTAAGATGTTGTTGATCAAGCCGCTTTTCTGCCGAGAAGTGGCTTTTTTGAAGTAATAGTTTAAAAGGCAAGATACGACCCCAAGGTTTTCGGAAGGGCAAGGAAGTTGATCCTGAGATGATTCGAGTTGAAGGGGTATATAGTACACGTTATGCGGCAGAACATGACCTGGATATATGTCTCTTGAAGGTTTTTGAGGACGAGGAATTCTGGATAAAAACTATTCTAATGCTAGGCTAAACTCGGAATAAAATATCTGTGGAGAAGGTTTTCAAAGTTGAATATCTTGGTCAATTTCAGCCGAAACTGAGTGGTAATGTCACTGAATTACCCTCAGAGAGTCGAACAGCAAGACCATCTAATCTTACACGGACAAGTACCTCGGCCTTCAGGAGGAGATCGGCAACAAGGGCAGCTTCTCCTCGAACCGCCTCCGGGCCATCCTCGGTACCTAATTCACCTCTTCAGGCCCGATCGAAGCACTGATAGAGCCCTTTCATGCAAATATGTCCGACTCTCTTAATTTGGGGTTTGAAGGCCCCATCCATTTCGTATAATATAGCGAGTCAAATAGTGCGAGGTGGGTGTTAATGAAAGAGAAAGACATCCCTGGAGTCGTTAAAAAGCCTCCGAGAACTGTTGGGCCTCACTCAGGAGCAGTTCGTACATGAGGTTGGGGTGACCTTCAGCACGGTGAACCTATGGGAAAACAGTCCTAGGCGTCCCCAACCCTACCTCATGAACAAGCTTTGGAAGATAGAGGCATCCCTCAACCTAGAGCAGCCGAGAGGAAAGAAACGCGAAGGGAGAACGAGACGTGGGCACTGAGAAACCTGAACCATGAAAAATCGCTTGGACCTAAGACGCTTGACGGACATCACAGCCGAAAGCCCCGTCAACGCCGTCGACCTATTTTGTGGTGCGGGTGGCCTGACGCACGGTCTCATGCACGCGGGCATCAAGGTCGAGGCCGGAATTGATGTCGACAGGCAAATGGAGCACGCCTACGTGACGAACAACCCAGGCGCAAAGTTTCTCCATTGGGACGCGGCCAGCAAGAACTGCTCCAGTATCAAGAAGCTCTTCCACCCGGGCAAGTTCTGGCTCCTCGCTGGGTGCGCCCCATGCAAGCCGTTTTCGAAGCTGACCAATGGCGTTAAACGGCACGAAGACTGGGACCTACTGGACAACTTCGGTCGGTTTGTAAAGGGCGTTCTTCCCGATCTAGTGACGATGGAGAACGTTCCCGAATTGGCTGATCGCGGAAAGCCTGTATTCGATCGGTTCATCGGGACGCTGGAGCGGTGCGGATATCATGTCGATGCGCAGATCGTCTTCTGCCCAGAATACGGAGTTCCCCAGGCGCGCAAACGCCTCGTGGTGCTCGCATCGCGCCTTGGCGAGATTGCCGTCCCGATAGGACTCTATAGCGAACCTAGTCGGTGGGAGACGGTACGGCAGACGATAGCGGATCTTCCCGAGTTGGAGTCCGGCGAGCAGGACCCTCGGGACACGCTGCATGGCGCTCCCCTACTATCGGCCACGAATCTGAAGCGTATTCGCGCTACCCCGCATGACGGGGGCAATCGTCACAGCTGGCCCGACGATCTTGTGCTTGAGTGCCACAAGAAAAAGTCCGGCGAACGCTACCACTCGATTTACGGGCGAATGTGGTGGGACAGGCCGGCCCCGACCATGACCACGCTCTGCACCGGTATTGGGAACGGTAGATTCGGCCATCCGGATCAGGATCGGTCCATCACTTTGAGGGAGGCGGCGATGTTCCAGAGCTTCCCATGCAGTTACGAGTTCTGGCCTTCCAAAGAGAAGCTGAATCGCTCGGCAATCAGCCGAATGATCGGCAACGCAGTTCCGCCCAAGTTGGCAAAGGCGCTGGGAGAAGCGCTCCTTTCCCACATCAGTGATCGGGTAGTTCCAACAGGAGCAAGAACATGACGACCTCCGACCGGCAGTTCAACTTCGAGATGTCGCTGAGCGTTCTGAATCACCTGGGTAGGCAGCTCTATCGGAGTTTCGCAACTGTACTTGGGGAGGCAATCTCGAATGCATGGGATGCCGATGCCCGCAACATCTGGATCGTCCTGGACCCAGAGAACGACGGCTTCTGGATCAAGGATGACGGCTTCGGCATGACTGCCGACGACTTCCAGAACAGGTTTCTAAAGATTGGGTACTCCAAGAGGAAAGATGGCGCTACTTCACCAGGCGGACGCCCATACATCGGCCGGAAGGGGATCGGCAAGCTTGCGCTCCTATCTTGCTCTGCCAGGGTCAGTCTGCTCTCGAAGGTGAAAGGTGGCCCTTATGTCGGGGGCGCAATCGACAACTCCGAGCTCGACGAAGCGATCACGGAAGACTTGACCCCGCGAGAGTACGTCCTCGGTGAAGTCGATAGACGGCAGTTCAAGAAGTACACAACGGGCCACAGTCAGGGAACCATTATTCGATTCGAAGGAATGAAGGACGGCGTCAAGCGCAGCTTCACGTTTCTGCGGAAGGTCATCGCTCTATACTTCCGCTTCTCACTGTTAGACAGGAGGTTCAGTATTTATGTGGACGGCAGCAAGGTTTCGCACAAAGACCTGCAACCATTGATCGAGAGGACTCAGTTCCTCTGGAAGATAGGCACCTATGAGGACCCTTTTGTGGCTGGTCTTGAGAAAACATTCGCTAGAGACGCAGACAAACACGAGTCGAAGGAGGTCTCTCTGGGGGATGCGAAAGGGTTCCTCGCGTCCGTAGATCTGCCAAGGAACCTGAAAATCCTGACAACAGAAGACCGCATTGGTGTTGACCTGTTTGTCAACGGCCGCCTCAGAGAACGAGACATACTGAAGCACATCCCTACGGCCAGGGTGGTAGAAAACTATCTTTACGGCCAAATCCACTTCGACGAGCTCGACGACAAGGAGGACAGGTTCACGAGTAGCCGTGAAGGGATCGTTGCGGATGATCCGAAGTTCATGGCTCTTCTGACTAACCTACGCAAACTGATCCTGAAGATCGTTGAGGACTGGGACAAGTGGCGAAGGAAGCACCGCGAAGAGGGGGACCCTGAGAACGAGAGCATCTCGAGGGCGCAGAGGGCCTCAGAGGGTCTGTACAACGTAGTTGCCAAAGATTTCGAACCAGAGGAGCGAACAAAGTCTGCTCGAATGGTTGAAGGATGGGTGACCGGTCTGAGTGCCGACGCGGCGTTCAATTTTGAGTCGTACGCGGAGTGTTTCATTTCAGAGAATCTCATGCGAACCTACATAAAAGATCGCAAGATACCCCTCTCAGATGAAGCGATGAAGGCGGCCGGAAAGTGGAAGAAACGAGAGGACGAAAGCAAGAACAAGGGGAACATCAGCATCAATATACGCCGGAATCCAAGTGATCTAAATTACTTGTCGATGACTGACCTCGCGAATCTCATCGACAAGCCGCAGGACAAGTTAAAGGAGGCAGCTCTGGCGCGGGATGCCACTGAGTTCAAGCCAATGAGAGACGCGGTGGCCCACACGGCGCTATTGACAGATACCGCCAAGGATCGGCTACGTACGGTCAGGGAGAACATCAAGAGCAGAATCAAGTCCCTGCTGCAGCAGGGACAGAGCCCAAAGGAGAGAGGTATAGGAGCCCCAAAATCTCGGAGACAAAAGAAACCAGCTGGGAAGAAAACATGAAGCGGAAACAAGAAAAAGCCGCGCGGGTACGGCCCATGACCCGCTCCGAGATCATGAGCAGAGTGAAGAGCAAGGATTCCAAGGCGGAACTGGCGTTACGGTCCGCCCTCCATGCTGCTGGCCTTCGGTTCAGGCTCCATCGTCGCGTCGAGGGCACGAAGGTCGACATCGTATTTCCAAATCGGAGGGTCGCCGTCATGGTCGATGGCTGCTTCTGGCACGGATGCCCCAAACATGCGACTTACCCCAGGTACATCTTGGGGTCTACCATTGGATTTTGTCAGGTGACAGTCACTCCCTGCTGGTAGTATGATGGTTTTTGGCGGGGGTGTGGCTCTTGGGGTTGGTGGCCT
>SDBU01010001.1_pt1 | contig 10569 bp, 9 predicted proteins | sample 2277071 | NCBI WGS metagenome assembly SDBU01 (sample SAMN10397929, study PRJNA504765) | marine sediment metagenome | isolation source: marine sediment core GS08_GC12, 126 cmbsf | place: Arctic Ocean: Gakkel Ridge, Loki's castle | collected 2008
ATGCCTGATTATTATCATGATTATTACTCAAACCTTTCAACTGAAACTTTCTCAATCTTTGAGAAAGCAGCAGATGCAAAATCAAGTTTGGTAGACTCTTCAGGCATAATCGAGCCTAAAATCGCATTTGATTTGGCAGATCGAGTTTCCAAAATGCACGAAATTGATATTGCTGAACCGCTTAGAGAATTACTAAAAACAAATGGAAAGGAGATCTCTGCACTTATTCTATCAAAGGAAATTGCTCTTGGTAAATACTCTCTTCCTGATGCCTCCTTAGAAGACAAACTAGATCTTGCAGTTCGTGTAGGGTTGGCCATTGTTACTGAAGGAGTAACCATCGCACCTTTACAAGGAATTAGTGAAGTAAAGATAAAGAAAAACAAAGATGGAACTGAATATCTTTCAGTTTCTATTGCAGGACCCATGCGTTCAGCAGGAGGAACAGAATCTGCTGTAACAATGCTAATTGCAGACCATGTTAGAAAGGCAGTTGGACTAACAAAATACCAAGCCAATTCCTTTGATGATGAAACTGGTAGATTTGTAGAGGAATTAAGAATCTATGAAAGAGAGGCCAGCAGCTTTCAATTCCATATCTTAGACGAAGATATCGAACATGTCATTTCTAACCTTCCAGTTGAATTAGACGGAGTAGATACGGATCCATTTGAGGTTGTAAATCACAAGTCCATGACTCGCATCAAAACTGATAGGGTTAGAGGAGGCGCTTTACGTGTCTTAAATGATGGATTGATTGGAAGATCTAAAAAACTTCTCAAAAGGATTGAACTGTATAATCTAGATGGTTGGGAATGGCTCAATGATCTTAAAGGCGCAGTTCAAACAGGTGCAAATCAAGAAGATGCAGCTGCTAAAAGAATGCGTGAGGTAATTACAGGCAGATCGGTCTTATCCATGCCTAACAAGTTAGGGGGGTTTCGATTAAGATATGGAAGAGCATGTAATACAGGCTTTGCAGCAGTTGGGCTCCATCCAGCACTTGGTGAAATTTTGGATCATACCATAGTAGTAGGAACACAAATCAAAATTGATATTCCAGGAAAAGGAGCAACTGTTGCCTTTGTTGATTCTATTGATACCCCAATAGTTCGTCTAAAAAACGGCAATGTTGTAAAGATTAGAGATGTTAAACATGGAATAGAAATCAAAAACAAAATTGAAAAAATCCTACATCTGGGAGACATTCTAATTTCATTTGGAGACTTTCTTGAAAACAATGCTCAACTTATTCCTTCAGGATATGTTGAGGAATTCTGGATAGAGGAACTAAAGCAAAAAATCCAAAAATACGAGCCTGATGATCAATATCTACAACAATTTCTGACCAAAATACCCACAATAGATGAGGCATTGAAAATTTCCCTTGACTTTCAAATTCCACTCCATCCACACTATCTATATTTCTGGGATGAGATCTCATCAGAAGAACTTGGTCCACTTTTAGAACCAAAAAAAGTTAATGAAACATCAATCGAATACTCAACCCAGATCAAAAAAATCCTTGAAAAATTGGGGGTTCCTCATAAAGTTAAAAATGAAACTATAGTCTTGGAAAACCTAGAGGCAAAAATTTTCTTCAACCTATTGTTTAGAGAAAAACCAACAATTAGTGATTTATCGGTTCCAAAAATTCTGACAAAATCATCAGGGATTCAAATTAAGAACAAATTCTCAACCTCTATCGGGGTTCGAATTGGGAGACCTGAAAAAGCAGCTGCTAGACAAATGAAACCTCCAACTCATTTATTATTTCCAATTAGTGACAAAGGAGGACCTACCAGGGATCTTCTAAAGGCATCAAGAAATGAACACTTCTTTACTAACATATTCAATAGGCATTGCAATCAATGTGATGAACCTTCTATTGGTATTAGGTGCTCTAAATGTGGTACCAAAACAACAATTTCCTACAAATGTCCTAATTGTAGAGATACCCTAAACGAGCCATATTGCGAAAAATGTAAACGGAAAGCACAAACTCACTCGTACAAAGAATTTCCACTAAAAGCAAAACTAGTGTCTGCTCAAGAAAAGATGGGCTTGCGTGTCAAAGAACCATTCAAGGGCGTAAAAGAACTAATTAATCAAGATAGAATTGCTGAACCCCTAGAAAAGGGGCTTGTGCGTCAAAACTTTGGACTTACAGTCTTCAAAGACGGGACTGTCAGATTTGATGCAACAAATTCTCCCTTAACTCAATTCAAACCATCATGGATTGGAACATCGATTGAGAAACTAAAGGAACTTGGGTATTCTAGTGACATAGATGGAAAACCCCTTGAAAACTCAGATCAGACCGTTGAACTTCGCATGCAAGATGTGGTAATTCCTTATGATAGTGGAAACTATCTAGTTTCTACCTGTAAATACATTGATACTCTTTTAGTGAAGTTCTATGAAAAATCTCCATTTTACAACGTAAAGAATACTGAAGAGCTTATTGGTCATCTAATAATTGGTTTGGCTCCACATACTTCTGTTGGAATCGTAGGACGAATCATTGGGTATTCTGAAACCCATGTTTGTTTTGGAACCCCAAACTGGCACTCTGCAAAAAGAAGAGATGCTGATGGTGATGCTGATTCTATTATGCTTCTAATGGATAGTTTACTTAATTTCTCAAGACAATTTCTTTCTGATAGAATAGGTGGGCTAATGGATGCTCCATTACTTATTCAACCCCTTGTTTTACCACACGAATCTCAACCACAAGCACATAACCTTGAAGTCACAAAATCATTTCCTTTGGAATTCTTTGAATCCACACTTCAACAAATCAAAGCATCAGATGTAACATCTGTAGAAATTATTAAATCACGTCTTGAAACTGAAAGACAGTTTTACGACTATTTCTTTACACATTCAACTTCATCTCTAACCACTTCAAAATCCCGTAGCGCCTACTCTACACTTGGTTCTATGCTTGACAAATTTGATATGCAAATTAGAAATGCTGAATTAATCGACGTCGTAAATCCCTCAGAAATTGTTTCAAATGTCATTTCAACACACCTTGTTCCAGATATCATGGGGAATCTTAGGGCATATGCAAGACAAAACTTTAGGTGTACAGGTTGTGGAAAATCATTCCGCCGAATGCCTCTAATCCAAACATGTGTCTGTGGTCATAAACTAATAGCTACAATTACCAGAGGCTCTGTAGAAAAATATCTAAAACTTGCAAAAAGACTAGTTGAGAAATATGATGTTGGTGAATATCAGAGAGGAAGAATTTATGCTCTGTCTGATGAAATTGAATTAGTATTTGGTAAGAATCAAGGAGATCAATCACTACTTACTGATTACGCCTAGAATTATCTCAGTTTGACGTATTCGTAGGCACCTAACTTATTATCAAAACAGAATTTGACTTTTTGATAGTTTTTTCTTAATGCCTTTACTTTTGGGAGCATCTTCTTTGGGTCCTTTTTCTCAATAACTACTTGTTTAATGAAAGATGCAATTTCTTGCATCTCATTCTTTTTCATTCCAAGACGTGTTATCTCAGAAACTCCTAGTCTAATTCCACTTGGATGAAAATAGTTTCTTCCTGCCTTAATGTCGCCTGGAATGAGCTGTCTGTTAACTATGATGTTAGCTTTTTCTAAATCTGCTTCTACTTTTCCACCATCAGAATAATCTAAAACATTGACTGCAATCTGATGCGATTCTGTAAATCCTCTTTTTTCTCCTAATACCTTGAATCCCATATCACTCAAGGCCTCTGCAAATAACTTGGCATTTTTAATGACCAGAGTTGCATACTCTTTTCCAAACTCTAAAGCTTCTGCAAAAGCAACTGCCTTTCCAGCCATATGATGAATGTGATGGCTACTTGTAAGACCAGGAAAGGTTGCTTTTTTGATAATCTCTTCATGTTCTTCAGTTCCTAAAACAAGTCCTCCTTGAGGTCCAAACAAAGTCTTATGAGTGCTCATAGTCATAGTATCTGCGCCCTCACGCAGAGGATCTTGGAATTTTCCACCAGCAATTAATCCAGCAACATGGGCTGCATCATAATTAATGTGCATATCAAAACTCTTTAGAAAATCTGATAATTCTTTGACTGGATGTGGAAACAAGAATAATGAACCACCAAACATTGCCATCTTTGGAAGACGACCGTCTTTTTTTAGAACCTTGACTTTCTGTTTTGTCTTATCAACATCAATTGTCATTTCTTCAGCATTAAATGGATAGAACTCTATCTCTAATCCATGAACTAGACCAGCAGTTCCAAAATGCTCCTTCTTACCATGCGAAATATGTCCACCTGCAGGAATAGAAGGTGCCAGCATTACATCACCAGGGTTGGTAAAAGCAGAATACACAACAAGGTTTGCAACAACTCCTGAAATTGGTCTTACATCAGCAAATTTTGCTTTGTATAATTTTTTGGCCAATTTCATGCATTCAAACTCGACATCATCAATGTAGACACAACCAGCATACACCCTCTCCCCAGGCCATCCCTCAGCATACCTATTTCCAAAATCTGAAATTATAGCTTCTCTAACAGCAGGACTTGGAATATTTTCACTTGCAATTAATGGAATTGAATTTTCAAACCACTTGTGGTGTTCCTTTAATTTTGTGAAAATTTTATCATAAGATTCCTTATTTTGTGATTTGGCCATATTTTGAAACTTGATTTTCCCAATTTAAAAACACCGATGCTACATCAAATTTACACACTCTGATCTGCAAGGTATAAAAGGGGAATCTAGAGTTTCAGCATCTATGGGTATGCAAGCTACTTCAAAAGGCACCATGCCAGTCGTATTGCTAAAGGAAGGCGGTACAGAAACTAAAGGCAGAGATGCACAAAAGAATAACATTGCTGCATGCAAAATTATTGCAGAAATTGTTCAAAGCAGCCTAGGTCCACGAGGCATGGATAAAATGCTAGTTGACTCCTTGGGAGATGTTACTATTACTAATGATGGTGCGACCATCCTAAAAGAAATTGATGTTCAGCATCCAGCAGCAAAAATGCTAGTTGAAATCGCTAAAACTACAGATAATGAAGTTGGAGATGGTACAACTTCAGCCGTTGTCTTGGCAGGTGCTTTACTTGAAAATGCTGAATTATTAATTGATCAAGATGTTCATCCAACAATTATTGTTGATGGTTATAGAAAAGCTGCAAAAAAGGCAAAACAGTTTCTTGAAAGCATTGCTGACCAAATACCTGCAAATGATAGAAACATTCTAACTAAAATCGCAAAAACCTCAATGCAAACTAAACTTGTTAGAAAAGACTCTGATCAACTTGCAGATATTGTTGTAAAGTCTGTTCTTGCTGTTTCAGAAAAAGATGGTGAAAATTACCAAGTTGATATCGATGATATTAAAGTAGAAAAGAAGGCTGGAGGCTCTATTAAAGATACTGTGATTATTCAAGGCATTGTTCTTGATAAAGAGATTGTTAATGGAGGAATGCCTTCTAGAATTACTGAAGCTAAAATTGCATTAATTAATACCGCATTAGAAATTAGTAAAACTGAAACTGACGCAAAAATTAACATTTCAAATCCTCAACAATTAAAATCATTTCTAGATGAAGAAAACAGAATGTTAAAGACAATGGTTGACAAAGTCATTGGCTCTGGGGCAAATGTAGTTTTGTGTCAAAAAGGTATTGATGATATGGCTCAACATTATCTAGCAAAAGCTGGAATTATTGCAGTTAGAAGAATTAAAGAAAGTGATCTCGAAAAACTTTCAAGAGCAACAGGTGCTAGAATAGTAACAAATCTTGATGATCTTTTTGAAAAAGACTTAGGCAGTGCAGACCTTGTTGAAGAAAGAAAAATTGAAGAAGACAAATGGGTATTTGTAGAAGGCTGCAAACATCCAAAATCAGTTACCTTGCTTCTTCGTGGAGGCTCACAAAGAGTAGTTGATGAAGTTGAACGCTCTGTTCATGATGCGCTAATGGTTGTAAAAGATGTAATGGAAACCCCTTCAATTGTTGCAGGCGGTGGCGCTCCAGAAACATTTGCTGCAACAAAAATAAGAAGTTGGGCAAAATCTCTAGAAGGAAGAGAACAATTAGCTGCAGAAAAATTTGCTGATGCTTTAGAATCAATTCCATTAACACTTTCTGAAAATGCTGGAATGGATCCAATTGATACCATGACACTTCTTCGCTCAAAACAACAGAAAGGAGAGAAATGGACTGGAATTGATGTTATGAAAGGAAAGATCGCTAATATGAAATCAAGTGATATTATTGAACCACTCACAGTTAAACTTCAAGTTGTATCTTCAGCATCTGAGGCTGCATGTATGATTCTCAGAATTGATGATGTTATTGCTACCCAAAAATCTGCAGGTGGTCCACCTGGCGGAGGAGAAGGAGGTATGCCAGGAGGAATGCCTGGTGGTATGCCTGGAATGGGTGGAATGCCTGACATGGGCGGAATGATGTAAATCATTTTGAAAAATTTCCTCAAAAGTTTAATTGATAACTGCATTCACGAACAACATTGAATAAAACATCATCCAAAATGCTTACTGGTTTTAAGTACATTTACCTAGTTGCATTTTTTACATTACTTTCTGGGTTATTTTATCCACTAATTAATAACACAAGCATTGATGGCGTGATCATTGGGGTTTTGATATTATTTGTGGGTCTTGCTGGTGGGGTTTTACTTTACAGAGCTGCTACATCTGAGAAGAGACGAGGAATATTTCTAGGAGGTGGGTTTGCTCTGATGGCAGTTTCATTATACTATATCTTTCAGCTTACTGGTAGAGCCTAAACATCAAAGTATAGATAAAATTCATGCGGATGTGGTCTGATGGCTATCTCACGCTGATCTCTTCTTTCTAATTCTATTATCTTGTCAACTACATCGTTAGTGTAAATTGAATTAAGGAATTTTCTATCACTATCTAACTCATCTAATGCTTCACCAAGACTTTTTGGAAGAACACCAATGCCTCTTTTAGCTCTGTCTGATCTAGTCATCTTGAAGATATCATCACGTACTTCATCCCCAGGATCCATCTTCTTTTTGATTCCGTCCATTCCAGCTGCTGCTACTGCAGCAAAAACAAGATATGGATTTGATGAAGGATCAGGGGCTCTAAATTCAAGTCTTTTTAGATATGAGTATCCTTTTCCTTTGAGATGTTTTGGAACTCTGACAATAGCAGAACGGTTTCCTGAACTCCATGCAATATATGCTGGAGCCTCATACCCAGGTACAAGTCTATGGTATGAATTTGTAGTAGGATTACAAATTGCTGTTAGTGCTTTGGCATGATTAATGATACCACCACAAAAATATCTTCCAGTTTGACTTAATTCAATCTCATCATCTGGATCATAAAAAATATTTTCTTCTCCTTTCCATAAACTAACATTAACGTGCATTCCAGAACCTGAATCCATTGCAATTGGTTTTGGCATCATTGTTGCAACCTTTCCGTATTTCTGTGCAATATTTCTAATAACATACTTGTAGGTTTGTGCAGCATCTGCAGCATTTGTCAGTTGATCGTATCTGATGTCAATTTCACATTGTCCTGCAGTTGCAACTTCATGGTGATGATTATCACATAATATTCCAAAATTCTTTCCCAGAATATTCACACATTCGTTTCTGTATGGTGTAAGAGTATCTGACGGTGTACTAGGATAGTATCCTTCTTGTAATCCCATTGGGTATCCAGTTCCTTCTTGGCTCCATGGTGCTTCTGCTGACTCTATTGAATAGGATTGTCCTTTGTATGGTGTTAGAACATCCCAATGTACCTTATCAAAAACAAAGAATTCCACCTCTGGACCCCAATTACTAAAATCAAATCCCTGAGATCTGATGTATTCTTCAGCTTTTTGAGCAATTCCTCTAGGATCTCTTGATAATCTTCCTCTGCCTTCTCCCCAATAAACATCACAAAGAAGTCTAGCTGTTTTGTTTTCAGTCATCCAAGGAATTATTGCAAATGTATTTGGGTCTGGTTTGAGAAGTAGATCTGAATCATTAATGCTAGTAAAGCCAACAATTGATGAGCCATCCAATTTAGGCAATCCATCCCTCATTTGTTCAGGGGTAAACAAGTTAGCTGAAATTGTAGTATGATGAAAATGACCTGTAAGGCCGGTAAATTGTAGATCGATAAACTGAATGTCCTCATGTTGAATCTTGGAGAAAACTTCATCAGGGGAATATGTTACTTGAATTGCTTTTCCATGACTAACTTTATAGGGCAAATTTTTTTCTTCATTCAAACACAAATACACCCACCATTTAAGGATTAGGTAAGAAATGTCTGAAGCAAATCAAATCGACATCAACTCGTTACATCAAACAGTTTTACGAGAAACTGAAAATGATTCTATATTAGAAATTGATCCAAACTTTTACAGAAATCTTTCTGACTTTATCGGAAATTTAAGAAAACAAGAATTTGATGGTGTTGAAAGTAAAATCAAAGATGCTTTGATAGAAATGGCAACTGAACTAACATCATTACTGATACATGTCAGACTAGAAAAAATATCTAAATCAGAAGATATTCAATTTGGGAATCTTCTCGATGAAGAAAAATATATTTTGGATTCACAAGAGGAACAAAGAGAAAGGATTGAAATGATCCTTTCTGCAACAATTAATGGAAAATCAAAATTCCTTGAATCATTAGCTCAAAATCACAAAACAAAGAAAATTGTCATTAGGTTTCTCAAAGAAGTAGAAGAAATTGTAGGCGCTGACCTTGAAAAATATGGTCCTTTCAAAACTGAAGATATTGCTACAATTCCATATGAAAATGCTCAGGCATTAATTGCCAAAAATGCTGCAACTAAAATCCGTTGGGATGATTAGGTAAAAATTATACCTATTTAATTTTCATATTACATGTCTCACACAGGTGTTGAAGTATTTGATTTTCTACTTTATTCAATTTATCCAGTAATTGGACTCCTTGCTATTGAAGCTATAAGCAGATTAATCAAAGCCCCAAAATGGATTAAACTATGGGTACAAGCAGCTGTGTCAATTAGTTTTGGAGTTTACTATTGGTTTGTTTTGCCTGCACCACAAAATTTCCCATTAACTGCAATGGTAATGTTTGCACTTGCTATTGCTCTAATTTATCAAGGTAGACGCGCAAAAATTTCTCCTGAAAAAAGTCCTTATTAATTTTAAAATCTTTTAAAAATTCGTTTGAAAATATTTGGTTTGTTTGGTCCTCCATCTCGTATAATTTTTCTCTCACCAAATTTTTTTGCTCGAATTAAACTGAGTTTTACGCATCTATGCTCTTCTGGAAGTCTATGTTCTGAACAAAATGGATCTTTACAATAATTGCACTGGAAGGGCAAATCTGTCAAATCTCCACAATAAGCACATTTTTCAGATATCACAATTTGATCTAGCATTTTTCTTTTAATAAAGTTGACAGTAATTTTCTTAAAACTTGGAACTTTTTAACGTCTAAACATTTTTACGATGTTGAAATTAAGTGCGTTCAAGTGATTTAGATGATTAAAGATAAAGTAGCAATAATAACGGGAGCAAGTAGTGGCATAGGATATGCTACTGCTTTGGCACTATCAAAAGCAGGCGCAAAAGTTGCTATAGGTGCTAGAAGGATTGACAGATTAGAAGAACTTGCAAAAAAGATCTCTGCTGATGGTGGGGAAGTATTTTATCAAAAATTAGATGTCACACAAAGATCAGAATGTGAAAATTTTGCTAAAGCAGTTTTAGAAAAATGGGGCTCCATTGACATTCTTGTAAATAATGCCGGTTTGATGCCTTTGAGTCTATTCAAAAGTCTCAAGGTAGATGAATGGGATAGAATGATTGATGTGAATATCAAAGGCGTTTTGTATTGTACAGGCTCAGTAATTTTACATATGAAAGAAAAAAAATCTGGTCACATTGTAAATCTCTCATCTGTGGCTGGAAGAACTGTTTTCCCAACAGGAACTGTTTATTGTGCAACAAAACATGCAATTACAGCATTTAGTGAGGGATTGAGACAAGAATTTAGTGCACGTTCAAACATTCGAGTAACTTGTATAGAACCTGGAGTTGTAGCAACAGAACTTACTGATACAATTACTGATGAATCTTTGCAAGGGTTTATTGAAAATGCAAAAAAAATGGAAGCATTACATTCAGAAGATATTGCAAATGCAATTTTGTATGCAGTTGAATCTCCATCTCACGTTAATGTTAATGAGGTCTTGATAAGACCTACAACACAAGAACGTTAAGTTGACAAATTCAAAATGACTATGCTTTATCTTCTTTATCTTTCCCTTTTGCAAGATGTTCTAAGATAGCTTTCATTTCAACAGCTAAATCTTGTGGATTATTTGATAGATTCAATTTTTCGGTAATATTATTTTTAAAATCTTCAGCTTCCATTTCGATACTTCTTTTTTGAACACAATCTAAATGATCTTGATCAGTTGCAGAAATCTTGTGACAAATGTTACAAATCTTCATGAACTTAATTAATCAATACGACGATTTAATAATTTCATTTTGTGCCTGTGAGACAAGGGATCGTCGTCTA
>SDBU01010002.1_pt1 | contig 10569 bp, 11 predicted proteins | sample 2277071 | NCBI WGS metagenome assembly SDBU01 (sample SAMN10397929, study PRJNA504765) | marine sediment metagenome | isolation source: marine sediment core GS08_GC12, 126 cmbsf | place: Arctic Ocean: Gakkel Ridge, Loki's castle | collected 2008
GCGATGGAGCTGACAGAACCGCCGTCTAACACCCTCCGCCGCCTTACGGCGACTCCAGGCATTATGCGGCGAACCTGCAGCTCATCCGCCGGCCCCGTTCGCCGTCTTTTAGCGAGGATCTACAATGAGCACCATAATAATCCAGCAAATCGATGATGTGATTACACAATATCGTGAAGCACGGAAGATTTCAAAATATGATGATTGCAGTGATCTCCCTGACGAAAAGACAGCCGTGCTCCTCAATCTAATGTCGTCCACTGTCCGACAATTCTCACCTCCTGGCAGTCAGTATGAGAAGAATCTCAACGACATGCTCGATAAATCATTTGCAACAAACTCCTATTATCTACCCCACCTTGCTGGCATGTTGTTAGCCCTTAAACAGGCCTATGAGAAAGGATACTTGCGTACTGTCGAGGAACTTATCCATGCGGACTTGTTTTCTGACTTCTTCGAGATGGCAGAATATCTACTTTCTGAGGGTTACAAAGATCCGTCCGCCGTCATCGCTGGGAGTGTTCTCGAAGAACATCTCCGTAAGTTGTGTATAAGGAATGGCATTGCCGTTGAGACTACCGGCAGACCCAAGAAGGCTGACACCCTCAATTCGGAACTGGCAGCAAAAACCGTTTATTCCAAATTGGATCAAAAATCGGTTACGGCATGGCTCGACTTAAGAAACAAAGCAGCTCATGGAAAATATTCTGAATATAACAAGGAACAGGTCGATTTTATGATCAAATCTGTACGAGATTTCTTATCAAGAAACCCGGCATGAACGAACGGCGAACATCACGCTGGAGAGGGACGCTCGTAAACTCGCGCCCCTCACCTCAGCGATAAGCGGCGCTCCGCGCCGCTTATCGGGGCCGGCGGATGTCTCCATCCCCAAGCTATGCGCCGCTCCGCGCCGCCTATCTTGGCGATGGAGCTGACAGAACCGCCGTCTAACACCCTCCGCCGCCTTACGGCGACTCCAGGCATTATACGGCGAACCTGCAGCTCATCCGCCGGCCCCGTTGGGCAGTCCAAATAGGAGGTTAAAATGGTGGATAATGAGATAGATAGGCATCGTGAAGGGTATATTAAGCGTAGAGAGTATATGGACCTACGTATGAATCGCATGATGAATACAATGAAATCCGCAGTATTGGTCTATGGTGTTATTGGGGTATTTATATTCTTGTGGATATCGGCTTGGCCACCTATCAAGAATATCCTAAATGCAAAGCATGAAATCATGCAAGCGGAGGTTGTCGGGTACAAAAAAATACCAAACCTAGATCTCAAAATTGCCACCATCGAAAAACAAATGGTTGCCCTCACTACTGAAAATATAGAGGCACGCCTGCATAAAATCGAAACAGCGATAAAGGCTGGTGAAGTAAAAACAGAAGATCTAAAATCGCTCCAGCAACTTCGCGATGATTTTGCTGTTATGAAAACTTACATGTTTGCAGACCCCGACCAATTGGTTGAGTTGAAAAGCTTGCAACGAGATTATGCAGACTTACATGACGCCCTGCAAAAATTAATGAATAAAGAAGATATCCTTCGGGAGATAGATTCGGTACGAAATCTGTTTTACGCAACCTTAGGCGCTTGTGGAATCTTAGTATCGATTTTTGCTGGAGCTTGGTTTGTTGCGTTTCGCCAGAGAACGAAATTCATACAAGTCGATAATGCCCAACAAGACGCTGGAGAGTGACGGCAAAAAGCGCACGCTTTTTGCCGCACCTCAGCTCACCGTCCGCCGCCTTACGGCGACTCCAGGCATTATACGGCGAACCTGCAGCTCATCCGCCGGCCCCGTTATGCATAGGAAATCGGCTATGAAAAACAGAATAGTAATATACGTTGGCACCGATGACGACATCAGATCACCTTTGTTTTCGTTTTATGAGAAAACACGCGATTGGCCTCGTGCTAAATCGCTGGTTACACAGATGTTGGTGCAGTCCTGCCAAGAAAGCCGACTTTTTCGAGAAAACTGGTTAGATAAACTAATAGGTCGCTTCTCAAAGAAGCGCTCGACACCACTCGCAATCCCTGACTTCGATGTGCTTCATGATCTTGAGGTGAAGAACCGCATAACCATCTGGCAGCCTTTTCAATTTGCTCCAAACGGACGACCTCATCCTGGGATTGAAAAAAAGTTTCCAAAAGAGAGTAAGTGGCTTATTAATATTGAAGAAAGCTGTTTTCAGAAAGCAATGGAAGCTTGGTTTCAGAGAAGAACGGTCTGCGTATCTCATGACTTTGGGCTTTGTTACGCTTCTGCTGTAAATCTTGGGGAACAGATGACTGCTGTGCAGGAAGAGGCAATCAGCAGCCAGACGACGTTGTGCTTATTTCGGATGTGTGTTGACGAAATGCCCTCTCGTCTTATTTCTCAGAACTCGTCCGATCCCTCAAGTGAAGTATCACAGAGAGAGGAATTCACGAAATTCGTGCAAGTGCTCACAGGTGTCAAAACGAATGCACTCTACACAGTTCATAGCCCATTGGCAGAGAACAATCCGGTACCAGTCGCCCTGCCACTGTTGGGCACAGAATCGTATGACCAGATTGTTCTTGAGGATAGTAGGACGAGAGTAGGCGACTTGGAAGTGTTTCCAAAAATCCTTCGACAAGACTCAGGAATTTTGGATTTGCGAGGAAGGTGGTTGAGGTGAGACTCGTTGATTGTAGTGATTTTCAACCTTAAATGCATAACAAGACGCTTGAGTGGATGCTCATGGTATTGCGGCTTCAAGTCTTTTCTAAATCTGCGTTTAATTCCGTTTCCCAAAGCTGAGCCCCCCTGAGCACCACTCAGCTTAATGTTAGGCAACATATCTCAAAATGTAATTATTTTGATGTTGATTTTGAAACTGAAATTAGGAAAAAAGTAAATTGGAGTAATTACCAATGCAATCAGACAGATTGTCAGTGTTCATTGGTTCATCAAAAGAAGGACTGGGGATTGCTCAAGCAATTCAGCTTGAATTAGAAGAAGATGCTGTCTGCACTATTTGGTATCAAGGAGTTTTTGGACTAAGCAACGGAACATTGGAATCTCTAGAAAATGCTCTTCCCAGATTTCATTTCGCAATATTAGTTCTTACTCCTGACGACGTGGCAATAGTTCGTGGAAAAGAAGTGCAGTTGCCTCGTGACAATGTCCTCTTTGAACTTGGGCTTTTCATGGGCCACCTTGGGAGAAAACGTGTTTTCGTTGTTTATTGTAATGGAGAATCCACCAAGCTGCCTAGTGATCTCGCTGGGATTAATGTCGGCACTGTTCGAGTTCCAGGTACAAATAAGCCCCTTCATCAGCACTCAACCACTGAGCTTTTACCTATATTGGGTCCTGTTGTCAGCAAAATACGTTCTGCAATTAAGGAAGTACAACAAACTCAATTAATCGAAACTCGAGTATATTACATTGCTCCGACAATGGCACACAACGAATATTATGCTCGTTTGCAAACTCGCTTGGAAGCCGAACTTGCAAAACTCCGAAATGTTTCATGGCAATTCTGTCCCACACAAGGCGACACCCCTCACGACTTATATATGGAGCTTGAGACACTTCTAAAAATAATTCGTTCACATGATGTGATAATTCTTGTTCCAAAAGATCTGCATAATTCTAGGAATATTGATTTAGTTGAAAAAATTTTAGAGCATAACTCTCAAGGTAGAATTATTTTTATAGATCAGCCTCCCCCAAAGCAATTTCTTGAATTAGAGAGAGTATCTTTCGTAGGTATAGATAATAGAAAAGTAGGAATTCTTGCTGCTTTTGCGCTTTTTGAGAAACTTTCTCAAGCAGATCAATATATGTATTGCGCTATTTCCGGACCTGGTGGAGATTCACGCGTTCAAGGGTTTGTTGAGGGTGTTAAGTTTCTAGATCCAGATAGTGATTTAGAGATTTTTAAACTCGGCGATGTTGATCGCATAGAAAGTCTTCCGTATATCACTCAAATTATCCAAAGCTGTCCACCTGAGATATCATTAGGTGTGTTCTCCGGTAATGATGAAACTGCAATTGCAGTACTACAAGCGTTAGAGGATAAAAAAAGTGGGAATGTTTTTGTAGTCGGGACAGATGCTACCAGAGAAATGCGCTTGGCTGTGGATCGAAAACAATCTGCCGCAGTGGCTACCATTGATACCAATCTTTACGATCAAGCTCAGAAGATAGTTCAATGTATTAAGGCTAAAGGAATTGAATATCAAGAACCAAAGCTCTACCCAATCAATCTTCGTTTTCGTAAATTATTAAAAGATCAAAAATTCATGACATTCTGGGGATCTGAGTAATGAAACACGTCGCAGTAATTGGCTCTGCAACAATTGACCACATCCACTCCAAAGGTTGCAAGACAATAAAAGCAGGAGGTGTGGTTACTTATTCAGGAATAACTTATAAGAAGTTTGGCCTGCGGACTACCATAATAACAAATATATCTTCACATCACAATTCTCTTGTTAGGATTTTTTTGAGGCATAATTTGGAATTATTACGGGGAGATACTCAAGATACTACCCAATTCATAAATCACATAGAAGGTGAAAATCGCTGGCAAGAGATGCCTTCCTCAGCATCATCAATAAATGCAGAACAAGTTTATGGTGCACTTCAGCAAACAGATCTCATACACTTGGGCCCCCTCCATCCAAGGGATTTCGAGGAAAATGTTCTTGAAATACTTATGGATAGCACCAGTTTGGTTAGTTTAGATGCACAAGGATACGTCCGTCGAATCTCTAATGGCAGAGTTCATTTTGGAATTTCGAAGCTCCTATACAAAGCTCTTGCTGTCTCATCAATTGTTAAAGTGGATCATTCTGAGTTAGAAGTAATTCTTAAAGAATTAAAAATGACAATACATGAATTTGTTTCATCGCACAATATAGATGAATTAGTAGTTACTTCAGGTAGTGAAGGAGGCCGCGTTATCACCGCAGAGGGTGAAGACATTTCCTATCAAGCTCATATGGTTAACCATGTTCTTGATACTACTGGTGCAGGTGATGTTTTTTTTGCATCTTACTTGGTGTCAAGATTAAAAATGAACCAAAGCATTGCTAATTCTTGCGAACATAGTGCAGAGGTTGCTGCACATCATGTTGAGGGTATGTTTATTTCACCTGATTCTCTCCGTATAGATGATGTATAAATGATATATTGAGAGATGGACTAATGCAGAGTGTTTTGGGCACTTCTGCCGCTGTAGGCTTTCAGCTTGATTTGGGGGAACTTGGGGATATCCTACTATACCCTATTGCACCTTACTCGGGAAAAACTTATGAGGAGCGATACTGTAACATATTGATATGCTAGCATCATTGCCTAACAAGGCAAATGCAGCCGACCCTTCGACAAGCTCAGAGCGGCTGATTTGCCCCGATAAGCGGCGCGGAGCGCCGCTTATCGGGGCCGGCGGATGTCTCCATCCCCAAGCTATGCGCCGCTCCGCGCCGCCTATCTTGGCGATGGAGCTGACAGAACCGCCGTCTTACGGCGACTCCAGGCATTATACGGCGAACCTGCAGCTCATCCGCCGGCCCCGTTAGGCATCAAGGCATACCACTCATGCCCGTACAGAAATTTATAACCACAGAAAAGCTTGTCGAATATCTCGATCAAGAAGCAAGCAATTTACTTCTATCAAACGATGTGTTTGATATCGGTAATTATGGTTGGCTGTCGGAAGACACCGAAGATCCGGATTATATTGGTCATGCCATGTGGCAAATAAATCCACCTGTTGAAACAGAGTGGGAGTATTTATTTGGCAATGGTCCAGTGAGGCACCAGCCTACGGAAAAAGAAAAATTACTGACTGTTGCAGGAAATGATTTCGAAGGCCTTATGCGCGCATCACGCATGTCTATTGGGTTGTGTCTTTTGCACAAGTCAATTGCTGTGCAAAAACCGTTAGATGAAAATCACTATTTTTGGTTGCACCACATAGACTCAATGCTTCAGCTTAATATGGCATCTGATCGAATAAGAGAATATTTTATCGTTGCATTCTTTGATGAGACATCGAAAACATATAAGGACAAAGGCCGGAAAAATAGTTGGTATGTAACACCTTTTATTCAGGCTAGAGATCATTGCCAAGAAAACCAAATTAAACCGAATATTGCTAATGCTGTTACGCCCCTTCCAGACATGGCTGGTAAAATCTATTCATTCCGTGAGTTACGTAATGGAATAGTACATAACATATCAACAAAACTAGGGAAAATGCACAAAGAGCTTATCGAGAGGCAACAACAGGCTTATGATACTACAAACATAGTAAAAAACAGGCCTGGCTACGATTCAATGCTCGAAAGACAAAAAGAGATAAATGAAGAGCATGAGAAGGAACTATCTGAATCATCATCCATGATAATAGAATGGTACAAAACGCTTGTGAAATTTAGTAGTCATATATTTGAGAGCGAGCATTGGTTGAGAAAGAGCAAAGAAAATGCCTAACAATCGCGTCAACTCGGGCGGCAAAAAGCGCCGCTCGTTCCTCGCTCTGCTTTTTGCCGCCCGTTACGCGACGCGTTATCCGAATCAAAAGGATCTTAAGAATGAACAAACAACAATTCCAGCAAATTCTTGTTGATTGTTTAAAACAGATTACCGAAGATCGGCTATTTGGTACCGAGAGAGGATACCAAGGGGCTCTAGCAGGGCTTCTTTCCGAGAATTTAAAAAAGCAAGCTATCTGGCCGGGAAATCCGATTGTGGAGGAGGAATATCAAAAGAGGGCACATGATCACGGTATTACATTTCGTCCTGATATTATTATCCACATACCTTTTGATCGCGGTATCTATCCAGATCGAAAACACGGTAATTTCGTTGTGATGATGCTCAAGTTGAATGCTTCAAAAGATTCTGCTTTGGAAGACTATGAAAAATTGACCCTCATTTGCGAAAAGCTTGATTACTCAATTGCTGTATTTCTGAACATCGGATCTCAAGAGACTTTCCTTTCCGAGTATGATGGAACGTTTAAGGAACGAATGTTTGGATACGGTGTTGTTAAAAAAAATGGTAATATTGTAATAACCGAAAACGCATAACCTGTCAGTCCACCTGACCGGTGTTTCGCTGCGCTTCACACCGGCAGGTGACTTCTGCGTTAGTCGGGTGATAGGAAAATTCTATGGCAAAAATAATCACAGCCTTTGTAAGCTATGCTCATGAAAATTCCGATCATGACCAATGGGTAATAGATTTGGCAGCAGATCTCAGAAGAAAAGGAGTTGATGCGTCTCTTGATGAATGGGATCTAGTACCCGGACAAGATACGACTCTGTTTATGGAGTCGCAGATCAGGGATTCAGATTATGTCATTTTGATTTGTACCCCTACATATGCTCAGAAATCTAATATTCCCCGTGGGGGTGTTGGCTACGAAAAAAACATCATTTCAGCTGAGATGCTCCACGCTAGCGATTTAAGACCGAAATTTATCCCAATTTTGAGAAAAGGAACGTTTGAAGATGCATTGCCAACCTACCTTGGGAGTAAGTATGCTATCGATTTTCGCGAATCATCACAATACGATGAAGCTTTTAAAGAACTTTTAAGAGCGATATATAAACAGCCCCACCCTAAAAAACCACCTTTAGGCGAAAGTCCATTTGAACATGACTTAGAGGCCCTTGCCACCGAGAAACCAACAATACTACCAAAAGTTGAAGAGCAACGAATTGATCAGGATATTGATACTTGGGAAAAAGAAGCTAGAGGAAGATTTGACTACCTCCGTTCCACAAAACTTGACAAAAAAAAGGAAGACCCGTTTAAGGCTGGGTTTTGGCAGGGTAGCTTCGTTCTTATAGGAACGATTCCGAAGATGGGTTTGAAAGATTTTCTTGAGGTTCTTCGGGTTTCTGAGACTGGTCGAACGGGTTGGGATATTGGTTGGGTTCCTACGAGGTCAGAAATTGTCCCTTATCCGTACAAGGATGGTATTGAAGTTTGGTTGGCTGAAACAGGGGATAAAGGATCTGCTCATTCCGATTTTTGGAGAGCTGAGCCTACAGGAAGGTTCTCGCTATTTAGAGGGCACCAAGAAGATGATGCAGAATTCCAGTCCAAACACCCAGGAAGACTTTTGGATTTTTCGCTTGTTTTATGGCGAGTCTCAGAGTTTCTTTTGTACGTTGAAAGCTTTGCATCCCATATAAAGGCTATCGATTCCAAAGCAGTAATAAAGTTTAATTGGAATGGATTAGAGAATCGACAAATCTATTACCACAAAGGTTTTGGGCGGATGTATGAATCCCACGTATGTTTGCAGGATTCAGTTTATTCAAGCTATGCAATTCAGAACTGTAAAAAAATCAAGGAAACCCTGATTCATGATGTTTCCAAAATCACCATGCCATTATTTGAAGTTTTCAATTTCTTTAGTTTGACTAAGGATCAGGTTAAAGATCATATAAAGGATCTCTTTGATACTGATAAGGAACTCTCCGACTAACCATCTCATGGACTCTGATCGGTGTTTCGCTGGCGCTCAACACCGACAGGTCATGAGCACGTTATATAGGAAAAAAATGAAAGAACATAAGCAATCCGTTTTTGTAGCCTTCTTGGATATCATGGGATACAAGCAAATTGTAAAAAACAATACCCATGAAAAATTAAGGGATATTTATTTCTATGGTATGTCAACCGTTACAGCGTACAATTACTTACCTCAAAAAGTTCTGCGCTCGGATGGAAAATATCGAGCTTTGGACGATGCAAAACGAATTAATGTTAAATCCCTTATGGTATCGGATAGTGTAATTGTGTGGACTCCTGATGATTCAATGCAATCATTCCGAGATATCTTATTTAAAGTAAATTATATGCTTGTTGAGTCAATATTTAAAGGTATCCCAATGAGGGCTGGAGTTTGCGTCGGCCCAATATCGTTATTCGTTGAGGATGATGTTAATACATATTCTCAATTGATATTGCTGGGGGAACCCATTGTTGATGCGTATGAAATATCAGAAAAACAAAACTGGACCGGATGTGTAATTGACAAGAAGTGTATAGAAAAATATAAAGAACATGAAATTAAATATTCTGGTGATAAATCAGATTTAATAAATCTCGATTATTTAATAAATAATAAAATATTGCTGAAATATAGGGCACCGAAAAAACTGGTTCTATAGAAGAAGAATATGTTCCTAATTGGACTCTATATCCTGCATGGTCTAAATATGTTGAGAATGAAAAACGGGGCCTTACAATCGAGGAAACAATCAGGGGAGCATTTTCTTCACTTAATAAAACTTCAAATGAATGGTCCGTCGAATCAAAGATATTGAACACCCTAAGATTCATTCAAGAAATTACAGGTGCTAACATTAAAGAAAGAAAATGGTCCTATGGGCCGACTATGCCCAGACATTAAGTCTGCCGGAAGATAAAAGTTAAAAATGCTGGTGTGTTTCCAGTCGAATCTCCAGCGTCATATTTTTGAATTCAATTTATGAGATATTTATCTAACAAAGAGCTTCGGTTTGTATTCAAATACCTTAAAGATTCATTGCCGAGTAAACCTACTGCTGTTAGTGGTCTCTATTCCCTTCCCAAAGCACTTGATCATGCTTTTAACGGGCCAACGCATCAAAAGGAAGCCGCCCTACAAAAAATATCTGATCACATGGGACATTTCCTTGGTCTTCTTAATCGTGTTAAAGTTTCATTTGTGGAAAAAAAGGAAAGTGGAGTAAAAACTCACACTGTTCTCATTGCTGATAATGAAGGAAATATTGGTGAAGAAACCAAATCTGAGTTTATTGAAGAGGAAAAATATGCAGGACTTTACAAGGTTAGAGGTTATGACCATGGAGAAATAACGATTGTCAACGATAGAACATTTTATCTAATTCATTTCCTTTCGGTTTTAGCACATGAAGTCACGCATAATTACCTCTATCACCATCAAGTAACTGCACCAGAGGAAATTGGTTCTGAGGAACTGACAGATTTAGCAACTATTTTCCTTGGCTTTGGAAGCACGATTCTCCATGGTTACGAGCCATCCTCTGCAATTTCCTGCAAGCTCGGTTATATAGACGTTTCAACAATAAGGCGTGCTATACTGCAAGCATACTCGTTAAGAGACTGGAACGTTAAAGACATAGTTCGTGAATTCCCATGGTTTGAATCACACAAATATTATTTCCAACTCCATTTGCTCCCAAGAGCTGTTTTTACAGCATTGTTTTCATCAAAATCGAGGATAGAGCCAAAGTAAGAGGCCAATGAAGAAGGAATAATCCCATGTGATTCATGTGGTCAGAAACTTTGGGTTCCCAAAAGGCTAATATCTCTAAAGGTGAACTGTCCAAAATGTGGTTCTTCGTTTATAATTGGTAATGATAAAAACAAAATATAACATCGGGCTGGACAAGGATGCGCGAAAAAAACGCTCGCGCACCTGTCAGCCCGGGCGTTATGTTTCTGGCACATACTGAAACCATGCCAGATCAAAAACGGCTGCTCAAAAAAGGGTTTGTCATAGCTGGATCTGTTCTATCGTTTGCCCTGTT
>SDBU01010003.1_pt1 | contig 10569 bp, 23 predicted proteins | sample 2277071 | NCBI WGS metagenome assembly SDBU01 (sample SAMN10397929, study PRJNA504765) | marine sediment metagenome | isolation source: marine sediment core GS08_GC12, 126 cmbsf | place: Arctic Ocean: Gakkel Ridge, Loki's castle | collected 2008
CCTCGAAAGTTATGACGACGCGGGGAATCGCGACGGCCAAGAAGGCTACGACGAAAGCCGCCGGACCCGATATTTTATTCGCGCGATCGCTAATTTTGTCCGGAATCATCTTCACCGCCGGCGCCGCGATCGCATCGACGTCCGCGTCGTCGATCTGCCAGTGTTCTCCGAGGAAATACGCGCCGATCGAGAACAATCCGACGACGAGGCCCTTAACGAGATCGCTGTCGATCTCCGTTTTCTTCGCCGCCGCCGCCTTCGCTTTATCTCTGGTCTCTGAGTCCTTGACGGGCTTGGGGTCGCCGACTACTATCCCCAGATCGTGAACCTTCTCGGCTCCTCCTCCGGTTCCGCCGGCGCCGTCTTTTTCTTTGTTTTCGACCGCTCGATCTCCAGCGTCTTCACCGTCTTTTTCTTTTCGTCCTGTGGATCCACTTCCACTTTCTTTTCTTGACACTTCTTCTTCCTCTTCTCTGGTGGCTTCTCGTTGTTTTCATCAACGGCCTTATCGGCGCACTCCTTGCATTTACGACGTTCTGAGATCATCGTTTTCGTGCCGCATATCGTGCAAAAGCCTTCAATGTCATACATGCGCTACCTCTTTTGCCGTCGCAACCTTATAGCGCCGTCCGGTCCGGATCATCCTAGGGCTGCCGAGCGACTCAAATAAAAAGCTCTGACAGATTCCGACAGGGGAGCGGGGTCGCCACTTTCCGGAATAATTCCAACAACCCAAGGTCTCGGCCGAGTGCTCATCTGTCGCCGCGCTCACTTCGGAATACTGGGGCGCCTCGATCTTCTCCCATACATAGAACAGCTCGCCGGCGAGATCCTTACCGGTCTTGAGTTTATGATTGCGAAAAAAGCAATTTCGGCAATCGTAGCTGTCTATCTCGAAGCTCGGATAACTACTCATGGAACGATCCTTGAGCGGCGGAACCTGACATATGGACCTGTTGGACGATCAAGACACTCCGCGCGCTGGATCGCCTTACAGGTGAGATTGTACTTTTCGAGTTCGAAGAGATCGTGAGCGATCTCGAGTTCGCGTAAGTGGTCCTTGTCCACCAACATAAAGCGATCGTCGTAAGGATCATCCATCGCAAATGCTGTTAATCGATTCACGGCCTCTGCGAGCTTTTCAGGTGCTGTCTTTCCCATATCTACCTCCATATATAGGGAACTTAGCGAGCGACTATTTGTTATCATCTCCTCTAATGTCGTTATACGCTCGTTGTCGCTTGATCTCAGCCCTTTTGATGGTCGATAAGGCAAAAACCCTTATAAAACGGCTGGTAGGCCGTTAAAATCGCCTCGTCGATCTACCATTAGCCGAGAGTCCTTTAGCTATGTCCGGCCGCTCTGGCCGGTCTATTTTTCCCTTCGGATCCTCCAAGATTCGATTGCTTTAGCCATGGAGGCCTCCAAGTCGCCCCCGCCGGCGTCCGGCGGCGTCTGCGCCGCCTTATATTCCGCCCTTGGGCGGTCTCTTTTAATGTTTTTTATTATTGGTGCTGCCGATGTGATACACTTAGTGACCTGGGAAAAGACAGCCCAACAAGAGGACTTTTTCATTTTCTCCCTCGTAACTCGTATCAATTTGACGACGTTCGCCACTCCGCGCCGTCCGTGGCGGCCGCCGAGCCGTCCGCCGGGGGAGCGGAATATCTGAATAAGGCCGAGATCGTGAAGAACCCTCAGCGCGCGTTGCGCCGTCGCCTCAGAGACGCCGGCGCGCCTACCGAGCGACTTGCGCCCGCCCGGGGTAGTGTGCTTGCCGCCGCTTGTGCCGCGGTGTAGCTCCGCGTATACGGCGCCCTGGGCGGCCGTCAGGCCGCGCCCGGCGAGGGCGAAGATGGGAAGGCGTGCGTAGTAAAAATGGTCGGGGTTTGGGGGTTTGAGGATGGCGGCGGTGTTCATGGGCGCCACACCAATCTGTACGTACGGGGATTTCCGCCGCCGGCGGGCCTAATCTCCACGATCGCGCCCATGAGCGCTAACGCGCTTAGTGCTATTGACGTCTCATAAATAGACATACCAAGCTCGGCCGCAATCTCGGCGGCAGAGCAGCAAGACCAAGACGGCAAAGGCTGGTAGCGGAGCACCTTACTATAGGTCGCCTTGTAGTTGTGTTCTTCTAAGTAATCATAGACGCGCTGCACGGTCGTGCGCTCGGTGACTGTATGGGCGTTCATGGCCGCCCCCTCAATGCGTAGCCGTCCGCTGAGCCGCCGGCGCCGGTCCAGGCGACCTCGATCGAGCCGTCACAGATAAGGCTGAAAAGCGTCGCGCGGACCCGGCCCTCGGTTAGACTAAGTCGCATCGCGATCTCCGCGACAGAGAGGCTCGCGACCTTTAGTTGAGTTCGGCGGCCGCCGGCCAGACTGACGAACGCGGGGACTTTCGACGCATAGCGATCGAGGCAGTTATAGACGCGCCGGCGCGTCTCACGGTGCCTCATGTCTTGATCGAACGTGGAGAACCTACCGCGCTTAGGCATGACTTTCGCCCCCTTTGGGGCCATACCATATGTGGTAATTGGGCTTTCGGCGGAGAATCTCCGGGGATACGGTGTCTAGCCAGGCCAGTCGGGGGGTTTTGAAATTAACGCACGATAATATATCATAAGGTAACTTGCTGATTTCTACCATATGTGGTAATTTGTCAGCACACAGGGCGTTAGCCTGTTGAGGCAAGGATCGCCCAAATGGGAAGGGATTGTTTTCCACTGTATTCTCCGTCCTTTCTCGGGGGTTTCAACTACGGCTGGGTAGGCGAAACCGTGATCCGTACTCTAGGGGCTAGCGCTCTCTGTTTTTCTCGTGATACCTGCTGTTCCGTGGGCTGTCAATGTAGTGCGGGTCATCGTCATGTCTTTCGTAGCGAACGTCTCGGCGCCAGCTAAGCATCATCAGTATCCCGATTCCGATTAAAAAGAACACGAAAAAAAGCGCGAAGATTAGGTAGAGGAGACCGCCGGCAAGTAAGCCAATAGGGCTAATAAGCAAGAAGATGACTGCCGACAACGTGCCCATGATGACAAGCATGAGACCGCAGCCTTGGCGTACGTTCACAGTTCCTCCCAATAAAGAAAGCCCGGTGGTCCGCTTTGGCGGCGGTCCGGGCTTTCGTTGCCATTATATCCCACCAACTAACCGCCGCCAACCTAATCCTAGAACTCGACCGCGCGCGTGTCAAGCAAAAGCGGCCCCAAGTCGTGACCAGACACCCTCGGCCGCTCTTTCAAGCTCGCTTCGCGTTCTTCAGCTCGAAGAGGATCAGCATAGTGTTAATCACGAGCACGGCGATCAACAAGTACCGTCGATCCATCTTCATGTCGTGATCGCCTCTTGGCCTTCCGGGGTCGCCGAGTACCGCGCCGCGCCGTCCCCCAGAGCATCCGCGAGCGCCCGTAAGTCCTCGACCATCCCGTGACAATACTCCGAGTAGCTCGCGCCCGATATGGCGATCTGGTGCCACTTCTCGGCGAGCTCATTAATGTGCCTACGCGCACTCGCAAGACAAGGCGCGCACTCGATGTACACGATCTCCTCCTCAGCGTCCGGGGAGGGGGGGTCCACGGACTCGGCCGATCGTTCCGCCGGCGGCTCGTCCGGCTCTTGGGGATCAGTCGGCGTGGTAGGGAGCGGCTCTTCCTGATCGCGCGTGTTCACGTGCCCCGGTTGTTCCATTCGTTTCCTCCTCGTATCGAGCGGCCACATTTAGCCGCGCCATCTTGCCGCCGCGACAGGGCGGATGTCTACGTGTGTAGAACTGCTATATATGCCTATGCCGGTAAAGCCGACTACGGCGGCGGACCGCGCCACCAACCCAGGGGGCACTCCCGGTATCACGATGTCGGCCGCCCGGCCGACCAAGTGCTGAGACTTCGGGGCGCCGTCGACATCCGGGCGGCTATTATATTCCGGATCCCGGTAACATGATATGACGGTGATCGGGCGGCCGCCGAGACGCTCCCTAAGCGCCTCTAAGGCGTGAATCAGCTCATGCTCGATAAATAGGTCCTTGTTGCCGTGAGAGTAGAGCCTGTCCTCTATGATGTGGAAATGCGCCGACAGTCGGCCGCCGCGGTCCAGGCGGTTGCGGGTAATCGGTCCGACTTCGCCATCCCGGCTGATTCCATAGCCGATCTGTAAGCGCTTAACCGCAAACTCGGTCCGGTCGCCGAATATCTTATCAAAGGCGCCCGGCAAGAAGTGAATCGCCGCTAACGCTCTTTGCAGGACCTCAACATCGGCCCCGGTGCTGCCATTTTTCAGAAGGCGGCTCATGCTCTCGCCATTATTATTGGAATATCGCCAGTTGATACACTCAGCGCCGGCAAGGTGGCCGGGAGCGGGTAGCTGCCGGCGGCGTATCCGTAGGTGTCGGCGTCATTGAGCGTAAAGGATGTCGCCGTATTGTCTCCGATCAGCATCGGCGTGGCATTACAGACCAGCGCCAACCAATATTGGCCCGGTGCTAAATCAATGTCGATCGCGCCGCCGAGCGTCACATAGGCGGTGGTTGTATCAAGGCCCGTTACCTCTGCGATCTTGTTTCTGGCGCTGTCATAAATGCCGATTTCCGCCAGGCCGGCCGCGCCGGCGGAGCCTACTCTGGCACATAGCCAAGCGAGGTTTAGCGGCTCATGGACCATAAAGGCAAAGCAATAGAGACGGTTGGCCGTCACGGCAATATTGCCTGTGCCTCCGATCACCGGATTGCCATAAACTTGCCGCGTCGGCGGCGGGTATATTTTCATATTCGGTAATCCCTCGATTCCGATACGGTGACATCGGCCACGTCGGCCGAGCCTGCCGTTATCACTAAACCGATGAAGGCCGCGCGCGGCTCGAAGTCTACCGCGCCATTGCTTGCCCCTACCATTGACGCCGTCTCGACCGGTCCGCGCGCCGTACCGTCCAGGCCGTAATGCGTCGCTACGATCGTTCCGGCGGCGGCTCCGGCTTGCGCCCACGATACGGTGATCTTTTCTAGGTGCTGGGCCGTTCGCGGGTAAATCGTCTTGACGCCGCTGGCCGCGATCGCCGGCCAGTCTCTTAAAACGGTCTGCGCTCTTTCCTCACGCGGCCGCTTGCAATACCACATGCGAAAACTGACCAGGCGGCCGCCTGTCTCTGTCGTTGTCAGGGATAGGTTGCGAAGCCGGCCATGCGTCCGAAAGTAGACCAGGCCCCGGCCGATGTTGTCGTTGGTGAATAGGTCGCTATAGCCGGCCAGCGGTATTCGGCGCGTTATCACGTTGCTGTAAGACGTGGCGCCGGTGTCTTCCTCTATCACTAAATAATTAAATCCATCTGTGCCGCCTGGCGTCTCGCTGATCTCATAAATAACGCCGATCAGCTTTTCCGTTACCTGCGGCAAGAAGAAGTCAGGGTCAAAGCTACGGATATCCCAATAGTAGGGGTCGCTCCCCCGTGGCGTGATTTCCTTGTGCTGCATATTGGCGATCAGGCTTTCTTCCGGGTCGTATGCTTGATAAGGATAGAGGCCGCCTAGCTCTTGAACTGTTATCGGGACAAATCCGGCCGTTTGGGCATAAGGGGGGTCCTGATTTGCCCATTCCCCGCAATAGCCGGCCGGCGCGATCGCCACGTCCTGAAAGACCGGGAAGATTGCCCAGCCGCCGGGGAAAACGCGGAGCGTTTCGCGCTTGCTGCCGTAGTGCTGCTCCTCGATTGTGGGCTGCCGGCCGTCGATGTATATGTCTATCGCGTTGGACCGGCTGAGATTCGCGACCCTTAGGGACTGCCCTGCCTCAGGCGTCACAACCGTCCCGCCGTCGCGGATCTCGATAACGACATACTTTAGCTCGATGCTCATAGCTCCGACGCCCCCCTGGTTGCGACCGCCTTACCGGCCCTCACGACTGTCTTGATGGTTTTTTGGCCCGTCTCGGTCCGCGTGAAGGCGACGACGAGCAGGCCGGCGCCGAGGATGACGAGCGCCGTACGCTCGATCGAGGTCTTAAATGGCTGTACAACCTCTCGATCGAGGTATTTTAGTATCGTGCTCACAGGACTAAGCAGGCCCACGCCCTCAATCACGGCGTTAGCTACAGGGTAGGTGACGCCGCCGGCGGCGCCTATGTTTGTATATTGATCCGGGTTGGCGGCCGGCTTGCCGCCGAAGTCGAAGTGAGGCTTGTCGTCTTTACGCTGATATATCCCATATTGCGGACCAACCCGGACGAGCAGATCGCGGCTGGTGCCGGCGGCTACGTCGATCGCGTCGCCTAACTGGTGTTGCGACCAGCCGGCGCGGGCGACCGGCCCGGCGCGCGTACCAGCCAAGAACTCGTTATAAAGACGCCACTGTTCTTCCTTGGACCGGTACGCGCTCGTTATCTGAATCTCAGCCCCATACTGAGACTCGATCGCCCGAAGCGCCGCCGCCATGCCCGGAGAGACTTGCCAGCCGCGAAAATCAACCAGGAGGGGCATAGTTTCTTCCGTGGAGCCTTGATAGCGATTGAATCCGAAGCTCGGCCGTCCTCATGCGGCTGGCCACGTTTTCGGCGACGGTCGAGACCGTGTTTATCCGGCCGTTTAATCTTACGTCTTCGCTTTTTTGGCGCAGATCCTCATTTTTGAGGCTGTTGATCTGCGTCTGTAGGTTGCCCGTGACGCCTGTCACGGCGCCGATCTGTTGCGTAAAGCCTGCCGCGTCCTCCGTTATGCGCTCGTCGAAACTCGACCACATCTCGCCGATCTGTCCGATCGTGTCGGCCTGGACCATGCGTAGCGGATCGAGGTATTGCTGTAGGTCCGGGTCCGGAGATCCAAAGGACATCGGCGCGGAGACATCGTAATCGGTAGCCAGCTCGTCGACCGCGCTCGAAGATCGCGGCGCGGCCGCCGGGCGGCGGGAGACATATGCCGCCGCGCCGGCGATCGCGCCTAGGGCCAACGCAAGGAGGTAAATGGGCTCTTTCTTGAGCTTCGCAATTAGCTTATCCAAGATCACGCACCCCGCCATAGACGAGCGGATCGCGTATCTCTGAGTCGAAGTCGATCTTAGGCACGTCCGGACGCCCGCCGGTCGGCGTCATCTCCACCGGCACGGCCAAGCCCACCATCGGCGGCAGCGGTCCGGTGAATATCTGTTTGTCCGGGATGGCCGGCTCCGGCACATCGAGCGCGGCTGTCAGATCAAGCGCGTCACGGTAGTGTGTGCCGCCGAGGTCTGCTTTTCGGACCATCTTAGCGGCCTTGGAACGTCCGGACGCCGGCTCGTATCTGAGTCCCCGATACACGGATAAGATCGTTGACGATATTGCCCTTGGCGAGCAAGAGATAGACGAGTATCAAGAGCGCGCCGCCGGCTGCCACATCCCACGCCGATCCGAACCTAAACGTCTTCATGACTGCCTCCTAATTCGAGAAGTTTGCCTTGAGCTGGGCCCAGTTGTATATCAGGCTGCTCATTACCAGTAAGGCTAAATACATGATCCCGGCGTCCGCTTTCTTGCGATATAGCCACCAGCCGGCGCCGAGCGCGGCGACCATCGAGCCGACCGCTTTCGCGTTGGTGCCGTACTTCTCGCCGATCTCTCCAAGCTCGACATTACCCCCGGCGGCGGAGCGGGCTACCGCATATTCCGCCTCGCCACCAAGCGTTGCGGCTGTCCCTAAAATGGTCGCGTTCACTTCAATTACTCCAATCGACAACGGTGCGAGCTGCTTAAAGGCCGCTTCCGTGAGATCCCATTCCTTGCCGGTCCACTCGGCCGGCCCGCGGTCGATAACCTCGGTCGTGAGCGTCCGGCCCATATACTCGAAACGCACCCGCGTCCCGAACGGTAGCGACCGATGGGCGACTCCGATCGTTGACGGCTTTAGCGTGATCCCGGACGCCGTCCGGTTCCCGTAGAGTCCGGGCCCGAAAAAGCTCGCAAGCGCCAGACTCATGCGAAAGCACTCCCGCCCGGCGGTAGGGGAGAGGCGTAGCCCGGCTGTCCGCCACTGTCGTACTGCGACATGCGGCCGTGATCGAAGCCTAAGAATTCACCTGAGCGACCTGTCAAAATCAAGTAGACCATCCGGCCGCGCTCGGAGGCGCCGAACCAGATCAGAAAGAGCGCGATCACCGCGATGATAAAGCTATCTCTCACTGTCTCGATCTCCAATCATGCGCTGCACTAGCTCAAGCGGCTTGCCGTTGAACAACGTCAGCACTCCCATCATGGCCGCGACGATCCACGGTTCCAACTTGGCCACGTAAGCGAGCGCCAACATCCCTAGTAGCGCGATCAAGGTCAGCGTTCTAGTGCTCACTTCTTTTTCTTGCTGGGTCTCGCATTTAGTTGCTGCACGAATCCGGCGGCTACCAAGATTCCAATCAGGCCGAGAACATAGTGATTCTCACGCACTCCCGGGATCCGAAACCGCTGCACGTTCGCGGCCGCAAGCTCTGCGCGCGCCGCCTCGGTCGCAACCTGTCCGACTAAAGACGGCGCGCCCGGTTCAAGCTGTTCGACCGTCGTAGGGCCGACGCCTAGACCGAGGTCGGCCGCGTTGATTCCACCGATCTCCATTGACCTAACCCCCCCTAGCTCGTCTCTCCGCCGAGGCCCTTGATGGGTACGAGCTGCTGCTTGATGATGTTCAGGTGCGCGCCCGTTCCGAGCGTCGCGCCACTTACTACGCGGGTCCTCAGCGAGAGGTCCGTAATGTTCGCCGTGTTGAGGTAGTCGCGGCTCGTTCCGAGCCCCGGCACGCCCTGGTGATTGAAGTCGAGGGCGTAGACGCCGTCGGGAAGATCGCGGCCGTACATATCGCGGTTGTCCCCGCGCAATACGTCGATGTCGTGAGAGACGGTCCGCTCGGTCTGGTTGTATTCGACCTCGATCAGATCGATGTCGGCACTCGGCGCCAGACCGCCATTGAGGTGGTGCTGCAAGATCATCCGAGTGATGATGTTGCCGCGCAGCGGCTTGTACACCTGCTCGCCGACTGCCACGATATCGATCCTGTCGTGGACCGTCTGGTACATGTACTGCATCGGATAGCGATGCTCCTGTGCCGGCGGAACCGAGAAGATTTCCGGCACCAAGACACAGTTGATCGACTCATTGGAGATCGCGATCGAACCGGACGCGGCGTCCGAGAAGGGGCCGGCGTCGCTGCCGATCGTCGCCCAATCGATCTCTATGACCGCCTGGACCTGCTCGCTCTGTAAGAGCATGAGGCCGCGCAGGTCGCGATCGTTGAGCGTGATCGGCAGCGAGAAATAAAAGCGGATGTTGTTGGAGGTGCCGCCCACGCTCACCACGTTTCCGAACTGAAAGACTTGGTTGTCGCCGGTCTGATCCGCGCGACAATTGAACGTGGAGACCAGGCTGGCCAAGAACAGCTCGTAGCCGGTCAAGGTGATGACGTTGCTATTGAGCAGCTTGACGCGGATCCGATCGATCAAGTTCCACGGACCGTACGGGCTCTTGGTCAGTGTGGTCGTCGAGGCGTGGGCCGCAGTGAACGACCCCTTGACCAGACACTTGATCCGCGCCAGGTAGTTGCTCTTGGGCAACTCACGGGAACTCTTGGCGCCGGCGGAGTAGGGGATGGCGGCGATCTCCCTTTGTCCGTGGCGGGTGTGCTGGTCGAATACCGCTATTTGTTGCGCGGTGCTTACGGGCGACATATTTCCACTCTCCTTTTAAGAGGATTCGATGACGTTGGACAGGTACGGCACATTGAAGCGCCGGCTGGCGATCTTAGCGAGTATGATGAAAGTGAGTGCCATCCCCCCAACGATGAAAAAATTCTTGAGCGTGATCTTCACAACTACTCCTCCCTGTCTACCAGGTGTTTTGCGAAATATGGGCAATCCGTCGTCATATAGATAACTCTTGCCGAGACTAATTTCAACCCTGTTACACGGTGTGACGGGGTTACTTTTTTCAAAAAACTTTTAATCGCCGATCTTCACGACAGTGGGGGAGACGCTCGTATGCAGGTCGTAGTAGAAGCACTCGTAACGCCCGAGATCGTTGAAGTCGACTTTGCCGATCCAGCCGCACACGCGACGGCGGTCCGCCTCGTCTTGCAGGCGAAAGACGAAATACTGGTCCGCCTCCGAGTAGAATATCTTCGGGATGTTGGCCGGGCGCTGGGTGAGTGCCACGACGCCGATGTCCTTCTTGCGGCCGCGCTTTAGGATCGCTCTCAGGTGCCTATCCGTCGATCGATCTTCCGACTTGCCGGGAATAATCACGTCGTCGATCTCGTCGATGAAGAGCAGGGTGTTCTCCCGCCTATAGATGAACTTGAAGAACGCCGCCAGGTTTTCCTCGTTGCGATCCGGGTCGAAAAGCTCTCTATCCGGCGGCGTATAGACATATCGGCCCGCCTCCATTTTTTTTAGCTCCTTGATGTCGGCGATGACCTTGGCGTCGTGTAGGTCGAGGCGTCCGGACGCGTCGTAGGCTATCAGGTTCCGCCAGCCGGCCGTAAGCGCCTTGGCGGCGTATGTCTTGCCGCTGCCGGTCCGACCGGCTATGAAAATGCGCTGGTCTTTGAATGATTCCTGCCTAAACGTCGTCAT
>SDBU01010004.1_pt1 | contig 10567 bp, 9 predicted proteins | sample 2277071 | NCBI WGS metagenome assembly SDBU01 (sample SAMN10397929, study PRJNA504765) | marine sediment metagenome | isolation source: marine sediment core GS08_GC12, 126 cmbsf | place: Arctic Ocean: Gakkel Ridge, Loki's castle | collected 2008
AGGTAGTACCTGAGCATCGATGGTTCCCACGTGGGTATGGGTACCCAGTACAGCACTTACCCGGCCGTCCAGGTATCGCCCCATGGCTACCTTTTCCGATGTTGCCTCGGCATGAAAATCAACGATAATAACTGGTGGCTTGTGTTTAAGATCAGATAGTAGTTGGTCCATAGCTCTAAATGGGCAATCGAAATTGCTCATAAAGGTTCTCCCTATTAGATTGACCACCATAGCCTGATTACTGATTATGTAGCCCTTTCCGGGAACGCCCGGGGGATAGTTTAGCGGGCGCAGAATAGGCATCTCACTGTCAAGATATGGGATAATCTCCTTCTGGGCCCATATATGATTGCCTGAGGTCAGCACATCAGCACCGGCGTTTAATATTTCTAAAGCTGTAGGTGGAGTTACGCCTAAACCGCCGGCAGTATTCTCAGCATTTACAACAACTAAGTTCACGCCGTATTGCTCTCGCAGTTCGGGTAAAAGTTCACCTACCGCTTGCCTACCAGGCTTACCAACTATGTCACCAACCGCCAGTATTAACATTAGCTCTTCAAAGGGGGGATAGCCACCTGGTCGGGTCTCGCCTTCTCCCTTTTTACTGCCACCTCCTACTTGGCATAGTCTATCGCTCTTGTTTCCCTGAGCACCGTAACCTTTATTTGACCGGGATACGCCAGACCTTCCTCTATCTTCTTAACAATGTCCCGGGCAAGTCTCATTGCCCCTAAATCATCAATGTCCTCCGGCTTGACCAAAATACGGATTTCACGACCGGCTTGAATAGCATAGGATTTGTCTACCCCCTTGAAGCTATTGGCGATATCTTCCAGTGCCTTTAGCCGCTTCAGGTAGCTCTCCAGTGACTCGCGCCTTGCTCCCGGTCGGGCGCTACTGATGGCATCAGCGGCGGAGACAATAAATCCCCACGTGCTGGTAGAACTGGTCTCGAAGTGGTGCTCGGCGATACCTTGGACCACTTCCGGAGATTTTTCCCATTGCTTAACCAGGTCAGCTCCAATAGCAGCGTGGGTGCCCTCCACTTCGCGGTCTACTGCTTTGCCGATGTCATGAAGCAGTCCGGCCTTCTTAGCTATGGCAGTGTCGGCTCCTAACTCTGAAGCAATCAGGGACGCCAGATAGGCGACCTCAATACTATGTGCCCGGACATTCTGGCCATAGCTGGTGCGATACTTAAGGCGACCGAGCAATCTAATTAACTCGGGCCGTAATCCGTGCACCCCGACCTCGTGTACTGCCTGCTCTCCAGCGCTCTGGATAGCAGCTTCCACTTCTTCCTTGGCCTTGGCGACTACCTCTTCAATACGGGCTGGATGGATACGACCATCAAGGATAAGCTTGTTTAAAGCCTGGCGAGCAACTTCTCTCCGCACCGGGTCAAAGCTAGACAGGGTTACTGCCTCGGGGGTATCGTCAACAATTAGGTCAACACCGGTAGCCTGCTCTAGCGCTCTAATATTACGACCTTCTCGTCCGATGAGGCGGCCTTTCATCTCATCACTGGGGAGGGGGACACTGACCACCGTGACCTCAGATACCACCTCAGAGGCAGAACGCTGAATAGCCTGGGTCAAAATCTCTTGGGCTTTGTTGTCAGCTTCCTCCTGCAGCTTGGTTTCCCACTCCCGGAGGCGCCGTGAGGCCTCCTGTTGCATCTCAACCTCCATCCTTTCGAACAAGGCTTCCTTTGCTTCGGTGCTAGACATACCTGATATGAGCTCTAGCTGTTTTACCTGCTTATTTCTAGCTTCTTCAAGCTGAGCGTGAGTGGACTCTATCGACTTTTCTTTATTGGCTAGAGAGCGCTCACGTTGCGCCGCTCCCTCCAGCTTGCGTTCCAAGGTCTCCGTTTTGGACGATAAACGGTTCTCCTGACGCTGTAGTTCAGAGCGCCGTTCACGGTACTCTGCGTCAGTTGCTGACTTGAGTTTCTCTGTCTCCTCCCTGGCCTTGTCGGTTGCTTCCTTGGCTCCTTCCCTGGCTTCAGCCAGCGTTCTAGCTGCTCTGCGCTGGGCTAGCCGAATCAGACGATTAATCGCCATTCGCCGGAAGAAGAAGATGATGGCACCTCCTAATATCATACCGATGACGAAAATAGCAACTATTGACAGATAATAGACTCCCATTTCCATTTTTATCACCTCACTTTCTTTTGTAACTGTCCATTATTACCCACCTCCAGTTGGCAGCCAAGGTAGAATGCTACTTGGCCGCACCCCCCAATTCTTGCCACATACGTTTCACAGTATGATTTATCACCCCATAACCAAAGCCGCGCCGCTTGAGGTATTCACCTAATCGGCGGCGAAAGCTTTGATAATCGGACAGGGGCAACCTGCGAGCTTTACCCAGAGCTGCCCGGTAGGCACTATCATCATCGTTAGCATCGTTGACCACCTGGTCTATGATGTCGGCAGCCACCCCCTTTTGCCTCAGCTCTAACTTGGTTAGCCATTGGCTGCGCGGGCTGAATGATTCTCTACTTTCCCTCCAGAATTGAGCAAAGGCGGTATCATCTACCAACCCCTGCTCCTTTAACTTGGTTATCACTGCCGCTACACTATCACCATTAAAATCACGCTGGTGGAGTCGCTCTCTAAGCTCAGACTCACTCCGAGGTCGGTAGCTGAGGTAGCGGGTGGCAGCATTAAGGCAACGGTCAACGCGGCCAGACCTGGCCAGTGCCTCAATCTGATTAGCCGATAGCTCTTGCCCAACCTGTAGCTCCTCTTGTGCCACCGCTTTAGCTTCCAGGCTAAAAGCAAATTGGCCGTCCAAGAACATATTTACCCGCTTCCCAGCACGCCTCCCGGCGCGGATGGCGGTAATCTTACTCATCAAATTGCCTACCCCTTCTAAAAAACAAAGCTGAGGCCTATACCTCAGCTTTATCACCTTTGCTAGTTATTAAGTTGTCAGTTAACGATGTTTCTAGTCACTAGTCATAGGATGGGGGTGTTGATAGCTGAGGCTCTAACCTGCTGCTCAATCTCCTGGGCAAGCTCGGAATTCTGCGAGAGGTATTGCTTTGCATTCTCCCTGCCTTGCCCCAGACGAGTATCACCCCAGGAGAAAAAGGCGCCGGTCTTCTTCACTAGCCCCAGCTCTACACCAAGGTCGAGGAGGTCGCCCTCGCGACTTATCCCATGGCCAAACATGATGTCAAAGCTAGCAGTTCTAAACGGAGGAGCAACCTTATTCTTAACTACCCTAGCTCTGACACGATTGCCGATTGCTTTGTCTCCCTGCTTAATAGTCTCGGTACGTCTCAGATCTATCCTTACCGAACTGTAGAACTTTAGAGCCCTGCCGCCAGGAGTCACCTCAGGATTGCCAAAGACAATGCCAATCTTTTCCCTCAGCTGGTTAATGAATACTACCGCTGTTCCTGACTTGCCGATAGCCGCCGCCAGCTTTCTCAAGGCCTGCGACATTAGGCGGGCTTGTAAGGCAACTTGGGTATCCCCCATCTCCCCCTCAATCTCAGCCCTGGGCACCAGAGCAGCTACACTATCAATTACAATTACATCAACAGCTCCGCTCCTGACTAGTGCTTCAGTAATCTCCAGAGCCTGCTCCCCGGTATCGGGTTGGGAGATAAGCATGTCTTCAAGGTTAACTCCGCAGTGGCTGGAATAGAGGGGGTCAAGGGCATGCTCCACGTCAATGTAGGCAGCTATGCCTTCCTGCTTCTGTGCTTCAGCGATGATGTGCAGGCCTAAGGTAGTCTTTCCCGATGCCTCAGGGCCAAATATTTCCGTAATCCGCCCTCTAGGAATACCCCCTAACCCTAGGGCCAGGTCTAGTGAAAGTGAGCCACTGGGAATGACCTTCACCGGCGAGATACCAGCTGCCTCTCCTAGTTTCATGATTGAGCCTTCGCCAAATCGCTTTTTAATCTGACCAATGGCTAGCTCCAGCGCCTTATCTTTCTCGGTGGTCATATTCGTCTCAGTTTAATAATAACACAGGTGCTTTACCAAAACAAGAGGACGTGCTGAATGGTTCTGCTCGGTTGTGGTTGGCAGAAGAATATGGGTAGTTGACTATGAAACAGACCGCAAAGCTGTACAGGCTAGGTAGTCTAGCAAGTAGGCTCAAATATTAACATTTCCCTTTGGCTTGTCAAAGTCTGATTCTGCCCATATATAGACTAATCCCTTTGACCCTCTGGTCGCTCTGTAATGTATTGCTCCATGTGCCCTCTGTAACTTATCGTGAAACTTGTCTATTTCCTTAACAACTATCTTGAAGAAGACCCAGTTAGCATTTTTCACTGGATGACCACGAACCCACAGCACGCTGATTCTACTTGTTTTCAAGATGGAAGCGTGCTTCGTTTTTGCCTCAATGTCATGCGTAATCCATGTACGACCATTGTGTTTGCACCAATCGAATATATCTCGTTCTCCGCTACTAGGGGATAATTCTGGGACTTCTGTTATATGCCAAATGTCATAATCAAATAACCTGAGCGATTTAGCTATGTCGTGCGTCAGGTCATTATCTAGGAGGTATCTAGGGGGCTTGAACGGCTGTAAGACGATTTTCCCACTCCCAAGCGTGTTGAATCTGATTCTCTTCTAAGTTAAAGGCTCTGCTTATATATGAGTGAGAATCACCACCTCTTATCATTTGCGCGACGATTCTTGTTCGCATCCTAGTACCATTGATACAAGGTTCACCAAACTGGATTAGTGGGTTTAATAACACACCTTCATGTGGAGACCAAGTGGCAGCAACATTAACGCCATTGTGAGGGTTGAAAGTCATGTCGTGAACTTCCTGCAAGTATTCACCTATTAGCATTGGCATAACTAGTTGCCCATGTCGGCTAGCAGCAATGAATGCGTAACGGTTTAACTCAGCAAAAATGTCAATACTCTCCGTCCAGATTCGCTCTATGGCGAATGGACGACGATACCCCGTTTTCTCACGCAACCACTTCTCGGCTCTGTGAATCTTCTGCCATGAAAGACCATAACTACGGAGTATGGCAATCACACGCATGGATACAAGGTCTTCAAATGAGATAATTAACTCCCTGCCACCCACTGTGCGAAGTTCTGGTGTCATCAGACCAGCTCTAATCCAATGAATCAAATTCCGTGAGTTTATGGGATATCTTTGCACTGGGGCAAGGATGTCTTCTTTGAGAGTGGCTGTTAGATAGACCGCAGCTTTTGGAGCTACATATAATCCTGAGTAATCAATATCCTTATTCATAGTTGACACCCCCTTTACAGACATGATAGAATATCCGTGTAGGGGCAAGCTCTCAAAGCTAGTGTCAGTAGCTTTGAGTTCCTATACAGTTAGGTGAATAATCGCTATTGTTTGCCCGATAATAACACAAGTGCCCGATTATTGCAATAGTCGGGCACTTTCATTTTAACCTCTTATTCCTTGTACAGAAGTTAGAACTGGCATTGCTTTTCGCCTTCTACTCTTTTTAATTCTAGGCTTCCTCTTTATTCCGTATCTTGTAGGCTCACCAAAATATATCTCTATTTCTCTAGCCTTTTCGCTTGAATCAACGCCAGATTGTTTGACAACATCCAGCCAATTCTTAAATGGAAATTTAATCCCTGCTTTTTCCGCTGGTGTCGTGTCTCCTAGAGAATCATGAGGGCGAAAGAAATTATAATGTACAAGCCAGCCATCAAGTATCTCCAATGCGGTTTCAGGTTTTTTCAGCCCCCGCATAACTTTTGTTCTTGCTTTTAATGTTCCGTGAAAGCGTTCAATAAGATTAGTATTCGGCTGAACTGCAAATCCCTTTGATTGGACATGCCGTGTGTCCGCACCAAAAGCCGTCTCGATTCCGTCTAGGTAGGCAGAGAGTTTATCGGTGATGATGACCTTTCTCAGTTTATCTTCAACCTCTTTGACTGCTTGCTTGACATTTTGGCTATCAGTTATGTCCATCTTCACCGCTATGGCGTTTCCTCCTTTGGCTCCTATATCATCGGCAACCGCTTGCGCTTTCTCATGCTGGATATCAAGGATGGCCACCCCTGCGCCCTCACTTGCCAGCCTCCTGGTTATTGCCTCCCCTATTCCCTGAGCCCCACCGGTTATAATAGCAACTTTATCCTTGAGACGCTCCATAATCCTCCTTTCCTTTAAATAAGGAAGGGCTAGTCCTTGAAGTTTGGCATCGGTGGTGGCAGGCGCTTGTGGTTAGTGGCTGCCATCATAGACTCAATCTTCCCTTTGACGTCATCTGAGGCTTGACCAGTAACCAGATAGCGGTCGAGTTCGTGATAGCTGAGTCCCAGCTCGCGCTCATCAGTCTGTCCCGGCCATAAGCCGGCTGAGGGAGGCTTGTCTATGATTTCCTGCGGAATAGCCAAATAGCTAGCCAGCTCCCTGACTTCTCTTTTGACCAGATTGCCCAAGGGCATGATGTCTACCCCGCCATCCCCATACTTGGTGAAGTAGCCTGTAGCCAGCTCGCTCTTGTTGCCCGAGCCGACCACCATATATTCACGCTGATTGGCAGAGTAATAGAGGGTGAGCATCCTTAACCTGGCCTTGAGGTTAGCCTCAGCCAGTCGGCTGGCACCAGGTTCTACCGTATCACTAGGTAATACCTGGCTCAAGGTGTCAAAAACGCTGTCAAGAACTACCACTTTAGTCGGGATAGAGAACTTGTTAGCCACAGCCAGGGCATGTTCTCTATCTTCGGGGATACTGTAGCAGGGCATAATCAGCCCGAGTGTGTTTTGAGAGAAGGCACGGTGACATAATACTACCGCTACGGAGGAATCAAGCCCACCACTCATGCCTATCACCACTCCCTTACAGTTGGCGGCCGTTACCTTGTCTTGTATCCACGAAATCAGTTTCTCGACCAGTGGCTCTGCATCCATGTAAACCTCTGTTGCCGTAGTAGGTTATGGGTAGTATACTACCCTGTAGTTACCGAGTCAAAGGAGTTGAGCTTAGAATGTCGGCTGCCGACCTTATTCTTAAAAACGCTAATGTGATAACCGTAAACCCAGGGCAGCCCAGCGCTGAGCTGGTGGCAATCAAGAACGATAAGATTCTGCTGGTTGGCAGTAATGAAAGGCTGGAGGAAGTCAGGGGAGCCAGAACCAAGATAATTGATTGCCAGGGTAAGACTGTGGTGCCGGGATTTAATGATGCTCACTGCCATATTTTCTCCTTCATCAGGAAGCTGCTCAGCATTGACCTGAGCCCCTCTTCGGTTAGGTCGATTGATGACATAAAGGCAGCCATTGGCCGGAAGGCTTGGAATACCCCAAATGGCCAATGGATTGCGGGAACCGACTACAACGAGTTTTACCTTGCCGAGAAACGCCATCCGACCCGCTGGGATATTGATGAGGTGGCACCCGACCACCCGGTAGTCCTGTCTCACCGCTCCCTGCACGCCTGTGTACTTAATAGCCTAGCGTTGTCTCTGGCGGGCATTACCAGGGAAACACCGGAACCACCCGGGGCACTCATTGCCAGAGACCTCACTGACGGGGAACCAAACGGTCTCCTATTCTCATCTGAGATGGTGGGTCATATCAGAGAGAAGGTGATGCCTTCTCTATCCGAAGAAGAATTAATCAGGGGTATAACCCAGGCTAATAAGCACTACCTATCTCAGGGAATTACCTCTCTGCAAGATGCCACATTTGTCAACGATTTCAGGCGATGGCAACACTACCAGCGATTCAAGGACAGCGGCATGCTGAAGAGTCGGGTATCCATGATGGTTGGTGTTGAAACCATGAGCCAGTTTCAGGAGGCGGGTCTAGGTTTTGGCTCTGGTGATAGCCAATTGCGCCTGGGTGGGCTAAAGATAGTACCACGGCGGGTGGGAGAACAACTGTATCCTCCCCAGCCAGAGTTAAACCGGCAGGTACTTGATGCTCACCGGGCTGGTTTTCAGGTAGCTATCCACGCTATTCAGGAAAGTACGGTGGAGGCAGTCATCATCGCCCTGGAGTATGTCCGTAGCCGGCTCCCTAAGGCAGACAGACGCCACCGCATAGAGCATTGCTCCGAGTGTCCGCCCCGCTTGCTTGAGCGACTAAAAGAGCTGCGAGCAGTGATTGTTACGCATCCATCTTTTCCCTATTATAGTGGTGAAAGGTATCTGGTTACGGTGCCGGCTACTCAGCTAGACTGGCTGTACAGGATTAAGTCTTTTCTTGGTAGCGGGTTAGTCGTTGCTGGTAGTTCGGATTCTCCGATAGTGCCCGATAATCCGCTAGTCGGCATATATAGTGCCGTCACCAGACAGACCGAATCAGGGCAGCAGCTTCTACCCGAGGAGTGTATTTCTGCCAGTCAGGCGCTGGCTCTCTATACCATAAACGGTGCCTACGCCTCTTTTGAAGAGGATATAAAAGGCTCAATTACTCAAGGTAAACTGGCTGATATGGTACTCTTAAGCGATGACCCCACTAAATCACCCCCAGAGCAGGTAAAAGGTATTAAGGTTGAGATGACCATTATCGGTGGTAAGGTGGTCTGGGAGACTTGACTCATTGCCTGAGAATGATTAAACTAATTATGGAGAGAGAAAATGCCGATATATGAATATACCTGCCCTGATTGTGAAGTCAAGTTCGAACTAATACGCCCGTTAAGCCAGTCTAGTGAGGCGGCTACCTGCCCCAAGTGCGAGAAAAGCGCTGGCAGGATATTATCCATTTTCGCCTGCTTCTCCACGGATGAGCGCGGACTGCCTTCTATGATGGGGGGAAACCCCTGCTCTAGCTGTAGCTCCAGCAGTTGCGATACCTGCAATAACTAGTTGGTGTTCTAAGCTATGTCAGCTGCTGCTGTTCCCCGACGCACAGGAGTAGCTAATCTACCGCTTCACCATGGCAAGAACAGCATTCCCTGCTCTGTAGATGGAAAAACCTACGACCGGTCGTTCGAGTTTCTGGCTAAAGCTATTCACAAAACCAGACTCAGCCTCACAGAAAAAACCGAAGCGCTTAATATGCTGAGGAGTAGACAATTAAAGGGACACAGTCGATAAGTCCTGTACTCCTCCCTAAGACCTGTCCGGCTTTCTCAAAGCTTCGGTTAGCCCTGACTCTTAAGCACACCCCTCTTCAAGAGAAGTAAGAACAGGCTAAGCGCTGCCTTCCCTGGTCTTCTTGGCTGCCTCTGAGGTTCTGAGGTCACCAAACTTGCTGTCTCTCAAATCAAGGGCTGCTTTTAGTCCCTTTTCCTCAGCAATCTTGTTAAACTCCTCAGAGCTACTTCTAGTCCCTGACGCGGTAAGAAAATCCATACTGAACTGTTCGGTGCCGGTTCTGAATCCCATTATCTCCATCTGTCTATTGATGCCTCTTTTAGTCATCATAATGAGGTCAGTTTCAATCAGAGCCATTCTTTGAGCGAACTTTTCAGTTTCCTCCTCAAGTTGAGCTCTTGGGCACACCCTTGTTGCCCAGCCAACGCGCCATGCCTCTTGTCCATCCATAGTGTCACCGGTGAAATACATTTCCTTGGCTTTGGTTATCCCGATCACCCAGGGTGCGTACTGGATATTGCCCGGCGAGAGGTTCCTGGACACGGGCCAACCTATTACCGCGTCATCGGATACGAACCTCATATCGCAGAATCCGGCTAACTCAAAAGCCCCAGCTAGACAATAGGAGTGAATTTGAGCAATCACTGGCAATTGAAGGTCCCAGAGAGTGAAGTAAACGCTTAAATGATGCTTGTTGTAGGAGCCCCATGTCTGGTCTCGGCCAGGATAGGTATAAACACCACTTTCTGGATTCAAAGTACCCTTGCCCCCTGTTCCTGGGGTTAAATCATAGCCTGAGCTGAAGCAAGGTCCTGTTCCCTTAATAATGACAACTTTTATCTCCCCGTCCCTCTCCATTTCCTTAGCCGCTTCAGCTATTTCGCACAACCTTGAGTAAGATAGCGGGTTCCTTTTCTCAGGCTGGTTTAGCACAATCCTGCCAATTGGGGGGTCCTTTTCGTAAAGAATTGTTTCATAGGCCATTGCAATATACTTCCTTCTGTAACTTTATTTAATAAGCCATCCACTTTTTGGGGATAGATTTTCCTTTTAATCCACCTCCTTTTGATTTACATTACAAGTAACTTAGTTAGTATTATCAAGCATTTCCGGCTGGTTAAGGGTAATCCTCACTAACCTATTATCTTCCGGGTCTTTTTCTTAAAGGATGTTCTGATAGGGGGTTCTGTCAACCATGTCTTCCGGCATTGTTACCATTGTAAAATACCTCCTTTTGAAACTTTTATTTTCAAGAACGGCTGTATTGGCTACTTCCGCACCGCAGTAGTAAGGGCAGGTGAGTGCATCACTATCCTCTATAGTAATAAGGCAGGAGCCTACTTCCATCTCTCAGCATGGAAGGTATGGTAAAGGGCTGTGGTGTCCCGCAGCGGTGACAAGACTGGGCATACCAGTCCAATGAGACCCCACAGAACTGACAGCGCATCCGCTCATACTCTTCCTGGAGCCACTCATAAATCCCAAGTTCTTGCTGACGGCGGATGTTCTCCAAGACCTCAGCATGGTGACGGA
>SDBU01010005.1_pt1 | contig 10567 bp, 9 predicted proteins | sample 2277071 | NCBI WGS metagenome assembly SDBU01 (sample SAMN10397929, study PRJNA504765) | marine sediment metagenome | isolation source: marine sediment core GS08_GC12, 126 cmbsf | place: Arctic Ocean: Gakkel Ridge, Loki's castle | collected 2008
GCGACTGGTTAGCCCGCCCGATGTTCGGAATGTGGCTCTGATGCAAGCGCGAGCGAAGCTTGGACGACAGGCGATTGTTTGCGAATCATGTTTCTGCACCCCACGATTGTGAAGTCGCCCTTCCGCTGGATAGTGTTTCCAAACACGCCCTTGTTCTTGGCAGCAACGCAAAGCACTAGGTGGGTGGCGCACAAGCTCCAGTGCCAAAAACGCCAACGCCATGTGCCAAATCTAATGCCAACCAGAACGGCCAGGTAAGCAAATCCACCGCAGCGAAAGCTGGTTGGAGTGGACTCCCAAATAAATATTCCCAGATGCTCATTTGCCAACAGTACAAGTTAATCCCTCTGTACACCACGCCCATAAGCAGATAGATGGCAAATCCCAATAGCACAAACGAGGTCACGCGGTTCTTCATTACCACTATCATTTTCTGTGCAAGCATTGAACAGTTCTCCTTTCCTAGCATTTCCGGACTGGGCAGTCGTCTGCATTCTTCACCCTATACCTGCAGGCGAGTAGTTCTTCAGAGGCCGCGCCCACAATACTTGCCTTCACGCGGTAGTTGGACCGTGACGGCATGACTGCGAACTTGCTGGCCAGCGCGACGGTGAGGGCGGGCTAACTGCTGGATCTGGCGATCCAGCAGGAGCGAATTGGGATCTACTGAATCTCTCTCGCTTGCAGACTGTCACGGGAATCCTCCTTAATCTATGACGTGTAGGTTGTCCCTATTTTACGCCAAGAGGAGAAAAGAGGCAAGTCAGCAAAACACAAACTGACGACCATCAGCTTGCTGTGCCAGCATTCTCGAAGTGCATCAGCCACATGTACCCATCCTCCAGACTTGGTTCAACGGGCCGCGCCTCATAGCCGCCCACATCCTCGCCCACCACCCGGTATTGGGTTCCGTCTTCCAGGCGCAGGGTGGAGACAATGGCTAGCCCATCGTCAGGCTTCTCGCCCTTCGTCTTGATCTGCCACACCCGTCCCCGGGCGCGATCAATGAGCTCTCCGGGCGCGCCCCAGAACAGCACCCGCCCCTCGTGCAACACGGCCATGTCGCCGCAGGTCTGGCTGATGTCCTCGACGATGTGGGTGGAGAGGAGCACGACGCGGTCGCGTGCCAGATCGGCCAGGAGGTTGCGCAAGCGCACTCGCTCCTGGGGGTCCAGCCCCGAGGTGGGCTCATCCACGATGATTAGCCTGGGGTCGTTGAGCAGGGCCTGAGCAATGCCCACCCGTCGCTTCATGCCGCCTGAGAAGGTCTTTAGCTTGCGATCCGCGGCCTCTCCCAGCCCCACGGTGGCCAATAACTGCGCTACCTGCTCGCGCCGCCGCTGGCCGTCGTGCATGTGTTTGAGGATGGCGATATAGTCCACGAACTCCCGGGCGGTGAGGTCGGGATACAGGCCCAACTCCTGGGGGAGGTAGCCCAGCATGGCCTTGACGGCCCACTTCTCGCGGCTGTCGGCGACGTTGTATCCAGCCACCCGTGCCGTGCCTGTCGTCGGCTTGAGCAGGGTAGCCAGGATGCGCATCAGCGTCGTCTTGCCCGCGCCGTTGGGTCCCAGCAGACCGAACATCCCGGTCTCAATGGTGAGATTGACGTCCTGCAACGCCTGCACGCCGCCCTTGTAGGTCTTGCCCAGGTTCTCGATCTCGATCTTCATGGATTCGCCTCCTGTAGTCTGGTGGGCTCGGGGAAACCCTGCTCGGGTTGTGGCCGACTCGCCTCCCAGCGGTCTACGAAGTCCTCGCCCGTACGCTGGCCCGCCATCTCGAACAGCGCTTCCGGCGTGGCGATGGCCTGGCCCCCGGCCGGGAAACGGGCGATGAAGGCGCGCAGCAGGTCGGCGAAGCCCTCGTCGCCCAACGCCTGGTGAGCTTCCGCCAGGGTGACCACCAGGGCCGCGAGTTGGCCCCTCTGCGGGCCGGTGGGCAGACCACGATTCGAGAACTGCCGCCACACTTCAGCATTTGCTTTGGCCTGGGCCATGAACTCTTCCCGCGATCCCCGCGTCTTTTGTGGCTGCGCAGCCACCAACCCACGTTGCCACAGCACCAGATCCGCCTCCACTGACGCCGTGTCGCCCGTCAGCATCCCGGTCAGCCAGAGGGCGGTGTAGTGGCCCAGGGCGCGCTGGAGAGGTTCAACCGGGTTTGGAACCCTGATCGCTGGCTGATCCTTCCCACCAGGTATAGCCGGCACAAAGCGGCCGTAGGGGACCTGCAGGTTGTTGGTCTTTGCCCAGGTCACCGTGGCTGGGTCGGTGGTGAGGTTCAGCCCGAAACTGCCTCCTCGGCTGAGGATCAACGGCGGAAAGGCGGCCTTTTCACCCCACCAGGCCTGGGTCAGCCGGTCGGCATGGTAGCGGAACATCACTGTCGGCGTGCGTCCTTCACGCCAGGGTTGTTCACGATATGAAGCCGGAGCGCCGCTGCCCTCTGGGAAGAAGATCAAGCCCTGGGCGACGGCTGGCTGGGTCAGATATGGCAGGGCAACGGCCAGTAGCTCATCAGTTGGCCGGCCCAGTCGCTTCTCCAATTCTCGGCTGATATCCAGATACGCTCTTGCTTCATCACCCAGCTCGTCAGCCACGGCCGGTGGGACGAGGATGTGATCCTCGCTGTGCTCTAACAATCCGGGGGTGTAGGCCACCAGTAGCGCCTGCGGTAGTGTGTCTTCCCAGATGTGCACCTGTCCATCCGTCTCCAGCACCGTGTCGGCTGAGGAGACGGTGAGTACGCCGGCGGGTACTGACAGCCGGAGCTTGTACTGAGCATGGCCGAAGTGACGGGCCTGGGCCGCTCGTCGAGGGTTGGCGGTGAAGGGCCAGGGGTACCAGTCCCCCTCGCGCAACAGGTAGATGATGTTATCACCGAAATATCCGCGCACTGGCAGAGGAAGTGTTTCCCAGTAAGCACTGATCAGGCTGCCAAAGAAGTCGCCGTAGTCCTCACGAGCGAGACGTGGATGGCCGCCATAGCCGACGGCCAGCGTGACCTTCTCTCCAGAGCTCAGGGATGTCTCCAGATGCACAGTTATTGCTTCCCCTTGCTGCGTGAAGACCAGGGGAGCATCGTCGGGGCCCGCGACGCTATCGGCGTGGAGGGTCGGATTGAGCTGCAGCACAACCTGGTTGGTGGGATCTTTGCTCTCGTACCGGAGCGTCAAGGTTATCACCCCCCTGATCGTCCCCGTAGCCGGCGCCAGATCTGCCATCAGTTGGTAATCATCAACCTGCCATGCCTCGGCCTGGGGGGCGATGGGTGGCTGCGGGACGACGGCTCGAGCTGCCGCAGTTCGAAACAGCAGGAAAGTGATGGCAAATAGCCCGACCCCGGCCAATGTCAGCCCCAGGGCCACCCGGCGCTGCGTCATGGGCCAGTCACTGCGCCTCTCAACCCGTAGCAAGGTCCACGCTGTGAGGACGGCCAACGTGATGCCTAAGGTGAGATGCACAGCTACGATGCCGCGCACCAGCGGCGATTCTGGACCCAGGCCGACCGTGGGGGAGAGTTCCAGCATCGCGAAGCTGAAGTTCCACGGTGACACCATGGTTCCACTGGATACCAGGAGGCCAAGATCAACGGCAAGCCACCACGCGGCTACCACGACGTATACCACGATGGCGCGGCGGAAGAGCGTGCCCAGAAACAGCGGCAGGGCCACGACCAACACCATCATCGGCAGTGTCAACGGCAGGGCGTAGCGCCAGAAGGCCGTCGGCAGGGCGCCGAAGCCTGGCTGGATGTCCAATTGCCAGCTCGACCAACGGACGGTCAGTTGGGCGATGATGGCCAGGGCGATGACCACGAAGATCCCCAGGAACTTGCCCAGCGTGTGCTCCAGGATGCCCAGGGGCGTGGCCCACAGCACATCTCCCAGCGGGCCACGGTCGCGAGAGGCGGCCGGGGCCACCAGAAAGGCCAGGAGCAAGGGGCCATACAGCAGGAGCCCTTGGATGACCGATCCGATGGCGTCGTATCCGCTGTCGGACCAGGACCCGGGGACCACCAGGTGCAGGGCGGCCAGCAACGCAATCTGGACCACCCAAAAGGCCCGCCGGCGCACCAACAGCTTAGCTTCGTACCAGGCAGTGCCGAACATCGTGTGCCAGGCCATGATTCTCACCTCAAACGACGTAGCGCTCCTCGTCCCGCAGCAGCCTTAGGCTCAGGGCGAGGAAGACGACGGCCAAGGCCAGCCAGAAGGCACGGTTGAGGGGCCACTGCGGGGACCCGGGCGCGATGAAGGACAGAAAGAGAAAGACGGTGCGCCTTGCTGGCGTGGCCATAAACCACCCTCTGGAGACCAACTGGGCGCTCCAGAGCAGGGTGGCAGCCATGGCGCCGACGGTTGGGCTGCGGCTGGTCAGAGCGGCCCAGCCGGCCAGGGCGCTCAATCCCGCTGTCGGAGCGGCCCAGATCAGGGCCCAGCGGAGCCAGCCGGCCGGCGGAGCGATGGGGATCTTCCAGGCTCGCGTCCAGACCAGCATGGCCAGGGTCCAGGCGGCGGCCGCGCCCAGCAACAGGGCGTACCGCTCCAGCAGCGTGCGTCCGGGCCGGCGGGGCGCTGTCAGGTGCAGCTCCAGGGTGGGATCGCCGACCAGGAGCGACGAGGCAGCCCAGGCTGTCAGGGCCGGCAGCAGCACCTCCAGGTAGACCATCACCACCGTGCGGGCGCTCTCCGGCTCGGCACGGTTCAGCAGGGCCAGGGTGGCGCACAGCAGCGTCAGGAGTCCCGGCAGCCAGAGGGTCTCGCCCCGCATAGTCCTGAGATCGTAGCGCCACGGGCCGACCATTTGGGGCCACTGCCCAATCCCGGGCCACACGGCCATCTTCTTCACACGTAGGCCTCCTCTCGTCCGGCCAGTTGGAAAGCAGCGACGAACAGCGCGGCGGCCAGGGCCATCAGGAGTGTCCGCTGACCCACGGGCGCGCCTCCGTTGGACCAGAAGAGATAGGCCCAGCGGGCCCATACCTCGCCCGCCCGCAGCGGCGCTTGCAGCAGCAGTTGGCTGCCCCACAGGGCCAGGCTGGCACCGCTGCCGACGACAGGAACTTGGACTGCACAGCCACTCCCAGATCGCCGCTCTCAGGGTCATAGGCGACGATGGAGAAGGTAGCTACCAGTCTATCTCGTTTGGAAAACTGTCTAGTTTTGACGTTTTCTGTGGTCACTGGCGATAGTCTCCTAAATGTCCAGATAAGGTGTAAGTGTCGTGTAGCAGGCATCGTTAACAGGCGAAATGTAGCAGTGAATCGTTAACACTACACAATGAGTAGTATGTTTCAACAAAGTAGTACACAATATGCAGTGGTTGTTGCGTTATGGTAAGTGTAAACCTTTGACTGCTACATGACATGTAAGTGATTGAAATGAGGCTACTCCCCAACCCTCAGGGATCAGCCCCATTCACTTTTGGTGCAAGTAGCTTCTAGCCTTTCTGGACAAAAACTGGTATAATTATAGCAGGTGCCGAAGGTGGGACTTGAACCCACATGAGGTTAAAGCCTCAACGGTGTTTGAGACCGTCGCGTCTGCCTGTTCCGCCACTTCGGCCCAATGTCTCTCACTACTGATGTAAAGTATAAACTAATAAACGAATTTAGTCAAGTCAAGTTCGTTAGGCGTACAGCAGATGGACGAAAAGGCCCTCATTGACGCCGCACGCCAGGGCGACGTCGGTTCCTTCAATCAATTGGTACTGAGCTATCAAAGCATGGTCTACAACTTTGCCTATCGCATCCTGGGTGACCGCCACGCTGCGGCCGATGCAACTCAGGATGCCTTCATTTCCGCCTTCAAGGCTATAGGCAAGTTCAGGGGTGGGTCTTTCAAAGCCTGGCTGCTGCGCATCGTCACTAACGCCTGCTACGATCAATTGCGTCGCAAACAGCGGCAGCCAAGCACGTCTCTCGATGCCCTCCTGGTGCTCGAACCAGCCCCCACTCAATCCCTCACCGACTCTAGGGAGTCGCCTGAGGAGTACACTGTGCGCCAGGAGTTGAGCAAGGTCATCCAGATTGGCATCGGGAGCCTGCCGCCAGAGCAGCGCATCACCCTGGTACTTGCCGATGTCCAAGGGTTTAGCTACCAAGAAATCGCCGGGGTAACCGGAGTCGCTTTGGGCACGGTCAAATCACGCCTGAGCCGTGCCCGGAACAAATTGCGAGATTTTCTTCTAGGACAGAGGGAACTTTTGCCCTCTCGATACCGTCTTAAGAACGAGTGAGTATCTGGCTGGTCTGGAATTCTGATATGGGGTTAGAAGGCCAATCGTATTTACCGTTCTTGTACGCCCAACGCAGTTGGGTTGCTACCCTTTTATCAAAACTTCTGTCCGATCAAGTGAACGCCCGGTTATTGAAGTGGAGCAAGTGAATGTTCGACCGTTTATTCAAATCTGAGCATCAACGTGTCGAGGAGATGCTCTCCGCCTATCTAGATGGAGAGCTCTCGCCCAAAAAGCAAGCCCTGGTGGAAAAGCATCTGGCCCAATGCGCCGACTGCACTCAGAATCTGCGCACCCTGCGCCAGACAGTGGCCCTCCTGGGACAGTTGCCCCCTGTGGCCGTGCCTCGTTCCTTTGTCATCCGCCCTGCCCCAGCCGCCCGGCGCCCCAGCCTCTTCCAGACGAGGCAAGCCTATGTCTACCTCAGAGCTGCCACCGCTTTGGCGACCATTCTCTTCGCTGTGGTGCTGGCTGGCGACGCCTTTCTCACCGGCCTGGCCCCGGCCAGGGCGCCTGAGGTGATTATGCGAGAGGTGCCAGTGGAGAAGGTGGTGGTTGAGACCGTAGTGGTGGAGAAGGAAGTTGCAGTCGAGGCGGTAGAAGCTCCGGAAGAGGTACTGGTCACTGTGGGGGTGGAGAAGGAAATGGTGGTCGAGAAGCCGGTGGTCACGACCGTCGTCGTCGAGAAAGAGGTGGCGGTCGAGAAGGTTGTTGAGAGCCAGACTGCCTACGGAGCTACCCCCCTGCCCGCCCCCGCCGAGAGACAGGGTGAGTTGGCGCTCACGCCGAAACCGCTGCCTACCCCGGCCCTGGCGGCCCAGGGAATAGAGACGGCTCCAGTCGCCGTCACCCCATCCACGCCCGAAGGGGAAACGCTGGCCGAGGCTCCACCACGTCCTGGAGAGGAACGTGTTGAAGCTACGATAATTCCAACGACATTGCCAGCAGATGCGGTTGCCACGGCGGAGCCTGCCTTCACACCCACCGCCATTGCCGAAGCTCTGCCCCAAGAGCCAACCGCCCCAGCCGCTGCCCGTTCCGGCAGATTAGGGTTGGGGCTGTGGCGCATTGTCGAAACCGGCTTGTTATCGCTGGTGCTCGTTTTAGCCATAGCCACGCTAGTTGCCAAACGCCGTCAAAGCATCGGCTGAAGGTAAACCTCCAGCCCCAGTAGATACGAGATTCCCAGCAGAGGTGGCCCTGTACTTGACCGTCCCCCTGGTCCTTGGGCCCAGGGACCAAGGGCAGGACAAGTGCTCCCATGCCTATCCTGATCTTGCTGAAGGGCCGCTGGTTCGCGGGCATGAGAGCCTGCTCTGCTTAGAATTTGGATCTGCTGAGTCTGAAAGAACGAAGCCCTGCGAGCTGACTTCTAGTCCGCAGGGCTTCGTTCTTTCAGAATGCTGAGCACTTACTTAGCGTGTTCCACAGCTCTTGTCTCGCGGATGACAGTGACTGTGATCTGCCCTGGATACTCCAGGGTCTCCTCCACCTTTTTGGCGATGTTCTTGGAGAGATGTATGGCGGCCAAGTCATCAATCTCTTCGGGCTTGACCATGATCCTTATCTCGCGGCCGGCCTGAATGGCATAAGACTGGTCCACACCCTCGAAAGAATTGGCTACCTCCTCCAGGGCCTTAACGCGTTTGAGGTAGTGCTCCAGGCTTTCGCGGCGAGCACCGGGCCGGGCGCCAGAGATGGCGTCGGCAGCCTCGATCAGGATGGCCTCCAGGCACTGGGGCTCTTCCTCTCTGTGATGGGCAGCGATACAGTTGATGACTTTCTTGGACACGCCTAATCCCTTGGCTATGTCGGCACCGATGAGGGCATGGGGACCGTTCACTTCGTGGTCAACGGCCTTGCCGATGTCGTGCAAAAGCCCCGCCTTCTTAGCCAGGTTAACGTCAGCCCCCAACTCGGCAGCCATCATGGCCGCCAGACCAGCCGTCTCCAACGAATGAATCAACACGTTCTGGCCGTAGCTGGTGCGGAACTTGAGCCGGCCCAGCAACTCGATCAGCCTGGGGTGCAGACCGGGCACACCAATCTCATAAGTTGCTTGCTCCCCCGTCTCGCGGATGACGGCTGCTACTTCCTCCTGAGACTTGTTCACTAGCTGCTCGATGCGGCCGGGGTGGATGCGTCCGTCCAGGATCAGCTTGTTCATGGCCACGCGGGCTACCTCGCGCCGCACAGGGTCAAAGCCAGAGAGGAGCACCGCTCCGGGCGTGTCGTCAACTACCACGTCCACCCCAGTGGCCTTTTCGAAGGCTCGGATGTTGCGCCCGCCACGGCCAATGATGCGCCCTTTCATATCGTCACTCGGCAGAGGTACCATAGAGACGGTCGTTTCCGCCACCTGATCGGAGGCGAACCGCTGAATCGCCAACGTGATGATCTCCCGAGCCCGACGCTCAGCTTCCTCTTTGGTCTTGGCCTCTACTTCCCTGATTACGCGAGCCATATCCTGGCGAGCTTCCGCTGCGATGTTCTGCAACAACAGCTCTTTGGCTTCCTCCGTGGTCAAGTTCGACACCCTCTCCAGTTCCTGGATGATCTTTTGGTGCGATCTATCCAACTCGTTCCGCAGGCGGTCTATCTTGCTCTGGCGCTTATTGAGCTGGCGTTCCTTGCTATCAATGCGTGCCATCTTGTGGTCGGTAGATTCTCGCTGCTTTTGCAGCCTTTCCTCCTCCTTTTGGAGTTCGAAGCGCTTTTTCTTGGCCTCGACCTCGGCCTGGTCGCGAAACTTTAGGGCCTCGTCCTTCGCCGCAAGCACCAATTCCTTAGACTCGGTATGAGCCTCGGCCAGTAAGCGTTTGGTTTTTGCCTCTGCCGATTCTATACGCGCTTGGCTCAGATAGCGGTTGAGTAGATAGCCCAGGATCAGGCCAAATGAGAGAGCAATCACAGATCCTGCAATAGCCAAAGGTAATCCATTCATCTCACATCCTCACTTTCATCTATATTTTTTCATCCTCCGCTCTAAGCTCCTGCCAGGTGCGTTCCACGGTCGGGTTCACTACCCCATATGGAAAGCCCCGTCGCAGCAAGTACGCACTCAGCTTCTGGCGGAAGGATGCTTGGTCCAGGTGGGCCAGCCTGCGGCCTCGTTGAGTGGCGACTCGATAGGCGCTCTCTTCCTCGTCGAGGTCCGCCAGCGATTGGGCGATTATCTTCGCGTCCACGCCCTTTTGGTGAAGTTCATAGCGCAGCATGCGCAAACCGCGCGGCTTGAATCTCTCCCTGTTCTCCACCCAATAATGAGCGAAGGCCAGGTCATCCAGTAGCTTGGCTCTCGTCAGGCGCTCGACCACCTCTTCTTCGACGGCAGGAGATACGGCTTTGCCCTGCAAGTAGCGGCGCACCTCGGCTTCGCTGCGGGGGCGATAGGATAGAAAGTGCAAAGCGCGGTCGTGGGCCTTCTCGAAGGAATCCCTCTTCTTTAACCTCTTGATATCCTCATCGGAGAGCACCTGGTCGCGTCTCAGTTTAGCCGCCTCAATGGCTGCCAAGCCGAAGGCATAGTGACCGTCCAAGTAGACGTTGACCCGCTTGGGGTTCCTCTTTTGAACCTTCAGAGCCGTTATCGTTCCAGCCATACTTACCCCAAAACAAAAATAGCCGTGGCAATCGGTTGCCACAGCTATCGCTGAACTTGCACGTAGGAGCGACTATTGCTTCAGCCCGCCCTAAACAACGAGCGAAGAGAACCTCTCCAGTGACAGGTATATTTTGTCTAGCAGCATTCGCCGCTGGAATGAACTAAGGACAAGGAACACTACATTTTAATCTTGCGATTGCTGCCTTTTGTCACACATCCGATTCGCCCTTTCGTGGCATTCGCCTCGACTCGGATGAGGGAGGTCGCCTGGGCGAGCTCAATACCAGATGCCCAATGACACATGCTATAAACACAAATTCCAACCCTTCCGAAAGCTGGGGAAGGTGAATTCAGAGCTAACCGAGATAAAGTAAGTCTCTATGCCCTTGCTCAGGGCGGAATAGCGAAGCTAAGACTTGGTATGCTGTGCCAATGGGACTATACTGACATTTCGCAATTGATAGCTGTGGCTCAGGAGCCATTGGTAGGTGGAGCGTAGGCTCCTCTGTTTTCAAGTGATTCGTAAGTAGGGGCCGTTGGATTTCCCCGCTGGCCCCCTCAGAACGCTCTCAGCAGCGCGGTCAGTCTTCGTTCGACTCCTCGTCCGCTGAGCTGGGAAGGGCTTCTTCGGCTGGAGGCACGTAACTTCTCTGAGGCAGGCCGACCGCCTCGCGAACCTTGTTCTCTATTTCGAGAGTCAACTCAGGGTTGTTTCTAAAGA
>SDBU01010006.1_pt1 | contig 10567 bp, 5 predicted proteins | sample 2277071 | NCBI WGS metagenome assembly SDBU01 (sample SAMN10397929, study PRJNA504765) | marine sediment metagenome | isolation source: marine sediment core GS08_GC12, 126 cmbsf | place: Arctic Ocean: Gakkel Ridge, Loki's castle | collected 2008
CTACACCAATCCCAATCTGGCTTCTTATCATAATCGGCTGTTTGATACCACCAAGAAGGACAAGTGTGCGTTCTATTCTCAGACTTAAGAGGAAAAGATTTCCCTTCCCGCCAATCAGTATAGGGCATACCACCAAAATCAGACAAACTAACTGTAGGGGTCTCGCCAATTACTATTCCCGGATTAGCTTCATAAACCCTTTCGACACCGCTTTTATTTACCCGACAAACAAAGTCTTCATATTCAATTCTCTCTTATAGTTGAATCAATCGTTTCCTTTTCATTCTCCAGTTGTTGTGTTATCTCGTCATATTTAGTATTGAGTTCTTTAGCTTCCTTTGTTTTGTTTTGGAGGGTTTGTTCAATCTGTTCTTTCTCACCTCTGAGATTATCGCGCTCCTGTGTTAAACTTTCTAATTCGCGTTCTCTTTGGGCGAGTTTCCCTTTCAGGGGATCGAGTTCTGAAATCTGAGTTTGAATAGTATCTATCTGATTGTTTAATTCACGAATTTTGTCTTGGTGCATTTCAATTTCACTGTCTTTTTCATCAGGTTCAGTCACAATTTCACAGGGAGAAACATATTCTTGCTGTTCGCCCTGTTGAGCAGATAGTTGCTGTAGTTGTTGATTTAAGTTTTTAATCTTACTGTCTTTGTCATTGAGTTGTTGTTGAAGAGTCTCGTTTTTCTCACTTTCTGCCTTGTATTTGCCCAGTTCTATATTTTTTAGCTTATCTGCTTCTGTTGCTTTTTCCTGGAGCGTTCGATTTTCTTCCTCCAGAGATTGAATTTTCACTTGCTGTTCTTTGATAGTCTCATCACTTTCCGAAGTTTTTTTGTGAAGCTGCGCTATGTAACTATTCAAACTAACATTTAAGTCAATGACCTCACCTACCTTTTTATTGATGAATGGTTGCAAGCTTTTCAATTCGATTGCCAGATTACGCTGTTTACTTTTTAATGTATTAATAAGGTTAGACAGCGGATAGTTGCTCCCCTTAAATTTCTGCTTTTTGTCAATTTCGGCTTTGACTTCATTTAATTCTTCGCGTTTCCTATCAAGAAAGATACCCCACAATTGCCGAAGGTTAGCGACCAGATTAGGTATTTCTTCTAACGGATATGAGCCGCTGGCATCGGCTTCCGGGATGTCGGATATAGGCGAATATTTAATATAATAGCTATATCCAAGCGTTGTGACTATCCCTTTTTTAGGCACTTGCTGATATTTCGCTACCTCAACAAAAATTTTCAAATGTTGATTTGCTTCAAGATTTTGTAGATCATTCTGGATATATGAAATGGCTTGCTGATTGTTCTGGAAATGCGGATTTTCCTTATCAATTTCGTTATACTCGTGAAGGTGTTTGATAATATACTCTAAAGGTAACGGGTCGATCCTCATTTCACTAACATTCCGCCATTCAGGAGGTTTCTTCGGAAAGACAATTTGGTGAGGCACTCCAGTTATATAAACAGATTGGATATTTAGGATATACTTCTCATCATTACACTTTTTACAATACAGCCAAAATTCATAAGATAACGTTTGGGTGGATTTACTATTATCAGTTTGTTGAGCCATTTTTCCCTACCTGAATACCCCTCCTGATTATAAGAATCAGGAGGGATTTGCTGGCTGTTGTCCTACCGTCCTATAATTACCTGCGCTTTAGAAATGACTTCGCCGTTTTCCATAAATCCTCGCAAATATGTGCGTGCGATAGCGCCTTGTGGAACATCAAGACGCCTTTCCTCTCTTAGGATGTAGTGGTGTCTTGGGTTATAGCGTTCACCCATATTCGGGCGGATTTCTGTTAAATTGGCAAATTGAAGTAATCCACGGAATATTGCCTCAATACTCGCTTCGTTTTGCGTTTCGCTTTGATATTCTTTGTCGATGTGACGGGCGAAGAATTGTACTAATGACTTAAAATTGACCTGCTTACGCAAGGATTCGAATGACTCGTCTACCTGCACGCCCGTTTCCCGTTTGATGACGTCAAGCCACCTTTCGGGAAGGCTTTTCTCAATATCATCAGGTGGTTGGGTTTGCGCTTCATAGATTGCGTCGACTTTTCGTGAAACAGAGGCCACCTGTTTTTCTCTAACATTGGCAAAGTTTTCACGGTTGCTGACGAGCAATTCCTCAATCTGTTCAAGGGAACTATCGAAAGAACTCAAATCTGCCTGAAAGTTTTCCAGTTCTTTGAGGTCAATTTCTTCGGATTGCGTTTGTTTGTAATGTTCTTCGCGCGTGGAGATAAATGTTTCCAAACCAGTAATAACGCGCACTTCAGATTTTTTAACATATTCTTTTTGATTTGTCTCGAGGCCCTCTATTCTCGTTTGGTACCCCTGCAATTCTTGATGGAGAGTCTTGAATTTCTCTTCTACTCCATTTTTTGAATTTTCAATAGTTTGACTCAAATTTTCAACTTTCTGTTCAATACCCTCCAAGCGTTCATTAGACTTTCCGAGAGTCTTCCTTGCCAATATAAATCCTGTTACCCCAATGCCAATCGCCACAGCAATGCCAATCACACTCAGAATTAAAGCAAGTTTTTTTTTCTCAAGTTTTTCTAACCGTGTTTCGTTTGAAGCAGCTTTTTGGTTTATCTCGACAATCTGTTCACGCAACTTAGTGAGTTCTCTATTCAACCTACCAATTTCTTTATCCAATTTGTTTTGGAGTTGATACAAAATGTTTTTGGGCGGCTGGGGTTTAATTATGCGGTTGCCAAATTCTAATTTCGCTGTGTTTCTTTTCTTTACCAGATATGCCACAAAAGCTGTCCATGCACCTGACCCGAAATTTCCATCGGAGTCTACTTTGATTTCCGTCTGTAATGCTTCTACTGCTGTCTTGTCCGCTCCCGTGATGACTTCAATCACCGCCCGTTTTGAAGCTGGTTCTGAATTATATTTAGGGTTAGAGATACTCTCTTCCGCTCTCTTGACATCCTTTGGGTCGGCAAAGGCTTCAATGGCAATCTCATCGCCTTGAATGAACCAACGGAGAGTTACTTCTACGGGAGTGGATTCCTCATCGGTGATATTAGCCTCTTGTGATTCAGACTCTAATGTTTCCGATTCTTGAGCCTCAATCGGATTTGTCAACGCGAATAAAAAACAAATAATTAAACTGATATGGATAATTGTGATAACTTTATTCATAATGTTACTAAATATTACCCAGCCAGCTAATGCTGATTGGAATCTGTTCGCCTTGGATTATGTAGTTCCAGTTTTCTCCATCCTCGCTTACGAGTATGCTATATTCCAGATGCTTCTCCAGTAGCCCAATTTCAAGTTTCGTTTGCTGTCCTTGAACCTCGCCGAGTGGAATAGGAATGGGTGCAATCTCTTCAATATGCTCATTTCCCATAATCTGGCGGCGTCTTTTCGACTCTGGAGTGTCATCGGGTTCATGTTCTCGGAATTCAGGGTCTTTGTTGACATAAATCGGAAAATAATCACGTCGATAAACTCTTGGAAATTCAATTTGGCGACGTGGAGGGTCTTGTGGATTAATTTGTGTATTCCTCCCGAAAAGCACTTCGAATCTGCCGCGCCTCGAATAACCAATGGGGAACAATACACGATTTTCCCCGCCACCTATCTCGTATTCGTAAGCTATAAGCGCGCCTATGGGAACGCCGATCTTGCATGTTTCTGGCTTAAATTCAACAATATCCGCAAGTGCTTCCTCCTCTGCGATTTCTCTAACTAACTGAAGCTTAGAGGAATTCCCGGCGAGAATCAGGACGTCGAGGTTAGCTTCATCTTTCCTCAATTCTTCATCCTCGTATAAAGCCATCACAATGCTGTTGAGAATGTCAAAGCCATCTCTGATGACTTGTTCGACAGCTTCCTTAAAATCTTCCATAGAGAAAGACACAGCGAAATTTTTCTCGTCGCCGTCACTACTTCTTAAAAATCCTCCCACATCGCTGCTGGTATTCGTTTCTCCTTCTTCTGGTAGTTCAGAATATCTAAATATTTTGAGCCGTTCAGCTTCGTACTCCAGAATCCCGTAATTTGAAAGTTCATCATCAGTTGAAGTAGTGCTCATCATTGCTTCAAATGACTTTGGGAATGGTATCTCCACTTGCGCTCCTTCTTCTCCACCAGCGAATTCTGACGACATGAAAATTTCATACAATTTTTGCGCAATCAGGAACGTCAGGTAATCGCCCCCTAGCCTGGAATTTCCATGAGTTCTAAGGGTCTCAATTATTTTATCATCAGTCTCCTCAGAATACCGCACCCTGGCAACAGTAATATCCGTCGTTCCTCCCCCGAAGTCAAAGACAGCGAAGTATCGCTCATCATTCTCTTCTAGCTCAAAAACTTCCAATTCTTCATGATAAACATATTCGAATGCCAAAGCTTGTGGTTCACTGATGATGAGTTTTACGTTTTTTTCTGAATATCCAATTCTCCGCACTGCCTCAATCAGTTGGTCTTTCTGTGCTTTCCCAAAAGCCTCTGGGAAAGTGAGCAATAGACTTTGAACTTTATACGGACGCGCATCTTCGAATGCCTCAATCACTTTTTTCAAAAAGAGAGTGGTTAAATCGACCGGAGTGAACATCTTGACGGTTCCTCTTTCGTCAATGTAGGAGAGTTTGAAATCTTCCCCTTTACCCAGAAACCGTTTCCATCCCCAAGCTGTGCTTTTAATTGCTTCCAAGCTCCCAAACCTCCCATCATAAACCCTCCGACCAGTATTCACTGTATGAAGCAGCACATCGGATTTGTGATAATGAACGAAACGGAGGCAAGACGAAATTTGGTCTGGTATATCTGCTTCCCAATCGAGTGTAACGGTTTTCGGTGTGGTACTCCTATTGGGGACGTATGCAACTGCGGTGTTAGTAGTTCCGAAGTCAATTGCCAGCGGTATACGCAATGGTTCGGGTTGACGGACTTCGATTTCAATCGGAATTTCTTCTGTGAAACTCCTTGATGTCGCCAGGTCAGTATAGATAATTACAAGCTTCTCTCCAGAAACTTGAAAATGTTGTGGAATAGGTTCAGGTTGAGTCGGGACATCATTTTCGCTATGGTTGTCATCCGCCTCTGATTCATCGAAATTCGCGGGGAAGGGAATGCGCTCGGGTAGGATTGAAATGTCCAGCTTGAGAGCTTCTTCTGATTGCTCTGCAATGCCTGGGTGAATCATCTGTCCTAAGAGTTGGCGAGTGTTTGGAATTTGTATCCAATCTGCCGTCGCTTCTACGCTGTTGACCCTAAGTACCTCACCGCCCTGGTTTCCGAAGGTAAAGTGAAATTCTCTCGGTTGTTTTGCAGTAGAGTGGATGGCATCTTCACCAGTAAAGTAGGCAGAACGCGTATGTACCAATTTTGGCGGTATGTGTTCCTGGAAAGTAATTGAAAAAGCTTTGGGCCCCAACAATTGAAAATTGAGTTCAAATTGACAGGTAAACTCTTCTCCCTCTGTATCGGGCAAGCTGAGTTGGAACATGAAAGGTTCTTCAGGAATAAGGAGGTGCGGAAGCGATGTCTTTTGACTCCGCCGGATGTGCCCTGTGGGATTCACTAATTCTACGTTGAACAAAACGACACTGTGATTATCAATAGAAATTTCACAGGGAATATCTAATTCTCCGGGGGCGTAGAAATAGATATTCTCCCCTCCGCTCAGTGTGATTTTTTCTTCCCCACTTCCCAGAGAAAAAGTAATTTCGGGAATGCTTGCTACCAGATATGGATAGTTAGTCTCGCCGGCAGAGGAAAACAAATGGAAATTCCATCTTTGTTCAAGTTCGGGGGGAGTTTGGAATGCGACCGTTACTTCTTTAATCTCCCCACGCGACAGAAGCAACGGATTGTTTTGTTGGAACGCTGGAGTAATATCCAAATGCTGTTCGGAGGTAATCTGATACAGAAGAATCTGATTCAGCCCTGCGTTTTCAAAACGGAACATAGTCCTATCAATATCCTTATAAACCACCACTTCACTATTTGGCGTCGGCGCTATATTCAGTTGTACTAACAATTCGCCGCATCCTGAGCAATATTTATCGCATTCCTTAACTTCCCATTTGCAATTCTGGCAAAGCATCTTTATCTAAGCCTCCCCTAAAAACTCGAATCTTAGCTTGCATTTCGGTGTCGTTATACTCTACCTCTTCAGAAAAAGCTTTGAGGTCAAGCTGGCTCAAAGAATTGCTTACTTCTTTATCACTCTGTCCGACCAAAGTTTTAACCTTGCTCAACACGTCAGAGAACAATTCTTCGGCCACTCTACTGTTCAGGCTGAATAATTGTGCATCATCTGTAACGTCTTGTGCGGGATAGACCTCTTCCACCATATACTGCAACAGACTCAGATATTGATAATAAGCGTCGATATCGGATTGTTCCTCCCAACGACGGAATATTTCGCCGTTGGCTTTTTGTAGGGCTACCTTCACGTCTTCAAGACGGTTCAACATATTAACTGATTCCTCGAAGCTTTCTGAGAGTGGTCGTTTTCTAATGAGCGTTCGGTGTAGATACGGGACGCAGAAATTCCCTTTCTCATACCGGACGGTTTCCAGCAACAGTGATTGCATCATCAGTTGATGAGTGCTCAAGCGCGATCGAGCTTCAGCATCATCTGCCGGTGGGCAAATGTCCCGATACTTTTTATGATTTTTATCCGTGTGCCGATAGAATACATGGTTGGGGTTTTCAGAAAGGTTTTTCTCATAATTCCCTCTCAAATCGCGCAATCCACCGACATAGAACGCAGGGAACGCAACGAGTTCGACAAAAAACAATATTGAATCGCTGGCATGGTCTTGCGGTACAGCATTTTGATACGGGTTGTTCTCTGTGGACAATGAATTTTTGATGTCCTCAATAATGGGGTCATCCGGTGGATGTATTCCCAGTATGGCAAGTTGGCGGACTCCACCGAATTCGGTGAAACGGGTAGTCGGTGGCTGGATGCGAATCGCTCCCAGACGCACTCGGTTTTCCAATGCACTTACCATTCCGTTGTCATCTCCCTGGAAACTCTGGCGGAAATATTGAATGGCACTGTCATTCTTGCGCAATTCCCTCATCTGTTCAAGAACGAAATTCTCCAATCTGTTACGGACTTCCAGCCATTCTGCTGCTTGCTCTTCTTTACGCGCAGACCGGCGGTAAATCGACTTCACACCCTCGGTCAGTGCGTTAATGCGTGTATCATCAAACTGTGCAAGGTCTTCGACTTCGATTAATCCGGCTGAGACAAAAAAGCGATTTGACAAGCGTGTGAGAATGTCTGATAATTGGTCGGTTCCTATACTCTCACGATAGTATTGCCGTATCTCATCCCGATAATCGATATCCAACGCAATGTTGAAGTTGCGTTCGCTTGGGATGACCCTCTGATATGCGTCTGCGTTATCCCCAAAGTATCCAAGAAACTCTCCGAGGTTATCCCGAAACATCTGCACGTTCTGGTCAATGCCTACGACTCGCACGTCCACACCTAAGTCTCCTCGTTCCGCATAAGCCTCCGCGTTCAAATAGGCTACGAGATTGTTGAGCACCCCTGTTTCGTCGACATGGGCGAGACGATTAAGCGCTTCATATTGATAACGTGTTCGGATATACTGCTTAAACTCGTTCTGTTTCTGCTGCAGGAGATGGCGCAATCGCTCAAGATTGCCGAATAAATATTTCTGATGTGCCTGTTCCAGTCGTTCCTGATAATGATTGATGGCACGACTCTTCGCAAAAATGGAAAACGGTGCTATAGATGGTAGGTCTCTAGCACTCTGCAATAATCGCCTAGATCTCTGGAGGCTTCCTTCTCCTTGCATATCAAATTGCATTTCCAAGGAGAATTCATTTGGCGATTGGGTTTCATTGAGAACATCGCTAATAAGCTGTCTGATGTGCGCGGTTACTTCTGTAATGTATGCCTGTACGAAAGGCACGCCATACTCTGCTGGATTAGACAGCATATCAACCACGCGACTTTCCAATTGGCTTCGGAGTCTTTCCTCAATGGTATTTTTGTTGTCCTGAAGTTTCTTCAAGTCAATGCCGGGTGTGAATCCTTGTTGCCCAAGTCTGGTGTCGAAGTCCTGTTTTAACTTGTTGAAGTTATTTTGTGCTTCATTAATAATGTTATCACAAAAAGCACGAAAGCTATCTATATTTAAAGCCAGACGTCGTTGGCTGCCCACTCCTTCTGACTTTTCAGATAACATATTATTGATTTCGTTCATAAGTTCCATGAAGCTGTTGTCAATGAGTTGTTCATCATCCGTGCCGTATGTTTCCTCCATCATTGCATTGACAAGGCGATTAATCGACAAGCCAATTTCCGTTATTGAGTTTTTGACTCCTCGGTCAACTGCCACTGGGTCAACGCGGCTATCTTCGGATAGCCAGAATTGTAGCATCAAAGCCCCTAACCGGTATGCAGCAGCACTGGCGACCTTAGGCTGATTAAATTGAATTTGACTCAACCCAAAAGATGAGTACCGGTTCGGAAAATATTGGACGTAAACGGGTAGGTCACCCGGCTGTGCATTTCGTGGAAAAACCCGGTAGCGGGCTTCGGTATGGAGGAATTGTTCCATATTTGACCGGTTGCTGCGCTTGGATGTGGCAAACGGCGACTGTTCAAAGTCCAGCATCAGAAACTCTGCTGTCATCTGAAACGCATCAAGATAATCTCCTGTATGCTGATTTAGATGGTTCCTATTTTCTAACAGATACACCGTTGCAAACGGCGGGCAGGGAATACGTTTGGTTCCGCTATTATCCCAATCAACCTCGAAGTACATCTCGCTATCTCCGTTGCGCGAGAGATAGTGATTTAATTCTTTCAGAGATGCGTATCCGTTTGCGTTAACTACTTCTTGGGGTATGTTGTTATTCCCTTCGAAGGTTTGAGGCAAAAACAGAATGCCTGTAATCAGGGCGTTTGGTGCAAGGTCTTTACAGAGAAACGCTATATCAATGAACGCTCCGGCACCCGTTCCCCCGGCTAGAGAAGTGACAATCATTATTTCCAAAGTGTTGTCCACCTGGTGTCCCAGACTCACCATTCTTGGAATTGCTGTCGTGACAGCATCCCTTTTACGACTCAGCGTTGCACGTAAGCGTGAGTAGCTGTGAAAAAATGCTAGCCTTCCAAATGGGCGAATTTGCCCTGCGCCCTGGGTGAATACCGCAGTGCCCAATCCTTGAAGAGCATCCCGATTAAACCAACGGAATATGTGAGGAAATGAGCCATAATTAGCATAGTAATCCGCCAACTCGGCCGGTTGAATCTTACCGCTAACTATCTCATCTCCTTCAAAATAGAGCCGTTGGTCGATGGCATCGTACTGCTCACGATTGATGTTGATATTCTGCATATCAGTATCAAACCAGAGATATTCCATAATCGGCCAGCCTACCGTTCCATGTTTCTCATAGAACATGCGGCGCAGGCGCATCAACACTTCTTTGCCTGTCCCTCCAAGTCCAATTAAAATCGTCGGGCGAATGGAAATCTGGCGAGTCTGCCGCTGTGCCTCACCAACAATATCAATTTCTTCTGGCATAGAAAAAACCTCCCTTCTTAAACTTTAACCGCTTGTCGAAGAGCTTCCATTAGAGCTTTCCTGAACTTGCCGTTGGGCTGAGTGCCCTCTTCCAAGCAATATCAGGACGATGAATAAAACAACCAGGATAAGATAAACATACCAATTCACCTTGCTGAAGTGGTCGCCCAAACCTGTAGCATTTCCTGGGTAGAAGTAGTCGCTAAAACAGAGAAATACTGAAATCAGCACCCCCAAACACAGGATAAGATTGCCGGTAAAAAATGCCGACGCTGGTTCGTCTTCCCTTTCCAACGCTCGTTGAAAAATAAACATCGAAATGCCGAAGAAAATTCCCATAAAGAGCAAAAAAAACAATATCCTCAACAAGGGAGAACTAAATTTGAAAAATGGATTAATCTTGACCGTTCTGATACCAGAGTCGCCACCAGCCGGTGAAACACTACTGCCTGTATCATCGTCAAGAAAAGCATCTTGCGCAAGCGATTGAAAATGAGTTCCTATTAAAATCAATATCGTCAGACATACAACTGAAGTAGTAATTCTTTTTGGCATTATGGCATTCCTTTCTTAATTTTGAGATGGGGAGGCAAAAGGGTTAAAAGAGTACCATTTTGGATTTTACCCCTTTGGCTTCATTCCAATGAAATCGCATATATTTGTTCCATTATTTTCTTTGATACCAATCTTGAGGTTCAGCGGAATCCTCCTCTTGATGTTTGTTCCATCTTCGAAGTTGTATCCCTCGCGCAACAACATCATATAGTCGAACTTACGGAAAATTTCACCGACAGAGTTTCCGTCGTGTAGTTGCAGAGGTATGGTAGTCCTCGAAAATGGAGGTAAATAGTGTTTGTGAATGAAGTTGCCAAACTTAAACTTCATTGGAATTCGCCACCATCTTACGAAAAAGCACATTCCGATGATAGCTCCGATAAATATTACGATAAAGAGAATTAACGGAACTATCGGTGTTTGAATACTAAATTGCCATTCGTTCAT
>SDBU01010007.1_pt1 | contig 10567 bp, 8 predicted proteins | sample 2277071 | NCBI WGS metagenome assembly SDBU01 (sample SAMN10397929, study PRJNA504765) | marine sediment metagenome | isolation source: marine sediment core GS08_GC12, 126 cmbsf | place: Arctic Ocean: Gakkel Ridge, Loki's castle | collected 2008
GGTACCACCGACACCTGGATCCTCTGGAAATTAACAGGCGGGTCGGTCCATGCGACCGATTACACAAATGTTTCCCGGACCATGCTTTTTAATATCAAAGAGAGGAAATGGGATGGGGAAATCCTAAAAAAGTTCGGGATCCCTCTGCAGATCATGCCCCGGGTTCTGAACTCGTCGGGGATATTCGGGAAAACAATAAAGACCGGTAAACTGCGATCAGGTATCCCTATTTCCGGGATCGCCGGTGATCAGCAGGCCTCGCTGTTCGGGCAGGCGTGCTTTGACCCGGGGGCAATAAAAAATACTTACGGGACCGGGTGTTTTGTTCTGCTGAATACAGGTAAAAATTGTTGCGTTTCAGAACACGGGCTCATTACCACTTTGGGATGCGGGGAAGGCGGAGAGCCTGTATATGTCCTTGAGGGCTCTATTTTTATAGCCGGTGCGGCCGTGCAGTGGCTGCGTGACGGATTGAAGCTGCTGTCGTCTGCGTCTGAATCCGAGGAAATGGCGAGATCCGTAAAGGACACCTCGGGGGTTTATTTCGTTCCGTCCTTTGTCGGGCTTGGGGCGCCGTACTGGGACTCCGACGCGCGGGGCGGAATATTCGGGATAACACGTGGAACAACGGGCAGCCATTTAGTTCGCGCCGCCCTGGAGGCTATGTGCTATCAAACAAGGGATGTGCTTGAAGCGATGCGGAAAGATTCAGGCCTGGATATAAAAACTTTAAAAGTCGACGGGGGCGCCGCAGCGAACAATTTTCTCTGCCAGTTTCAGTCCGATATTCTTGGAATTAATGTGATCAGGTCCAGAGTGATCGAGAGCACTTCACTCGGGGCTGCCTACCTGGCCGGTCTCGCTGTCGGTTACTGGGAAGATTTAAAAGACATAAAGAAATGCTGGGAAAAAGACAGGGAATTCACGCCCGGATTACCAAAAGAGTCTGCCGAGAGGCTGTACAAAGGATGGTGTAACGCGGTTGAACGGACTCTATCATCCCCAGGTAGATAACAGGTGGGCCTGAAATCTTATGACAGCCCCTTTTCCAGTTGATAAAAACAACTTCCTCCGTTCTGAAAATATCGTTCAGATCAAGGAGGATCTCGGGACTTCGGCCCTCAAAACATCATTTTTTCTGGTAGACGTCATTGATTCTGAACATTACTGACACGTTCCCGTAGTATTCGTGAGTCCTTGCGCGCCGCTCGCCCAATTGCGTAGGATTGGCGTTAAGATAACGATAAGTCCACCTTCTGGCACCCCCGTCGATGCTTACGGTAAATTTCTCACCGATATTGATATTGACGCCTGTTGCCAGTCCGAGTGTGGATCCGAACGCCCCGTTATTATCGGTCAGCTGAAATAGATCCAGGAATGTGCCGGTTTTCGTGGCGGGTTCGGTAAAGAGGGTCAGACCTAATTGCGGTCCCAGCCAGAATCTGATCAGCCTGGTCCTTATTATTCCGAACCCGAAGGTGTTGTAAATTCCGAAACGGAGGGGTTCGGCGGTTGTGATATTTTGCAGAGTGTCATCACCCCAGTTCCATTTTTCAAAACCTATATTTAAACGGTAGTTGAATAATTGGTTTTTCGCCACTGCCGTATCAAGCACAAAACCAAGACCGGCCAGCATATGGCTCTCCTCGGTTGCCGCGGTTGGTTTCAGATCAGCATTCCTCACCCTGGCGTTTGATGCCTTTCCGAGACCTCCATATATCCCAATACCTACAGCCATTGCCTGTGTGGAAACAAGCATCAAAACGAGCAATAAAAGACCCACTAATGAAATAGTCTTCATCATTTTCTCCCTTTTTGTCTTAAAGTAAATAGCTGGCCATATTTTACACAAGTATAACATTAATAGGCTTTTTTACAACAAAAAATGTATTTTTTGTTGACAATTACTCTTAATGATAGTTTGTGTCAAAATTAATTGTGCTCCTGTTCAATATTTTTTTTGAATGGAAACAGGATCAATTTAAAAGTAAAGGGGCGCAATTACTACATCCGGCCGCTGTCACAGGCTACAAGAACGGAACTGTTGAAATCAATAACTGCACCGGGCTTTTAAAGTAAAATAGTTAAGGTTTTAAAAAATTCTATTAAATTATGCTATAATAATTTACTCTACTTGTAGGTTGGAATTCGTCGTATTTTGTTTTCAATTCATTCCGGCAAAGCGTTGTATAACCATGGAACGTCATTATGAAAAGAGTTACAGGGAGGATTATAGGATGAAGAATCTGATAGAAAGGCTGGCAGAGAATTTCAGGCAGTATGATGCGAAAATCAGTATACTATCAACAACACACCTTGGCGAACTGCGGGACCGTTTTCAAAAATTTGTTCTTTCGGGTAAAATAAGCGAGGTAGTGCATGATAAGTACATCAAGCGTTTTAAATTCGACATGCCGGAAGCACTCCCATCCGCTAAATCCATTATCATAATAGCAATACCGCAAAAAATATCCATCTTTACATTTCATGTGCAGGGAAAACCTTATGACGTGATATATCCCCCAGCGTATCTATCAAGGGATGTAAGGATGAATTGCTTGAAAACTTTATCAATTTCGCCTGACATGAGCGATCACCATATTGTCCGGGCGACCTTGCCGCTTAAGCTGCTTGCAGCCAGCAGCGGTCTTGGTGTATACGGAAGGAACCAGTTAAGTTATACGGAAGGTATGGGGAGCTTTTGCAGGCTTGAGGCTTATTTTACAGACCAGCAGTTTGACGAATATGATTTGCAGGAGGTCGGGAAGCTGCCTGAGTGCGCCGAATGCTCGAGGTGCGTGAAAAGCTGCCCGGCAAAATGCATAAAAGGTGATGAATTTTATATTGAAGCTGAAAGGTGCTTGACCCATTTCAATGAGCATGAAGGTGAATTTCCGGAATGGATAAAGCCGAAGTTTCACAACGCGCTGGTTGGATGCATGATGTGCCAGAAAGTCTGCCCGCTGAACAAAACGCTGGCAAAGGAAAAAGAAAGATTGGATACCTTTTCGGATGAAGAGACAGACTTAATACTTAAAAAAGTCCCTCTTGAAGAATTACCTGAAAAGATGAGGTCCAGGCTGATAGATATGGAATTGGACGACTACTATCCCATGCTTGACAGGAATTTATCTGCTCTTATTAAATGAGTGTTCCTTACCACCGGGCATATTTACGAGTAGATAGGATCTATTAATATTGGCGATCGTTGTCTAAGGGCAGTCAATTTGAATAAATAAATTGCTGACGTCGGGTTAATGAATTATTTTCAATAGTACTATAACATGTAAGAGAATTGAGATGCAGACATTTGACCCCATAATAAAAAAGCCTGAACCGGATTTTTCTGAACTTACAGGGGTGTTGAAAGGCGAAATAAAACCGCTTAAAGTTTATCCCGTTGAACTTTCTGTAGATGAAGAGATTTTGAGTGAAATATCAGAAATGTTTCTAGGTAAAAAATGGGTAATAAAATCCCGTGAAACTCTCGAGGAGTACTATCGTCAGAAAGTCGATATCTATTTCAGGCTCGGGTATGACGGGGTTCTAGAAGGGATGTGGCGGGATTCCTGGATCAATCACCCGGCTTTGGGCTCCACCAAAACAGAGGATACTGCCGGAAAGCTTTCGAGAGGGCAGAGGGAATGGGCCAACGAGGGGGTCGGGATCATCGATTCCTGGGAATCCTTTGAAGCGTTCCCCTGGGATAAAATATCAGCTGATTATGAAGCTTATGAAATGATGGCGCGTCATCTGCCCGATGGAATGATGCTCTACGCATCATCGTCACTGTACGAGCATGTGCAGGAAATAATACTTGGATATAGAGGGATCTTTTATAAAATCTACGATGAGCCGGAGCTTGTTAAAGCAGTTTTTGACAGGTGGGGAGCCCTGGTTTTAGATTTTTATAAGAATATCGTAGACTTTGACAGTATAGGTGCGATCTGGCATGCCGATGATCTCGGGTACACGACCACAACCCATCTTTCACCGGAGCACTTCGAAGAATATGTGTTCCCGTGGATCCGGAAATACGCTTCCGTAACTCACGAACATGGGAAAATGTTCATGCTTCATGCGTGCGGGAATTTTTACAACAACGGGATAATCGAGACTTTGATAAAGATATCAGTGGCGATGTGATACATTCATTTCAGGATACTATTATTCCCATTCCCCAAGCCCTGGAAAAGTATGGGAGCAAAATCGCAATGATAGGGGGGGTCGATGTCGACAATTTGTGCAGGATGCACGATGTTCAATTGCGCGAGTATTGCCAAAATATTCTAGCCCAATGTATGCCGAAGAGGTTTGCGTTTGGATCGGGTAATACCGTAACAAATTATGTTCCTCTGGAAAACTATCTGATCATGCTGGATGAAGGAAGAAAGTGGAAAGGTTGAGAACCAACACATCGCTACCCTCTGTATTTCTGCCATCGGAGCACCTCCCGGACGGTGAACCGCTTGCCGGTCATGAGAATACCTATCCTGAAGATTTTCGTCGAAAGGAGTATCGATACCGATATTGTAGCAAGTAAAATAATTACTGAGAGGGTTATCTGCCATTTGGGCCGAGAAGGCCTAAAATTTCACCCGGACTCATGCTGAAAGAGACACTGTCTTGTTATATTGTGCCTTGACTCTGTATATAGGTAGTCCTATCATTTAATGAAGCACCCTGTGTTGAGTTTGCGGGTGCAGCAAAGGATATGATTTTGTGATCCTGGATTTTCCATGAAAAAGAATATAAAAATCGTTATCCTGGGGATCGTTGTCAACACGATCCTTTTTGCTATAAAGCTGTTTGGGGGAATTTTTTCGGGCAGCCTGGCCCTGCTGTCAGACTCTTTTAACTCTTTGATGGATATTCTTGCTTCTTTCGCAATCTTTTTTGCCGTGAGGACCAGCACAAAAAAAGCCGATAAAGACCATCCTTTCGGGCACAACAGGGCAGAGCCTATTGCAGGTTTGATCGTTGCGATATTTGCGGCGATTCTGGGATTTGAAGTGATAAAGAACGCGTTCCAGGGCTTTTTTGAGCCGAGAGACCTTAAAATAAATATGCTGATATTTGTGATCGTGATCTTCAGTATCGTGTCAAAGGTTTTTATGTATATTGTATTTCGCAGAGAGGGGAATAAGAGCAACAGCCCTGCGCTGCTGGCCTCCTCTGTAGATTACAGAAATGACATTCTTGTTTCAATTTCGGTGCTTATGGGAAATTTTTTCGGTTATATCGGCTATCCTATATTCGATAACATAGTTGCGTTTTGTATCGGCCTGTTTATAGTGTACTCGGGTTTTAAAATAGGCCTCCAGAATGTTGATTTTCTGATGGGGAAAGTGCCCGGCAAGGACATAATGAGCAGGCTGAGGGAAATGGCCCTTTCGATCGATGGTGTGAAAAATTTGAATGATGTAAGGGCCCATTTTCTTGGCACATTTATTCAGGTGGAGGTCCATATTGAAGTTGATAAAAAATTAAAAACTACAAAATCCCACGAAATAGCGGAGGCGGTACAGAACCTGCTTCAGGAGGAGGAGATAGTGGACTACGCCTTCGTCCACGTCGACCCTGTTTAAATGTATTTTTGAAGCGACTCCCTTACAAATAGTCTGGAAATAATCTGGACATATATTTTGTTTCATTGTAAGATGAGGAAACCTATTTTAAATTTCAAGCAGAGGAGACTGTTTTGAAAACAAAAATTGTTTTAGTCGGGTCCGGTAGTCAATTTACCGAATCTTTTCTTCAGGAGATTTTTAAGTACAAGGACTTTAAAGGCTGCACATTGTCTCTTGTAGACAGAAAACCTGAAAGGCTCAAACAGGAGATGAAACTGGCCGGCGCTTTGAACAACGCTGTAGACTGGGGCATTAGTATAGAAGGCACCGGTGACAGGAGGGAAGCATTAGAAGGTGCAAATATTGTTTATATCTTTGCCGCTGTTAATCAGGCAGAAGCCTGGCCTAAAGAGTATGAATTCGCAAAAAAATATGGATATACCACACTTGAAGGCTATACAAACGGCCCTGCAAGTATAAGTACATCCATAAGACATGTGCCGCTGGTACTGGATATTTGCAAGGACATGGAGGAAATTTGCCCGGATGCGTGGATGATATTATGCAACAACCCGATACCGAAAATACAGGCAGCCGTTGAGAGACATTCAAAAATTAGATGCGTGGGTTACTGCAATGGTCATGAATTGATCGAGATGGCTTTAGAGCAGCTGCTTGAAAAAACCGAAAGTATTGAAAAAGAGGACCTGGCTGCGGGTCTGGTCGAAAGGGAATTTATGGTCCCGAAAGGCAATGTTATTCTAACCCTTGCCGGTGTCAATCATTTTCAGTGGATAATAAACCTGAGGGACACAATAACCGGAGAGGACCTGTATCCGCTTTTGAAAAAACAGATCGAGATACCGGATAAAATCCCTAACGACTATGCCTTTTCCGCTGAAATGACAAGATTGTTCGGGTTGTTTCCCTCTCCCGGTGACATACACATCATGGATATTACCTGGTTTGCCGACAAAAAGGATCAGGAGAGTTATAATGTTCACCCTTTCAACCCGGGTGACTGGTTCGGCATGAGGCAGGCAGGGGATTGGGAGAAGATTTCCAATGAATATCTCGAGCCGGCTGCAGCGAAAAAATTTATCGGTGAAAGAAGAACCGGGTGGATGTATCTGCAGATCGCGAGGTTTTTAATGAAGGGAGACAAGGAATATTTTCCGGCATTAAACCTCAAAAACAACGGCGCTATAAGCAATCTATCAGATGATGTTGTTGTAGAAGTACCTGCATTGATAGGCGGTGATCAGATCGAGCCGGTAAACGTGGGGCCGCTGCCTGATGCCATAGCAGCAATGTGTGAATTTTGGGGAAGATTGACAAATATAATTGCAGATGGCGCTGCAGAAGGGTCAAAGGAAAAATTACTTCAGGCTATGCTTATGGACCCGTTCACCAGGGACATGAACACGGCTGAAAAATTACTTGATGAAATGATCGAGTACAATAAAAAGTACGACACAAGATTTAGTTAATAATTAGTTCCTGGTAAATAATTAGTAATTTCAATTTAACAAAGAGTTCTTAAGATTATTAATTATGAAGGTATAAAGAGTTAAATAGAACTAATTGAATATTACGAAAAAAAATGCGGAAATTATAGGGATGAAGCAGTTGCAATTCTGTAGCCGGAAACTTTGTTAGTACGGTATTTATGTTTTTTGATGTTTTGAACATTAACTGCTATTTTATCCACAACCACATAATTGTCGCCCGAGTCCCCGCTGACAATAAACCTGACCTCATTGATCAGATCCGGTTCGATGTCATTTATTCCCAATACTGCTGTTATAGGGTCATCCAGTTCCAAAAGATCGATCTTGTTTCTCGCATCAGAAACGGTTTCCCAGACAACCCCGTCACCCGTTGCTTCGATTTTTGTAATAGTAATATTTACCTCAAGCATCTTCGGGTCATAGGAAGGCAGCCCTTTTAACACTATTTTGATAGTTCCGGTATCGTTGTAATTTACATCGCCATCATTAAGGGAATTTGTGACAGTACACCCGTTTATGAGGTATATAATGGCTGTTATAAGAAAAGTAGCTGGAATTGTAAAGTACTTTTTTTTCATAATTCAATACCTAAAACACAGTAATTCGGTCTTATCAATAAAAAAAATTGAACAGGAACCTTATCTGTTCAAAAGAACTAGATAAAACTACATATTCGATTCCTTTTGTTGATAATATTTTTTATACCTTTTACCCCTCTTCACTTACAATATAGCCCATTTTCAAAAAAACCCAAGGTGAAAATTATTATTTTTTAAAATATTTAGTTGTAATTGAACATTTTTCTATTTCTGGTTCCAGGATATCTGAAAATAGCTTTTTATTCATTTACACTTAACTATTAATATTGAATTAGACTTTCCGTTTATAATAAAACACAGTGAAATACGCGTTTTAAAAGCGTTAAAAATAGCTCGGGATTTGATATGATTAAGAAATAAGATTGTAATCGGAAAAGCATTTTGTGAAATTCCGGTTTTTCTCAGGATTGGTATTAATCCGCGTGTGAAATAAAAAGTATTTAAAAGATAATTGTCAGCAACGTCCCCAGGCATTATTTTACATAAGTAGTTCCTGGTGGTTAAAGCCGGAAAGCCCGGCATCGTCGGGTTCCCCGAAGTTGCCGGGTCTCCCGGCGTGGCACCAAGGAATAATTATACAAAAAATTTTAGAGAGGAAAGGGTAGAGGTTTTGTGCCGAAAGGTTCGAGGCATAAAACCCGGGAGAAAATGTCAAAATCTTCAGAAAATCTACAGGCGGCTTTTGCCGGGGAATCGCAGGCAAACCGAAAGTATCTTGCTTTTTCAAAAAAGGCTGACGAGGAGGGGTATCCTCAGGCAGCCATGCTTTTTAGAGCGGCGGCAGAAGCGGAAACGGTCCACGCGCATGCACATCTTAAAGTAATGGAAGGAATTAAAAGCACCAGGGAAAACCTCGAGGCAGCGATAAGCGGGGAGACTTACGAGTTCAAGGAAATGTATCCCGGGATGATAAAAGATGCAAATAGTGACGATAACAAAGGTGCTGAGAGAAGTTTTGACAACGCCAGCAAAGTTGAAGAGATCCATGCTGCGCTTTACCGCAATGTGCTTGAGAATCTCGGTAAAAATGAAAGTGTTGTCTATTATGTTTGCCAAATATGCGGGAATACGGTCGGAAATGAAGCTCCCGGGTCCTGTCTGATTTGCGGGGCACCTGAAAATAAGTTCAAAAAGATCGAATAGGATGTTTGCCGGGACCTTCCCCGGCAGAATATTCCTTTGTTTTAATGGGTCGGCGTTTTTCAAAAAGTTGTCTTGATCCCTATATTTATTTTTAAAAGACTAAATACGGGGTATCACTTTTTTATAAGGAAGTGAGAAATGAAAGACAAGATCTGTCTTGTAACGGGAGGAAACTCGGGTGTAGGAAAGGCCATTGCGTCCGGGCTTGCAAAGCTAGGCGCAAAAGTTGTCATTCTTTGCCGTGACAGCAGGAGAGGTTCTCTTGCTGTTGAAGAGATAAGATCAAAAAGCGGAAACAATAATGTCGATCTTGCTTTGGCTGATCTTTCTGATAAAAGTTCGATCAGGGAGTTTGTTGAATATTTTAAACAGAAATATGACAGTCTCCATGTATTATCGAACAACGCTGCGGCTTTCCCGATGAAGCGGGAGGAAACCGTTGACGGCATCGAAAAGATCTTTGCAGTAACTTATCTGGGACACTTCCTGCTGACAAACCTGCTTCTGGACATGCTGAAGAAGAGCGCTCCTGCAAGGATCCTTACGGTTACCGGCGGTCCGGGAATTTTACAAAAACTCAGTATCAACTTTGAGGACATTCAATTTAATAATAAGTTTAACCCTTATAAAGCCGCTCTGCAGACGGCGTTCGTGAAGGCGGTTTTTACTTTCGAACTGGCTCAGAGGTTGAGGGGCACGGGTGTCACCGCGAACACTTTTTTCCCAGGTCTAGTTAAATCGAACCTGACAAAGGATTTCCCGTGGTACATGAAGCCTTTTATTAAATTTTCGGAGTTTTTTTTCGGCGAGCAAAGTAAAACCGGGGTCTTTCTTGCATCTTCACCTGAGGTCGAAGCGACCACAGGTAAGTTTTTTAAAAACATGAAACCCGTTAACTTTAAGGCGAGGCACTATGACAGGAATACAGGAAAAGATCTATGGGAGCTGAGTGAGAGACTGTGCGGAATGTCCTGATGTAAGCTTGGTGCCATCCTGAGTTTCTTCGTAACAGATTACATCAACAGATGGAATCCTGAATTTTTTGTTTTTAAGAGGCAATATACCGGGGAGAGACAGGCGGACCGAAGCTGTTCTATTTCCAGGGAATAAACTCCCGGTTTTTTCCGATGGGTGAAAAACCCGGCTCTTGTAAATAGGCTAAAAAGACATCTCTTGCCGGCGGGCGCCATAACGATAACAAAAATAAGAGATAAGGTGATGGTGGCTATTGAAAAGTCCGTTTTGGAAGGAAGACCTGTGTATTTAAGAGAAATAAAATAAAGAATATGGGCACAAAGGGGGATAAAAATGTATGATCTCGCTTTGAAAAACTGTAGGATTATCACACCCGCACTTCAAATTGAAAACGGGTCGGTTTCAATAAAGGACGGTAAAATCGCATTCATAGAGAAAAGCGGGAAAGACCCGATGGTGAGAAAGGATATAAAAAGTACCAAAGTGCTCGATCTAAAAAACAACCGGTTGTTGCCCGGGTTTTTCGATATACATACACACGGCGGTGCCGGATATGAGTATGATGATATAAAAGAGGAAGAAAAGGGTTTGGAAGTTATTGAAAAGATAGCGATGCTGTCCGTGTCGGAGGGCGTCACATCATTTCTGCCTACAATGTGCGCCAGCATGAATGAAAATTTTGAAAAGTTTATCGAAAGGGTGAGAGTAGTATCGAAAATATTGAGCCGAGTCAGAAAGGGCGCAAGGCCTGTCGGGATCAACCTCGAGC
>SDBU01010008.1_pt1 | contig 10567 bp, 8 predicted proteins | sample 2277071 | NCBI WGS metagenome assembly SDBU01 (sample SAMN10397929, study PRJNA504765) | marine sediment metagenome | isolation source: marine sediment core GS08_GC12, 126 cmbsf | place: Arctic Ocean: Gakkel Ridge, Loki's castle | collected 2008
GCAGCTGGGCGTTCCCCCGGATACTCCCCTGATTCTTTTCTTCGGGCTGGTGCGCCCCTACAAGGGCTTATTCCATCTTCTGGAAGCCGCTCGAACACTGCGGCGGCAGGGGACCTCTTTTCACCTGTGGGTGGCCGGGGAGTTTTACCAGGGCTACGATGAAACAGCGGCCTTTGTTTCCCGCGAGGACCTGACTGAGCATATCACTCTGGAGAATCGCTTTATCCCCGATCAGGAAGTAGCAAAGTATTTCTCCGCTGCTGATGTAGTGGCCCTGCCCTATCTTACCGCCACGCAAAGCGGTGTGGTTCCAATAGCCTACCATTTCAATCGCCCGGTGGTGGTGACCGAAGTCGGCGGCCTGCCGGAAGTGGTGCATCAGGGGGAAACGGGATACCTGGTTCCACCGGGAGACAGCTCCAAACTGGCGGAAGTGCTGGGTCAGAATATGCCGGACGGTTTTCGCGTCATGCGCCGTAACGTGGCCCTGGTAAAGGAACAATTCAGCTGGAAAAGCTTCGTCACCCAACTGGAGCAGTTCCTGTCGTGACGGAACCCTCGGCTGCCATCGTCGTACTGAACTGGAACGGGCGGGAGCTGACCCTCCAGTGCTTGCGTTCCCTTGAGCGATTAAGGTACGGAAACTACGCCACTATTTTAGTAGATAACGGCTCGCAGGACGGATCGGTGGAGGCTGTCAGGGCGGAATTCCCTCAAGTGAAGGTTCTGTCCTTACCGGTGAACCTGGGGTATGCCGGGGGCAACAACGCGGGGCTGGAAGCGGCACTTGAGCAAAACCCCGACTGGATCATGTTCCTTAATAACGACACCGAAGTGGCTCCCGATCTGTTGGCGGCGCTTATAAGCGGTACCGAGCGGTTTCCCGACGGCGCTGTGTTCGGCCCTAAAATCTATTATGATGGGGAAGAGGGTCTCATCTGGTATGCCGGCGGCGAAGTGAGCCTGTCCCTGGGCCGCCTGCGGCATCGCGGCATCCGGGAGCGGGGCCGGGGCCAGTACGACCAGCCCGGCCCCACCGATTTTGTCAGCGGCTGCTGCCTGCTCATCCGGGCCGACCTGGTGCGCCGGCTGGGCGGCTTTGACCCGGGCTATGTTATGTACACGGAGGACGTAGACCTGTGCTACCGGGCCCGGCAGCTGGGGGCTGGCTGTTATTATTTACCTGCCGGCCGGGTCCGGCATTACCTGTCGAGCAGCATGGGCGGGGAACTCTCCCTGCGAAAGGTCTACCTTAAGTGGCGGTCCGGTATGCATTTCTTGCGGCGCTACGCCCGGCCCTGGCACTGGCCATCAATCGTGGTGTACCAGCTGCTGTATTATGGGGTCCTGGGCCCGATAAGGTATCTCCAACGAAAGCGGCAGCCGGGGCGGTAGCGGGGCGGGGCTGCTTTGCTGTGCTGCCCGCGACCTGACCGCGTACGCGAGGATTGACGCGGGAAGGGGGGATTTTATTTTTAAATTGTGGCTTGTTCAGGGGCAGCAACCGGCAGCGCAGCCAAGTATTATACTATGCATGTGAACAACAATTGAAGACCAAGAGGTGCGATGTGGTAGATGCGAGTCTGGGCCAGGTGGCCGTTATAGGCAGTGGTTATTGGGGCAAGAACCTGGTCCGGAATTTCGACCAGTTGCGTGCCCTCCGCTGGATTTGTGATACCAGCCCGGAGTTGCTAAAGGCTATGAGGCAAGCCTATCCGAACGCGCAGCTCACCAACCGGTTCGAAGAGGTCCTCCAGGACGATCAAGTTCAAGGGGTGGTGATTGCCACGTCGCCAGCCCTCCACCACGGCCAGGTAAAGGCAGCCCTTACCCGGGGGAAGCATGTGTTCGTGGAAAAACCCCTGGCCCTGTGCTACCGGGAAGGGGTGGAGCTGGTTGAATTGGCTGAGAAAAAGGGCCTCGTGCTGATGGTTGGGCATATCCTGGAGTACCATCCAGCCGTAGTGCAACTCAAGGACATGATCCAGCGCGGGGAACTGGGCCAGCTGTGGTATATCTATTCGAATCGCCTGAATTTGGGTAAGGTGCGTCAAGAAGAGAATATCCTATGGAGTTTTGCTCCGCATGATATTTCTGTGATCCTGCGCCTCGCGGGGATTGAACCGGAGATTGTGCATGCCTCGGGTGGGAGTTACCTGCAGTCAGCCATTGCTGATGTCACGGTAACAGACCTCGTTTTCGCCAGTGGACTCCGGGCCCATGTTTTTGTGAGCTGGCTTCATCCCTATAAGGAGCAGAAACTCGTGGTCATTGGCGATAGCAAGATGGCCGTGTTTGATGATACGGTGCGTGAAGGGAAGCTGCGGGTCTACGATAAAGGTATAAAATGGCAGGAGGGTGTCCCCATCCCGCGTCAGACCGGAGAAACCACGCTATACCTGGAAGAGACGGAACCCTTGAGAATAGAGTGTCAGCATTTTTTAACCTGCATCCGTGAGGGCCAGCAGCCGCTCACCGATGGGGAAAGTGCCTTAAAAGTACTCAGGGTCCTGGAAGCGAGCCAACTTTCCCTGGAGCATGGTGGGGTGCCTATCTCCCTTACTGACATCAATTAAAAGGATACAAGCATGACGGACTTCTTTGTGCACGAATCGAGCTGCCTGGACAAAGGGACGCAAGTAGGAACAGGAACCAAGATCTGGCATTTCAGCCATATCAGCGCGGGCGCCCGGATAGGGACGAACTGCAACATAGGACAAAACGTCTACATTGCTCCGGGAGTGAATATTGGCAACAATGTAAAGGTGCAAAACAATGTGTCGGTCTATACCGGCGTTACCATTGAAGACGATGCCTTCCTGGGGCCATCCATGGTGTTTACCAATGTGGTCAATCCCCGCAGCCATATCCCCCGCAAGGATGAGTTCCAGCCCACCCTTGTGAAGCGGGGCGTTTCCATTGGCGCCAACGCTACCGTGATTTGTGGTGTTACACTGGGACAATACGCCTTCATTGGCGCCGGTGCGGTGATCACCGCTGATATGCCCGACTACGCCCTGGCCTATGGGAACCCGGCCAGGATCCAGGGCTGGATGTGCCATTGCGGGGTGAAATTGCGCTTTCATGCCGGTGACAATGATGAGCGGGCCACGTGTGGTCACTGCGGCACCCAATATGTAAAAAAAGGCGAGTCGGTCAAAGCGAGCGAAGGAAAAACCGTATGAAAGTCCCCCTCCTGGATCTGCAAGCACAATATCAGACTATCAAACCCGAGATTGACCGGGCCATACAGCAAGTACTTGACTCAGGCGCCTTTGTCTTAGGTTCCAATGTAGCCGCTTTTGAAGAAGAGGTGGCCGCTTACCTGGGAGTGAAGCATGCCGTGGGTGTGGCTTCCGGCACCGATGCGCTCATCCTGGCCCTTCGGGCTCTGGGTGTTGGGCCTGAAGATGAGGTCATCATACCCAGCTATACCTTCTTTGCCACGGCCGGAGCCGTGCTTCACGCGGGAGCCAGGCCGATCCTGGTGGATATTTGTGCCGACACCTACGCCCTTGACGTAAAGCAGGTTGCCGAGAAGATTACCCCCCGAACAAAAGCCATCATACCTGTTCATCTGTATGGTCATCCGGTGGACATGCAGTCCCTGCTCGAGCTGGCTGGGGAACACCGGCTGAAGATTGTCGAGGATAACGCCCAGGCCTTCGGTGCTCGTTACAAAGGAAGGCCCACGGGAAGTTTTGGCGCTGCGGCGGGCTTAAGTTTCTTTCCCAGCAAGAATCTGGGCGGCTATGGTGATGGTGGCATGGTGGTCACGGATAGCGATGACGTGGCCCAGCGGGCAAGGATGCTGCGCAGCCACGGCTGGCGCAAGAAATACCATCCCGAATTGCTGGGGTACAACAGCCGGCTGGACGCTCTGCAGGCCGCCATCTTGCGGGTGAAACTGAATTACCTTGACCAATGGAATGACGCGCGGCGAGAGCTGGCCCAGATCTATACCCAGCGCCTTGAACCCCTGGGGCTTGGGGTTCCCTGCCAGGCAGCCAATGTCCGGCATGTCTACCACCTGTACATCATCAGAACCAAGGAGCGCCGAAGGATACAGAGCGTCTTGAAAGAAAGGGGCGTTGCTTCGGCTATTTATTATCCGCTACCTCTCCACCTAACGGAACTATTCCTCGGTTTTGGATACCAGAATGGCGATTTCCCCATCTCAGAGCAGGCCAGCGAGGAGACCTTAGCGCTGCCACTCTTTCCAGAGATGTCACCGGAGCAGCTGGATATGGTGGTAACAACCCTTGAGGAAGCCCTGGCAGGGGTTGGATGACGTCATTGACCGTCGTATCTGTTCTGGGAGCTCGTCCGCAATTCATCAAGGCGGCGCCGGTGAGCCGGATGTGGAGACGGACCTGCGATATGTGACGGGGAGCTAGACAACATTTTGGAAAGGGAGGATATCTATGATTTATGATCGTAAGAGCGATATTCGGTTAAGATGGGTTTCAGAAAATAAGGAATGGAACAATATAGGCGAGTTCGTTCTGTTCCTCAAACAGAAGAAAGCCTATCAATTTGCTAGTGAGTATTGCCAAAATAAGTATGTTTTAGATTATGGGTGTGGAAGCGGTTATGGAGCCGCCTTTTTATCTAGCTATGCAGATAAAGTTATCGCTGTAGACATCAGCGAAGAAGTAATTGATTTTTGTCGGAGAACTTATCCATCCCCCAATACGTCATTTCAAAAGATAAATCCTGATTACTCCCTCCCGTTTGATGATAATGTTTTTGATATCATTATTTCTTTCCAGGTAATGGAGCATATATTTGACGTTCGAGCATACCTTCTTGAGCTGAAGAGGGTACTTAAAGAGAAGGGGATATTATTCATCACGACTCCCAATAGGAAGCATAGACTCTTACCTTTCCAGAAACCTTGGAACATTGAGCACATTAGAGAATACAGTTCATCTCACCTCAGAAAAGAGTTAAATCCAGTATTTAATAAAGTTGAAATCCTGGGAGTATATGGAACTGATGAAATCAATGCTATTGAGTACAACAGGGTAAGGCAAAGTCCACTCAAGGTCTATATTTACCGTCCTGGAATAAGGCTATTAAAAATTCTTTTACCTTCAGCTGTTATTAAATTCTTTGAAAGCATAAAACAAAAACTGTTGATAAAAAAAACTAATGTCACCACATCCGTTTCAAAACCTGATTTCCTCAGTGAATACAGCCTTGACGATTTCACCGTGGGGAACAAACTAGATAAATGTTTAGATTTCCTTGCAGTTTGTTATAAGGGATAGCAGCTCAATTGCAAATATGGATATGTACTATTCCAAAGCGGTCTATAGCGCAGGCTTTTGGGCATTAAAGTGCTGTTGTGATTAGAAATGGGAACGATTGGATGACGATCATCGAAGGCAATAAAAAGCAGTTCAATGTTCTTTTTCTCCCAAGTTACTACCCTACTAAAGAGGATCTGGTACAGGGTATCTTCATTCGGGAACACGCGCAGGCGGTAGCTTTATTCGATAACGTTGTGGTGCTGTACCCTCAGGAATCGAATCGGACAAATTTACGGCTATCTAAGTTCTCTGACTCAATAGAAGACGGTATTCGTACCATCCGTATTCCGTATCCATCCTCAAGGTTTACCCGCTTGACAGGCATACGGCACTACTGGTACTGGAGTTTTTTAAAAGGTTTCATCTATTTGCTGCGGTGTGGATTCATGCCAGACATGATCCATGCCCATGTGTTCAATGCAGGAATTCCTGCTATTATTTTAGGGTGGCGGTACAAAATCCCGGTAGTAATTACGGAACACTATACCAATTTTGCAACACATTCGGCAACATTCCTCGATCAATTGAAAGCTAAATTTACGTTGGGCAAAGCAAATGTGATTCTTCCAGTTAGTAATGATTTAAAAAAAGCGTTACACGATCATTATCATATAAATAATAATTTCCATGTGGTGCCAAACGTAGTAAACACGAGCGTGTATTATCCTTCGATTTGCCAAACACGTGAAAAAGATGGTAAAAAAAGAATGTTATTAGTAGCAGTATTAACGCCCCGTAAAGGTATAAAATATTTGCTTGAAGCTCTTAATCGGATAAAGCTTAAGAGGCAGGATTATTTTTTAGATATAGTTGGAACTGGGCCAAACAGAACTGATTATGAAGAAGAAGTGAAAAAGTTAGGACTTAGCGATTTTGTGAAGTTTCACGGAAGACAACCTGAAGTTGCCAGTTTCATGAGAAATTGTGATTTTTTTATACTGCCCAGTCTGTACGAAAACTTTGGTGTGGTTTATATTGAGGCAATGGCTTGTGGGAAACCAGTAATAGCCACAAATGCTGGCGGTCCCAATGAGGTAGTAAATGAAGAGGTAGGTCTTTTGGTCCCACCAAAAGATGTAGATGCGCTGGTTGAAGTAATAATTTATATGCTAGATCACTTTCATAATTACAATCCTGAGAAACTAGTCGAATATGCACGCACGAAATATAGCTATGAAGTTGTTGGCCAGGAGATACATCAAACTTATTTGCAAGTAATAACGGACACCTCTTAGGATAAATGGGACATTACAATTCTTACCGCTACATTTCGTCTATCATTCGATGATGATGTTGGTTTGCTGAAATGTCCCCACAATAGGCAGGGCAACTATTTACCTACAGGATTTCACTAAACAGGGGCGAACATATTGCTTGAAACAATAAAGACACTATCCAAGCAATCGGTCATTTACGGCCTGGGGGGCGTACTTAACAAGCTGCTGGCCTTCGCGCTGCTGCCCGTTTATACCCGGTATCTTACGCCGGAGGACTATGGCATTCTCTCCCTGTTGCTGGTTACCGGCAGCGTGGCGTTCATTATTGCTCAGCTTGGTCTTAGCTCCGCGTTATTCCGTGAGGTTATCTACTGCGAGTCCGATGAGAAGGTAGCCACGAGTACGGCACTGTATTTCGTAGTAGGTGAGTCACTAGTGCTATTTGGTGTGCTGGCCGTTCTATCACCAAAGCTCTCAGATTTGATATTTGGCTCAGTGGCTTATGCCCGATTGCTGCGCCTGGTCTTTTTCACAGGGTTGTTTCAGGTCATCGAGATCCTTTTCATGGCCAGGCTCCGTATTAAAGAGCGGGCAGCCCTATATTCGGCCTGCTCGGTGGCCCGGTTCCTGATTGGCGCCGGATTGAACATCTATTTCATCGTCGTTCTGCGGCAGGGGGTGGCCGGATTGGTTATGGCCGGGCTTATCCAGGCCGGCCTGTTCGCTGCTACCTATCTGGTTCTCCTGATACCTGATCTGCGACTCGTGTTGTCAAAGCCGATCCTGCGCAGCATGCTCCTGTTCGGGATCCCCATGGTTCCGGCCGGCCTGGCCGATATGGTGATGGTCTCCTCCGACCGCTACTTCCTCCAGCATTACTCCACGGCGACCGAAGTGGGCCTCTACTCACTGGGCTATACCATTGGATTGGTTATGAACATGATTGTCTGGTCGGTGCAATTGGCCTGGCCAGCCCAGATGTTCACCATCGCCAAGCAACCAGATGCCGAGCAGCAATTTTCAAGAATACTGACTTACTACGTGGTGGTCCTAGGATTCATCGGGTTAGGGCTGTCTATACTGGCGCGTGAACTGTTGATGGTCATGGCGACGCCGGAGTTTTACGGGGCGGCAACTGTCGTTCCGCTAATTGTGTTATCCTATCTTTTCTATGGTGTGCGGTATATGACCAATACCGCCCTGCCCACGCGAGACAAGATGAAATACGTTCCGCTGATGATTATCCTGACCGCCCTGCTCAACCTGGCTTTGAATTACCTGTTGATTCCCCGTTACGGAATGATGGGGGCTGCTTGGGCTACGCTTATCTCGTATGTTGTGTTGGCCGTTGTCAGCACAGTTGTCAACCTCCACTTCTGGTATATTCCATACGAGTATGGTCGTATCACAAAGGTGGTCCTGGCCTTGGTGGGGGTTTATGGCCTGAGCCTGCTGATTTCTTCTCAGAATGTCTGGATAAATATTGGTTTGAAACTGCTGCTGTTGGTACTTTATCCAATTTTACTGATACTATTCCAGTTCCCTGAGAAGAGTGAAATCAAGACACTGAAAATGTGGATTAGGATTGGAGTGCATAAGACCTGAGTGGCAGTGATATAAGAGCGGGTATCCGCATAGATGGGATATGGCCTGTTAAAACTAGATGGGAGAAGGCATTTTGAACCTCGTATGGTTTTCTGAGACTCGTTGGGACTATATGCGGCTTAGGAAACAGCATATCCTATCCGAGTTGGCCAAGCGGCACAATATTCTTTTCATCGAGCCATATACGCTTGGTCACAATAGGCCCTTTTCTTTCAGGAGAACCGGACCGGTGTCTGTTTATACGTTACCGACCATCCGTCCTTCTCCTTTCAGGTGGCTAAACTTTTTGATGAAGACGCCCCTTGCATGGTTGTACTATATACTAATGTATCCTGTACTTTTTGCGAGGCTAGGGGAGGTTTTGCGGGGATCACGAATTATTTGTTCAAACGTATATTTCATACCTATGGTGAAATGGTTTGCGAGATCATATTATTGGGACTTCAATGACGATCCAGAACAGTTCGGTCCACTACCCAGATGGAGTTCGAAAAGTCTTCATCGTTTTCTCAGACGCGCAGATGGTGTATTTGTCCCCTCAATGTTGTATGAAAAAAGACTCACAAGACTCACAAACAGACCTGTCCACTACTTGCCGAACGGGATTGAAACGGCCGGCTTTCAGATTCAATCACCGGCGGAAAGGAATGGGGTCTGTTATTTAGGGGCTATCCTTGACTGGAGCTTCGACTCTGATCTAGTCAAATACCTGGCTAGGAGGCTGCCAAAAGGATCGATTCATGTGTATGGTCATGTTACCAGGACAATGCAAGCGGAAATCAATGAATTGACCACCCGGCACGGGATCATATACCATGGGACATTAGACTACAATGACATCCCTTCCACCTTAATGACTTATCAGGTAGGTATAGTGCCGCTGAAAGACAAACCGGAGATAAGGAGGGCCGCTTCCAGCAAAGTACTGCAGTATCTGGCTGCCGGATTAATGGTGGTCTCCAGACCAATGCTGGAATACGAGAATTTTTCTCCGTGCATTCAGTTCAAAGTTAGAAAGCAAGAATTTGCCGAGGCAGTTATAAGCTACTTAAGCAACCCGGTTTATGACGATCAATTACATGAAAAATTGAGCGAGCGGGACTGGAAAAATCTGGCTGCCAAAATCGAGCAGATTATTGCTTGATTGCGCCGACCAAGCAAGTAGTTTCGTCTCCTCAGGCGCAGCGCCGCCCAGTCTAAAAGGAGTCAACCATGAAATCTAGTACCAGATCAAGGCCCAAACCGTGCCTATGGGCATTCATCATCCTGCTGGTCATCGGCCTTGCGCTGTATTATAAGGCCGTTTCAGGCAGCTACGTTTTCGGCGGTCCCGATTCCCTGGCCCCCTCAGGCACCAGTGCCGGCATCCAAGCGTTGGAACAGGAAACTGGTGATGTCCCGCTCTGGATGCCCTGGCTCTTCTCGGGGATGCCTACAATCCATTCCTTCACTTACATTTCAATCCTTTATTTGCCGAACAAGCTGCTGGGCCTTCTGGCGCCGATTCTGCCATCATTTTCGAGCTACCTGCTGCACCTCGTCTTCGGCGGACTCGGATGCTTTGTGCTGCTCCGCCGCATGGGAGGATCGTTCGCGGCAGGCCTGTTGGGGGGCACCGGCTTCATGCTGATGCCCTATATCAACACCATGCTGGTGCATGGACACGGCAGCCAGATGATGACCCTGGCCTACCTGCCGTGGGTGATCTGGGCTGTCCTGCGGCTCTACGACCGGACCACTTTTACATCGGCGGCGCTGCTGGCCCTGCTGGTGGGTTTGCAGCTGCAGCGGGGTCACGCCCAGATCGCCTACTACATCCTGCTTCTCCTGGGACTGTTCTTCCTGGTGATGGTGGTCAGGTCGTGGCGGGACCCGGAGCGAGATACCGGCGGGAACGGGCGCTTCATCCTTCTGTTTGCCCTGGCCATGGTGGTGGGCCTGGGGTTGGCCGCCTCCCTCCTCCTGCCGGTCATGAACTATACCCCCTACAGCATTCGCGGGGGCGGGATGGGTGGCGGCACCGGCTTTGATTATGCCACCCAGTGGTCCTTCAGTTTCGGGGAGACCCTCACCTTCCTGCTGCCCTCATTCTACGGTTTCGGCGGGATCACCTACTGGGGCGGTATGCCCTTCACCGATTATCCCAACTACATGGGCATTCTGCTGCTTCTGTTAGCTGCCTGGGCCGTGGCTGCTCGGCGCACCTGGTTTGTCTGGACGCTGGCCGCCGGAGGGCTGCTGGCCTACCTGCTGAGCCTGGGGCACAACTTCTTTCTGTACAAACTGTTCTATAACCTGTTCCCCTATTTCAACAAGTTTCGCGTCCCGGCCATGCTGCTGGTTCTGACGCAGTTCAGCGTGGTTGTGTTGGCGGGGATCGGGCTTGACTCATGGCTCAGCTGGCTGAAAGACCGGAAGGTGGAACAGGTA